>Ga0102953_1002639_pt1 | contig 10463 bp, 10 predicted proteins | sample SalPon2A_C_D2_MG_FD_78509 | JGI IMG/M metagenome (GOLD analysis project Ga0102953, IMG submission 78509) | Soil microbial communities from South San Francisco under conditions of wetland restoration - Salt Pond MetaG R2A_C_D2_MG | ecosystem: Environmental > Terrestrial > Soil > Wetlands | place... | reverse complement strand
TGGTGATCGGCAGCAGGGCGTTTCGCAGCGCGTGCTTGGCGACGACCACGGGTCGCCTCAGGCCCTTGGAGGCGGCCGTGCGCACGTAGTCCTGCTTGAGGACGTCGAGCATCGAGGAGCGCGTCATCCGCACGATGAGCGCCATGGCGTGGCTGCCGAGTGCGAGGCCCGGCAGGATGAGGTGCCTGAGGGCATCCAGCGCCGTTCCCCACTGGCCGCGAAGGAGCGCGTCGAGGACGTACAGGCCGGTGATGGGAACGAGGTTGTCGGTCACGTTCAGGCGCCCTGCCGGCGGCAGCCAGCCGAGGTGCACGGAGAAGGCGTAGATCAGGATGATGGCGAACCAGAAGATCGGGAACGACACGCCCGACAGCGCGAAGACGAGGAGGGCCGTGTCGACCCAGGTGCCGCGCCTCAACGCGGCCAGCACGCCCAGCGGGATGCCGATCAGCGTGGCGATCAGCATGGCGACCACGGTCAGCTCGAAGGTCGCGGGGAACCTGGCGAGCAGGCTGCGGATGACGGGCGAGCGACTGAAGAAGGACTTGCCCAGGTTCCCGGTGAGGAGCTGCCCCATGTAGTCGACGTACTGGCTGTCGAAGAGTGCCGCCACGCGATGCGTGCTGCGGAACGCCGCCCGGTTCAGGAACAGCGGCTTGTCCAGGCCCAGCTCCCTGGCGAGCGCCTGCTGGGCGGCGGCGTTGCCCTTCTCGCCGAGGAGGGCGTAGGCCGGATCGCTCGGGATGATGCGGTTGATGCTGAACACCAGGAAGCTCACACCCAGCAACACCGGTATCAGGCCGAGGATCCTGCGCAGCACGTAGGCGGTCACAGCGAGCTTCCTCCGAGCGAGCGGTCGGGCGCCGGGTCCGCACGCCGCCGACGACACAGCGCGGGCGGTGGCTGCACGCGCACGTCCGTCCACGTGCAGCCACCGCGCCGGCGATCAGAGCAGACTACTGGGCTTTCGCGACGGTGTCCATGTGCGGGACCGCACCGAGCGGGTTGGGGACGAAGCCCGTGATCCCCTTGCGGATGGCGTCGATGTTGGTCGCGTGGATCAGCGGGATCATCGGCACCTGCCGGTGCACGGCCGTCATCACCTGCGCGTACAGCGCGGCCCTGGCGTCCTGGGTGGGGAGCTCGCGGGCCTTGGTGACCATGCCCACGATCTGCGGATCGTTCCAGCCGAAGCGGCGCGTCGCCATGGGGCCGAAGAAGGTGTAGGCGAAGTTGTCGGGGTCGGCGAAGTCCGCGTTCCAGCCGAGCAGGTACATGGGGAACTTGCCGGCCAGGTAGTCCTTCAGGTAGCTCGACCAGTCCTCCGTCTTGATCGATGCCTGGATCCCCACGTCCGCGAGGTAGGAGGCGATCGTCTCGGCGATGCCCTGCGGGTCGGGGAACAGGTTACTGGCCGTGTTCCGGTACCAGAGCTCGGTGCTGAAGCCGTGCGGATAACCGGCCTCCGCGAGCAGCTGCTTGGCCTTCTCGGGGTCGTAGGGGTAGTCCTTGAAGTCGGCATGGCCCCACAGGTCGGGCGGGAGAACGTCGGTCGCCGAGGTGCCGAGGCCGGCGTAGAAGGCCTTGAGCATCCCCTGCTTGTCGATGGCGTACGCCACGGCCTCGCGCACCTTCTGGTTGTCGAACGGCGTGTTCGCCTGGTGCATCGCCAGGTAGCTGACGTTCATCCCTGCCTTGCTGTAGACGACCGAGAGGTTGGGATCGCTCTCCATGTTCTTCAGGTCGCTGGGCGACAGGTTCATGGCGATGTCGAGCGCGCCGGCCTTGAGCTGCGCCAGACGCGCTGTGGCGTCCGCGATGCCCTCGAACACGAGCTGTTCGACCTTCGGCTGCGGGCCCCAGTAGCTCGGGTTCGCCTTGAGCACGACCTTGCTGCCCTCGACCCACTGCACGAACTCGAACGGGCCGGTTCCGACCGATCCGACCGATGGCGTGCCGTAGTCGGCTCCGTGAGCCTTGACCGCGGCCGGGCTGTCGAAGCCGAAGTAGCCGGCCGCCATGATGGCCGGCAGGAAGGCGACCGAGCGCGTGAGGTCGAGTTGGACGGTGTGGTCGTCGATGACCTTCACGTCCTGCAGGGCGCTGCCGTCGCCCTTGAAGCCGCCGAAGAGGTTGCGCCAACCGACGTAGGCCTTGCCCTGGTTGGCGAAGTGGTACGGGTTGCTGGCATCGTTCCAGCGGTCGAGGTCGAACTTGACGGCCTGGGCGTCGAAAGGTGTGCCGTCCTGGAACGTCACGTCGGTGCGAAGGTGGAACGTCCACTGGGTCGAGTCCGCGTTGCCGCTCCAACTGGTGGCGAGGCCGGGTTCGAGCGTCGCCGTGCCGGGCTTGAAGCGCACCAGGTTCTCGACGATCTGGCGCGTGACGGCGATGGACGCGCTGTCGTTCGCGTCGCCGCTGTCGAGGGTCCTGGGGAGCTTGGCCAGTCCCACCACGAGCGTCTGCGACGCGCTTTGCGCGTTCGCGAGCCCGAAGCCCGCGATGGCGAGCATGAGTGCCAGCAGCCTCTTCATCCGGATCGCCTTCCCTTCCCGGTCCCGTACACCGGCGGTCACGAGCTTCACCGTTGCCTCTGGTGGGACGGCACCATGCCTCCGCGCTCTGCTAGGGCACTGCCCGGGAGCGTTCCCGGCGGACGGAACGTTCCCGACGTTGGAGATGGGCTTTATAGGGCCAGACGATATACCAGCAGGGGAGGATTGTCAACAATATCCACCGAGTGGGCTACGTGAAGTTGCATGCCAGCGGGCGACCGAAGAGTAGCGCAGCACTTACCACGAGTGGCGTTTCATGCGCGCACGGCCGCCCTTGGACCGCATCTGGTCAAGGCCGCGACGCGCAGGCGTCGTGGAACTTGATGCAGTATGACCGCCAGTGGTTGCGCTGCGCGGCGCCGCGCAGCGCGCCAGCGGTGGACGAGTGAACGCGCACTCAGACGCGCATCGAGGTAATACGGCGGCGAACATGCGAGGGTTCCGAATCGTTGACAATCGCGCCCCCTGCGAATAGGATTGCCACGGCTATCAGCGAGGAGGGTGCACTTTGACACTGCGAAACCGGCGGGATGACCTCCGGACCCGGATGTGCGAGCAAGGAGTCGGCTTGACGGCGGTCGCCTACGGGCCGAACCTCCACCACTTGCTCGGCTTCGATCCGCATCCGACCGAGAGGCTGCTCCTGCTGCTGATGTCACAGACGTCGGAGGTCCTGATCGTGCCGCGCTTGCATGCGGAGGATGTCGAGGACTTCGATGTCGACGACGTCGTGGTGTATACCGACGCCGATGGACCCGATGACGGGCTCCGGGACGCCCTCGAGCGCCTGCGCCTCGAGCCGGCGGGCGCGAGCCCCGCCCGCCGCGCCTGCGTGGACGAGGCGATGCGCGCCGATTTCCTGCTCCTCCTGGAGCAGGCGCTGGGGGGCTGGAGCTTCTCGGCCGGCGCCCCCGTGCTCGAGCCGATGCGCATCGTCAAGGGTCCGACCGAGCTGGATGCCATGCGCAGAGTCGTCGCGCTCACGGACGATGCCTTGGAGGCCATCTGGCCGCAGATCCACGAGGGGATGTCGGAGCTCGACGCCGCCGAGGTCGTGCGCAGCGCCTTCCATGCCTCCGGTGCGGACGCGACGGCGTTCTGCATCGTGGGCTTCGGCCCGAACTCCGCGGCTGCGCACCATCAACCGACCAGGCGCGTCCTGCAGGATGGAGACAGCGTCCTGATCGATATCGGGGCGAGGCGCGAGGGGTACCACTCGGACATCACCCGGGTAGGCTTCCTCGGTGAGCCCGGCCCGGAGTACCTGGGCGTCCACGGCATCGTGAAGGCCGCCCTCGACGCGGCGTTGGCCGCCGTGCGCCCCGGCGTTCCCGCAGCCGAGGTGGATCGAGCGGCTCGCGAGGTGATCGCGGCGGCCGGGTACGGGCGCACCTTCCGCCACGGCGTGGGTCACGGGATCGGTCTCTCCGTCCATGAGCCCCCCTACCTCACCGACTCGAACGGACGTTTGCTCGAAGAGGGCATGACCTTCACGCTGGAGCCGGGGGTGTACCGCATCGGCGAGTTCGGCATCCGCCTCGAGCAAGTCGTGGCCGTGACGGCGAGCGGTGGCCAGGTCCTTACCGGCTCTGGCCTCGATGCCGTGCGGCTGGAGCTGTGAGGGTTCCCATGGTCGCGTCCCGGACCCCTGCGGATGTCGGGGCGGGCTTCGATGTCGAGCGGAGGGGACGGTGAGCGTGGACACGCGCCATGACGAGCGTGAGGTCACCCTCCGCGACCGTACGCTCCGATCGATCAAGGCCGCCATCCTGGCCGGAGAGCTCTCCCCAGGATCCCAGCTGAACGAGGTCGCGCTGGCCGAGCGGCTCTCGGTGAGCCGCGGCCCCGTGCGCGAGGCGCTGCGCGAGCTGGTGACAGAGAACCTGGTGACGGCGATCCCGTACCGGGGGAGCTTCGTCGCCACCCTGACGCTTCGCGACGTGGAGGAGATGTTCTCTATGCGGACGGTCCTCGAGAGCTTCGCGTTCAAGCTGGCATGGCCCCGCCGCGGCGTGCGCTTCTTCGACGACTTGCGCGAGCGCCACCTGAGGCTGCTCGAGACCATCGACGCCGGCGATTTCGCAGAGGCCATCGAGGCCGAGTTGCACCTCCACGATCTCGTGTACGCATGGTCCGACCACACGATCCTTCAGCAGTCCTGGGAGGTGCTGCGGAACAAGCTCCAGTTCTACTTCGCCGCCCATCAGCGTGCGCATGGGCGCTCGGGACCCGCCAGGGACGGCGACACCCGCTACGTGGAGCTCGCCTGCGGCGAGGATCTCGACGCCATGCTCGCTGAGCTGTACTTGCACATGCAGAAGGGCCTGGCGCGGGTCCGCGAGTACGTGCGGAACGCGGAACTCGAGCGGAGCGACGCCCGGTGAGGGGGCGGTGCCAGCGGCCGGCAGCAGGCGGGACCGGCCGCATGTCCTTGCGGTGGCCGGGCCGTGAAGAGCACGGCGGCGGATGATGAGCCGCGCCCGCCGCGAGCTGGAGGACGATGTGCAGCGAAGTACCCATGACGCCCTTCCGGACCCTCGCAACGAGCAGATCCTGATCTATGTCAACGGCGAGCTGCTGCCTCGCAACGAAGCGAAGGTGTCCGTCTTCGATTCCGGGTTCCTCATCGGGGACGGCGTCTGGGAAGGTATCCGGCTCCATCGGGGGAGGTTCCTGTTCCTCGACCGGCATCTCGAACGCCTCTTCGACGGCGCGGCGACGATCGGCCTCGATGTGCCTCTGACGCGCGAGGAGCTCACCAAGGTGTTGTGGCTCAGCGTGAAGGCCAACGGCATGGACGACGGCGTGCACGTTCGTGTCATGGTGACGCGAGGCACCAAGAGGACGCCGTCGCAGGACCCCAGGCTCACGATCTCCAAGCCGACCGTCGTGGTGATTCCCGAGTACAAGTCCGCGGACCCGGACACGGTCCGTGCGGGCATCCGACTGTTCACGTCCACGATCCGCAGGCCGCCGCCGGACACACTCGACCAGAAGCTGAACTGCCATTCCAAGCTGCACGAGGTGATGGCCCTCATCCAGGCCATCCGGGCCGGCGCGGACGAGGCCCTCATGTTGGACGTGAACGGCGCCGTGAGCACGTGCAACGCGACGAACTTCTTCATCGTCAGGCGGGGCGAGGTGTGGACGTCCACCGGCCAGCATTGCTTGAATGGCATCACCCGGGGCACGGTCATCCGCCTCTGCCTGGATAACGGCATCCCGGTGCGGGAGAGGGACTTCTCGCTTTCCGACGTCTACAATTCCGACGAGGCGTTCGTGACCGGGACGTTCGGAGGTTTGACGCCCGTCGTCGAGGTCGATGGCCGCAGCATCGGAAGCGCAGGCATGGGCCAGATGACTGCCAGGCTCCGGGCGCTGTACGAAGACCTGATCGACGAGCCCGCCACGGCCTGACGGACGTCTCCTCCCACCCTGGGGCGCCGGCTCGTCTACGCGTCCCTCGGCCCGGAGGACCTGTTCGGGTTGACGGTATGGCCCAACAAGAAGAAGCGTCGGATCGCGCCTGCCATCTACCGGGCGAAGGTGGAGCGCTGGCTGGAGTCGTGGCCGGAGTCGACGGTCGTCCCCTGGCGAGGGAGCGGGGTCGGCCGCGTTAACTGGCCTAAGCTGGGTCACGGATGCACGAGGCGACGGAGCTATCCCACGACAACGCCGCGCACCGCTTCCCGGTGCCGGTCGAGCGCGTCATCGTGCGCGACGGGAGCGTGGTGTTCCCGAAGGGCGAGCGCTACGAGGGGGAACGGCCCCGTCCCTCCGGAGGGGAGCGAGCATGCTCGAGGTGACCCACCTGCAGGCGACCGCCCCGCGTGGCGCCTCCCTGCCGAACACCTTCCTGCGTAGCGCCGAGGACGCCGACACGCTGGCGCTGCTCTTCCCCGGCCGCGGCTACCGCTCCACGGCGCCGCTGCTGCACTACACGCAGCGCCTGTTCCTGGAGCGCGGCATCGACGTCCTCCGGCTCGACCTGGCCTACGACCTCGACCCCGACTTCCGGCGGGCCGCCTCCGAGGAGCAGCGCGCCTGGATCCGGGAGGACGCGCTGACCGCCTTCGCGGCAGGCCGCGAGCAGCGCCAGTATCGGCGGGTGGTCCTGGTGGGGAAGTCGCTGGGCACGTGGGCCGTCAGCGACATCCTGCACCTGAGGCCAGCACCGCCGGCGCCTGCCTGCGTGTGGCTGACGCCGCTGCTCCACGACCGGGCCCTCGTGGACAGCGTCCGGCAGCTGCGGCCGCCCTCGCTGTTCGTGATCGGCACCGCCGATCTTCTCTACGACCCGCAGCTACTCGGGGAACTCGGCGACCTGCCCGGTTGCCGCAGCCTGGTGGTTCCCGACGCCGACCATGGTCTCGAGGTACGCGGGGACATGGAGGCGACGCTTCGCGCCATGGGGTCGTACCTGGAGGCGCTCGGGGAATTCATCGAGGTCGCGAGCGGCTCGTAGGCGGCGCTCGAGCCGTGCAGCTCCGGCGCAACGACGTGCGCTTCTAGCCGGCCCCATCAGCGTCGAAGGACGCCTTCGGCGAACTCGAGGACGCGGGCCGCCTGCTTCATGGCGGTCTTGAGATCGGCTCTGCTCACATGGATGATGCCGTACTGCGCCTTGTCTTTCAGGTCGATCAGCCTCCGAAGCGCGACCGCTGCCTCCCCGCCGTCCGGAACGATGCTTTCGAGGAGGGTTTCGGCGTCGTGGTGGTCCTCGCCGCGGGAGCGTCGGCCCAGTGCCTTGCAGGAGGCGGCGTCGGCGGCCGCGATGCCGGCGAGGACGGCGAGGGACGCCGCCACGCTCCAGAAGTCGGGGTCGGCTTCGCCCTCTACGATGCCAGCGACCTCGATGAACTTCTGCGCCAGCGAGAAGCGGGTGCGCGCATCAGCCTGGTCGCAAGACCGAGTCCGGCCTCGACGTGGGCTCACGCGTCCGGCGCCCCGAGAAGGGCATGGATCGGGTCGCCCATGAGCGTGATGGCGTCCTGTCGGAGGTCGGCGATGATGCGCGGCTGTTCGCGCACGAGCCGCTGCACCTCGTGCTCCGATACCTCCGCGATGCCTGCGTGGTTCCCGGTCCAGCGGCGCACGCCTTTAGCCAGGCGGGCGAGCTGCGCTCGCCAGCGCTGGTCCTCCTCGCCTATGCCGGCTGGCCGGACGATGAACAGGTCGACATCGCTGCCGGTGTTGCCGTCTCCTCGGGCGGCGGATCCGAACACGTAAGCATGTGCGGGGGCGAGCTCCCACGCATTCAGGGCGTCTCGCAACCGCTCGAAGAGTCGCTCGCGCAGGGCCGCCAGGATCTCGACAGCGTCCGCTGCAAGGTGTTCCCGGTTGAGGCTGTAGAGAAGTGCCGCACCACGGCCGGCCTCTTGCACGTCCACGAGGCCCTGCTCCGAGAGTCGCTTCAGCGCCAAGCGGACGGTGTTGTGGGCGCCACCGCTCAGGCGCTCCACCTCCCGGCCACTGAGAGGGTGCGTGGTCCCGGCAAGGAGCACCAGCACGGCGCCCTCCGCTCGGGGCGAGACAACCGAGTAAGGCGCGGAAAGGTCCATGCCGCCATCGTAGCCCTCGTGGTCCGTTCTTGGGCCATGTGGACCACAGTACGACCACATGGCCCGAAATCGGACCACCTGCCGGCGGCGTGTGCGTCGCAACGGCGGGTGGCCTCCGCGGCCGCGCGGCGGGCCGCCAGCGCCGGGCCGGTCCAGGGCTCGCGCGTCATCGGCTCCAGCCTACGGCGTCGGCCGCGGGGCCAGGTACGGGGACGGCATCTCTATAATGGTCTCACCGAACCCTTCTGGACCGGACGCCCGCCGCCACCGTGCCACCGCGTGGCCTTGCCGGACCGGCCGAGGTGTCGACCGGCCCGCCTCTCCCCACACCCTCGCCTGCGACCGACGGAGGTCCTTCGACTGATGAGCTCACGACTCGCTCGCGCCCTCGGCCACGACTTTCTCGGCCGCTCTCCGAAGTGGTACAAGCGCGCGATCCTGGCGTTCCTGGTCGTCAACCCGCTCCTCTTCTTCCTGGGCGGCCAGCACAGCGGCTTCGTGGCCGGTTGGGTTCTGCTCGCGGAGTTCATCTTCACGCTGGTGATGGCGCTGCGCTGCTACCCCCTCCAGGCCGGCGGGTTGCTCGCCATCGAGGCCGTCGCGATCGGCATGACGACCCCGGAGGCCGTCTACCAGGAGGCGCTCACCAACCTCCCCGTGATCCTGCTGCTGATATTCATGGTGGCGGGCATCTACTTCCTTCGCGACATGCTCCTCTACGTGTTCACCAAGCTCCTGGTGGGCATCCGCTCGAAGCTGCTGCTGTCGCTCGCGTTCATGCTCACCGCGGCGTTCCTGTCGGCCTTCCTCGATGCCCTGACGGTGACGGCCGTGATCATCACCGTGGCGCTCGGGTTCTACGGCGTGTACCACAAGGTGGCCTCGGGCAAGGGCTTCGACGACGAGCACGACCACCTCGACGACTCACTGGTGCACGAGTTCCGGGAAGGCGACCTGGGCCGCTTCCGGGCGTTCCTGCGCAGCCTGATGATGCACGCGGTGGTCGGCACCGCGCTGGGCGGCGTGACCACCATGGTGGGGGAGCCGCAGAACCTGCTGATAGCGCACATGGCCGGCTGGAACTTCGGGCAGTTCTTCCTGGAGGTGGCGCCGGTCTCGCTGCCGGTGCTCGCGGTGGGCCTGCTCACGTGCGTCCTGCTCGAGAGGGTGAAGTGGTTCGGTTACGGGGCGCCGCTGCCGGGGGCGGTCCGCGACATCCTGGAGGACTTCGAGCTGCGCGAGCGGGGGCGGCGCGACACCGCCGGCAGGCTCCGGATCGTCCTGCAGGCCCTGGTGGCGGTCTTCCTGATCGTGGCGCTGGCGTTCCACGTCGCCGAGGTGGGGCTGATCGGCCTGGCGGCGATCATCGTCTCCACCGCCTTCACCGGCGTCACGGAGGAGAGCCGGCTGGGGCACGCCTTCCACGAGGCGCTTCCCTTCACGGCCCTGCTGGTCGTGTTCTTCGCCATCGTGGCGGTCATCCACGACCAGCAGCTCTTCGCGCCCGTGCTCGACCTGGTGCTCGCTTTCAAGGGGCGCGCCCAGCTCGCCGTGATGTTCGGCGCCAGCGGCCTGCTCTCGATGATCAGCGACAACGTCTTCGTGGCCACCGTCTACGTGAGCGGCATCAAGTCCGCGCTCGAGTCCGGGCTCATCTCGACCGCGCAGTTCAACAACCTGGCGGTGGCCATCAACACCTCCACCAACATCCCCAGCGTCGCCACCCCCAACGGGCAGGTCGCCTTCCTGTTCCTGCTCACCTCGGGGCTGGCGCCGCTGATCCGGCTCGGCTACGGCCGCATGGTGTGGATGGCGCTGCCGTACACGGTGCTCCTGTCCGTCACGGCGCTCATCGCCAAGTTGACGTTGCTGTAGGTGGAGACGGGAGGACGAGAGGCGGCGCTCGCGGGGCTGTCGGCGGAGCGGGCCCTGCTCGAGAAGGCGTCCACCTGGCCCTGGCACGGGAGCACCCTTCGCGGCCTCATGACGGCGGTGCTGCTGCCGCTCGTGGTGTGGGGGAGCCAACAGGCGCTGACGCTCGCCTTCCTGCCGCCCTGAGGCACGATGGCTCGGGCGCGCGCCAGCGACTGGCGTCCGGACGCGAACTTCTAGGTTAGGCATTGACCTGACCGTGTGCTTCGGATACAGTTAGGCACATGGCTAACCATGATGCGCCCCTCGACGGCGTCTTCCATGCCCTCGCGAACCCCACCCGACGCGCCGTCGTGGAGCGGCTCAGCCGGGGGCCGGCGGGTGCGAGCGAGCTCGCCGAGCCCTTCGCGATGGCGCTGCCCTCGTTCCTGCAGCATCTCCAGGTCCTGGAGGGGAGCGGCCTCGTGCGCTCGGA
>Ga0102953_1002638_pt1 | contig 10463 bp, 9 predicted proteins | sample SalPon2A_C_D2_MG_FD_78509 | JGI IMG/M metagenome (GOLD analysis project Ga0102953, IMG submission 78509) | Soil microbial communities from South San Francisco under conditions of wetland restoration - Salt Pond MetaG R2A_C_D2_MG | ecosystem: Environmental > Terrestrial > Soil > Wetlands | place... | reverse complement strand
GCTGGCGGTTATCGAACCAGCGCTTGGCGGCCAGCAGGAAGCCCAGCGCCAGGAAGCCGCCGGAGGGGAGGATCATCAGCAGAAAGCCGTGGTAACCGGGCAGCAGGGTCATGTCGAGGAAGGAGAAGTGGTTGCCGAGAAGCAGGGCGGCATGGGCAAACAGCGTGCCGCTGCCGATGATCTCGCGCACACCGCCCAGCACCACGAGAACCAGCGTGAAACCGGCTCCGGTCATCAGTCCGTCCAGCGCTGCCGCTGCCGGCGACTCCTTGGAGGCAAACGATTCGGCGCGGGCCAGGATGACACAGTTGGTCACGATCAACGGAATGAACAGGCCCAGCACCTTGTGCAGATCGTGCAGGAAGGCATTCATGCCAAGGTCCACCAGGGTCACGATGGTGGCAATCAACAGGATGAACACAGGGATGCGCACCTCGTTGCTGATGATGTTGCGCAGCGCAGAGATGACGAGGTTGGAGCTGAGCAGCACGGCCGTGGTCGCCAGTCCCATGCCCAGCCCGTTGGTGGCGGTGCTGGTGACCGCGAGCAGGGGGCAGAGGGCGAGCATCTGCACCAGGATGACATTATTGTCCCAGATGCCGTCGCGCATGATTTGCCGGTAACTAGCCATGGGGTGCCTCCAGATCGAGAATTTCGGCGCGGTGGGCGTTGAAATAGGCCAAGCCCTTGTGCACGGCGCGCACCACGGCACGCGGTGTGATCGTGGCGCCGCTGAACTGGTCGAACTGACCGCCGTCCTTCTTTACCTTCCACTGCGATTGGCTGCGGTTGCTCAGCGAGAGTCCGGTGAAGTGCTTGATCCAGTCGGTTTTATCCACCTCGATGTTATCGCCCAGACCGGGGGTTTCGTTGTGCGCGATCACCCGCACACCCATGATGGTGCCGTCGGCTTTCACGCTCATCATGATGCGGATCGCGCCGCTGTACCCCATGCCGATCACTTCAAAGGCGGCGGCCACCACCTTGCCCCTGGTGCGGGCGCGGTAGAACTTCACCCCGGAACTGTCGGAAAACTCCAGCGGCGCATGCAGCACGATGGTGTCGGTCAGCAACTTGTTGTCGTGCACATCGTCGCCCACCACCTGGGTGAGCGAAGTGCGCAGGTCCTCGGCCTGGCGCTCGGCGATCTGGTCGCGTGTGCCGGCATCGGCAAGCACCAGCAGGGTGCCGGCAACAAGCGCGATACCGCCGAGCAGGATCGGGTGGTAGGCCATTCTCTGCTTCATGCCCTGATCGCCTGTCATCACGCGCCCCGCCTCTGGCGTCGGAAGAATTCGCCGATGCGTGTCCCCTGATGGCCGTAGATGCGCGGTTTGATGTAATGATCGATCAGCGGCGTGGCCGCATTCATCAGCAACACGGCAAAAGCCATGCCCTCGGGGTAGCCGCCCCAGTTGCGGATGATGAACAGCAGTACGCCGCAGCCGGCGCCGAACACGAGCTTGCCGGCAGCGGATACCGGCGAGCTGACCGGATCGGTGGCAATAAAGAAGGCACCCAGCATCAGGCCGCCGTTCAGCAGGTGATACAGCGGGCCAGCGTAATGATCCGGATTACTCAGACTGAATACAGTGGCCAGCAGGGCAACGGTGACCAGCATGGCCAGCGGGATATGCCAGGTGATGATCTTTTTGGCCAGCAGAAACAGTCCGCCGAGCAGGAACAGGAAGGCCGATGTCTCCCCGAGACTGCCGCTGACCGTGCCGACCGCCGAGGCCAGTGGGTGGTATATCGGCCCCAGGATGTCGGGCAACAGCTTGCCCATGCCCAGATCGGTGCGCACATGGCCGAGCACCGAGGCGCTGCTGACCGCATCGAGATCGGGAATGCCGCCGGTGGTAATGCTCCAGCCTGCCGCTGCATCCGGACTTTGCGGGCTGCCGAACGGGTGCGGTGAAATCCATGTGGTCATCTGGAGCGGATAGGAAACCAGCAGGATGGTGCGCGCCAGCATGGCCGGGTTAAACAGATTCTGCCCGATGCCGCCGAACACCTGCTTGCCGATGACGATGGCGCAGAAGCTTCCCAGCACGCCGATCCACCAGGGCGACCAAGGCGGCAGGGTCATGGCCAGCAGCCAGCCGGTGAGCAGGGCCGAGAAATCCATGCAATACGGAGCGACGGGCTTGCCTGCAATCTTCAGGCTGGCCGCCTCAAACAGCACCGCCGAGGATGTGGTGATCAGAAACAGGAACAGGGCCGGCCAGCCGAACTGGTAGATGCCGAGCATCGTGCCCGGCAACAGAGCCAGCAGAACCAGCAGCATGACCGTCTGCACGCTGTTCGGGCCTGCGATATGCGGGGAGGAGGGTGGAATAATCATCAGGCGACCGCCTTTTCAGCTTCTGCTGCCTTGTCGGCGCCGCCTTCGGCTGCTTTTTCCTTCTCGGCCTGCGCCGCCTTGCGCGCAGCAATCTCGGCCTTGCGCCGGGCCATGGCCTCCTCGCGTTCCTTCTCCAGTCTTTCCATGCGGACCTGCCGGTCCTGAATCAGGCGTTTGATCTCATCGTCCTTCTGTTGCTGCTGTGCACGGCTGATCAGTTCACCCTTGCCGTAGTTGAAGTAGTGGGCGAGCGGGATGCCGGAAGGACAGGCAAACGAACAGGAGCCGCACAGGATGCAGTCCCGGAGCCCGATATCGACGGCGGCATCGAGCTTGTCATTTTTCAGAAATGCCGACATGGTCAGCGGGGACAGGCCAATCGGGCAGGCATCAACACAGGATGCGCAGCGGATGCAAGGATGTTCGACGCGCCGGGCCACCTCGGCGGCACTCATGGCCAGCACGCCGTTGCAGCCCTTGGTCACCGGGATCCGGGCGTGCGGAATGGCCTGGCCCATCATCGGGCCACCCATGATCAGCCGCGCCGGTTCCTCCTTCAACCCGCAGAATTCCAGCAGATCGGAAATCAGCATGCCGACGGGGACCTCGTAATTGCCCGGTCGTTGCACCGCCCCGCCGGATACGGTGACAATGCGGCTGGTCAGCGGCTTGCCCTCGCGCACGGCCCGGTTCACGGCATAGGCCGTTGCGATGTTGTGCAACATCACGCCGATATCGGCCGAGAGCTTGCCGACCGGAACCTGCCGGCCCGTGACGAATTCGATAAGCTGCTTTTCCGAGCCCATCGGATAGCGCGTCGGCACGGCCATCACCCGGATGTTTCCGTAGTGGCTGGCCGCTTCTTCCATGAGTCGGATCGCATCGGGCTTGTTTGCTTCGATGGCAATGATGGTTTCCGGCCCGGCCAGCGCCTGGGACAGGATACGTACGCCGTCGAGTACATCGTGGGTGCGCTCCTGCATTAGGCGATCGTCGCAGGTGAGATAGGGTTCGCACTCGCAACCGTTGATGATCAGGATCGGTGTTTTATGGCTTTGCCCGAGGGTCAGCTTCACGGCCGCCGGAAAGGTTGCGCCGCCGAGACCCACAATACCCGAAAGCCCGACCCGCTCGGCAATCACTTCCGGGCGGAGATAGAACGGATTGACCGGGACCGACACATCCTCGCATATCTCCTTTCCGTCGTTGACGACCACCATGACCTTGGTCGGCAGTCCGGATGGATGCGGCGCGGGCCAGTGGACGATGTCCTCGACATGGCCGGAGCAGGGCGCATGGATATGCGCCGAGACGTTGCCCTGGCTGCGCGCCAGCAGGGCTCCCTTGTGAATGATTTCCCCCGGGACCCTGCACGGCTTGGCAGGGGCGCCGATGTGCTGCTTTAAAGGCAGGTACAGCCGCCGGGGTGTCGGCACGCGCATGATGGTGATCTCACGGGTGAGCTTGCGCTCATCCGGATGCACACCGCCGCGGATTGGGTAGCCGGCCATGGGATCAGGCAGCTTGTGCCAGCGGGGTTTGCTGCATGGCGGGTTGCGGCTTGTGCCAGCGCCAGTTCTCCAGCGTGGTCTGTACCTCCACCATCTGCAGGCATTCGGTTGGGCAAACGTCGACGCACAGGCGGCAGCCGTTGCAGGCGCTGTTGATGACCGCATGGATCTGCTTCGGTGCGCCGACAATGGCATCGGTCGGGCAGGCCTTGAAGCAGCGTGCACAGCCGATACAGGTGGCTTCCTGTACATAGGCGACGGTCGGCACGGAGGCCGTTGTATTGCTGAAATCCCAGTCCACCCCGAGGCGTTTGGCGAGGCTCTCGATCAGGCTCTTGCCGCCGGGAGGGCAGAGATCGAGGGTCGCACTGCCGTTGGCCACGGCCTCGGCGGCCTGGCCGCATCCTGCAAAGCCGCATTGCCCGCAATTGGAGCCGGGCAGCATGGCGGAAATATCCTCGACAATGGGATCGGCGCCGACCTTGAGGTAACGGGCTGCCAGGCCCAGAAACAGGCCCAGACTCAGCCCGAGGATGGTGAGGGTGAAAATGCCTTCAATCATAATAGACCTCCTGAATCCCGTTTAGTGGGTTGGCAGTCCGCTAAAGCCCATGAAGGCCAGCGAAAGGATGGATGCCACAATGAAGCCGATCGGTGCGCCGGCAAAGCTGCGCGGCACGTCGGCCAGCGCGAGGCGTTCGCGCAGGCCTGCAAACAACACCATGACCAGGGTGAAACCGATCGAGGACCCGAAGCCGTATACGGCGCTGTCGAAGAAGCCGCTCTTCTGCTGCACGCTGAGCAGCGCTACGCCGAGCACGGCGCAGTTGGTCGTGATCAGGGGCAGGAAGATGCCGAGTAACTGGTAGAGCGACGGGCTGGCCTTCTTGATGAACATCTCGGTGAACTGGACGACGGCCGCGATGACCAGGATAAAGGAGATGATGCGCAGGTACCCCAGGCCGAAGGGTTCGAGCACGAAGGTCTCCAGCAGCCAGCTGGAGATGGCGGCAAGGGTGAGCACGAAGGTGGTGGCGAACCCCATGCTGATGGCCGTCTCCAGCTTGTTCGATACGCCCATGAACGGGCACAGGCCAAGGAACTTAACCAGCACCACGTTATTGACCAGTGCCGTGCCGATGATCACCAACAGCAGATCGCTCATGATATGATTCCTGTTCTGTACATGCCTGTAACGGTGCAGGAACGGTGCCATTACGGAGTCAATTTCCGGCAATGTTTAAATGGCTTGGCGTTGAGCGTTTTTCTCGCCATTTGGACAACCAGTCGGCATAGTTTCCACTGTGTTGTTTGCGACACTCGGCCTTTCCAGCCGGCCGGATTGTCGCAAACACTACAAGACGCCCGACGGGAACTGCGTTCTATTGCAACGATTTAGGCCAGGCCCATTTTGGGCACCATTCTTGCGGAGAAACGAGTATGGAATTCGACGGATTGCCCAGTAGTCTCTATTTTCAGGTTGTCGAGCAGTCGGCGATTGCGACCTCGATTACCGATTTGAAGGCTAATATCATCTACGCCAATGGCGCATTTTCCAGCCTCACCGGATACGGGGTGGAAGAAGTCCTGGGCAAGAACGAATCGATTCTGTCGGACAAGAAAACCCCCAGGGTCGTCTATCAGGCACTGTGGAGCCGCCTGCAACAGAAGAAAACCTGGCACGGCGTGCTGGTTAACCGGCGCAAGGACGGCACGCGCTATCTGGCCGACGTAACCATCGCGCCGGTCATCAACGAAGCGGGTGAAGTGACCCATTATCTCGGTATGCATCGCGATGTGACCGAGCTGCACCGCCTGGAACAACAGGTGCTGAACCAGAAGACCCTGATCGAGTCGGTGATCAACCTGGCCCCGATGGCGATTGCCGTGCTCAATACCAAGGGCCGGGTGGAGCTGGACAATCTCGAATACAAGACCCTGATGGCCGATTACCGCAGGGAACCGGCCCAGCTGATCCTCGATCGTCTCAGGAGCGAGTACGACGGCGAGGATGTGGAGCGCCGCGATTTCGCCGCACTTGAGGTGCGTTTCGAACTTGGCCGGGGCAGAAAACCGCGCTGGTATTCGTGCTCCGGAACCTGGTTCAAGGAAAGCGACGAGCGGGCCGAATCCTTCTTCGAGCGCGGCAATGCCGATCACCTGTTGCTGGTGGCGATGGATGTCAGCGACCTCAGGGAGCAGCAGGAAGCCGTTCGGGCCAGCGCCATGCGGGCCATTCTGGCCAAGCAGGAACTGATTCAGAGTCTGCGCGAGGTGCTTTCCGGAGCCGCATTCCAGTTGCAGGGGCCGTTGAACGTGATGGGTGCGGTGGTGCATATGCTCAAACAGCGCGAGGACCGCGGCGGCTGTTCGCTGTCGATGGTGGATGCGCTCGATCAGGCACTGGCATCCGGGCACGATACCGTGGCCAGGCTGGAGGCCAGCAAGCCGGCCGAACCGGTCGAGGAGATGGACGATGTCGATCTCAACGGGCTGCTGCGCGACGTCATCAGCATTTCCGGGGAACGCATGCAGGAGCTCGGCGTGGTCCTTGACTGGATGCCTGAAGCCGGCCTGCCGCTGTTGAACGGCAAGGCATGGAAGTTGCGCGGTGCGCTCAAGCAACTGGTCGACAACGCGCTCGATGCCATGGAGCGCAACGCCGGCGGGCACCGCGAGTTGCGTCTGCGCACCGAGTCCGCTGAGGGCATGATCAAGGTTCACATCTGCGACAGCGGGCCGGGCATTCCGGATGATATGCGGCGGCATATCTTCGAACCGTTCTTTTCCACCAAACGCGAGGAAAGCGCTACCGGCATGGGCCTGCCGACCAGCCAGAATGTAATCGCCGAGCATGGCGGCATGATCTGGGTGGAGAGCAGTCTCCTCGGCGGCGTCTGCCTGCGCCTGCAGTTCCCCAATCCGGGAACCGACCACGGAGCTGGCATATGAACGGTCCCGGCTTTGATCGGGAGCTGGGCTTCTTCGACCGCAACGGGCTGATCGAGGCGGAGCTGGAGGCATTGTACAAGGTCGGACGTGTGCTGAGCCGCTCGCTGAACCTGCACGAGACCATGAAGGCCGTGCTGGAAGTGCTCAACGACGAGACAGGCATGGAGCGCGGCATGATTGCCCTGATCGACCGGGAGAGCGGAAATCTGAGGGTCAGGGCCGTGCACGGGCTGGATACGGCCGTGGCGGGAGAGGTTACCTACCAGCCGGGTGAAGGGCTTGTCGGCACCATCATCGAGGATGGCCAATCGATGGTGATCGAGCGGCTTGAAGATGAGCCGGAGTTCCTCGACAGGCTCGGGCTGTACGACCCGAAACTCGCGTTTCTGGCCGAAGCAATCACCATAGGGGATCTTGACCCTGTCGGCGTGATTGCGGCCCAGCCGGCTCCCGGGCGGGTGATGCTGCTGCATGAACGCTCCAGATTCCTGAAGATGGTGGCCAACCTGATTGCCCAGAGCGTGCGCCTGTCCTGGGAGGTGGAGAACGAAAAGCGCACCCTGACCAGCGAGCGCGACCAGTTGCGTCAGGCTGTGCAGGGCAGCTACGGCTTCGACAATATTATCGGACATACGCAGGGTATGCGGCAGGTATTCGAGCAGGTGCGGCAGGTATCGAAATGGAATACGACCGTGCTGATCCGCGGTGAATCGGGAACCGGCAAGGAGTTGATCGCCAATGCCATCCATTACAATTCGCCGCGCTCAAGCGATCCGTTCATCAAGCTCAATTGCGCGGCCCTGCCGGACAACCTTCTCGAATCGGAGTTGTTCGGCCATGAAAAGGGAGCCTTCACGGGCGCCGTGAACCAGCGTAAGGGGCGCTTCGAGCAGGCCGACGGCGGGACCATTTTTCTGGACGAAATCGGCGAGATTTCCCCGACCTTTCAGGCCAAGCTGCTGCGCGTGTTGCAGGAGGGCGAGTTCGAACGGGTTGGCGGCACGCGCACCATGAAGGTCGATGTGCGCGTGGTGGCGGCCACCAACAAGAACCTGGAGGAGGAGGTGGAGGCCGGCGATTTTCGCGAGGATCTCTACTATCGCCTCAACGTCATGCCGATCAACCTGCCATCGCTGCATGAGCGGGTGGAGGACATTCCCGATCTGGCCCGTTTCCTGGTGGACAAAATCGCCCGCCAGCAGGGACGCAAACTGGCCATCAGCGACAGTGCTATCCGTGTGCTGATGCGCTACGGCTGGCCCGGCAATGTGCGCGAGTTGGAGAACTGTCTGGAGCGGGCAGCCGTGATGTGCAGCGACAACAGCATCGATGCCCAGGCCATCGGCCTGACCGGCATCGAGGAAAAGCTGTTCGATCAGGGGCTGAAGGGAGCTGGCCGCAAGAAGCCGGCGATGAATTTCGACGATCCGGAACTGGACGAACGCGAACGGGTGATTGCCGCGCTCGAACAGTCCGGCTGGGTGCAGGCCAAGGCTGCGCGCCTGCTGAACATGACGCCGCGCCAGATCGCCTACCGTATCCAGATACTGAATATCAAGGTGCAGAAGATCTGAAGCAGGCCTGCCGGGCCGCCATTCGTTTCTCTGTTGCTATTCCCACAAATGCAGCGCGATTGTCTGTCATGTTCGCGACACGGCTGACAGACGATCATAAAAAGTCCAGTAAAATCAATACATAAACAGGCATCTCCGAAAGGCACGGGTCTTGCAGAGCAGGGTCAATGATCCGCTTTGCAGCGGGCGACAAAGACACCGGAGGTCGCCATGGAGTTGATGGTACTGGGACAGAACGATGTGGAAGAAAAACCGGCAGGGGGATGCTCGGCAGGCTCGTGCGGCTCGACCGACGATCAGGTGGACAGCCTTCCCGAACATATTCGCGAGAAGGTGCATAACCATCCCTGTTATTCCGAGAAGGCGCATCATTACTTCGCCCGCATGCATGTGGCCGTCGCACCGGCCTGCAACATCCAGTGCCATTACTGCAACCGGAAATACGATTGTGCCAATGAATCCCGTCCCGGTGTGGTCTCCGAACTGCTGACCCCGGAACAGGCGGTGAAAAAAACCATGGCCGTGGCGGCCAATATTCCGCAGATGACCGTGCTGGGCATTGCCGGCCCCGGCGACCCGCTGGCCAATCCGGAGCGCACCTTCCAGACCTTTCGCGAGCTTTCTGAGAAGGCCCCCGACATCAAGCTGTGTGTTTCCACCAACGGCCTGGCCCTTCCCGATGCGGTGGAGGAACTGGCCCAACACAATATCGATCATGTCACCATCACCATCAATTGTGTCGATCCCAAGGTGGGAGCGAAAATCTATCCGTGGATTTACTGGAACAACCGCCGCATCAAGGGCGTGAAGGCCGCGAAAATCCTCATTGAACAGCAGCAGAAGGGCCTGGAGATGCTGGTCGAGCGGGGCATTCTGGTGAAGGTTAATTCGGTACTGATTCCGGGCGTGAACGATGAGCACCTGAAAGAGGTGTCGCGCATCGTCAAGGGCAAGGGCGCTTTCCTGCACAATGTCATGCCGCTGATCTCGGAACCGGAACACGGTACCTTCTACGGCGTGATGGGCCAGCGCGGGCCCTCGCCGGACGAACTCTCCGACCTGCAGGACGCGTGCGCGGGCGATATGAACATGATGCGCCACTGCCGCCAGTGCCGCGCGGATGCGGTCGGCCTGCTGGGTGAGGATCGCGGTGAAGAGTTCACCATGGACAAGATCGAGGACATGGACATCGATTACGCGGAGGCGATGGTCAAGCGCGCCGCGGTGCATGAATCGATTGCCAGGGCGCTGGCCGAAGAGGAGGCCAGGGAATCCGGAGGCGGCATGCAGGTGGATGCCGGGACCCGGCCCGTACTGATGGCCGTGGCGACCAGCGGAAGCGGTGTGATCAACCAGCATTTCGGCCATGCCCGCGAATTTCTGGTGTACGAGGCCTCCCCCTCGGGGGTGCGCTTCATCGGGCACCGCAAGGCCGACCAGTACTGCATCGGGGACGATACCTGCGGCGAGAAGGAAAGCGCGCTGACCACGACGATCCGTGCGCTGCAAGGCTGCGAAACGGTGTTGTGCTCGAAGATCGGTTTCGAGCCCTGGGATGAACTCGAGAAGGCCGGCATTCAGCCCAACGGAGAACATGCCATGGAGCCGATTGAGGAGGCCGTGGCCGCTGTGTATCGCGAGATGGCCGAATCAGGGAAGCTGGACGCGACCGATATCGCGGCAGCGGCCTAGGGGGGGGTAGAGCAGATGTCGCTATCCATTATCGAATCCTGTGTTAATTGCTGGGCCTGCCTGCCGGTATGCCCGAGCCAGGCCATCGTTGAGGCACAACCACACTTCCTGATCGATGCCAAAAAATGCACCGAATGTGAGGGCGATTTTGCCCTGCCGCAGTGCGCCAGCATCTGCCCGATCGAGGGTGCGATCCTCGATCAGTTCGGCCAAGCGCTTAATCCGCCAGGTTCGCTGACCGGCATTCCGCCCGAAAGACTGGCCGAAGCGATGGCGGAGATTCAGGCAAGGTAGGCAATGACATGAATCCGCAGGTCACCTGAGATGGCGCTCGTTACTTTTTACGAGAAGCCCGGCTGCATCAACAATGCGCGGCAGAAGAAGCTGTTG
>Ga0102953_1002637_pt1 | contig 10466 bp, 8 predicted proteins | sample SalPon2A_C_D2_MG_FD_78509 | JGI IMG/M metagenome (GOLD analysis project Ga0102953, IMG submission 78509) | Soil microbial communities from South San Francisco under conditions of wetland restoration - Salt Pond MetaG R2A_C_D2_MG | ecosystem: Environmental > Terrestrial > Soil > Wetlands | place... | reverse complement strand
TGGTGCAGGTAGCCAAAAAATTACGGACAGAAGAAAACTACTATGGATACATTCACCTCAAAGCCATACCGGGAGCAAGCCGGGAACTGATTCACGAAGCCGGAATCTGGGCCGACCGATTAAGTGTAAATATTGAGATTCCGACAGAACCGAATCTGAAAAGGCTGGCTCCCGAGAAAGACTACAAAGGAATTTTGTCGCCTATGAGCCAGATAAAAAATGAGATTGTGGCAAGCAAAGAGGAACGGAAAAAGTTCAGGAAAGCACCGCGTTTTGCACCCGCCGGACAAAGCACCCAATTAATAGTTGGCGCAACTCCTGAAACCGACAGGCAGATCATTTTACTTTCATCGGGATTGTACAAAACACAAAATCTAAAGCGGGTTTATTTTTCAGGATACCTTCCTGTAAATGCTTACGACGAAAGGTTGCCGGCGCTGAACAGGCCTCCGTTGGTACGCGAAAACCGCCTTTACCAAAGCGACTGGCTGATGCGGTTTTATCGGTTCAGGGCCGAAGAAATTCTTACAGACGACCAGCCGTTTCTGGATTTGGATATTGATCCGAAACTTGGCTATGCGCTGCGGAACATGCACCTTTTCCCGGTGGATATTAACCGCGCTGATTATGAAATGATTTTGCGCGTTCCGGGAATCGGCGTGCAGTCGGCACAAAAAATTGTGTTAGCCCGCCGACATCGAAAATTAAATTCACTTCATTTAAAAAAAATAGGAATAGTTATGAAACGAGCAAAGTATTTTATTACTACCAATGAATTGCCGGTTTCAACAACCGATTGGGAACCAGCACGATTAAAGCATAAGCTTATAAGCGAATCAGTATCGAAAAACAGAAAATCTTCGGATACACAACTGAGTATGTTTACCGAATACAAACCGGCATTGCCGCCGTTGCATTGATTTTAAAGTTTAAGGTTCAGAGTTCAAATTTCAAAGTTGTTTTGGAAACAAGCAACAAGTAACCGGATAAAAGCAACAAAAAATTATGATTATCTACACCTACGACGGCACTTTTGAAGGATTTTTATCAGCCATTTTCGACTGTTACAGCAGCAAAGCTTTCCCGGTGGATATCTGCTCGCGGGTGGGGGAACAGAAGTATTTGTTTGCCGAAAGATATGAAGTAGCTACCCATTCAGAAAAAGCAGAACGGGTATGGAAAGGCATTCAAAATAAATTGTCGGGAAAGAATAACCAGTTGGTTTTTTATGCATTTCTGTCGGAAGAACAGGGAATTGAAATGAAAATCTACCGGTTTCTGCGGCGGTTGTTTAGTGCGCAATTTAATATTGAAACCGATTTTGGCGATTCTGATATTTTATACCTTACTCAATCATCGCAAAAGGTAAAAAAAGAAGCCATGCGAATGATGCAGTTTGTAAGGTTTCAGCATACCCGCGACGGTTTATATTTTTGCGGAATTGAACCACGTTACGACGTTATACCGCTGGTGGTTGGCCATTTTCAAAAAAGGTTTACCGATCAGAAATGGTTGCTGTATGATTTAAAGAGAAATTACGGTGTTTTATACGGCAAAGATAAAATGGAGGAAGTTGAGATTTCGCATAAGGAATTTAATTCGATGAACGGGCGGGTGAAAGAAAATATTTTACAGGAAGGGGAGGAGTTTTATCAGAAATTGTGGAAGTCGTATTTCACGCACATTAATATAAAAGAAAGAAAAAATCTTCGGTTGCAGCGCCAGCACATGCCCCGAAGGTTTTGGAAATATCTTCCGGAAAAGCAGGTATTAAATTAAGCTTCCTGCACTTTTGTTCTCGGCAAAACCAAATTGAGAATGATCTCCATAGTAGCGGCCAGCCCAATGCCGGCCAGCGAAAAATTACCATACTGAATGATGGCACCACCAATTTCAACGGTGAGAACCACGAAGCAATGACGTGGTTGCGGGGTTCCTGTATATTTTTACATCAATTCATTGGGTAGCTCTTTAATAGGCTGTATTTGAATGTTTCTGACAAACAATTCGCTACCTTCTGACTGTAACTGAATTTTACCTTTTGAAAGTGGTTCAATGTTATTCGGGCCAAGATATTTGCCTGAATTGTAAGTTATCATGTTCACCTTTCCGTTTACCACATGAACCGAAGTTCTGCCAAAACAGTAAAGTTCCACCTTATTCCATTCTCCCTTTGGTTTTTCGTAGTCGGCATCCTTTCCAATAACCCTGGTTTCAGTTCCCGGAATGGAAGGTAATTTTTCTGCACCTTTGGAATATACATACTTGCCTTCGCTGTTTTTAACCATCGGAATTTCACAATAAGATTTTCCCATTCTGTATGAATCGCCAATATTTCCTTTAGCAAGTTGTAATTCATGGCAACTCATCCAAACACCCAGACCTTCGCCAAACGGCCCATAACTGTTGTACAGTATTCCGGAATTCCATTTAGTATACATTTTTTCGCCCCATTTAAATTCCATAGTTAAATGGTAGTTCTCAAACTCTTCTTTTGTAGCCAGGGATGCATTTACTTCGCCGGAAATTCTTATAACTTTTTCACCGTCTAAATCAACAACAGAAAAAAGGTTCAATGGATCTTTGTTCAGACCAACGGGTTCTCCACCTTCCTCTGTAGGTCCAATCCATGTATCCCAGCCAGAAAGATCCTGCCCGTTAAACAAAGGTTGCCATGGTTCTTCATTTTGGCACGAGTAAAAAGAAAACAGAATTATGATAAAAAGGAATAGAAACGTAACTTTTTTCATGGTAAAAGGTTTAGATAATTGATTATAAAAAAACTGTCCTATAAATATAGGACAGTTTCATAAATATTTTTAAAGATTTTTTTCTTTTTCTGTCAGACTGCTTCTGTTTCTAAAATTTCTTTTGCTCTTTCAAGTATTGCTGTATCGTCGAGAAGAACTATTCCGCCGTTTGGACCCGGCTCCATGTGAATTCCTACTGCTGCTCCGTTGGTGTAATTTGCGCCTCCAAAATAATTCCTGACGGTTTCTTCGGTTACTTCAAACTCTTGCGCCATTTTTTTTATTGAACCGTCAGGTAAGCTGTCTTTGATTTTACGCAGCTCGTTAAATGTGATTTTACCATCCATATCGTGTAAAATTTTATGTGAATATTTAAAGAACTTTATAGATATACGTAAAAATAGAATTAATAATTAAATAACCTGCAATTAATTGGACTGTAATTTTTTGTATTACGAAACAGTTGTAAAAGGTCGGTTTTTTAATTTTGAGTAATACATTTGTAACTATTTGTAAATAAGGCATAAATATTAGTCCGGGTGTTTGTTTAACAGAATATTACATTCAGAATATTAACATTTTTTAAGAGTTATTTTACTTCTTTTTTACGCAGTCGTAAATGGCCTGGTGCATTGTTGTACGAATGTTTAATTCGTATAATCTTTGATTTTCGCGGGTAGGGTACACGCGGTTTGACATAAAAAGATAAAGCAGCTGATTATCGGGGTCGGCCCAGGCAAATGTTCCGGTAAAACCACTGTGCCCAAAACTGTTTTTGCTGGCGTCTACTGCAGGGTATGCGTCTCTAAGTTTATTTTTATCATTGTCGATAAGTGGCTTGTCGAAACCCAATCCCCGCCGGTTTTTATTTTCAGGGTACTGAATTTTTGTAAATTCGTTCATCGTTTTTTCCGAAATGTATCGCCTTCCACCGTAATATCCTTTTTGCAAATACATCTGGAAAAGCTTTGCCAAATCGTTGGTGGTGCCGAACAAACCTGCATTTCCTGTGATACCTCCCATCATTGCCGCACCTTAATCATGCACAAATCCCTGTATCTGTTCTTTTCTGAAAAAATCATCTGTTTCGGTAGGAACCATCCTGTTCAACGGGAAATATTTGTATGGATTGTAGGTAATGGTGTAGGCCCCCAGTGGATGATAAAAATTTTCTTTCAGGTATTTTTCGTAAGACTTACCGGTTAGGCTGGCAATAATATCGGGATAGAGGTAAAAGCTTAACCCGGAATAGAGGTATCGTTTACGGTTCAGCAATTTCGAATCGCGAATGGTATCGAACATGGTTTTTCTGAAATCTTCATTCATAAACAGATCCGGCGCTACGCGAACCTGGAATTTCCCTGACGGCTCATGTTTAAAAACATTACGATCGAGGTGGTGGTGCTTGTTGAGCGCCATTTGCCAAAAAGGGATCCAGGAAGCCAATCGGGCCTGGTGCGCCAAAACTTCACGTATCCGCATGTTTTGTTTGTTCGAGCCAATAAAATCGGGCCAGTATCGGCTGAATGGTGCATTGAGATCGATTTTTCTTTCATCAACTAACTTCATAATGGCCGGCAGGGGTCCGGTTACTTTTGTTAAGGATGCCCAGTCGTACAAATCGTTGGGTTCTACTTTATGTTTTTTATAATATGTGTAATATCCGTAACATTTGTGGAAAATTACCTTGCCGTTTTTGGCGACAAGCACCTGACATCCGGGGTATGCAGCTGAGTCGATACCAAGAAATGCAATGGAGTCGATTTTATGTTCAAGGTCCACTGAATTTATTCCCACTTCTTCGGGAACTGTGTAAGCCAGACAATCATTTTTTTTTACCTGAATTCCGTCTTTCAATTTAAAGCGTTCATCCACGGTTACCGGAAGTGTGCCGGATGCATCAATGGCACCAAAAATAAGTTGGGCTGTAATTTGCTGGGTAAGAGTATTATTTTGGTAGGCGAGGATTAATCCGGCAGCATGTTGAATATTGCTGAAATATTGAAGCGCGTAAGCATTTCCAAAAAATGCCACGATTGTTTTGTTCTCCTGAATGAGATCGGAAACTGCATTTCGTTGTATCTCAGTAGTGCCGTATTTATCGGATGGATAAATGTGAATACCTTCGATGCCCGCAATTACAAGGCTGTAGTTTTGTAACTTCATTCGAAGCTTTGCCCATTCCTTTTCTGTGGCGTTTTTCGACAGTGTAAAATGATCTATTTGAGTATATTCTTCCAGCATTTTCTGAAAGGGAGAGACCGCATCGCTGCCAATCATAACCGAAGCAATTTTTAATGTATCGAGGTGTTCAACAGGCAAAACCTTGTTATTTGTCAAAACTGTTAACGATTGCTGAATGAGTTTCCGGGTGGTTACTTCATAATAAGGCGAATTCAACCGGGAAGTTAAATGGGTTAAGTTTGCAGGTAGGTATTCATTCAGATTTACCCAACGTTTAAGAGCCAGTACTTTGCGGCATTTGCTTTCAATTTCTTCTTGAGTTATTTCACCATTTGCAACTGCCTGTTTTACTGAAGCAACCGCTTTTTGAAGATCGGGCACAAATTCAATCATGTCGTTTCCGGCTTTTAAAGCTTCCACTTCTGCGTTTCCTGCCTGCGTGCGCACTCCTTTCATGTTTATAGCATCGGTTACCACAAAACCTTTAAATCCAATTTCATTTTTCAGGTAACCGGTAATAATTTTTTTTGAAAGTGATGAAGGTGTTCCTGAATCGTCGAGTGCCGGTACATTAAGGTGTGCGGACATAATTCCGCTGATTCCCTTTTCCGCCAGATAACGAAACGGGAAGGTTTCAACCGAATCCAACCTTGCTTTTGAATGATTGACCAACGGAAGCGTTTTGTGTGAATCGGTTTGAGTGTCGCCGTGGCCCGGAAAATGTTTGGCCACAGGAATCACCCCGACATCCTGCATTCCTTTGGCAACCTGCCAGGTTTTTTCAGCCACGTTGTATTTGTCTTCGCCAAACGATCTGAAATTAATTACCGGGTTGTTGGGATTGGTATTTACATCGGCATCGGGAGCAAAATTCATCTGAATTCCCATGGCTTTTAGTTGGCGCCCCAAATTGCGTCCCATTTGGTAAACCCAGGTTGTATCCTGAACGGCTCCCACAGCCTGTGCATAGGGATAAATCATCGTACTGTCAATACGCATGGAAAGACCCCATTCACCATCTATTGCAACCAGCAATGGTGTGGCTGAATTTGCCTGAAACTCGTTGATCCGGGATGCTGTTTTTACCGGGCTGCCCTGCATTACCAGTATTCCTCCCGGTTTACCCACTTTTATTTCTTCGATTACTTTATTTTTTGCAGCCTCACTTTGATTCGGATAAACCGTAATCATCATCAGCTGAGCAATCTGTTCTTCCAGTGTCAGCCTGTCTAACCGGGCATTTACCCATTCGTCGTTTAAATAATTAAAAAAAGGTGGATCGCCAGCCATTGCAGGCAACACTCTTATAATTAGGAAAAACAGAATACTCAGAATAATTTTTCGGCCTAAATACATCTCTCTTCTTTCTTTGCTTGTCAACCTCTGTAACGTATTTTATACATCAATAACGAACAAGATTTAATTTCATTCTATTTTGTGTATATTTCGAATGGAAATAAATCGGACGTGTCGTAAATGTAACCGTTTTTACTAAAATTGATGATAAAATTAATTGGATATTTTGTTTTATTTATTTCGCTGGCATGTCATGCGGGTAATCCGATGGTGGTGTTAAAAACCGGTGCTGAACAGCCGAAAAAATATTTACCGCAAATTCAGAATAAACAGGTTGGCCTGGTGGTGAACCACACTTCAGAAATTAACGGCACTCATTTGGTTGATTTTCTCTTATCGAAAAATATAAAAGTGAAAACGATTTTTGCTCCGGAACATGGATTCAGAGGAAATGCTGCAGCTGGAGAAGAAATCGAAGACGGGGTAGATGCAAAAACCGGAATTCCTTTAGTGTCATTATATGGAAAAAACCGCAAACCAACACCTGAACAATTGCAAGGGCTGGATGTAGTAATTTTCGATGTGCAGGATGTGGGTTGTCGTTTTTATACGTACATTTCAACGTTACATCTGGTTCTGGAGGCTTGTGCTGAGAATCATGTTTCTTTGCTGGTACTCGACCGCCCAAATCCAAATGGCGATTATGTTGCAGGGCCGGTGTTACAGCCCAAATTTCAGTCGTTTGTAGGTATGGACCCCATTCCAATAGTTCATGGTTGCACGGTTGGCGAACTGGCACAGATGATTAATGGTGAACATTGGTACGACGGAAATAATAAGTGTGAATTAACGGTAATCCCGGTGGAAAATTACACTCACAAAACACGGTACACGTTACCCGTAAAACCATCGCCTAATTTACCTAACGATTTATCGGTGCGACTTTACCCGTCACTCTGTTTTTTCGAAGCTACCAGCGTAAGCGTGGGTAGAGGGACACCTTTCCCATTCCAGGTTTTGGGTGGCCCCGATTCAACACTCGGAAGTTTTACATTTGTTCCTGAAGATATTGCCGGAGTAGCTGAAAATCCGTTAAATGAAGGGAAAGTTTGCTATGGAATCGATTTAAGAACACTCAGGCAGGTCCCGGAATTCACTTTGAAATATTTTCTTGAATTTTATCATCGTTTCAAAAATGAAAAGGATTTTCTTACACGGGAAAACTGGCTGAACCTGCTGGCCGGAACTGATGAGTTGATTCAGCAAATCAGGATTGGGAAAACTGAAGAGGATATTATTAGGAGTTGGCAGCCACAACTAACAAAGTATAAAGAGATTCGAAAAAAATATTTGTTGTATCCCGATTTTGAATAATTATGAATCCTTATCTCGTTCTCGGAATTATTTTAGGATATTTTTTTATTTTGATGACCATTTCATGGTTTACCTCACGAAATGCGGATACGCAGGCATTTTTCACCGCTAACCGCAAATCGCCGTGGTATTTGGTGGCATTTGGAATGGTGGGGGCAACCCTTTCCGGTGTTACTTTTATTTCGGTTCCGGGTGAAGTAGGAAACTCGGCGTTTTCGTATCTGCAGTTTGTATTTGGAAATATTGTAGGTTACTGGTTGGTTGCAGGTATTTTGTTGCCGTTGTATTACCGGTTAAACCTGGTTTCAATATATACTTTTTTGGAACAGCGGTTTGGCGTGCGGTCATATAAAACCGGCTCTTTTTTCTTTCTGATTTCGAAATTAATTGGAGCTGCATTTCGGATGTACCTGGTAGCAGGAGTTTTGCAAATTGCTTTTTTCGATACATTTAAAATTCCATTTACTCTTACTGTTGTGGTTACCATTGCCTTAATTTGGGTGTACACTTTCCGCGGAGGAATAAAAACCATTGTGTGGACCGATACCCTACAAACACTTTTCCTGGTGAGTGCTGTTATTTTTACGATTGTTGCGATTACCAAAAATATGGGATGGGATTTTCATCATTTGTTTAAGGAAATTGCCGGAAGTCCAAACTCGAAAATATTTCATTGGGGCTGGCGCGGAGGAAATAATTTCTTTAAGCAGTTTTTTGCCGGTATATTTATTACCATTGTTATGGTTGGTATGGATCAGGATATGATGCAAAAAAACCTGACCTGCAAAAACAAGCGGGAGGCACAAAAAAATATGGTGGTTTTCAGTTTTTCGTTTTTGGTGACGGTTTTCCTGTTTCTTTGCCTGGGTGTTCAGCTCTATTTGTATGCTGCCAAAACAGGAATGGCTGTTCCTGAAAACTCTGATGATTTGTATCCTTCGCTGGCGCTTAACTCGTTTGGATTACCAGTTGGAATTGCCTTTTTATTGGGTATTACAGCAGCAGCTTACTCCAGTGCCGATTCAGCATTGACTGCGCTAACTACATCATTCAGTGTCGATTTTCTTGGCATTGACAATTTTGAAGAAAATAAAAAACGAAAAATTAAAAAGTGGTCGCACCTGCTATTTTCGTTTTTGCTGATTGTGGTTATTTTACTTTTCAGGGCCGTGAATAACGAAAGTATCGTGGTTGCAGTATTCCGGGTTGCCGGTTACACCTACGGGCCAATTTTAGGATTATTTATTTTTGGTATGTATATCAAACGGAAAGTAAATGATAGATGGGTGCCTCTGATTGGAATTTCAGCACCTGTTATATGCTATCTTATTTCAAAATATTCTGAGGTTATTTTTAACGGGTACAAGTTCGGATTCGAATTGCTAATTCTTAACGGATTGATTACAATGTTAGGTTTACTTTTAATTTCTAAGAAATATGTTGTAAAAAACTAATGATTGTAAATAAATGTTAAAATTTGTAAATTGAATTTTTATCTTTGTAGTAATAAGCAGCAATTAAAACCGTTATTGTTTAAAACTAGCGAATTGATCAGAAATCTACTCCATATATTAGCAGTAGCATTGGTTATTATCTCATTTTTTTCGTGTGAGGATGAGAGATATATGAATTCAAACGACGTTAAGCTTGAATTTTCTGTCGATACACTGATGTTTGATACTATTTTTACCACCATTGGTTCTACTACTCAAAAACTTAAAATTTATAATCCATACCAAGAAAATGTATTGATTTCACGAATTCGTTTAGGTGGAGGCGATTTTTCAAATTTCAGGTTAAACATTAATGGTCAAATGGAAAATGAAGCTTATGAAGTAGAAGTACCGGCCAGGGACAGTATTTTTATTTTTGTTGAAGTGACCATTGATCCCAATGGACAAAATCTTCCGATGGTTGTACAGGATTCCATTCAGTTTACTACAAATTCAAATATTCAGGGAGTTAACCTGATTGCTTACGGGCAGGATTTTAAGCTGGTAAAAGGTGAAACCATTGAAACCACTACCTGGACTTCGGAAAAACCTTACCTTGTTTACGATTATGCTTACGTTGACAGTTTATCTGTTTTAACGATAGAACCAGGAACAAAAATATATTTTCATAAAGGTGCAGGTTTATATGTTCGTGGAACAATAAATGCCAATGGAACATTCCAGAGCCCTGTATCATTTCTGCCAGACCGATTGGAGGATACGTATAAAAATATTCCGGATCAGTGGAACGGTATCATTTTGTTTTCCGGCAGCCACGGTAATGTACTTAATTATGCTATAATTAGAAATGCGAATATTGGTTTACAGGTTGGTAATATTGAAAATGAAGGTTTTGCCAGTGTTGAATTGTCGAATACAAAAATTGAAAACATGGCATATGCCGGAATTTTTGCGCTAAAATCGCAAATTTACGCTTATAACGATGTTGTTGCTAACTGCGGTTTTTATGCTGTGGCATTGTTGGTTGGTGGAAAATACGAATTTTATCAAACAACCATAGCAAATTACTGGGGTAATTATTCAGGTAAGGCACGCTCTACATCTTCGTTGGTAATTTCTAATTTCCTACCCATAAAACAAGCCAATGGCTCAACAGTGGTTTATAATGGTGACCTTGAAAATGTTGTTTTTGGAAACAGCATAATATATGGGAATAATTCCAGTGAAATTGAATTAGGTAATAATGAAGATAATATGTTTAATTACCTGTTTGACCATTGCATTATTCAGGTACCTGACACATTTAATATTTCTAATAAGGATAATTACAAGGATGTTTGGAAAGGACAAGAATATGATCCTTTGTTTGTAGACCCGTATGTGGAATATAATTATGCCCTGGATACAC
>Ga0102953_1002635_pt1 | contig 10467 bp, 7 predicted proteins | sample SalPon2A_C_D2_MG_FD_78509 | JGI IMG/M metagenome (GOLD analysis project Ga0102953, IMG submission 78509) | Soil microbial communities from South San Francisco under conditions of wetland restoration - Salt Pond MetaG R2A_C_D2_MG | ecosystem: Environmental > Terrestrial > Soil > Wetlands | place... | reverse complement strand
TATCACTGGGCAGGACCCGAAAGCTTTTCACTAACTCTGAGACTACCGGGTCCCAACTGTGATGATAACTCTACGCCGGTCATTCCGGATCCCCAATTTGGGCCGGATTGCCCACCCTCGCCGTCGTTGGATCAGACACCGACCTCAGGCGCTTAAACTAGATTCTTTCCCCTTTAATTAGTATGGATGTCTTGATCGATTTTTCCTTTAGATGCAGGAAGTTCTTTCTTTCTTCGTCCCTCATGAATCGCTGAAAGTCTTCTTCCGACGGGAATGACACCAGGTGAACTTCATAGGGCCTTTCAATATTCGTCTCAATATACGCCTCGCCCGCAGGCCGAAGTCTCAATAATAGTGTCCCCTTATATTTGGAAATCAAGGGCATGGCGACGGTTTCAAACGCCTCAAAGGTTTTCTCCTGCCCTTCCTTGATAAATATGAGTTGTGTTATGTAAATCATAGGGTAAATTTACCAATAGAACCGTATTCTGAAAGTAGGAATTTTAATCATTTATTACCCGATCGCGCGGATCCTCCTTCGGCGGACAGGTTTCCGAATCCATGGGCTTCAACCCTTAAAACATCGGGATTACCCGCTTGGCGCATGAATGCCTTCCAGATAAATTAGTATATTTACCTCATTAGGATCTCTTTATAAATATTGCCTTTCAATTCCCTTCGGATTTGAAAAATAAGGCCCTTGTTGAGGGCCTGAAATACTATTATCTAATTTATAAAGAGAAAATATGCACTACAAGAAAATAGCCATCATTGGCGGTACCGGTAAATCCGGTACGTATCTCGTAAATAGACTTGTTGAAAAGGGCTTCGAGCTTAATTTATTGGTTAGGGCTCCAAGCAAATATTCTTTCAATAACAAAGCAATAAAAGTTATTGAAGGGGACGTAGGACAGTTGGAATCAGTCCGAATATTGGCTGAAGGTTGTCAAGCCATCATAAGTACATTGGGACAGCCCAAAGGGGAGCCTGCAATATTTAGCCAGGCCACAAGAAATATTGTGAAAATATTACATGAATATAACTTAAGCAGGTATATTGTTACAACCGGTTTGAATGTAAATACCCCTAATGACAAAAAGAACGATCGAAATATAGATGCTACAAGGTGGATGTACGAGAATTATCCAGAAACTACACAGGACAAGCAATTGGAATATAATTATTTGGCACAAACCAATATAGATTGGACTATGGTTCGTCTTCCACTAATAGTTCAGACTGACCAAAAATATCCGACAGACGTGAGTCTGGAAAACTGCAACGGTGAGAAAATTAGTTCCATGGACCTGGCAGATTTTTTGATTGCCCAGCTAACAGATAAAACGTTTCTAAGAAAATGCCCTTTCCTGTTTAATATCTAGTTTAAAAAGCCTTGATTAAATAAATATTGAACGGGCAAGTGTTGATTTTAGGCCTGTTTGCGAATTGTTTGCAAATAAAAGGACCTCCGAGCGTTCGGCTATCGGAGGCCCTGTATTTACTGGTGATCGCGCCAGGATTACTCGCCCCGGCCTTTCGCCGGGACTCGTGATCCTGAATGCAATCCCCTTTGCAAATACAAACCCGGCAAAGTGCCATGCGCTTTGCCGTTTTTTGTTCCCCTTCCGCAAAGCTCAACCAAAGTTGGCCGGCGTTCAGGGAACAAAATCCCGCAACCTAGGTTGCGGGGTTTGTGCTTGTAGTGATCGCGCCAGGATTCGAACCTGGGACCGTCTGCTTAGAAGGCAGATGCTCTATCCAGCTGAGCTACGCGACCTTATGTTGCGGAGCGAAGCTGCCTGTCCGCCGCAGTGGAACGGAGGAGGAAGCTACGCGACCTTATGTTGCGGAGCGAAGCTGCCTGTCCGCCGCAGTAGAACGGAGGAGGAAGCTACGCGACCTTTTGTTGCGGAGCGAAGCGCCTGTCCGCCGCAGTGGAACGGAGGAGGAAGCTACGCGACCTTATGTTGCGGAGCGAAGCTGCCTGTCCGCCGCAGTGGAACGGAGGAGGAAGCTACGCGACCCTGTGCTTTTGTACTATGTAAATTACTTCACAAAAAGCATGCAAATATACCAAGGCTCCCCCGTTTACAAAACATTTAAAACCCTTAATGCACCTCCGGGATTTCTACGGGAGTCCGGGGAACGAACAAGACGGCGTCTGCGGTTACCAGCCCATCGGCCTGCCCCGCATCTACCTCCACATAGGCCACCCTGCCTTTGGGAAGCTGGTAATCGCCGAGGGAGACCCATTCCCCGGAGGTCTGTCCTACCACGGCCACGGCAGTATGATCGATTTCTCTTTCGATGGGCTGTTGCCCGTCATACACCACCACGCGCGTCCGGGAGCTGCCATTTGATTGCTTCGGGCAATACAGGTATATATTGTAGGTTCCCTCCCGGGGCAGGGTCGGATTAAAGCGGACCTTTTTAGCGCCCTCACCTCCCCGCGTACTGAGGTAGGTGGGACCATACCCTCCCTGCCTTTTCAGCGTCCAGTCACCTGATATGCTCAGGTTCGTGCTGTCCGCGTCATCCACCAGGATATCGGGAGGGGTTCCATCGGCCAGCGGATCGATTCGCAGCCTCCTTTGCAACTTACTGATGTCTATGTCCTGCACTGCGCTTCCCGCGTCGATCGCCATGCTGGCTGCCATCCCAGCCGACTGGCCCAGGACCATAAAAACCGGCTCCATCCGGATGGAGCCATAGGCAATGTGGGTGGCCGACAAACATACCGGGACCAGCACATTAGACGCTTCCTCTTTCTTCGGGACCAGCGCCCGGTACGAAATAGGATACGGGCCAAACCCGCCTATTTCCACGTTCCCCTCATTCTTAACCATCCCATCCACCACCAACCGATCGCAATTATGGGAATCCATGGTATAGGCGGCCATCCCCACCCCATCCGTTACGGTTTCCTCCCCCAGGCAATGGTGCTGCGTCATTACCAGGGCACCTACCATGCGCCTTGCTTCCCGAACATACAACTGCGGGGTCCAATGATCGGTATCGGTGTATTCGTCCCTGGGATATCCCCATTGTTGCATTGCTTCCCGAATGGGGGCCGCCACGCGCGGGTCGTGCCCCACAAAATACAGCAGGCCTTTGGTGTAGTCGGTATGTGCCTGCCAGATGCTGTCACGCAGCTCGTAATCCGCCTCGGGGTATGCCCAGTTCATGCCTATCATATCCGTTGAAAAACCGTTCCGGTTATTGATGTCGGTCTTGCGGTTGGGCATCTCACTCCAGATAAATCCATCCTGCAGGGACTTCCAGGGGTTTTTTTGCATCAGCCTAAGCAATAACTCGTATTTTTCAGGGTCGTATCCTGGCGGTTTCTCAATCGGGATGCGATTATCCGGGTTGTCCGTAAGGCAGATGCGGAAATTGTAGGCCTGTATCCTGGAATCCCCGCTGCCCGGAGGTTGAAGTGTATGGCCCTGAACCCCCCAAAGCAACCCACTGGAAGGATCTCCGGGCACTTTATAGGGATCGATCCCGTCCGGAAACTGATGTCCGTCCATAAGCTGGACCCCGTTATAGGTTTCCCCGTACTCGGCATTGGCTTCCCGCCCCACCCGGTACGAGATCCCCGACCGGGCCATCAGGTCGCCTTCATAAGTACAGTCCAGGAACATCCTGGCGCGGACATTCCTCGATTTTCCGGTGTCCGTATTTTCAAGAACCAGGGACTGCACCCGGTTGCCATCCTTCCGTACATCTTGTAACCGCTGCCGGTACCACACGGTCACCTGGCCTCTGCGGATATAATCCCTGAAAATGGAATCGGCCACCCGGGGTTCAAAGATCCATTGCTCAAAGACCCCGTAATGTTCCCCTACCCGGCGATAGAAATCACGGGCCAGCCCTGTAATGGCATATTTATTTCCAATATCGGTGTAGCCCAGCCCCCCGGAACTCATCCCGCCCAGGCGGGAACCTGGTTCTATCAACAATACTTTTTTTCCCATGTTCCGGGCAGCATAGGCTGCCATGACCCCGGCAGAGGTTCCCCCGTAAATACAAATGTCCACTTCCGTTGCCGGTTCGCTTTCCTCCTTGGCCCGAGGGTTGCAGGAAATGCCAGTCAAAATTAACAGGGTACAGAAAAGGCCGAAAGTCTTCCATGTGCGGGGGATCATGATCAGTTTGTTCTAAGGGTTCCGGATGCCACAATGTATGAAATCTTCTCCGGAAGCCACAGGCTTTTTTTGGCAAGGTAAACAAGCCCAGGGCGGGTATGCCTGAAGCTGGCAAAGGGATCTTTTCGCCTCGCGACAGGTATTGCCCGGATTGCTTATATTTACAAGCCTTCTTTCCTTCAATAACCCGGTGAGGGGGCCCCGGAACACAAAGGGAACCCGTATGAACCGTCTCAGATATCTGCCCCGAATCCTGTGCCCCTTGCTGTTTTTCCCCATCATGGTTGTTGGCCAGGAATTTCAATCCGGATACTATGAATCCTTCGACCACACCAGGATCCATTTTGAAATAGAGGGCACGGGCCAGCCTGTATTAATGTTGCACGGCTTTACAGGTACGGGGAGTGAATGGAAGGGCAAACCGGTTACCGACAGCCTGTTGGCCCATGGAAAGCAGGTGATCCTGGTGGACCTGAGGGGCAACGGCTTATCTGACCAGCCTGAATCCCCGGAAAAATATGCTGACAACGCAGAGGCCAGGGACCTGATCGGCCTGATGAGTTACCTGGGCATCCAAAAGTATGACGCCGTAGGCTATTCCAGGGGTTCCATTATCCTGGCCAGCCTGCTGGTCCGGGACCCCCGGATCCAAAAGGCGGTAATAGGCGGGATGGGAGCAGACTTTACGAACCCCGATTGGCCCAGAAGGGTGGGTTTCTACCAGGCCCTGATGCACGATACCATCCCAGGATATGAGGATTTTCGAAAATACATTGCCCGGAAAGGCCTGAACCCATTGGTCCTGGCCGCCCAGCAAAAAGAGCAGCCTTCCACCTCTGAAGAGGCGCTCGCAAACCTCAACCTCCCCGTGCTCATCATTTGCGGGAGGGAAGATCAGGATAATGGCAAGGGGACGGATTTACAGGCGCTCATCCCCGGCTCTAAATTCACTGAAGTCCCCGGCACTCACAATACCGCCCGGAATAGCCCGGAATTTGCGCATGAAGTGGTGAACTTCCTGGACGATTAGCTGGCCTGGATTCAACCCTGGCACCCCTTAAAACCGCAGGGATCCCAGGATGCCGGTATAGCTCATATAGCTCATGAGCAGGGCAAAAATCAAGATCGCGCCCAATACCAGGTTGGTATGGAACGGAAAAGTTTGGGAACCCATCAGCCTCTTTTTATTCCCCAGATACAAAATGCAAAATACGGTGGCAGGAAGTACCAGGGCGCCGAATGCTTGCGAGACAAGCATTACGGCAATGGGACGGGCGTGGAAGACGGGGACGATCAGTCCCAGTAGGGAGATCAGCAAAACGATGATCCGGTAGCGGGTCCTCTTCATGTTGGGCTTATTCTGTTGGTAATCATCCAGCATCCAGGGCAGTAAAGCCACATTCGGAAATTGAGAGGACACGCCCGCGGCGAGAATGCCCATGGCGAAAATAGCCACCGCAAAGGGGCCGGCCATGGGCTCCAGCAAGTGGATCATTTCCGAAACTTCATTCAATTGCAAATGCCCGGGGTACATGGATGCGGCGGCAGCTGCCATGATAGAGGCGCTGACCACGAACATCATCAGCCCGGAGAACAGCGCGTCCCTTTTCTGGATTTTAAAATCTGCCTGGGTCCAGCCCGCTTCCTTAACCAGGGTGGTCCGTAAGATGAACAATCCCGAAAATACGGTAGTTCCCACCATGGATGCAATGACCAGGTAAGGGCTTTCCCCCGTTCCGGTCCCAGGCAAACGCGGCACGAATCCTTTCAGGATTTCCAGGGGCGGAGGGGTCAGAATAAAGAAATTGATCAGGAAGCATAGGGCCATAATACCTACGATAACAGCCAGGATGTTTTCAAAAGCCCGGGTTTTGCCGGTCAGGAAGATCCCGTACACGAGCGCAATAAACACGATAGCAAAGTAAACCGGGGGTACCCCTCCCGTTATGAAATTCCCGGACCAGATAGAGCATACGTCGGAAATGATCCCCATAACCCCAATCACACTGCCCGACACATGGGCCGTTAAAGTGACGATGAAAAAAATACCCACGGCCGGGTGAAGGTGGTTCCGGAAAGCCTGCAGGGCCGTTTCCCCGGTGATCAGGGTGAACCGGCCATAGAGGTTTATCATAAAGTAGGTGATGGCGCATGAAATGAATAATGCCCACAACAGAGACATCCCGTAGTCCGCCCCGGCTTTGGCCATGGCGGTGACACTACCGGTGCCCACTGTAAATCCGAATAAAAAAATACCCGGCAAAAGCGATGTTACAAGCTTCCGAATTTTACCCATAGATTTGATTTACGGTTACTGCTGGGCATACGAACGGGAAGGTACAATTCTTTTGCTTCAGCTGTCACAACTTAAGGAATCCTCAGGAAAATTCCCACATGTCACAAAGGATACAACGCCAAAAACTTTCATCCGCTTAACTTTTTTAACTTTTTGATAATAAAATTATACTTCGCTTAATCTTATGCAATGCAACACCCCGCTATATTTGGCCTTACCGACGAAAACAAATAAAATTTTGGTGTACAGTCCCAGGAAAAAAATGGAATAGCGCCGGCAAAATGAGCCTCTGGCACCTCCACATTTTTCAATCCAACCGTCTCATCCGCAGCATCCCGTTCAGTCCAGTTTCCAAAGATGGTGTTTCACCAGAGGTTTGACTGAAAATAAATAAACGATCAAACGCACATGGCACATATACCCCTTGAAGATCATTTGCCCGGAATTACCGGGTTGTTAGAATATCGCCGGGACACGGCCGAACCCATTCGGGAGCTCACGCAGGTATTGATGCGGGGGCCGTCTACCCTTACAGAAGCGGAACGCGAACTGATCGCCGCTGTGGTCTCCCATGAAAACAAATGCACTTTTTGCACCACGGCCCACACGGCGGTTGCAGATACCCTGTATGGCGACTCCACCATAGCCCAAAAAGCCAAGCAGCAACCCGAAGAAGCCCCGCTTTCAGATAAAATGAAGGCCCTCCTGCATATAGCCCGCCGGGTAACGGTCAGTGGCAAGTATGTCAACGAAGAAGCGGTTCAACAAGCTAAAGAGCACGGGGCTTCCGATCTGGAAATACACGATACGGTCTTGATCGCCGCATTGTTCTGCCTGTATAACCGCTATGTGGACGGGCTGGGAACCCACCTGCCCGACGATCCTTCTTATTACGAAGGCCTGGCCGGCCGCCTGAGTACCAATGGATACGAAAGGATGCCGGAAGTCTATGAAGAATTAAAACAACAACGAAACAAACCAAAGTAACATGAGTGTCCCTGCAAAATTAAAATCAAGACTGGTCATATACCTGTTGGCTGTAGTCCCTTTTCTTTCCACCGCCCAGGTGCATCATATAACGGGAACCGTATCGGATGCCGAATCCGGAGAGCCCATGGCCGGGGCAAGTGTGCTGGTGGCTGGGAAGATGATCGGCACCACAACCAATAACGAGGGGGCCTTTGATCTGAGTGTCACCCAGGAATTTCCGGTGACTCTGTCCGTATCCTTTATCGGATATCAAACGCAGGAGGTAGTGGTAAACGGCGGGGAGTCGGTTTCTGTATCCCTGCAGATAAAAAATGAACTGCTTGAAGGGGTGGTAGTCGCCGCTTCGCGCGTGGAAGAAAATATCCTGCAATCTCCTGTCAGCATTGAAAAAATGAATACCATAGAGATCCGGGAAACCCCTTCCCTTAATTTTTATGATGGCCTGCAGAACCTCAAGGGGCTGGATATGGTGACCAGCAGTCTCACTTACAAGGAAATCAACACCCGCGGGTTCAACGATACGGGGAATGCGCGTTTCCTGCAATTGGTGGATGGGGTGGATAACCAGACCCCCGGCCTTACCTTTGCCGTCGGCAACATGTTCGGTGCCAGCGACCTGGATATGGAAAGCGTGGAACTGATCCCGGGATCGGCCTCGGCCCTGTATGGGCCTGTCGCCTTTAACGGGGTGCTCCTGATGCGGACCAAGGACCCCTTCCAATACCAGGGGCTCAGCGTGAATACCCGGATTGGCATGAACCATTTTGGGGAGGAATACAGCAACCCAAAACCTTTGTATGACCTTTCCGTACGGTATGCCGAAGCCATCTCTGACCGTTTTGCCTATAAACTTAATGTCTCCTATTTTACGGGGCTCGACTGGTTTGCCACCAATTATACAGATGTGGACGACGGCACCCCCCCGGACCAGCGGGGACCAGATAACCCGGCCAGGGATGGGCTCAATATTTACGGAGATGATGAGGCCCGCGACCTGCCGGGTATCGGCCGGGTATCGCGCACAGGATATGAGGAACGTTTCCTGATGGATTACGACGTGTACAGCCTGAAGCTGAATGGGGCCCTGCATTACAGGGTCGGCAGCAACGCCGAATTGATCTACCAGTACAACTTTAGCCAGGGCCGTGCGGCCTATACGGGCAGCAACCGGTTCCAGTTAAACAATTTTCAGTTTGAACAACACCGCCTGGAACTCAAGGGAAGCGATTATTTTGTAAGGGCCTATGCCAGTATTGAGGATTCCAATGACTCCTACAATGGAAAAGGCTTGGGTCAACTTATCAACAATACCTGGGTGCAGGACCTGAACGGCAATGTAGTCTCCCCCGATATGGCCAACGACGTATGGTACCAGCGCTATTCCGAAGCCTATAACGGCAACATTAACGGGGTCGCGGCCGGCAGCCACGATGCCGCCCGGGCGTTTGCAGACCAGGGCCGGTACCTGCCGGGTTCGGACGACTTCAACCGGGAAAAGGCACGTTATATCGGGATCCAGGGGCTCAGCGGGGCCGGGATCCTGAGCCAGAGCAAACTTTACCATATAGAAGGGCAATACGACCTGAGTGAACTCACCCCGGAAGTGGATTTGCTGGTGGGGGGAAATTTCCGGCTGTATGACATGTTTACGAACGGGACCCTTTTTGATGACGCAGACGGGCCCATTTACATCCGGGAAGGAGGGGCCTTCGTCCAGGCATCCAGAAAATTCCTGGAGGAGAAACTGAAACTTACCGGGTCCCTGCGATATGATAAAAACCAAAATTTTAAAGGCCGGTTTACGCCCAGGGCTTCGGCAGTCTATAACATCCAAGGCAACCACTACCTGCGGACTTCCTACCAGACCGGGTTCAGGAACCCGTCACCGGGTGACCAGTATATCCGGCTAAATGCCGGGCCGATCACAATCCTGGGCGGGGTTCCGGACAACAGTGACGACCTGACGGTTTACCAGAACTCCTTTACCACTGCTTCCCTCGGCCCGTTTTTCGGCACTTTCAATCAACTCGTCAACAGCGGTACGCCCTTTCCGGAGGCAGTTGCCCAGGCCAAAGACCTTTTGGTAAAATCGGACGTGGATTATATCAAACCGGAGCGGGTACAGACTTTTGAGATCGGGTACAGAGGCCTGGTTGGTGATAACCTGTCCCTTGATGCCAATTACTATTACAGCAGTTACGAGGACTTTATATTGAACCAGGTGGTTATAGAGCCACAAAGCCCGGTATTGGCGGGAGGAGAAGTAAACATAGATGCCGCCTTTGACCTCCTCAACGGGGATAGCCACCTCTACCAGTTGTACACCAACGCCAAGGACCGGGTCTCGACGCAGGGGGCCACCCTGGGATTAAACTATATCTTCCCCGGGGGCCTGACGCTCAAAGCCAATGGTACCTGGGCAGATTTCAACCTCAGGAACGCGGATCCTAACGATATCCCGGCATTCAATACCCCCACTTTCAGAAGTTCGGTGATGCTGGGAAAAGATACGGTGAACAGGAACTTTGGTTTCAATATTGCCTGGAGGTGGCAGGATGCCTATGAATGGTACGGGACCTTTAACGAATTACGCCCCGGCCCGATCCCTGCAATTTCCATGGTGGATGCCCAGGTGAGCTACAAGGCACTTCCCATAAAAACACTCTTTAAACTGGGAGCCAGCAACCTCTTCAACCATCAGGTATATCAGGCCTATGGGTCGCCTTCCATAGGGGCCGTTTACTATCTAAGCATCACCTTTGACGAACTCCTGCACTGATGAATAGGGGGGAGTCAACCGTCCATCAGGCCAAAAGGCCTGGATTATCTACCTGGGTCCTGTTTGGGTGCTGTTTCCTGAGCAATGTCCTGGCGGGCCAGATATCAACCCTTATGGCGGCTTTCCTCCCCAATGTCCTGTCTTCCCTTTTGCACGACAAGGCTTTGGATGCGGAGGCGGTGACCCAGGTAGGGGCCTACATCAATGCAATCTTTCTGTTAGGATGGACCCTGGGGGGGCTCGGCTGGGGGTTT
>Ga0102953_1002634_pt1 | contig 10468 bp, 13 predicted proteins | sample SalPon2A_C_D2_MG_FD_78509 | JGI IMG/M metagenome (GOLD analysis project Ga0102953, IMG submission 78509) | Soil microbial communities from South San Francisco under conditions of wetland restoration - Salt Pond MetaG R2A_C_D2_MG | ecosystem: Environmental > Terrestrial > Soil > Wetlands | place... | reverse complement strand
GAGTTCTTTTTCCAGATATTCATAAGCCAGCTTGCGTTTCAGATATTCCTTAAACGTCTCTTCACTGGGATTCAGAACCACAACGCCAGTCGTACCATCGATGATCGCCGACATATCGTTATCAACGACCGCAGTCGCCGATTCAAGCCCGACAACAGCCGGGATCCCCAGTGAGCGCGCCAGAATAGCCGTATGTGAAGTCTTCCCTCCCCGGTCGGTTAAAAATCCGACAATCTTGCTCCGGTCGAGTTGCATCGTATCTGCGGGCGAGAGATCATGTGCAGCGATCAATGACTGTTCGTTGATCTGCTCAAGCGTGCTATCGCTGATCCCGACCAAAACTCTCAACAAGCGTTGGCCGACGGCATCGAGATCTGAACTGCGCTCGCGCAAATAATCGTCTTCAATATTTTCAAACATCAGCCGCAGCTGTTTCAACGTTTGATCGAGGGCTCTTTCCGCGTTGAGTTTCTGACGAATCAAATCCTCGGTATGACTCACCAACATTTCATCTTCCAAAATCAGGAGGTGAGTATCGAGGATATAGATATGTTCACGCAGGTGAGGTTGACGGGCGACATTTTGTTTTACTTCACGCAGTTGAGTGGTCGCCTCGGCCACGGCCTTGCGAAAACGCAGAAGCTCGTCTTCGACTTCATTTTCGTCGAGCTCCCATTCCGCCACATGATACAGACGATTCAGCAGGCAAACCCGTCCGATGCCGATGCCCGGCGAAACACCCAAACCAACCAGATAAGTATCTTGATGAACTTCAGTCTTCCCCAAAGCCGTCCTCGATCAAATGGGTTAATGCGGCCATAGCCTCGGATTCATCTGCGCCTGTAACGGTCAACGAGATCTCTGTTCCCTTGGGAGCCGCAAGTAACAAAATACCCATGATACTCTTGCCGTTGACCTCAATATCGTCCTTCTCAACCATAACTTCGCTGTTGAATCGGTTGGCGGTTTGTACCAGTTGCGCCGCGGCACGGGCATGAAGTCCGAGACGATTAATGATAGTAAAACTCTTTTGCAAGGATAGTCCCCTTATTCAAGGCAGCCAAACCGCGACATCGGCTGAAAAATAGCTGCAGATCAAAATCAATCCAGATGATAAAAAAACCAGCATGAGGGTTGATATCCCACGTCTGGCCAGATAACCGCAGAGCAGAACCGCGGGAACAGCCAGGAAACCAAGCCATAATGGTTTTTGTTTACTCTCAAGCAGTTGAAAAACCAAAAAAGCCGCAACGCCGCCGAGCAGAACGACAGCCATCTCCTTCGTTCTAATTGCGAGATCCGGAAGGTTGCGGCGTTGCAAAAACCCCACGGATTGAAGACCAAGTTCATAAGCACTTAAAAATCCCGCAATCCGAAACCAGAGCGGCAGGGCGTTGAACAACAATAAAAAAACCAGCGGCGCAATAACCAGACCCTTTGCGGCCAATAACAAAGCTATCCCGGCGGCCAAAGGGCGTAAACCGCCCCAGAATAGAGCATCGCCTACGGCAGCATAGGGTGCGGCAACCATCTCTTTGAAGTCGAGGATACCGATCTCGGGCTCTTTGCCGGCGGCTCTTTCAAGCTCCAGTCGAATGACCGCACCGGCAACGGTCGGAGCAAGATAAGGGTGAGTATTGAAATATCCAACATGTTCCCGAGCGATGCGTTGCATCTCTTTCTCGCCATAGAGAACACGCAGCACCGGGGCCATGGCATAGAACCACCCTCCACCCTGCAGACGCTCGAAATTCCAGCTCCCCTGCAGCAGCAATAGTCGCAGCCAGACCTGCAGCAGTTTCCATTTCCCAAGTTTCGGCATCAGACCAACCACATCAGCAAAAAAGCCATCCCAAATGAAGCACCGAACAGGGTCAATGCACGGCTGACATTAATCGTCCCCAGGACCACCGAGATACCAACCAGTGGCAGCGCAATACGCAACCACTCGGCTGAGACCTCAAGCGAAGGGAGCAAAAGCGGCGCCAGGAGGGGAATCATGACCAGACCACCACAAATAATCACAAGATAGGTGCCGACCGCCGCCAGGGCAAAACAACAGAGGCCCATACGATGAGCCCGTTCCATGGCGTAAAATTGGCCATTCTCCAGCCATCTGTCGCTCTGGGCGATTTTGCGTCCGTTGTACTGGCGCGCAAAACGATCAAAAAACTGACCAAATTTGCCAAACGGGAGGGCAATCAACAAACAGAGCAGTTGATACTCCAAGCCACTTTGTCCCAGCAATTTGCCAAGACTGACCGCCAGGACCGTGCCGGCGATCGAGACCTGAGTGTCATCCGGTGGGATAGCTGCACCAACCGGAAGACGCGCCTGCCAAAGAAGCTCGACCATCAGGCCGATTTCCAGGCCGACAGCCACATCACCGAGCAACCAGCCTACAAGTGGAGCAGCAACGATCGGCCGCGAAATCATGATTTGCAAGGCGGCAATTCTATCTAACCCGCAGACAAGAGCCGCCCCGGCGCCAATAGCGAGTTCGGCGCCGATCAATTCTCAGCCTTTTTAACGGGAATCAACCGTCGCCAATTTCTGGCGGTATCTGCCGGAATGCAACGCGCCGAGATATCGACTCCGGTCTCATCAATCTGCTCAAGGTTTTCAATATCCTCGGGATCCAGAAAAACCGTACAACTGAACTGGGTCTTGCCATGACCAGCGTGGAGATTTCCAAGATTCAAGCGTTCAAACTTCAGCCCACCATGCAATGCGGCAAGGCTGTCTGATGTGGTAGCAAACAACAGCAGAACCCGGAAATCATTGAGTTCGCCGCTGTCAAACAGTTCGATTATTTCACTGATACTGCCGATCTCGACCCGGATACTGCTCTGAACCGAGGCCTCCATCATCATTCGTTTGAGGGGTGAAGCAGAAATAGCCTCATTGGCCACCACCAGACAGTTGGCATGGACATAAGGTAGCCAGGTCTCCAGAACCTGTCCATGAATGAGGCGATTATCAATACGGGCTAGAACAATACTCATTCGAACTCCGGTTATTCACTTCTTGTTATTAAGTAAATCTGCGGGCCGCAGGATTGCCTGTTGTCCATACTCACGTAATAATTCGGCAAGTTCAGTGAGATCTCTCTGATATCTGGCCCTGGCAGCCTTGATCAGCATCGGCAAGTTTATTCCTGTCAGAATATCGATCCGTCCTCCGGCGAGAAAATCGGCCGCAATATTGGTCGGGGTACCACCGAACATGTCGGTCAGAATCAAGACCCCTTCATCATCGCCGCCAACCTCGGCGATCGCTTGCCTAAGAGAGACCGTTGCCTCGTCAACAGAGGAGTTTCGATCAATGCTGATCGCTCGACAACCGCCAATCGGGCCGATTATCATTTCAGCAGTGCGCAAGAATTCAACTGCCAACTGCCCGTGGGTTATAACAACAAGACCGATCATTTCATGCCATTTGTATGAGGAGAGATACTCTGAGATTTAAACACACTAAGCTCCTTGACTATTTCTCAATGTCGCGATGCTGCACGCGTACACGCATATTTCCACTTCCCAACCGCCGAGCAAACTCCTCAACCAGAGAAACGCTCCGATGGCGTCCACCAGTACACCCAATCGCCAAGGTCAGATAACTCTTCCCTTCACTATGGTAGCATGGCAGCAGGAAATCGAGCATCCGGTCAAGATGTTCAATAAAAGTCTGGCAATCTTCCTGCTCCAGTACATATTTCTGCAGGGCAGGATCCAATCCCGTGAGCGGCCTCAACTCACTGATATAGTAGGGATTTGGCAGAAAACGCACATCAAACACCAGATCAGCGTCAGGAGGCAGGCCGTAACGGAAACCGAATGACTCGATCTGCAACACGAGCGGTGGAGATTCGTTATCTCCAATAATTTCCAGGAGCAATTCTTTTAATTGATGAGGGTTGAGTCCACTACTGTTGATCACACGCGTTGCACTCCCGCGCACGGTCTGCAGCAGTTCCCGCTCCTTGTCAATTGCCACACTCAAATTTTCGACATCAGCCAGAGGGTGCCGTCTGCGCGTCTCGGAGTAACGCCGTAACAAAACTTCATCTGAGGCTTCAAAGAAAAGGATCCGGAGTGACTGGCCGAGCCCGGCCACCTGCTTGACGATCGATTCATACTGGGCAAGAAAATCACGATTTCTAATATCGATAACCACGGCCAGATCACGGCCAGCGTCCAGAGCGCGATCGGTCAACTCCAGACATTGCGGCAGCAGCGTCAGCGGCAGATTGTCTATAACAAAAAAACCCCGATCTTCGAGGACCCGGGCCGCTGTACTCTTGCCTGATCCGGACAACCCGGTCAGGACATAAACGGGTTTTTTGTTCATTCCAGATTATCTCCGATGATAGTGTGGGCATGCAGACGAGCGGCCTCGGCCATCCGGGTTTCAAGCAGGTGCTGAAACTCTTGAGCACTGTGGTAGCCCATCTCCCTAAGCAACTGATTCCGAGCCGCGACCTCAACGATGGTGCTGGTGTTCCGGCCCTGTCGTACCGGAATGCGCATCATCGGAATCTCGACCCCATGGATCAGATAGCTATCCTCTTCAAGGCCAAGCCGATCATACTCTTCTCCCTGTTCCCATTCGACCAGTTGCAGAACGAGATCAATCTTCTTACGCTCTCGAATTGCAGCAACCCCGAACAGGTGCTTGATATTTATAATTCCGAGACCACGGATCTCCATGTGATAATGCAGCAGATCCATCCCCTCACCAAAGATAACCGCAGGCAGTTTGAGCCTTACTTTGATCACATCATCGGCCACTAGACGGTAACCGCGCAGAATCAAATCAAGCGCGCATTCACTCTTACCGACCCCGCTCTTCCCCTGCAAAAGAACTCCGACCCCCAGAACATCGATCAGGACTCCGTGCAGGGTCGATGACGGCAATAAGCGCTCCTCAAGGAACTTGGTGATCAGCGAGATGAAATCGGAACTTAAATGACAGGTTCTAAGAAGTGGGGTTTTATGAGCATCGGCTGCCTGCAGCAGATAATCTGGCACGACCTGGTTTTTTGTCACCACCAGGCAAGCCAAGTGGAGGCTGCAAAGGTCATTAGCGGATGTCAGTGCTTTGTCCTCGGGCAGGTGGGCCAGATAACTCAGTTCGGTTGAACCGAGAACCTGAATCCGATCAGGGTGCAGATTCGCATTATAGCCGGCGAGGGCGAGACCCGGTTTCTGGATCCGTGGAACAGAAATAGCCCGGGAAAGACCTTCACCTCCAGCCAATAACTGAAGATCAAGCCCCGCTTCCTTCTCTTCAAGGATTTCCTGAATCGTCAGTTCTGTCATGGCAGCAGCAGATCTTCTCCATACAAATAAACCAGGGCCCCGAGCGCCCCCCTGAATTACTCTTCCCGCTCACAGATGAGCTTATAAATCTGCTCGGAGTCGGACGCATCAAGCATTTGCTGGCGAACTTCGACATCCTTCAAAAGCTTCGAAATCCGCGCCAACGCCTTCAGATGTACTCCAACAGACTCTTCGGGAGCTAGCAGCAAGAAAAAGAGATGGGCTGGCTGCCCATCCATCGATTCGAAATCAACTCCAGATGAACTGCGGCCAAAGGCCAACATCAACTCAGGCATCCCCTTGAGCTTGCCATGTGGGATTGCAACGCCATCGCCGATGCCGGTACTCCCGAGGCGCTCCCGTTCCTGCAGAACCTGAAGCACTTCGTCGCGCCGCAACGAGGGGGCAACCGCCAGGAGGGCATCTGTCAGTTCGGAGAGCGCAGCGTCTTTGCCGGTCGCCTTCAGATCAGCTACAATCGCTAGCGGGTTCAAAAGCTCACTGATTTTCATTGGTTCGTTCGTTTCTTCCACAGATAGAAAATGAACGGCACCCGTTTAAAATGTCGAAACGAGTGCCGCCCTGATATTATAATCAACTTCCCTGAGGAACAATCAAGCCATAATTGCCGTCAGTACGTCGATATACAACGTTCATCTCCTCAGAACGATCATCGGTAAAAACAAGGAAACTCTTGTCGAGCAAATCCATCTGCATAACCGCTTCTTCGACCGACATCGGCTTAACGAAGGAGGAGTGGCTCTTGATAATATCGGGTTCAGAAGCCCCGTCATCGACACTGCTGGCGGTGATGACGGCTTCCGGCACCTGGCGACTGCCGGCATTGCCGGTCTTGTGATCCTTGAGTTTCTCCTTGTATTTTTTAAGCTGACGCTCAATCTTATCGACCATCAGGTCGATCGCGGCATACATATCCACTGTCTCTTCCGCACTCTTCATGGTCAGCCCCTTGGCCACCATGGTCACTTCGGCCCGGTGATGAATCTTCTTCTGGACCGACAGCACAACCTGTGCATCGATCGGTTCACCGACATACTTTTTGACACGTGAGAGTTTTTCTTCAATATAGGTACGGACTGCTTCACTACTTTCCATGTGACGGAAGTTTACGGCAATTTGCATAGATTGATGCCTCCTTCATGGCGATACCCCTAATGGGCCGGGTTCTCTAGATTATACCCCGGATTTCCCAGGATTCATGCTCGAAACAAAATTCAGGTCAGAACAATCTCTTACGCTCAGTTGACGAACCAATGCCTAGCATTTCACGATATTTGGTAACGGTACGTCGTGCAATATGGATATCATTCTCTTTAAGCAATAGAACAATCTTCTGATCGGACAATGGTTTCTTAGGATCTTCCTTGGAGACAATCTCCTTAATCCGAATTTTGACGCTCTCGGAAGCGACCGAATCCCCATCCGTGGTCGAAATCCCGCTATTGAAAAAATATTTCAGTTCAAACAGTCCCTGGGGAGTCTGAACATATTTATTTGTCGTCACCCGGCTGACTGTCGATTCATGCATCTCAATATCTTCAGCCACGTCACGCAACACCAGCGGTTTGAGGTGTTCAATACCGTAATCGAAAAATTGACGTTGGAACTTGACGATACTCTTGGTGACTTTATAGATGGTGCGCTGACGCTGGTGGATACTCTTGATCAGCCAAACCGCACTCCGCATCTTGTCCTGAATATACTCACCGGCCTTCTTGTCGACCGAATCACTGTTGGTCAGAGCACTCCGGTAAAAAGAGTTGATCCGCAGGTTCGGCAAGCCCTCGTCATTTAGAGTAACGACATATTCATCGCCGACCTTATGTACAAAGATATCTGGAGAGATATATTGAACATCTTCCTGGTTGAAAGCCCGCCCCGGACGCGGATCGAGTTCAGAGACAATTTTTGCGGCGGCCAACACCTCATCGAGTGAGACCTTCAGCGTGCGGGCAATAAGCGGATACCTTCGCCCTTCGATGTCATCAATATGATCACGCAGTATCGTCGCAGAGAGTGAATCCTCAAGCCCCAGGCGCTCCATCTGCAGCAACAGGCATTCCTGCAGATTGCGGCCGGCCACGCCAGCCGGATCGAACTTCTGGATCCGCGCCAGGGCTTTTTCAGCAACCTCTTCGGTAACCGAGGTAGCCGCGCAGATATCTTGCAGGTCGGCATGCAGATAGCCGGCATCATCAAGGTTGCCGATAATTTCCGCAGCCGCCAGATACTCAGCTTCAGGGACGTTGGAAAGGTTAAGCTGCCACATTAAGTGATCAAAAAGGGTACTTTTTTTAGTTAACAGACTTTCAAAGGAGGGACGATCCTCATTATCTTCATAAACATCGCTGGTGGTTGTACTACTCAGGCTATAGCCTTCGAGGTAGGTCTGCCAATCGATGTCATCGACAGCCTCCGATTCGCTCTTGATCTCTTCGGAGCTCTCTTCTGCCTCAGGTTTTTCTTCGGCCTGATTTTCTAGCGGTGCATGCTCTTCGCTCTCTTCGAGCATTGGATTTTCGGCCAATTCCTCGGTAACAACATCAAGCAACTCCATACGCGACAATTGCAGCAACTTGATTGCTTGCTGTAACTGCGGAGTCATCACCAGTTGCTGACTGAGTTTAACCTGTAACCGTAGATCTAAAGCCATAAAGACGTATTATCCGATCCTGCCCGCGGGCATAATCCCCATGCTATCCCCTCGCAGCCGATTCTAGCATTCTCTGCAGGAAAAGTCTGTGCCAATTCTTTATTTACCGACAATTTTCAGCTTATTCTCGCAGAAGAATTTTCGATACGGTCTTCTCTTTAAAGTTTAAATTTTTCACCCAGATAGATGGTCCGGGCGCTTTCACTTCCCGCAATCTGCTCGGGGGTCCCGAATTCGAGCACCTCACCCTGATTCAGGATATAAGCACGATCGCAGACACCCAGGGTCTCCCGAACATTATGATCCGAAATCAAAATACCGATGCCGCGATTTTTCAACTGACCGATCACACCCTGAATATCGTTAACCGCCAGGGGATCGATTCCGGCAAAAGGCTCATCAAGAAGCAAAAAAGAGGGTTCAAGAACCAGGGATCTGGCAATCTCAACCCGTCTGCGCTCGCCGCCGGAAAGAGCATAGCCTTTTGAGTCGCGAATATGACCGATCCGAAAATCTTCGAGTAATTCTTCTAACCGTTCCTGCCTCTGAGCCGGATTCAAATCGAGAGTTTCAAGGATTGCCAGCAGGTTTTCGGCGACGCTCATCTTCCGAAAGACCGAGGCTTCCTGGGGCAAGTAAGAGATCCCCAGGCGCGCGCGCTGATACATCGGCATTTCGGTCAAATCGGTCGAATCGAGAAAGACCCGACCAGCGTCAGGACGAGCGAGACCGACAACCATATAAAAACTTGTGGTTTTCCCGGCGCCATTGGGGCCCAAAAGCCCGATAACCTGCCCTGAGCTAACCTCAAGATCAACACCACCGACCACCCTGCGCCCGGCATAACTTTTTTCAAGACCTCTGGCCTGAAGCGTTTTCACGGTTTTTCCTGCGCTGGTAAAAAAACCGCCCTGACCCGACCGTCCTTGCCTCCCTTGACCAGTGAGCGATCCTCACGAACAAAGAGGACTATCTCCTCACCGGCGACCAGATTCCCGGCTTGATGAATCTCTGCATCACCATTGAGGGTCATTATCTCGGTCGCCTGTACGTATTTGAGTTTTTGCGCGGTGGCAATCCTCTCCCCGTCGATTACACGAACACCCCCTTCAGCCTCAAGCCGTTCAATTTTGCGATTTCCGTCGGTCTCGACAAAAAAGAGACTCAACCGATCGGCGTAGATGGTCATAGCGCCACGTTTGCCGACCACTTGACCCAGAAAAACAACCTTGCCCGACTGCTGGTCGGACTCCATTCGCTGTGAGGTCACCTCAATCGGACCAGCCGGGGCCGCCAGGGACTTCTCTTCGGCAGCCGATACCGGGCTTGTCAGCAATAAAAAAAACAACAGCCAGCCGTAATAATTCACTGCTGTTCTCCTTCAAATTGGCGCTCAGTAAACTGCGCGTGAACATCTCCAAAAACCCGCAACGTCCCCTGCGTCAGATCGAGACTCATGCCCGTACCGGTCAATTCAAGCTGAGGGCTCTGCATGCGGATCGGATCATCGGTGGTGGCCAACCGCTTGGCATAGTCATACTCAAAGGTTTCTGACTGATACCGCTCTCCAGTTGTCGTCACAATTCGGACATCCCCCTGCAACTCGATCAGTTTCTGCTTCTGACGCAGGATTCCGTTTGCGGCCTTCAGCTTTACATCGCCAAAGCTTCCCGCATTAAAAAAAGTCAGTTCGACTCCGGTCAAGGCCAGTTCTTCATCCTTGCGCTGGTAAGCAGCACGGTCGGCATCAAGCACCCAGCTCTCAATTCCGTTTTCGTTCTGACTGTAGTGAACCCTATCCAATCCAAGATCGACGTTTTCCGGAAGCTTTTCGATAAGTTCAGGCAACAGCTCATCATCAAAACGGTTGGACACCAGCATCCCGCCAAGAATAACCACCACCAGCAGGATGGCAATTCCGACCAACCGCTGCGCCCTGTTCCGGCCTCTTCCTTCAGCAGCCAAAAGCTTTGCCCTTACTGATCTTCACTGACATAGCGCGCGGTAATCTGTTCCCAGTGTCCACCAGCCTTGAGCAACAGATCGCAGATCTCACGCACCGCTCCGTAGCCACCAGCCAAACCGGAGATGTAATCGACCCGCCGACAAACCTCTGCATCAGCATCGGCAACAGTCGCAGAAAAACCGACCCGCCGCAGGACCGGCAGGTCGATCAGATCGTCGCCAACGTAGGCGATCTGCTCTTCGCTTAAGCCGGTTTGGGCCAGTATCTCCAGGTAGGGTTCCAATTTATTCAAGGCCCCCTGATAGAGAATTTCAATCCCCAATTCGGCGGCACGCCGCACAACGACATCCGACTTGCGGCCGGTAATAATGCCGACCCTGATCCCGGCCCGCTGCAAGAGTTTAAGCCCATGTCCATCACGGACATTGAACATCTTCAGCTCATTTCCCGCGCCATCATAGATGATCTGACCATTAGTCAGCACCCCATCAACATCGAGCAAGAGCAATT
>Ga0102953_1002633_pt1 | contig 10474 bp, 10 predicted proteins | sample SalPon2A_C_D2_MG_FD_78509 | JGI IMG/M metagenome (GOLD analysis project Ga0102953, IMG submission 78509) | Soil microbial communities from South San Francisco under conditions of wetland restoration - Salt Pond MetaG R2A_C_D2_MG | ecosystem: Environmental > Terrestrial > Soil > Wetlands | place... | reverse complement strand
GAGTGGCAGGACCGCAAGATCGACCTCTTCGACGTCCCCGGCGACGCCGGCTTACAGGCCGACACGTTTGCGGCGCTTCCCGTCGTCGAGGGCGCGCTCGTCGTGCTCTCCGGCGTGATGGGCGTCGAGGTCAACTCCACCCGGGTCTGGGCGCGCGCCGAGGAGTACGAGCTCTCCCGCGTCGTCTTCGTGAACATGCTCGACCGTGAGCGCGCCGACTTCTATCGCGCGCTCGAGGCCGCCCGCGAGCAGCTCTCGGACCGCTGCGTCGCAATCCAGCTTCCGATCGGCGCCGAGCACGAGCTGACCGGTGTCGTCGATCTGCTCCACATGTGCGCGTACATGGATCCCTCGGGCGGCAAGGAGGGCGGCCCGCAGCCGATCCCCGACTCGATGAGCGACCTCGTCGCCGAGTACCGCGAGAAGCTCCTCGACGCGGTCGTCGAGACGGACGAGGCGCTGATGGCGCGCTACCTCGAGGGCGAGGAGCTCGCCGCCGAGGACGTCGCCGCGGCGCTCAAGAACGCCGTCACCCGCGACGAGCTCTACCCGGTCGGCTGCGGCGTCGCGACGAAGAACCTCGGCACGACCGCGCTCCTCGACCTGCTCGTCGAGGGCGTCCCCTCGCCGGAGCGGAAGGGCACGACGATCGAGTTCGGCGACGCGAAGCAGGCCGTCTTCATCTTCAAGACGATCGCCGACCCGTTCGCCGGCCGCATCAGCTGCTTCCGCGTCCTCGCCGGGCCCGTCACCGGCGACACGACGCTCGTCGACCCGCGCACGCACGCCAAGGAGCGGTTCGGCCAGGTGCTCCTCGTCCAGGGCAAGGACACCGTCACGGTGGATGCGCTCGGCGTCGGCGACCTCGGCGCCGTCGCGAAGCTGAAGGACGTCGTCACCGGCGACGTGCTCGTCGACCACGAGGTGCCGGTCGAGCCGCCGCACATCGCGTTCCCCGCGCCGGTTATGAGCTTTGCGATCACTCCGAAGGCGAAGGGCGACGAGGAGAAGATGGCGGCCGGGCTGCGCCGGCTCAGCGAGGAGGACCCGACGCTCGTGATGCGCAACGACTCGCAAACGGGCGAGCAGATTCTCTCCGGACTCTCGCAGATGCAGGTCGAGGTCGCGGTCGACCGCCTCGCGGGCCGGTTCCACGTCGACGTCGAGCTCCATCAGCCGCGCGTCCCGTACAAGGAGACGATCCGCAAGGAGGCGCGCGCCCGGCACCGGTACAAGAAGCAGACCGGCGGTCGTGGCCAGTTCGGCGACTGCGCGATCGTGATCGAGCCGCTGCCGGCCACCGACGGCGAGCTCGGCTACGAGTTCGTCGACAGGATCGTCGGCGGTGTCATCTCCCACAGCTTCCGGCCCGCCGTGGACAAGGGTGTCCGCGAGGCGATGGAGCACGGCGAGCTCGCCGGCGCGCCGATCCAGGGTGTCCGCGTCAGCCTCGTCGACGGTCAGGAGCACGCGGTCGACTCGTCGGAGATGGCGTTCAAGATCGCCGGCTCGATGGCGTTCAAGGAGGCCTACCAGCAGGCCGAGCCGGTGCTGCTCGAGCCGATCATGGAGCTCGAGGTGAGCGTCCCCGACGACGCCGTCGGCGCCGTCAACGGCGACCTCAACTCTCGGCGCGGCCGCCTGCAGGGGATGGAATCCCGTGGCGGCGTGACCACGGTGAAGGCCGAGGTGCCGATGGCCGAGATCCTCACGTACTCGCAGGCGCTCACGTCGATGACCGGCGGCCGCGGCGACTACACGATGCATTTCGTCCGCTACGAGGAAGTGCCGTCCCACGTCGCCCAGAAGATCGTCGAGCAGACGAAACGCGAACGCGAGGAGGTCAACGCGTGAACGCTCCCTGCCCGGCGCTCCGAGTCGAGGTCTAGTACACGCGTCCGCAAGTTATGGCCACTTCCCGGACGGCGTCTCGCCGCCCGTGGCGGCGTCCTCGGTCGCCCCGATAGTCACCACTATCGGGGCTCCCTGCGTCCTTGCCACGAACGACGAGCCACTCGCCGGACAAGCGACGGAACTTACGGACGCGTGTACTAGCGGCGCTACTATCGTGGCCGTGCGGGTCACGAAAGCCAGGGTGACGAGCCAGTGCGCCGTCTGCGAGCGCACGCTGCTGATGGGCGAGCGCGCGGTCCGGTTCGCACCCGGGCACGGCGCCGAGCTCGTCGACGTCTGCCCGCTCTGCCAGGAGATCGCGCTCGAGCACGGCTGGCTGAAGGAAGGGGCGCCGACCACGCCGGTCTTCGAGGGCGATCGGCGCCGCCGCCGGCGCGGCCTCGTCGAGTTTCTCGGTCTCTCGCGCGCCGCCGGCGACGACGCGCTCGCGGCGTCCGAGCCGATCCTGCGCCGGCTCTCCGACACGGAGGTGCGGGTGCTCGAGGCGGCCGACCTCTTCAACGCGAGCGCCTACAAGCGCACCGTCGGCGGCATCACGAAGAGCCTCGGCGACGCGAAGGCGAGCATCGTGCCGCTCTCCGGCATCGCCGGCGAGCTGGCGGTCACGATCGCCTGGGATCTCTCGTGGTACCAGTACCGGATCAGCCCGGACTCGGCGCAGCCGGTGCGGCTCGAGAGCCGCGGCCACGAGCTCGACGAGCTCGACACCGGCTTTCAGCTGTGGAACGCGCACATCGAGGACGGCGGCCGCCTCGTCCCCGACATCGAGAAGTTCTAGCTGCGGCGCCGGCGCTCTGCGAGCGTCGCCGTACAATCCGAGGCGCGATGATCTACTGCGTCATTCCCCGTGAGCTGGCCGACGAGCTCTACGACCGCATGGTCGACTACTACTCGGACAATCCGGAAGTGACGGTGATCGTCGACCGCCGCGAAGGGGATGACCGGCGTGGGGAAGACCCGGCGGAGGAGCGCCCGGAGCGCCGTAGGCTCCGCGACCGCCGTCGCAAGCGGATCCCGGGCACGTTCCCGGACCTCGATCCGCCCGATCTGTCCAGTTCCGGGTAGGTGCGCAGGCGTCGCCGGGCCGGGACTACACTCGGCGGCATGGCGACGACGCAGACACAGAGCTTCCAGAATTACATCGGCGGCTCCTGGGTGGATGCCGCCTCCGGCGAGACCTTCGAGAGCACGAGCCCCGCGACCGGCGAGACGATCGGTGTCTTCCCGCGCTCCGGCGTCGAGGACGTCGACCGCGCCGTCGCGGCCGCGAAGGACGCCTACCAGGAGTGGCGCCTCGTGCCCGCGCCGAAGCGCGGCGAGATCCTCTTCGGGCTCGCCCGCGTGCTCGAGCGCGAGAAGGCCGCGCTGACCGATCTGATGACCCGCGAGATGGGCAAGGTCAAGGCGGAGGCGGGCGGAGACGTCCAGGAGGCGATCGACATCACGTACTACATGGCCGGCGAGGGCCGCCGCCTCTTCGGCCAGACGACGCCGTCCGAGCTGCAGAACAAGTGGAACATGAGCGTGCGGCAGCCGATCGGCGTCGTCGGCGCGATCACGCCGTGGAACTTCCCGATCGCGATCCCGTCGTGGAAGCTGATCCCGGCCCTCGTCTGCGGCAACACGATCGTGCTCAAGCCGGCCACCGACACGCCCGCGCTCGCGCAGCGCTTCGTCGAGCTGCTCGACGAGGCCGGCATCCCCGCGGGCGTCGTCAACATCGTCCACGGCGGCGGCTCGACGGTCGGCGACCGGATCGTCCGCCATCCCGACGTGCGCGTCGTCACGCTCACCGGCTCGCGCGAGACCGGTGTCGCCGTCCTCAAGACCGGCGCGGACACGCTGAAGCACGTCCATCTCGAGCTCGGCGGCAAGAACGCGATCATCGTCATGGACGACGCCGACCTCGACCTCGCGGCCGACGGGATCCTCTGGTCGGCGTTTGGCACCTCCGGGCAGCGCTGCACCGCAGCCTCGCGCGTGATCGCGCACGAGAAGGTCTACGACGCGCTCGCGAAGCGGCTCGTCGCGGCGGCCGAGAAGATGCGGCTCGGGCCCGGCTGGGAGGACGACACGGACGTCGGCCCGGTGATCAACGCCAAGGCGCTCGAGAAGATCCACTCCTACACCGAGATCGGCACCGGCGAGGGCGCGACGCTCCTGACCGGCGGCGAGGCCGCGACCGACGGCGACCTCGGCAAGGGCTTCTACTACCGGCCCACGATCTTCGGCGGCGTCGACCCGCAGATGCGCGTCGCCCAGGAGGAGATCTTCGGCCCGACGACGTCGCTGATCCGTGTGCGCGACTTCGACGAGGCGATCCGCGTCTCGAACGGCGTCAAGTACGGCCTCTCCTCCTCGATCTTCACGCGCGACGTGAACTCTGCGTTCCGCGCCATGCGCGATCTCGAGGCGGGGATCACGTACATCAACGCCGGCACGACCGGCGCCGAGGTGCACCTGCCGTTCGGCGGCACGAAGGACACGGGCAACGGCCACCGCGAGGCGGGCCAGGCCGCGCTCGACGTCTTCACCGAGTGGAAGTCGATCTACGTCGACTACTCCGGCAAGCTGCAGCGCGCGCAGATCGACACGGAGTCCTAGCGGCGCGAGACGCTAGCCGTCGCCCTGGGGACTGATCCCCGAGGGCTTCGTGCGGAGCCACGCCTCGAGCGCGTTCACGAGCTGGGGCGTGGCGATGCTCGCCGGGAAGAGGCCGGTGCCGTGCGTCCGCTCGAAGCGTCCCACGTCGAAGCCGCCGGAGACGCCCGGGCCGCGGCCGCCCTGGGCCTTCATCCCGTGGCAGGAGGCGCAGCCGAACCCGGTCTGGAAGAGCTGCTTGCCGACGGCGACCGCGCTCTCGCCGCGGGCGAGCTGGGCGACGGCGGTCTCGGCCCCCGAGGCGGTCTGCGCGAGCTCGCCGCCGTTCTGGATGCCGACGGCGTGGATGTAGACCATGCGCCCGCCGAGGTAGCCGGTCACGACGACGAGTGCGAGCCCTACGAGCCCGGTGAGCGCGACGGCCGCCTCCGGGAAGGCGCTCCGGCCGCCGCGGTGACGGCGCCAGCGCAGCCACCCGACCGTCCCGAGGAGCGCGAGCAGGATCAATCCGAGGCCGAGGTGGACGAGGACGAGGTTCTGGGCGGAGCCGCGCAGGGTCGTGCGCGCGCCCGAGAAGACGGTGAGGCCGCTGAGGACGGCGAGCCCCGAGCCGGCGACGGCGGCGGCGAACGCCCACGGCTCGGCCTGCGCGACCGCTTCGCCGCCGCGTCCCCGCCAGCGCAGGACGCCGAGCACGAACACGACCGGCACGGCCATCACGGGCAGGTGGACGAGGAGACCGTGGATCTCGGGCAGCGTCGGCACGGCGCGATTCTTCGCGCGGTCGATGAGCGGACGATGAGCCGCTCTGTGCAATGGTTGCGGCGTGAGTGGAGCCGCCGGTTTCAAGCTCGTCTGGTTCGTCCCGCGCGAGGCCGTCGACGTGACCCGCGAGGCGGTCTTCGCCGCCGGCGCGGGCCGGATCGGCGGCTACGAGCGGTGCTCCTGGTACACGATGGGCACGGGCACGTTCCTCGCCACCGAGGGCACCGATCCGGCGGTCGGCACGAAGGGAACGGAGCAGCGGGTGTCGGAGGTGCGTGTCGAGACGGTCGTTCCGGCAGAGCAGGTGCGGGCGGTCGTGGACGCGCTCGTCGCGGCGCATCCGTACGAGGAGGTCGCCTACGACCTCTACGCGCTCGCGGAGCTCCCGTGAAGGCTCGCTTGTTCACCGACGGAGGCGCGCGCGGCAACCCCGGTCCGGCCGCGTACGGGTACGTGCTGGAGGGCGAGGACGGCACGGTCTTGGCCGCGGAGGGCGAGGCGATCGGCGTCGCGACGAACAACGTCGCCGAGTACCGCGGTCTCGTTGCCGGCCTCGAGAAGGCGCTCGAGCTGGCCGTGCCCGAGGTGGAGGTCGTCTCCGACTCGGAGCTCCTGGTGAAGCAGATGACGGGCGTCTACCGGGTGAAGAACGAGGCGCTGCGGGCGCTGTCGCTCGAGGCGGCGCGCCTGGCCCGCCAGGTCGGGACGGTCACCTACCGTGCCGTACGTCGCGAGCACAACAAGCTGGCGGACAAGCTCGTCAACGAAGCCCTGGACGCCGCCATGGGCCGCACCTGAACTGGCCCGGCGAGGCTCGGGCTATACTGGCCGCCCACGCGGATGTAGCTCAGTTGGCTAGAGCGTCTGCTTGCCATGCAGAAGGTCGTGGGTTCGAGTCCCATCATCCGCTTCTACAGAGCCCCCGCTCAGGGGGCCTTTTACTTGCTCGCGGTACATCGTTGGGACGATGCGCGACCTCAAGCTGGCGCGCGGGTCGGTTGCAGTCCGTCGCCACCTGAGCGCCGATGCGTAGCCTGTCCAGGGTGTCCACGATCGTCGAGCTACAGCGGCGGCTGCCGAGCCCGCCACCGCAGGAGCGGCAGCGGCTTGAACGGCGCGCGAGGCTGCTCGCCTGGGCAGGGAACGGCTGGCATCTGGTCGAGTTCGCAATCGCGCTCGGGGCGGGGCTCGCCGCCGGGTCGGTCGCGCTGGTCGGTTTCAGCCTCGACAGCCTGATCGAGGTCGCTGCCGCCGGTGTCGTGATCTGGCTGTTCAGCGGCGGTCGCGGCTCCTCGCACGTCGCCGAGCGGCTGGCGCAACGTCTCGTTGCCGGAAGCTACGGGCTGCTTGTCGCCTACATCGGTGTCGAGGCGATCCGTGATCTGCTGGGCGCGCACCACCCGAGCGTGAGCTGGGTCGGGATCGGGCTTGCCGCGTTCACGGCGCCGACGATGCCGCTGCTCGCGCGCGCGAAGCGCCGCGTCGGACGGAAGCTGAACTCGTCCGCGACGATCTCGGAGGCGGGGCAGAACATGATCTGTGCCTACCTCTCGGTCGCGCTGCTCGTCGGGCTCCTGCTCAATGCGCTCGCCGGCTGGTGGTGGGCCGACCCGGCTGCGGCGCTGGTGATCGCTGCCGTCGCCGCGAAGGAGGGCGTCGAGAGCTGGCATGGCGAGAGTTGCGACTGCTGCTAGGAGGGTTTGGCGGAATCGTGCTCGTCGCCGGGGCGCGAAGGGAGTAGCGCTCGCCATTCGGCACAAGCGTCACCCTGGTGCCCAAAGCGGCCGGACATGCCTGGAAGCGCTACCGGGCGCGCGCCGACCCCGGCAGCTGCGCTCGAACCCGGCGCGCGGATCGGACTAACAAGGGTCGCGGAACCTCGTGAGTCCTCCGCTTGCGGCAGACAGGCCCGAGAAGCCGCCGCGGGCGGCCGCTGTCGTTCCCTGGCGACAGCCGTACCGGGGGTGCATGTGCGGGCGGCCGTTGGATGAGATGGCCGCCCGCACATGCCTTGCGGTGTCCGCCCTCGCTCCGTCTCTCTCGCGTGCCGTCAGTCGCGCGAGTGAGGTTCTCTGCGCCCCGGGGTTGAGGGCGGCTACGAGTTGGCCTCTTCTCCGGAGCGGGCGTCCCCCGGCCGGCGCGCGGGCAGCGCGGCGGCCGGTCATGGCGATGCTCATACCCAGAGCATCGGTTCCTTCCTCCTCCCGGACCCGCCTTCGGCGGGGTCATGACCCCCGGCTCGCGCGCGCGTATTGTCGAGGAGGGGCGCAGCGCGAGCCGGGGGTTGCTCAGGGCACGACCGGCGACGGAGGCGCCCCTCTCTCGCCGCGTGCGGCCCGCAGCGAGATCGTTGTCCCCACGGCGCCCGGGCGCGGCCGAGGCTGAGCCCGAGCCACGTCTTCTGTCCCTGGAGAAAGCTCTGCACCGCTCCGTCCTCCCAGCGTGTCGCTCAAGCTCGTCGGGCCTCGCCGGTTGGCGTGGCCGCCTACGTGTCCGCTTTGCTGGGGACAGAAGTGCGGGTGCGGCGCGCGATGGTTGCGCGACCGATCTGGGATGCTACAGGAAAGAGCAGTCTGTTACCAGTGCGTCAACAGCCGCAGCGGCCGCACACGATCGGCTATCCGGATGGAAGCAGGCCGAGCAGATTGTCGACGAGCTCGACGAGCGCCGCCGTGCCGAGCACCGCGGCGAGGACGATCGAGCGGCCGCTGCGCAGGTCGAGGCGGAGTGACGGGTACTCGCCGATCGGCTCCGAGCTGCCGCCGGGCGCGACCGCAGCGAGGTCCGCTGCCGGGACCGTCTCGACGACGCGAAAGCGGCCGTCGGTCCCACGGAGCCGCAGGCGGCCGCCATCCACGACGACACCGCCCCCGTAGAGCATTCCCGGTGCGGCGGAATCCCGCCAGAAGACTGCATGCTCTTTCATCTCTCGAAGGACGATCGGACGAGATCGCGGAGCTCGCATCGGTGCCTCCACGGATCCTTCCTCACTGCGGGCCGTTCCTCTCTCCGGGGATTCGGGCGTCGAGCAGGTCGGAGAGGTCGGAGACGACGACGTCCGCGCCGTGCTCGCGCAGCGCGTCCGCCTGGCCGACGGCCCGGTCGACGCCGACGACGTACCCGAAGCCGCCCGCCCGGCCCGCCTCGACGCCCGCGAGCGCGTCCTCGAACACGGCACAGGCGGCGGGCTCCACGCCGAGGCCTGCGGCAGCGGCGAGGAACGTGTCCGGTGCCGGCTTGCCCTCGAGCCGCTCCCGGTCGGCGACGACGCCGTCCACGCGCAGCTCGAACAGATCCTCGATCCCCGCCGCGTGGAGCACCTCCGGGCAGTGGCGGCTCGCCGAGACGACCGCGCGCCGCAGGCCCGCCTCGCGCACCGCCCGCACGTAGCCGATCGACGCGTCGTAGCGCTCGACGCCGTCACGGTGGACGGCTGCAAGCAGGAGCGCGTCCTTCGCCTGTGCGAGCTCGCGGACGTCGCTCTCGTGCAGGCGGATGCCGCGTGAGGCGAGGAACGAGCGGACGCCGTCGCGGCGTCGCTTCCCGTCCACGTAGGTGCGGTAGTCGCCCTCGAGGTCGAACGGGACGAACGGGTCGCCGGTGCGCTCCGCGCGCTCGCGCAGAAACGGGTCGAAGACCTCCTGCCAGGCGGCCGCGTGCATCGTGGCGGTGTGCGTGAGGACGCCGTCGAGGTCGAAGAGACACGCCCGGATCCCGCCCGGCAAGCCGAGGTGCTGCGTGCTCATGCGGCGAGGACCGCCCGGTGGTCGAGCAGCTCCGCGAGCCCCGGGACGACGACGTCGGCGCCCTCGTCCCGCAGCGCCTGCGCGTGGGCGGTGTGCTCGGAGCGGTCGACCCCGACCACGAGCCGGAAGCCGGCCGTCCGCCCCGCGGCGATCCCGGCGGTGTCCGTCTCGAACGCGGCCGCGTGCTCCGGGGCGACGCCGAGCTTGCGGCATGCCGCAAGCAGCCGGTCGGGCGCCGGCCGACCGCGCAGGTGCTCGGCGAGGATCGCGTCGGCGTCGACACGATCGTCGACGAGGCGGGCGAGTCCGGTCTGCTCGAGGATCCGTCCCGCGTGCGCGCTCGCCGAGACGACGGCGCAGCGGACGCCTGCATCCCGGGCGAGCTCGAGGTAGCGGCGGGAACCGGAGTAGGCGACGAGTCCCTGCTCGTCGAGGAGCAGGACGAGTGCCTCCTGCTTGCGGTTTGCGAGGCCGTGGACCGTCGCGGTGCCCGCCGCGTCCTCGGGCGCGCCCTCGGGCACGCGGATACCGCGGCTCGCGAGGAACGTGCGGACGCCCTCGACGCGCGGTCTGCCGTGCAGGTGGGCCGGATAGTCGACGCCCGGGTCGAACTGCGCGACCGCGGCGCCGTCGGGGCCGGTGCGATCGGAGAGGAACTCGTCGAACGTGCGCTTCCACGCTGCGGCGTGGACGGCCGCGCTCCCGACGAGCACGCCGTCGAGGTTGAAGACGCACGCGCTCACGCCGGGTGGGAGGCGCAGGAGGCGCTGCGCTTCCGGGCGCGGGACGAACGGCTGCGCGAGCAGGAGAGGGAGACCCTCGTCGCGCGCGAACGCCTGCAGCAGCCCGACCGTGGGCGCGTACTCCTCGCTCAGGTGCTTGCGGTGCAGGTGCAGCTCGGCGGGCGCGAGATAGCCGCCGACGGCCCCGAGCGCGGCCTCGGCCGCCGACAGCGCGGCCCGCCAGCGGGAGCGCAGCACGTCGAGGTCGACCTTGGGGACCATGCCGGAAGCTTGCCTGCACGGCTCTCCGGGCACATCCGCACCCGACCCGACGCGTCCGCTGAGGGAACGTGCGTCGGCCCCTACGGCGTCGACTTCACGTCGAAGTACGACGCGTAGATCTCCTTCGCCGCCGGCGCCGCTGCGTTCGACCCGAAGCCGCCGTGCTCGATCATCACGACGACCACGAGCTTCGGATGCGGTCCGTACGGCGCCCAGGACGCATACCACGAGTGGTCGTCGCCGGGCGGCGCCTGGGCGGTGCCCGTCTTGCCCGCCACGGGGATCGGAAAGTTCCCGAACACGAAGCCCGAGGTGCCGGTCGGGTCGTGCGCCGCCATGTAGAGCCCCTCGCGGATCGCCTGGATGTCGACGAGCTTCAGCTTCCGCACCGGCGGGAACTTGAGCTTCTCGACCGAGCCGTCGCGCACGATCGCGTCGGCGACG
>Ga0102953_1002631_pt1 | contig 10477 bp, 12 predicted proteins | sample SalPon2A_C_D2_MG_FD_78509 | JGI IMG/M metagenome (GOLD analysis project Ga0102953, IMG submission 78509) | Soil microbial communities from South San Francisco under conditions of wetland restoration - Salt Pond MetaG R2A_C_D2_MG | ecosystem: Environmental > Terrestrial > Soil > Wetlands | place... | reverse complement strand
GGTCTTCGACCGCAAGTCCCTGACTCAGAAATCAGCGGGCAGGAGCTCAAACGCTCCGCCCTGCAGGGGCACCACGGCCCGAAAGTGGCGCTCGTCGAAACTGAAGATGCGCTGGGTTTCGTATCGCTCCGCAAGGACCGCGATCGAGCAATCGGCAAGACCGAGGCCGAGATCGGAGTAGCGGGGGTCGAGGTCGGCGACTGCCTGGTAGTCACCCGCTTCCAGACAGGCGACGTCATAACGCCGCGCAGCAAGATCACTGAGGAAGGCGCGTCGGGCCGCGTGACCGAAGCGGACGCCGAGCAGATAGTCGACCTCGGCCGCAACCGGCGCCGGCAGGACCAGCGGACCCTCCTCCTCGTCGCGGACCCTCAGCAACGCCTCGAGGTGCGGCTCCTTGGCGTCCGCCAGCGCCACCAGCGGCGCCGCATCGAGAATGAGCGTCACTCGCCGAAGCCGCGCATCAACTCGTCCTCGGGGATCTCCGAGATCGGCCGAGAATCGGAGTCGATGCGCTCGAAGTTGCCGGCCAGGGCGAAGTTCCGATCCCGCTTGGGCGCGGGCCGGTAACAGGAGATCGCCTCGCGGACGATCTCCGCCTGCGGGCGGCCCTCCGCGCGGGCCAAACGGGCGAGGCGGTCCGCCTGCTCGTTGTCGAGGTAGACGCTGGTCTTGCGCATGATGAGGCAGTATAGGGCACTACATAGGGCACTAGCTCGGGAACCAGTCCCGCTCGCGCCCTCTCTGCCAACGTCACGTGAGACACGCATGATCCGGGAATTACTGAACCCCGAGGGCGTGAATGGAGCGCGTGGGAGAGCTGGGGCGCAAGCGCGGCCGTAAGGGAGCCGACCCGCTGGAGACCGAGAACGCCGAGCTGCGCCGCCGCGCCCAGCGCGCCGAGGCCGAGCTGGCCAAGTGCTCAGAGCGCAGCAGGCGCTCGATCTCCTCCTTGAAGGGGTCGAGCTTGGAGGGCGCCTTCGCTCGGCGGTAGGCCGGCGGGCGCTTCGCCGCCAGGGCGCGGCGGATTGTTTCCCGGTGCAAGCCGGTGCGACGGCGGATCTCGCGAATCGAGACGCCGTCGACGAAGTGCATCCGTGGTCTGAAGAACGCGGAGTCAGGAGGAACAGCGGATGCAAGATCACGTTAGCCGCCTCGTCGGCCTGGACGGCTTCAGGGTGAAGTGCGTCATCGAGAACGGTGACCAGGATCGAGGCGAAGGCGTGGCGCAGCTTGTGGCTGGTGAGCCCGCGCGGGAGCGGCACCAGGCCGCGGCGCTCCAGCAGCTCGTCGGCGCGCCCCAAGACGGGGGCGAGGACGCGCCCGCGCAGGTTGTCTGGGTCGCGACGAGAGCCGTTGAGGGTCGGGAAGACGAGGTCGTCGGGATCGCCGCGGTAGGCGGTCGCCTTGTAGGCCGCGAGGATGTCGCGCAGGACCGGCAGCATCCTGATCTCCCGCAGCCCGGCCGGCGTCTTCGAGCGGCCGATGAACAGACGCCCGTTCGCGAGGTCGACATCGCGCCAGAGCAGGTTGCAGAGCTCGTGCGCGCGCGGGTCGGAGAAGAGGAGCGTCGCGAGGATCGGCTCGCGTTCGGCCAGTTCGTAGTGAGGATCGCGGTCGAAGTCCGTCGCCGCCTTCAGTAGCGCAACGACCTGTGCGGCGCTGCCGATGTGGACCGGGGCCGGGCGCCTCTCGCGCAGGCGCCGCCGCTCGCCTTCGGCGGCGTTCTCGGCGAGGCCGAAGCGCTTGTATTCGATCGCGACCGAGAGCACCCACTGCAGGAAGTCGATCGTGCGGTTGATCGAGGAAGCAATCGTCCTCTGGGATCCCCAGGCAAGTTACAGTGTCTTACAACTCTTTATGGCTTTCCCGTAAGGTGTCGTAAGAAGCGGTAAGCTCGCGGATGTGGCGCGCAACCCCTACCAGCCGGGTGTCGGGACGACCCCGCCCTACCTTGCCGACCGCGAGCAGCAGCTACAACGATTTCGCAGCTACCTGCGCGACTTTCCCGATAAGCGTCGCAACGTCCGCCTCAGCGGCCTGTGCGGCGTGGGCAAGACCGTGCTGCTCAAGGAGTACCGCGACGCGGCTCGCGAACGCGATTGGGTCGTCATCCGCCGCGACCTCACCGCGCGGCTGCGCCCGGAGGATGCCTTCGCCACCGCGATCGCCGATGACCTCGACACGGCGATCCGCGCCTTCTCCAACATGGCGAAGCTGCGAAAGCTGCTCACATCCGCGCGCAGGGCCGTCGAGGAGATCACCGTCGGCTTGCCGGACGGGACGAGCATCAGCGTCAAGCCAGGGACCTCACGAAGCGGCGCGTCCGTCCTCGAGGATCGTCTCGGCGAAGCCTTGGTCCAGGTCGGACGCTTGGCCGCGAAGGCCGGCCGTGGCGTCGCATTCCTCTACGACGAGGCGCACACCCTGCACGACCAGCCGCGCCAGCACCAGTACCCCCTCGGCGCGCTGCTGGGCGCCTTTGTTCAAGCCCAGGACCACGAGGAACCACCGCTGCCGGTGATGCTCGTCGTCTCGGGCCTACCCCCGCTCGTCCAGAACCTCCAGGCGGCGCGGAGCCACGCGGAGCGGCTCTTTCGCGTCGAGGAGCTCGGCAATCTAGCCCTCGAGCCCGCAAGTCAACACAAGCCAAGCCCGGCTGCGCTTGCGTTGATAGAACCGGCTGCCGAGACCGGGATCCCGTTCGAACCCGACGTAGCGCAGCGAGTCGCCGCCGATGTCGACGGATACCCCTACTTCATCCAGAAGTACGGCGAGGCCCTCTGGGACGCGGCCGATGCCGCCAACCTCGACGCGATCACCCCCAGGCTCTACACAAGCACTCGCGCGCGCGTGCAGGTCGCTCTCGACGCCGAGTTTTTCGAGAACCGCTACCTGGATGCCCCGCGCGCCGACCAGCTGACGCTCCGCGTTGCCGCCGATCTCGGCGGCGAGCGGTTCGAGATCGCAGGGCTGGTCGCCCAGTTCCAAAGCCGCAACCCCAACGCCATCCAGCAGAGCGTCAACCGGCTGCTGAAGAGCAACCACATCTACCGCGTCAGCCAGGGCATCTACGCCTATACCGCACCGCTGTTCGGTGACTTCCTGCGGCGCGCATATCCGCGCCAGGCCTCTGATCGATAGGCCATCGACGCCAATCCCCGCGCATTCGGGCGGGTTCGGGAACTAATTCAAATTAGTTCCCGAAATGACAGCGATATGCGGGGGTGGTTCCAGTTGATTCTGGGCTCCCGCGCCGAAACCAACCTGCCCACGTGCAGGGCATTCGCGAAAAAGCGGCTGAAGGGATTCGAACCCTCGACCTTCTGCATGGCAAGCGCCCAGGCTGGGGGTTCATTTGGCTTTGTAGAGCGAAGGTCCACATCGGACACGACATCTGATGCGGATGCCTCAGGCACGATTCGGCGAGGTTTGGGCAGCGAGATCGGCCCGCTGCCCACACGGGGTAGTGGTCTAGTCAAGCTGACTAAGGTCGGCGTCTACATACGCCGTAGACAAGGGTGCCAGCGCACCGTCGTCGTACTGCTGCGACTTGGCGTGCTCTTCAGTATCGACCGCGCGGACCAAGTAGATGATCGCCGCACGGGCCAGTTGCAGCTGGTCCAATGAGGCCGCTTTGAAGGCTGACCATTCCACGCGCTCAAGCCAGCCGGTGGACTCGGGGGCTTTGAATTCGTGGGCAACAACAAGCCGATGGGTGGCGGCATGGCGCAGAGCCACGAAAGCCGCGAGGGGCGTGTCGTCCCGAAGGTCATTCGCAAGATCACAGAGGGCTGCCAAGCCTGGGTTCCAGCGAGGCGGCGTGATTACCGCTGCCAGCTTTGAGTCCATCGACTTGCTGCTTGGCGCCTGCCAGAAATCGCGAAAGAAGACCTCATTTGGCTTGTGCCCCGTTTCGAAATATGCGTGCGTGAAGGTTGCAACCTTGTCCAGCAGGTTCGTCGTCGCCGCAAACGACTGCACCGCGATCCCGGTTCTCAGACCCCAGCGCCCATAGTTCAAGGTGTCAACGAGTCGAGTACGGTGATCAACTTCGCCCGTCTGCTCCGCCACCGTGCTCTGAGGATCGAGTGCGAGCCACGTCAGATAACGAGCCGTCGTGAACTCGCGCTTAATCGCATTTAGACCGTCGAACAGCGCGTCGCCACGTTCCAAGCTGCCATCCTCTAGACCGCCGACCAGGCGCTCGAACATGAGCGGGTCCAAAAGCGGGGAGGTCTCGGTCAGACAGGTTGGGGAGACATGCAGGAATAGACCGTGCTGGCGACACCAGGACAGGTACGGATCGTTCCAGACTTCCGGCTCGTGGCGGTGCTCCGGCACTTCATCTGGTAGCTGGTCCCGCGCCTGCTGAAAGCTCGCGAGGGCGCTGGGTCCTCCAACTCGAACTACGTCATCGGGCGAGTCGAGAGCAGCGTCGAACGCCGCAATAGCCTCGGCAAGAACGGCGTGCGTGTGCTCAAATGCGAATGGCAACGTTATGGCTAGGGCCTTGCCGCGGTTGCCGTGGGCCATTGCAAAGTCGGGGACAACTTCGAGCGCTTCGTCATAGAGACGGATTCCCTCATGACCACGGCCGAGGTTGTCATAGGAATTCCCCGCGTTCACTAGCGCTTGCGCGCGGAGGTCAGGTTCGACAGCCGAATCCCGACCGATTTGCTCCCAGGCCCGTCGAGCGGCGTGGAGGCTCTTTCGCTCCCGTTCTATCGCTGCGACTATGCCCTCTGCTCCCAAGACCAACTCCCATCGGGCGTTCTCCCCATTCGCGATGTTGTACGCGGTCATTGGATGGGGGTGATCCGGAAACGCGGACTTGAGTAGCCCGATGCCTCGGCCAACCTCCTCAATCTCCTTTAGGTCGAATCCCGCATCAATGCCGATAATGCCCCTCAGCTCAAGCAAGGCCCAGCGCCACGAGTCGGTCGCCGTGAGGCCCGTGACGTAGTCGAGCGCACCACGCGGATTCTCATGCTCAAGCTCGGTGGCCTTTTGATGCGCATGGCTCCGCGTCTCTGGTGAGTTGATCTCAAACGACATACGTTGGGAGTAGTAAGAGGGGCACGGCTTGGACGGCAGAGGGAACGGCCCGCCTCTCTAACCTATCTGCTCCGAGGGTCGGCTCTAATCCGTCCTCCCGGTCATCGAGTATTGGCACATGGACCTGAGCCCATTCGGTTACGCGAAGCGCCGCGAGGCCGTTGTGCTCCTCGGTGCTGGAGCCACTCGGGGTGCCTCATTCGAGTCCGCCTCGCCCGTATTGAAACCGCCCCTGGATGCAGACTTCTTTGTCCAATTGCGAGCGAGCGATCTAGGGCACGACGACGATGCCCAACGGCTTCTGGCGTTTCTTGAGGAGGAGTTTGGCGACATTGAGCTGTCGATGGAGGCGTTCTATTCGCAGGTCCACCTTCATGACCAGTTCGTTGGCGACTTCCCAAAGGGCAAGGGGCGCCGCCGTCGCTATGAATGGGCACGCCGATATTTCCTGCGTGTAATTCCACCGCTCTTCGAGCTGACGCTAGGAGATGAAAGATGCGAATGGCACGATCACTTGGTCTCCGCGCTCAGCCCCGGAGACTCGGTCGTGACTTTCAACTACGACTGCCTTGTGGACTATTCGCTGCGAGACATCGCGAAGCGGAACTGGGACCCAGAGACGGGCTACGGGCTGGACGCACGCGGATATCTAGATGCGTGGCGCGACCACTCCGGCATTGGCCGCTTTCCGGTCAAGCAGATCAAGCTCTTGAAGCTGCATGGCTCCATGAATTGGGGTATGGATGCCAAGGGTCGACTCCAGCTACTTGCGACGCCGTACGATTCGCGACCCGAGGATGAGTTGTGCATCGTCCCTCCGCTCTGGCAAAAGAGCTTTGACGATCCGCCATTTCACGATGTTTGGATGACGGCCCGGGAGCAGCTAACGAGCACTAAGGCGTTGTTGATGATCGGCTATTCGCTGCCCCTCACGGACGTGTATACGCAGGCAATGCTTCGGATCGACGTTCAGCCGTTGGACTTCTTGCTCATTGCCAATCCAGACGCCGAAGCGCGAGAACGGATTCGACGGGTGTTGCGATCCGCGATTACCACGGGTACCCGAGTTGTTGAAATCGAAGACATGGAGGAGGTCGGAGAGCTTCTTGCCCCCTAACTGCAAGGGCCGGTCCGCAAGCAGCGGTTGGCATAGTCTCCGTCCGTGCCCGCCAACCCAAAGCGCAACGCTGCCCTGAAGGCCGTCCGTGAAGCCCAGGCGAGATTTGAGCGGGATGCCGAGGGCGTCCGTAAGGCGAGGCGCAAGGCATTCGCCGACGCCCAAGCCGCAGGCCTCTCGCTGCGCGAAATCGCCCAAGAGACTGGCCTGCACCACAGCACCGTCGCGGAAATAGCTCGCGGCGCTGATAGATAAGTGTCGGGGTGGCCGCGACGCTTCTGGTAGTCTCCGGCAAACATAAGTGGGGCCGCGTGCTGGAACACCGGCCCCGTGGCGACGGGCCAAGCATCACTCGTCCCGCCGCAACGGAGACGGTATCGGCATACCGGCCCCAGCAAGCGGCCCCCGGCGGCGCGTCAACGCCAACCGAGGGCCTGACCACAAGGAGATGGACCCTCCTATGGCTAAACGCAACCCTGCGGATCGCGCGAAGCGCGGTCGCTTCTCACCCGACCCCAAAGACAAGAAGGTCGAGCGCGCAGTCCTCGCCTTCCTCGTCTTCCACCACCCCGAACGGCTGACGATCCCCGAGCTGTCCCGCGCCCTCAGTAGGGAGAACAGCGACCTCGAAAGCGACGATGCCGTCGAGCGAGCGGTTCGCGAACTGGTCGGGGTTGGCCTTCTGGAATGCCAGGCTGGGGTCACCCTCCCAACCCGCGCGGCGCTCTACTTCGACGCGCTGGAGTCGGACTGATGAGTCTTCGGAAGACAGCAGGGGGCGAGTCGTGAGCCCTCGCCCCCCGGCCACAGCGCCGCCGACACCGGAGATGAAGATCCGCCTCGGCCAGAACCTGGCCCGCTGCCGCGAGAGCGTTGGCGTCTCCCAGGAGGAGCTGAGCTTCCGCGCCTCGATCCACCGCACCGAGGTCAGCCTGCTGGAGCGCGGCGAGCGGATGCCCCGCGTCGATACCGCGCTCAGGCTCGCCGGGAGCCTTGGCGTTGCCCTGGACGATCTCGTCGTCGGCTTGGAGTGGCGACCCGGCTATGAGGTCATCGTGCATGGGTCATGGGAGGTGATCGAGCCGGGCGATCAGAAGTCAAACGGCACCGGCGACCCCTCGCCCAACGGCAGCGCCGTCGAGACCCCGGCCGACTCCCGATGACTGCGGGATCGCGATCCAAGACGCCATTCCCATTCGGGGCGCTTGCCCGCTTCGCGGACAACATCTACCGTGCCCGTGAAGCTGCGGGGCTCGACCAGCGCGAGGCTGCCAAGCGCGCCGCCCTCACCCGCTCGCGCCTCGACAAGATCGAGGGCGGTGAATACATCCCCACCCTCGATGTCCTGATTCGCCTCGCCGGTGTCTACTCGATCTCTGTCGGCGATCTCGTCAAGGGAGTCGCCTGGCGACCGGGCTGGGTGGAGCACTCCGGCCCCGCCGAATACCTCGTCTCGGATGACTGACCTATGAGGCCAGCGGAAGGGAGCGCACGCGGATACGCGAGGGCTCGATGACGACGACGCTGCCGCTGGCGAGGTCGGCTTCGATTGCCTCAAGATTCGACAACAGGGCTTCGGCTTGTCCCTCGGGCCGTCGCTGGGTGCCGTGGCGGAACAGGATCACCGAAGGCGAGCGCTCCTGACGGGTAGCGAGAAGCGTGCCGAAGTCGGTGTCGGCAGAAACGACGATGCGCTGCTCCTCCTGCGCCCGAACGAAGATTTCCTCGTCGGCTGCTGCCTGCATCCCGTAGTCCCGAACATGCGCAGCGTCGTGCCCGGCAGCCTTCAATTGCTCGGAGAGGGCGGGTGAAAGCGCGTTGTCGATCAGGAACTTCACCCGGAGGCAGCAAGCGGCAGCTCACGCTCTCGCACGGCCTCGGCCGCGTAGCGCATCGCCTCGCGCACGTCCTCGGCCTCCAAGTCCGGGTAGGCGTCAACGATCTCGGTTTGACTCATGCCGTCGGCGACCATGCCGACCACAGTCGCCACCGGGATTCGCAGGCCACGCACACAGGGGACGCCGCCCATCTGATCGGGCCGAACAGTGATCCGCGTGAAGCTCATGGGCTCAGCGTAGCGCGGGAAACGGCAATCGAGCCACGGAAGAACAGTGAGCAGCGGACGTACCGCGCTCTCCGCCCACCCCGACCTACCCGCCAGCCCGCACCGCGCTCGCGCTTGTCAAGGGCGCGTAGCGCCCGGACCCCGCAGGGGTTGACCAGCGCGGGGGCGGTGCCACAATCGTGCGGGGTCGGGGCGCTCACCGACCGATCCCGAGACTACGTCCGGTGTCCCTCGACCGACTGATCTGCTGCCCTCGCCCAAGCCTGCGCTGGGCTTCCTGCATCCTCCGCTGCGCTCTCGCCCGCGCCGCCCGCTGCGACGCTCCCTTTCCCTGGTCGCCGAGGGCGTTCTTCTTGTCGGTGACGCCGTATTCGCGGCGGTAGCCCTCGATTCCCTTCACGCCACGGTCCCATGCCTTGGCCTTGGTCGGGTCAGACGGGCGCTCCCCCAGCTCCTTGGTGACGTAGGTGGGAGGCTTGATCCGGGCGGCAGCAAGCGCCTGCTCGGTGCGCTCGGCGAGAAGCCGCTCGGCGATGGCCTGCTCGCGGCGGGCCGAGTTCCCCGGCGGCTGCATGTCGCGCAGCTCCTCGGTGCTCTTGCTGAGGCTTTCCCCGAGCCGCTGCTCGCGCTCCTGGGCTGCTGGCAGCTCCTCGCGGCGCTCGCCCCAGCCAAGGCGCTCGGCCGCATCGCGCTCGGCGACGGCCCGCTCGTAGCGCTCGCGGCAGCGCTCGGTTTCGCTGACCTGGCGGATGTAGTCACCTTCGTGCTGCTCCTCGGTGTGGGCCGGGACCACAAGCTCCCAGTGGCGCTCCCGGATCTCGGGAGTCGAGAGCTTGGCCAGCTCGGCCCGCTTCGCCTCATCGTGAGCGGCGCTCTGGGCGCGGTCGCGCTCGGTTGCCTGAGCGAGCTGCCCCAGCGCTCCCCGGTCCTCAACCGAGGGCGGGGCGAACTCCTCGCGCCCTGCGTCGTGCTCGGCCGTCGCGTAGAGGTAGGTCTCCTCGCGACTGCGCGAGGTGGCGACGTAGAACTCCTGGCGGTCCATCGAGGGGTCGGCCATCACGTAGGTGCGGTCCACGGTGGCTCCCTGGGCGCAGTAGGTGGTGACGGCATAGGCGTGCTGGAGAGCGGGCACCTCTCCGCCCAAGGTGGTCTGGGACAGGTAGTCGGGTCCGACCTCCACGGTGTGGTCGCGGTCGATCCCTTCGAGGACGATCCTGCCCCGCTCCGGGTTGACCTCGGCCACCTGCCAGCGCTCGCGGTTGTAGATCTGGTTGGCGTGGTCGTTAACGCGGGTGATGACCTGATCGCCGGCGGCGAAGGATGCGCCACCGACCTCGACCTCCCGCTCTCCCAACATGCCTTCGCTGCAAAGCAACTCCCTGGCCCCTGCATTCAGTCTCTCGACCTCGGCGTTTCGCTGCGCGACCATCAGCGCGTCGTCTCCCTGGCGGTAGGAAGCGAGCCAGTCGCCGACCATCGCCTCCCTTCGCGCCTCTGCGTCGGGAGCCACCGTCACCCGCTCCTCTGAGCGGTAGAGGGCGAGGGCCTGCGCTCCCTCTCCTTCGCGGATGCGCTTGGTCGCCTCGCGATCAAGCTCGAAGTTGTGGCGGATCACTTCATCGAGGAGAACGGGCTCGGTGCGCTCGGCAATCGCGGGGAACAACCCTCCGGCGTCGATCGCGTCGAGCTGGGCGGGGTCACCGATCAGCACCAGCTTCGACCCGGCCGCCTCGGCGTGAGAGATCAGCCCTGCCATGTCCTCGGTTCCAACCATCCCCGCCTCGTCAATGAGCAGGACCGTGCGCGCGTCCAACTCAAGCTGGCCTCGGTCCAGGTCGCGGAGCAGCCCGGCGACCGTGGTCGCCTCAAGGCCCTCGGCGCTCATGACGTTCGCCGCCTTCCAGGTCGGCGCTGCGGCCTGGAGGCGGAAACCGGCCTGCGCCCAGCCTTCGGCGGCGGCCACGGTGGCGAAGGTCTTGCCGGTCCCCGCCTCGCCGATCACAACGACGATGCCCTCGCGACCGGCGAGCAGGCGCTCGACCATGCGGCGCTGATCGGGCTTCAGGCTCGGGCGGTCCTTGATCACCCTGGCCGCGATCACCTCCCCGGCCACACCGCGCGGCTCGGTGAGCATCTTCTCTGCGCTCTGGAGAGCTCCACGCTCCAGCTCCCAGATGCGCTGGGTGGTGAAGCGCTCGCCTTTGGCACCCTCGGAGACGCGGATCACGACCTCGGAG
>Ga0102953_1002628_pt1 | contig 10481 bp, 8 predicted proteins | sample SalPon2A_C_D2_MG_FD_78509 | JGI IMG/M metagenome (GOLD analysis project Ga0102953, IMG submission 78509) | Soil microbial communities from South San Francisco under conditions of wetland restoration - Salt Pond MetaG R2A_C_D2_MG | ecosystem: Environmental > Terrestrial > Soil > Wetlands | place... | reverse complement strand
CGTGGATGCCTGCCGCACGGGTGGCGGCCAGCATCTCGGCCAGGGCCTCGCCGGGCAGCAGACGGGCGATCAGCAGGCAGGCGTCCGCCCCCAGGGAGCGCGCATAGTGCACCTGCCAGGGCTCCAGCAGAAACTCCTTCTGGATCACCGGCAGTTCGGCCGCGGCCTTCACCTTGCGCAGCAGGTCCGTGGAGCCGCCGAAGAATGGGCCGTCCGTGACCACGGAAATGGCCGCGGCGCCGCCCACCTCGTAGTCGCGCACCTGCCGCAGCACGTCGCCGTGCCAGGAGAACACGCCCTTGGAGGGCGAGCGCAGCTTGATCTCCGCAATGATGTTCACGCGCTGGCCCTTGCGGGGCACGCCCCGGGGCCGCAGGCCGCGCAGGGCCGCTGGGAAGTCCAGCGCGGGCGCGTGCTTGCGCGCCTGCTCGCGCACGCGCTCCAGGGGCAGCGCGCGTTTCAGCGCGGCCACCTCCCCGCGCTTCTTCGCGACGATCTGGGAAAGAATATCGCTCATGGCTGTTCCGGGCCCGGCCCGCTGTCCTTCACCACCTTCTTGCTCTGCGTGTAGGCGATCACCTGCTCCAGCACACGGCGGGCGGCGCCGGAGCGCAGGGATTCGCGGGCGATGGCCAAGCCGTCCGCGATGGAATCGGCCCGCCCGCCCAGGTAGATGCCCGCCGCCGCGTTCAGCAGCACCAGGTTCTCATGGTGCGGCTCGCCCTCGCCGTGGATCACGGCGCGGGCCGCCCGGATGGAGGCTTCCTTGTCCGGCATGCGGAAGCCCTCCAGCGGAGCGCGCTCCAGCCCGAAGTCCTCCGGCGAGATCATGTACTCCTTGATCTCCCCGCGGTGCTGCTCCACCACGTGCGTGGGCGCGGAGAGCGTGATCTCGTCCATGCCGTCCTCGCCGTGCACAAGCAGGGAATGCTCGCAGTCCAGGCCGATCAGCACCTCGGTGAAGCGGCGCGTGTTCTCGTCGCGGTTCACGCCCAGCAGGTAGCACTCGGCCCCCACGGGGTTCGTGAGCGGCCCCAGGTGGTTGAATATGCTGGGGATGCCGATCTCCTTGCGCGGCACGATGGCGTACTTCATGGACTGGTGGAACAGCGGCGCCAGCAGGAACGAAAAGCCGTTGCGGTCGATGCCGTGAATGGCATCCGCCGGCGAGGTGTCCAGTTCCACCCCCAAGCCCTCCAACACGTCCGCGCTGCCGCACATTCCCGTCATGGCGCGGTTGCCGTGCTTGGCCACGTGCACGCCCGCCCCCGCGGCCACCAGCCCGGCCAGGGTCGAGACGTTGATGGTGCGCAGGGCATCGCCGCCGGAGCCCACGATATCCACCAGCGGGTGGCTCTTCACGGGCAGGTGGAAGGCCTTGGCGCGCATCACGTAGGCCGAGCCGATGATCTCGTCCTTGGATTCGCCCTTCATGTGCAGGGCGGTCAGGTAGGCGCCGATCTGGGCGTGGCTCCAGGCGCCGGTCATAATGCCTTCCATCACCACGGCGGCCTCGTCCTGGGTTAGGTCATTGCCGGCCGCCACGTAGCGGAGCACTTCCTGGGGGGTCTGCATCGTTCGCTCGTCCCGTGCACAGGTGTGGCCCCGCCGGGCGATGGCGGGGCTCCAGAAACAAAAAAGGCCGCAAGCGAGGTGCATGCGGCCTGTCCGGACAGCGGTCTATCGGGGCTGCTGCCTAGGGCAGCACGGACGCATGCACCTGGTCGCCGCAGCGCCAAGCCCGCCACCCTTCCGCCATTCGCGTCCGGTGATCCATCGCGGTGAATCGTCTGTGGGGGCACCCGCCGTGCCACGGCGCGATGGCGCCGACCCCGCTGCGGTTGCCGTGCAAGCCTTCTTGAAGACTTAATGAGTGCCCCCGGTATTGTCAAGCGCCATCAAGGGCTTAACGGGGCTGGACGGCGGGCTCGCCGGCGGCGCGGATGATCGCCGGGCGTCCACGGTCGGGGGCCTGCTTGTGGCCCCGTTCAGCAGCGCCTGCAGCATCGCCACCTTGCGTGGGCAGCCGCCCGTGACGATGCAGGAGCGGTAGGTCTGCACCGGCACGCCGTCGTGCAGCACCTCCACGCGATAGGGCCGCCCCAGCAGCACCGTGTGCACGTAGATGACGAAGGACTCCGCGAAGTCGTCGAACAGCCCCTCCGTTCCGTACAGCGAGGGGAAGTTCGTGTGCGCCAGGTCGTCATAAATCGCGGGCGCCTCGGCCAGCGTCAGCGGGGCCTTGTCGAAGCGATAGAAGGCCACTCGGCTCAGGCGCGGGAAGCGCTCCGCATAGCGCGAGCGCATGCGGGCGGGGCGGCCGTCAGCGGCGGCCTCGTAGACCCAGGATAGTGCCACGAAAGCGGAATCGCGGGTGGCCGGGGGCACCGGGCGCGGGTCTTCCCAGGAGCCGTGGACGCCCAGGCCCGCCCCCAGCACGTGCCCCAGCTCGTGCAGCAGGATGAAGCGCGCGGCGCCGGCCCGGCCATCCGAGGCGGGCGGCTCGATCGTCATGCGCAGCGCATAGCCCGGGCTGTCGCGGAAGGTCGAATGCTCCTTCCAGGTGGCCCAGGCATTGGCGTCCCGCTGCAGGGCCGTCAGGTTGAGCACGATGTAGGCATGGCTCCAGCGCCCCTGGGCATCCTGCACAGCCTCGGTGGTGGCGGTACCCACGTCGCCCCGCACCAGGTACACGGCGGCCAGGTGCGCCGCGGCCAAACGCTCCACCGCCGGCGGCAGGTGCGCGAGCACGTCGCCCACCACTGACGCCAGCGGGTCCCTGTGATCCGCCGCTTGCGGCCGCACGTCCTCGCCGTAGGTAAGGTTGGTGCGGTGGGCACGCTCCAGCACCGCCGCGTCCGCCGGCAGCACGCGCTGCGCCAGGGGCAGCGCCAGCAGGGTCTCGTAGCGCGACAGCCGCTGCACGGGCGGGGTGGCCTTGCGGGCGGTGCAGCCGCCGAGACCCGCCAGCAGCAGGGTCAGTAGGCCCAGCGCGGTCAGGGCCGTCCGGGCAACCGGCTGTCTGCGTTGGGGACGGGCCATGGCCAAGCTCCGTCAGAGGCACGGGATGCGGAACCGCAGTGGCCCGGCGGCGTTTCAATGCTGTCCCGCTGCCGTGCCGGTGTCGTCCTGGCGGCAGGAGCGCCGCCTCCTGTCCAGGATATCATGCGGATGCAGCGGGGCCAGCCTGCCGAGGCGGAAACACGCCTCGCGGGCGCATTGGCAGGCTCGGGGCGATTCTGCTAGGCTTGCGCCAGCCAGGCCCCCGATACGTGGCCGGCAGCGATGCCTCACGGGCCGGCCCGGCCCATCCCTGGTCTTCTAAGGTTTGGAGAGCGAGCCCATGCTCAAGCGGATCCTGGTGCCCCTGGACACATCCGAGCACACCCTGGCGGCCACGCGCATGGCGGCGACGCTGGCCAACCGGGAGCAGGCCGTCGTGCCGGACCCCGTGACGCTGGTGGGGCTGGGGCTGGTGGACCTGGACCAGATTCCCAGTGGGCGCTTCGCGGACATTGTGCCGCGCGACCAGATTCTGGCGGAGGCGGAAGCCAGCGTGGGCAAGCTGATCGAGGAGTTCCGCCGGAATGCCGGGCAGCAGGGCGTGCCCGATGCGCAGATCGAGACCCGGCAGGTCTCCGGCTCGCCCTTCCGCGAGATCATCCGCGAGAGCGTGTTCTGCGACCTGATCGTGATGGGCGAGCGCTGCAGCTTCCCGCCCGTGAACACGGACTACGAGACCATGCACAGCCTGTATCACGAGGCCTCGCGGCCCGTGATCATCACCGAGCGCAACTTCGACGGCGTAGACCGTGTGGTGATGGTGATGGACGGCACCGCGCCCGCCTCGCGCATGATGTACAACTACGTGCACCTGGACCCGTTCCCGCGGGCGGAGGTGGTGCTGTCGTGGTCGCAGCAGGAGGAGGAGCAGTTCGGGCTGACCGAGTACTTCCAGCGGGTGCAGGACTTTCTGGCCTCGTACCACATCACCGTGCGCACCCGCCCCGTGCAGGGCACGGTGGAGGAGGGCATCGCCGACGTGGTGAACGCGGAGAAGGCACAGGTGCTGGCGCTGGGCATTCACCGCGAGCACTTCCTGGACCGCTTCCGCGACCCGCTCAATATCCGCCAGAACTTCGCGCAGCGCCTGCTGGAGACGATGGCCGCGAGCCTGTTCATCGTGCACTGACAGGGCGCCTGGGCCCGCGCACGCCGCCGGGCCGAGGCGCAAAAAAGGAGGGGCTTCCACACAAGCCCCACAAGATCATACGCGGGGGCAGCGTCCATGCGCCCAGCCCCCACGCCCCAATACTCGCTACCGGCAGTGGCTGGCCGCGCATTCGTGCGTCGGCCGGCGCCGCGCCGCCGCATTCGCCTGCCCATGGAACAAGCCGTCCCCAGCCGGCCCGCGGCCGAGCGCGTCCTGAACGCGAACTACCTGAAGCTGTGGTTCGGACTGCTGTTCTGGATGCTCAACATGAGCGCCTTCAACCTGCTGCCCTACTACCTGGAACTGCGGGGGGCGAGCCCGGACCTGTACGGCAGCGTGGCCGGCTCCATGGGCATCTCCAACTTCTTCTCGCTGGTGCTGCTGGGCCGCTGGGCGGACCGCTGGAGCCGCAAGACGACCGTCAGCGTGTACTTTCTGGCGGCGCTGGCGGGCAACCTGATCGCCATCTGGGCCATGGGCCAGCCCAGCCTGTACTGGTACTACGTCGTGCGGCTGCTGCAGGGCGTGTTCATGGGCCTGGGCTTCCCCATCGTCTTTAGTTGGACGGTGGAGGTGACGCCGGCGCACAGCAAGCAGCTCGCGCTGGCGTGGTTCGGTATCGGCGGCATCGTGGCCAACTCGCTGGGGCCCTCCCTGGGCGAGCTGCTGCTCTCGCTGCACGTGAACCCGGACGATCCGCATGCCTACCTCAGCGTGTGGGTGATGGCGGTCGTGTGCCAGTTCGCGGCGATGGCCTGTTTCTGGGCCACGGAGGACGTCTCTCCGGAGCCCAGCGAGCCGGGCCGCGGCGGGCTGCTGGTGCTGATGGGGCGCTTCGAATCGTTGCTGGTGCTGGCCGTGGCCCTCAGCTTCGGGGGCATGTTCGGTGCGCTGATGTCCTTCAGCAAGAACTACACGGCGGCGCTGGGGCTGGGCTACGTGAGCGTGCTGCTGTGGGCGTATTCGATCGGCGCGGTGCTGAGCCGGGTCTTCATGGCCATGATCATGCGCCGCATCACCGAGCGGCATATGATCCCCCTGGGGCTGCTGGGCATCGGCGGCACGTTCCTGCTGTTGGGCGCGGCGCACGGCTACGGCCTGCTGGCCACGGCGGGCTTCCTGTACGGCCTCAGCCACGGCATCCTGTTCCCCACGCTGTACGTGCGCTTCCTCAACTTCCAGCGGCCCACTGAGACGGGGCGGGCCGCCACGCTGTTCCAGGGCTGCTTCTCCATCGGCTGGGGGCTGGTGCCGCTGGCGGGCGGGTCGCTGGTGCGCATGACCAACTTTCCCTCGTTCTTCAGCCTGCTGGCCGTGCTGGCCGGCGTGGGCATCTTCCTGCACCTGCTGGCCGAGCAGGCCGCCACCCGCCGCCTCGCCGCCACCGCCACACCCTGAGGCGCCTCGCGGCTCTATTTTCAAAAGCGTTCCGGCCATGGGGGCCTTGCCCCCATACCCCCACCAGGGAACTGAATTCCCTGGACCCTCTCTGCGGGCAAGACCACGCCGCCCTGGGGCCAGGTCCGTGTCGGGGGTGCGGGGGCCCACGGCCCCCGCATTGAGATGCTTGCAGTTATCAGGGGCGTGGCTTACGGCCTGGCCGGCGCGCTGGGTGTGGAGGTGCGCACGAGTTGCAGCGCCACGCCTGAGCGCCAGGCGGGGTCGGTGCTGGGCGGGAAGTCCACCCTATAGCTACCCGGTTGCAGGGCCAGCCCGCGCTCGGCAAAGCCCTTGGGCTCCGCCTCCACCGTATAGGTGCCGGGGGGCACGTGCTCGAAGATGAAGGCGCCATCCCACTCCACGCGCGCGGTGGCCACCACGCCGCCATCCGAGTTGCGCAGCAGCAGGTGCAGCCCGTCCGCCGGGGAGATGCCGCCCGGGGCCTGTCCCGCGAAGCGCAGGGTGCCGTCCATGCCGCTGGAGGGCACCAGGGCGATGTCCCTGTGCACCAGCTCGCCCGGGTGGGCCGTCAGGTACTGGTGCTTCTGCGCGGGCGTGTTCAGGGCGTCGGCGGTGAGCAGGTTCACGTCCACCAGCGTGGGCGAGCCGGAGGGCAGGCCCCAGCCGCGGAAGTGCCCGTTGGCATCCGTCCGCAGGCCGGGAATCCCCGGCGCCAGGAGCTGCACGCCGCTTACGCCGCTCTCGCCGGGGTCGCGCCGGCCGTTCACGTTGGCATCCACGTACACGTCGCCCTCCAGCCCGCCGCGGCCGAAGGTGCCTTCGGGCAGGCGCTCCAGGCCCTGGTCGGCGACGCGGAAGGGCTGGGCCCATTCCGCCAGCAGCAGCCACGTGCCGTCGCTCTGGGCACGGGCGGAGAGGCGCACGTTGTAGCGCGGAAACAGATAGCCCACGGCGCCCACCACCAGATCGTCCTGCGGACTTTGCGCGATGTAGGACGCCTCCCAGGACCACGGTGAGCCCGCCAGCGCGTTCTTGAGCCAGGAGATGCGCGCCTGCGAGGTGCGATCCGCGCCCAGCGCCGTGCGGTTGAGCACGAAGGCTTCCAGCCGCTCCAGGGGCGCCAGGCTATAGGTGGCCAGCACCTGCTGCTGGTCGAAGCCGCCCTGGGCCAAACCCGGCTCGCGGGAGCGCTCGCGCTCCAGGGTCGCGAAGGCGCTGAGGTGGCTGGTGAAGCGGCGGTCCGCACGGAGCTGCTGGTCGCTCAGCCGCCGCGAGGCCCCGAAGTCGCTCAGGGTCGTGCGCAGGTCCAGGTTCACGTCCAGAACGCGCATGCGGGCCCCCACGGTGCTGATGCTATCCGCGCGTGCGGGCACGCTGAACGCCGTGCTGCGGGTGCGGTTGGGCGGGGCGAAGTCCCCCGTGTAGCGCCGCTGCTCCAACTCCAGGCTGATGGGCTGGAAGGCGAGGAAGGCGCTCATGCGCGTGCCGGCGCCTTCCACCGCGCCGTCGCGGGCCTGCTCGCCCAGCACGATCATCCAGGGCACCGGACGCCACAGGGCGAAGGCGCCCACCGCGTTGAGGTCCGCGATGGTCTCGTACACGTCGAAGTAGTTGTGCAGTTGCAAGGCATAGCCGCCCACCGTGACGGACGGCAGCAGCCCGTAGCGCACCTCGCCCCCAGCCACGTCGTAGCGGCTCACGCCCTGATCGCCCTGCCCCGCGCCACCCAATGTGGCCAGCGCGCCCTGGCGCAGCACCTGCTCCTGGGCGGCCACCTCGCGGTACTCCACCAGCTTGCGGCCGTCCGGGGTGTAGATGTGCACCTCGAACAGGTTGGTGTTCAGCGCCAGGGGCACGCTCTGGAAGCGGTAGAAGCCCTGCGCATCCGCCGTGGTGAAGTCCAGCAGCACGCCCTGGCGGTACAGGTCCACCTCCGAGCCGGACGGCGCTGTACCGATCAGCGAGGTGCGCCCGAAGCCCAGCGGCGGGCCGCCGGTGTAGAACGAACCGCCGGTGAAGCTGAGCGGATCCACCAGCAGCGTGGAAAAGCCGGAGTAGGTATCGCCCAGTTGCACCTGCCACGTGCGCAGGGGGTCGTACCAGGTCAGCCGCCCGTAATCGATCTGCCCGTGGCTCCGGCCGTTGGTGCGCGTTTCGCTGAGCGAGTATTCCAGGTCGCCCTTGAGGAAGCGCTGCACGCCCTTGAGGGTCAGCTTGAGCTGGTCGGGATTGTTGTGGCCGCCGCTGGCCGTGGTGTCCAGCTCGAACATACCCGGATCGAACCAGGGCACGTTGCGGGCCAATCGGGCCGCCGTGGGCGCCTCCGCCTTCTGCTCCGCCAGCGCCACGCGTTGGGCCTCGCGCTGCTCGCGCAGGGTGCTGGGCAGCGGATAGTGCGTGCGGATGGTGACCTGGTAGGCCTGCACCGACCAGTCCAGCTCCAGCGGTATCCAGTGCGCCACGGCGTCGTAGCGCACGTACAGCGTCTGGTCCACCAGCCGGTAAGCTTCCGGCGGCAGCGGGTGGGTGGTGTCGCCCACCAGCACCGTGGCGCGCTCCAGGTTCAGGTTGAAGCGCGTGGTGCCGTCCGGCAGGAAGCCCAGCGCGGCGCCCAGGGAGGCATCGAAGCGCACCGGCACTTCCAGCGCACGCATCAGCGCGTCGAACTGCAGGAAGGGCCGCTCTCGGTCGTCAATGAAGGCCGGGAAGACCTCGACGGCCGCCTTGTTGTTCACCACCAGGCGCACGAACCCCAGGTCGCCCTGCGCCCCGGCCGCTGCCACGGACGAAGCGGCACTCGCCGACGGAGCCATGGCGGGCGACGTGGGCGCCCCGGCCGGTGCATCCGGCGGTGCCTGCTGGGCCCGCACAGGGGCGGAGAGCAGGAGCGAGCCGGCGACCAGCAGCAGTGCCAGGATCGGCCGCAGGGTTTTCACGGCGGGGGCTCATGGGGTGCCCGTGCCGACCGTCACGGGAAGTTCCGTCTCGAACAGGACGCCCTTCTCCGTGTGGGCATGCACGCGCAAACGATAGGTGCCCGGCTCAGGGCGGGGGAGCTTCAGGCTCAGATCTCGCTGCTGGCCGCGCTGCAGCACGACGCGCTGCTCGGCGTGACCCTGCTCGCTGCCGTCCGCGGCGACCAGCGTGGCGTTTAGATCCAGCGTGGCGCGGGCATTGCCGCTGTTCCATGCCGCGGTCGTGAGGGACACGGCGTCGGCGGCGACGGTGACGGTGGGCACGTCCAGGTGCGGGTCCGGCCGCGCATCGCCGATGCTGCCGTAGATAGTCACGCCCAGCCGCGTCAGCACCTGGATGCGCACGCCGGCGCCCTGCTGGGGCACCTCGCCGGGCCGCGGCGGCAGCTCTTCGAAGAACACCACCGTGCGGTATTCGCCGGGCTCCAGCCCCGCCGGCGGGCGGATCGAGAAGCGCACCACGCGCTTTTCCGCCGGCGCCAGGTTGATGCGGCGCGGATTGAGCACGATCCAGGGTGCCATGTCGTACGGCGAGCCCTGGCGCTCTTTCAGCTCGCCCTTGTCGTCGGCCTCCAAAAAGGCCGTGGTCACCCGCAGGCGCAGGGTCTGCCCGGAATGATTCGTCACCGTGAAGAAGTTGGTGAAGCGCCGCTCCAGGGAGAACTCGAAGCGCGTGGGTGAGACCTGGAACGACGCCGCGCGCGCCGGCGTGCCCAGGCCGGCGATCAGCGCGGCGATCAGCGCGGCCACGCCCAGCAGCACACCCGTCTTCGCAAGGGGACGCATCATGGATTGCGGCGTGCCGGGACGCGCGGCAGGGGCGGGTTGGAACCCGCGGCGACGCGGGACGGAGGTGGCCACGGCATCAACAACTGCCGCCGATGGGCGACAGGTCAATGGTCGTCGAGGTCGAGAAGGGGCCGAAGCTGGTCATGCCACCGGCCGGCAGTGTGAGGCTGCCGCCGACGTAGATGGTGAGCGTGCCCGTGGTGCCCATGCACACGGTCTTGGAGCCCACCGAATCCGATAGCGATACCGTTAGGCTCTGGGCGCCGACCGGGAGCGTGATGTTGTTGCTGAGCACCATGTGCGCCCGCGTGTGGGGCGTGCCCGTGACGGTGAACTGGGCGGCCATCGCGCCGAAGCAGGCACCGGCCCCGGGCGAGGCGGCCGGTGCCACGGTGTAGGTGGCGCCGCCCACGTTGTCGCAGCCCCCGAAGTTCAGGTCGGTCACCTTGGTGATGGTCTGGCCGTGGGCCGTGCCGCCGAGCAGGAGCAAGAGACCCGCCAGCAGCAGGAGCCCGGCCAGCCGGCGCACCGGTGCCGCCAGAACCTCGTGCCGGGCCGTCATCGCGTCACCCCGCCTACTGGTAGACCAGCGACAGGTTGGCCGTTCCGGTGTACACGCCCGCCTGCGTGGTGGAAATCACCTGCACGTCGCCCCCCACGTAGAACGTCTCCGCGGCACCGCTGAAGGTGTGCGTGGTGGCCTCGGGCGTCAGGTTCACCGAGAGGCTCCCCGCACAGGGCGCGGAACAAGTCACCGTCACCGGGTTGGCCGTGAAGCTGACGTTGGCCACCTGCGTGGCTTCGCCCTGGATCGTGAAGCTGGCCGCCGTGGCCGCCGTGCCCGCACCGGAGCCCGGGGCGGATGCCGGCAGCACCGTATAGGTGGTGGGGCTGCTCACCGTTTCCACCGTGCCGAAGTCCAGATCGGTCAGCTTGGTGATGGAGATGGCCTGGCGGATGGTGATCGTGACGTTGAAGGGCACCGGCGCCGCCATGGCCGGAATGCTGCCCAACAGAACCAACGCCGCGAAAGCCATCAGAATGCGTTTCATCATCGTTGCTCCTCTCTGCCAATCAACCCTGCGCCGTGCGATCCGGCGTGG
>Ga0102953_1002627_pt1 | contig 10481 bp, 13 predicted proteins | sample SalPon2A_C_D2_MG_FD_78509 | JGI IMG/M metagenome (GOLD analysis project Ga0102953, IMG submission 78509) | Soil microbial communities from South San Francisco under conditions of wetland restoration - Salt Pond MetaG R2A_C_D2_MG | ecosystem: Environmental > Terrestrial > Soil > Wetlands | place... | reverse complement strand
TCCCGTTGATCACAAAGTTGATAAGTGCGATTTCTGCATCGACAGAGTCTCGGAGGGCCTGGAACCAGCTTGTGTAGCCACCTGCATCACCAGCGCCAGAATATTTGGCGATCTCGATGATCCCGATTCTGATGTGTCAAAACTTGTGGCTGGCGGTGCCCGTCCCAATATTTCGGACGAAGTGAATGTTGGACCCAACATTTACTATTTGGACAGCCACGATAATTTTCCTGTTGTCGAGGCCGCATTTCCGCCAAAGACCCCAGAGATGCCGACACCACAGAAGTTTTGGTCAAAAGTCCTGAGGCCCCTCTTCTATATCGCAATAGGGGCAACCTTTTTGGGGCAGATGGCGGCATATGCAGCTCAATTGTTGAAGGGCGAAAGTGATATTAAGGAGTAAATAATGGGCCATAGAACAAGCAAATTAAACGAAGACATTAAGCTGGATCACGATCTGTTACAGCATACCCGGCATTTGACATTCGAAGAAAAAAGGATACTTGCCGGCCGTGTCATGAAAAAGCATGGGGTTGCGGGTATCACCTTGCACTGGGTCAACGCACTTTCGTGGTTTGCGCTGATATTTACCGGTGTGGCACTGCTTTCTGCAGATTATCTCCGATTCGCGCCGCAGTGGTATATCGATATGATGGACGGGATATTTGGAACCAGGCAGGCATTGCTTCACTTCCATATCGCCGTGGGCGTGTTTTGGATAACCACTCTTTTGCTTTATGGAATCTTCGGATATAAAAACTATCTGCTCGATTTCATAAAGGATGACTTAACGATCGACAAAGATGACATTAAGTGGTTCCCTGCTAAAGCAAAAAACCTGATGGGCAAATTAAGCCACTATGATATGCCACCGCAGGGAACGTATAATGCCGGTCAAAAAGCCTATGCTGTTGTCGTAGCTGCCAGCACGATCATCCTTATGATCACCGGACCGATCATGGCTTTCCATCTCGGCTCAACAACCGTTATTCAATGGGCTATGATGTTCCACTTTGTTGCGACCATGTCGGTCTTTGCCGGAATTTTTGTTCATGTGTATATGGCAGCTCTGTTTCCGGAAGAACGGCCGGCGTTCTTCTCCATGATAAATGGCAAGGTGAATGAACTCTATGCCTATCTGCATCACAACAAATGGTGGAAAGAAGTCAAAACCGAAGAGCATGAATTCTTTGCTGAGGAACTTAAAAAGGACGGAGTTCATGTACCGGAATTAGACGAATGCAAGAACATCAAAGATCACATGATGAGTGAGAATGTAAGTGTGAACGGAGCAAAAATATGAAGAAAAAATTGTGGGATCCGATCTTTGGCGGCATGATGATAGGTTTGGCAATAATCCTGACTTTCTTTATTTCCGGGAGAGGGTTGGGCGCGTCGGGAGCAATGACTGACTTTGCAGTTTGGGTGCAAAACCTGGTAGCACCGTCTCTTAATCAAACCAGCCGATATTTCTCCAGATACGTTGCTAACGGAGCAAACCCGCTTTTCGACTACCTGGTGTTTATGGGAATAGGAATCATGATCGGCAGTTTCCTGGCCGGCATTGTTTCCAGGGACCTCAAGCTTGAAGTGTTAAAAGGGCCGAACATCTCGAATAAAGGGAGATTGTGGTATGCTCTTACCGGTGGTCTGTTAGTCGGTTTTGCCGCCAGAATGGCAAGAGGCTGCACTAGCGGACAAGCACTCGTTGGTGGTGCCGAACTATCTGTAGGCTCCTGGGCCTTTATGCTTTCAATTTTCGCCGGCGGTTTTGCGGTGGCTTATTTTGTAAGGAGGCAATGGTTATGATTGGTCCATTGATAAGAAACGGAATCATATCTGACGGTACCAACTACGTATTTGCCGTTTTGATTGGGATACTATTCGGATATGCCCTGCAACGTTCAGGTTTCACAAATTCACGGAAAATTGCCTCGGCCTTTTACATGAAAGATGTCGATGTACCCGTCGTGATGGTTACTGCAATTATCACTTCCTCTGTCGGCCTGTGGGGAATGTCACTTTTGGGATTGATAGACACCAGCCAAATGTATTTCCTCCCATCCTATCTCTTACCTATGGTCGTTGGTGGATTCATATTCGGGATCGGAATGGCAGTCGGTGGATTTTGTCCCGGCACTTCCCTTGCATCCATGGTTACGGGAAAAATCGACGCGATGGTCTTCGTCGGCGGCTTCCTCCTGGGAAGCTTACTGTTCGGTGATTTGTATCCATTCTGGGATAAGTTTTACAACTCTGATGCTCATGGCGTCTGGCGTATTGATCAGCTCTTCAATATAAACCTGGGCCTGGCGGTCCTGATCGTTACACTTTTAGGTGTATTCGGCAGCCTGGGCATGCGAAAACTACAATACAAATTGTGGGGTCGCCATGATTAAGACATCTGCGAGATATTATGTTGTGGCACTGGCCCTGTTGATTGCGTTCATACTGGCTTTCTTCCCAACCTCCGCTTTTGTACACAATCCATGGACGTTGGATACGCATCTCAAACAACAGCATTATAATGAGGCCGGTCTTTACACGGTCACCTCTTTTGAGGCAGGTCAATTTTATACAAACGATCAGACACAGTGTTACTGGATTGATGTGAGAGATACAGCAGAATTCTCAAAATCACATCTGAAAATTGCCCTGAATCAGACGCTAAAACAACTGGAAAACACAGCATGGAAACCTGACAATCTGATATTGCTGTATGGTGATAATACCCGCGATGCCCAAAAAGCTGCTGCCTATTTGAGGCAGGTCAAAAACGCGAGGGCATTTGCCATCGAGGGGGGGTACGCCGCTGTAAAAAAATACCTTATTGATCCAATCGGGATATCAGTGACTAATCAGTTTTCCGATCAACAACTAACCACCCTGATAGAAGCACGAAACAAACTTTCCGGGCAAAAAATATCGCCGGAGCAACTGCTCAACAATTTAAAAAGCAGTAAGCCTGCAGCGAAAAGGGAAGGCTGTTAACAAGCATATTAATAATAATATGTCTTTATCAGTATTGTTTCCTCCCTCGAGGGAGGATTAAGGTGGGTGTTCCCAAGCGTCTCACTATCTGATGCGCATATTCACAATGAAACGCTGTGTGGACACCCCCTATAAGTCCCCTCAAGGGGACAAGGAGAGTTTCCTCCCTTGAGGGAGGATTAAGGTGGGTGTCGACAAGCGTCTTACTATCTGATGTGCATATTCACAATGAAACACTGCTTGAACACCCTCTCCTTGTCCCCCGAAAGCTTTCGGGGGACAAGGAGAGTAAAAATACTGAGTCCATTAAAATAGCATTGATCAAATCGTTTTGTTTTCTTTTGATGAATGTCAGATTTGAAAACCATTGAAAACAAAACAGGACACAGTATGAAATCAAAGGCGGTTCAGGACTATTATCCGGATGAGCTTAGTTACTGCTACGGTTGTGGAAGGTTAAACGAGCACGGGCATCATCTGAAAAGCTATTGGGACGGCGATGAAGCGGTGGCCCATTTTACGCCTGAATCTTTCCACATCGCTGTTCCGGGATACGTTTACGGCGGTTTGATCGCCTCTGTCATCGATTGCCACGGTACCGGGACCGCAGCGCTGGCAGCATACCGTGCTGACGGCAGAGAACCGGGAAGCCTGCCGGCATTTCGTTTTGTGACAGCCTCCCTTCATGTCGATTATCATAAACCCACGCCACTGGGGGTTGAACTCGAACTGAGAGGGAAAATCATCGAGAAAAAAACGAAAAAAGTGGTTTCCGAGATTACGGTTTCAGCCAATAATGAAATCTGCGCCAGAGGCAAAGTCATTGCCGTTTTAATGCCGGAAGGTTTTGTTAATGAGAAATAAACTTGAATCATAAATCCGAAACAAATTGGCTGGATTTGAGTCATGATTAGTTAATTCTTGCTTTCACGGGAATAGCATACATATGAAATTAACCGAATTGCCACACTTTACACCACCGATGTCATCCTGATTTTTTTTCCGCCGCGGCGGAGAAAAAGTAGGATCTTGTGAAATCCGGATACGATTGTTGCATCTGCCTACTTGGGATCATAGCAAAATGCGGAACGAGATCCTTCGGCCCAATACGACTGTTTGCAGACTAAGGACCAGGTCTGGGCCTCAGGATGACATCTTCGTGTTTGGTTCTGTTATTTCGGGATCTTGTTTAAAATCTCATATTAACCTATAAAAGTGATGCCGGCTTTACGCCCAAAATATACACTACATGGAAAGATTAAGTCCCCTTCAGGGGATTTAGGGGTTGAACAATGCGTCATTCAACTCATTAACAGTAATTAATAATTGCAACTGAGTTGCAAAAGACATTATATTACCTGCAACTCAGTTGCATTTTCTTCCTGGAAACATGGATTCAAATCTATTAAAAGATATTCTCCACTCCTATCACATTCGCATAACCGATACCCGGTTGCAGGTCCTGGATGTGCTGTTACATTCCAAGTCAGCTCTATGCCACCATGAAATTGCCGCGGCTCTGAAACAATACCAGATTGATAAAGTGACCATATACCGGACACTGGACGTATTCGAAAAAAAGGAGCTGATCCACAAAATTGCCACTAAAGACCGTAACTGGCAGTATGCCATTCGATTAAAAAAAGGTAAACCTACAGAGGCCGACCATGCGCATGCCCATTTTGTTTGCAACCGGTGCGGTCGCATTTTTTGTCTGCCTGTAGCCGGATATAACCAACAACCGGATGAAGATATGATTAATGGGTTCCGGATCATGGAAAAAGAACTGCGTTTCCACGGATTGTGCCCCGATTGTGCATCATCAAGTAAACCTAAAAACCGAAACGATGAGTGACATACTCTTAGAGGCTAAAAATTTCGGAGTAACACTGGACAGGACGCCCATCTTAAAAGATCTGGATTTCAGCGTTCGGGAAGGAGAATTTCTCACCATCATGGGACCAAACGGCTCGGGAAAGACGGTTTTAGTGAAATCACTGCTTGGATTACTACCCCACGACGGCGATTTAAAATGGCACAAGAAACCTCGAGTTGGTTATCTGCCCCAAGGACTTAACCAAACATCTGTGAGGGACATGCCGGTAACCGTTCATGATTTTTTCTCATTCAAAAAACTCAAACAGGACGAAATCCGGAAATATCTCTCGCTCGTTGGACTCGAACGCTCGGTTCTGAACAAACGCGCCGGACTACTGTCTGGCGGAGAATTTCAAAGGATGCTCGTTGCCTGGGTACTTGCCTCACAGCCCAATATCGTATTTCTCGATGAACCAACTACGGCAGTGGATATTTCCGGCGGCGAGACCATTTATTCGCTCTTGCGTGATATCTGGGAAAAACAGCAGTTAACGATCGTCAACGTGACCCACGACCTGAATATCGTATATGCACATTCGACACACGTCCTGTGCCTTTCGAGATTCGGACATCGCTGTTACGGAGTGCCTAAGGATGTCCTGACACCGGAGGTTTTACGGGATATTTACAAGACCGACATCAAGTTCTACACACACGAGGGGGAGTCCTGAATTGATGACAAACCAATTATTACTGAGTCTGATCAGCGGAATTTTCATTGCCGGGTCCGCCGCTTATCTGGGGACGCTCATGCTTTCAAAACGAATGGCCGTGGTTGCAGGCCCACTGGGGCATCTTGCACTTCCCGGCGCGGCATTGGCACTGATTTACGGTTTTAGCCTGTATATTGGTGCATTCCCTTTCGTAATTTTAGGGATTTTACTGATTTGGGGCATTGAGATCAGAACGAGACTTCCGATGGAAGCACTGACGGCCATTGTGTTTGCCACCGGCGTGGCCATAGCGTTTCTGTTCCTGCCGATCGACAAAGCCGAAGCGGCTTTAATCGGTGATATATCGAAAGTCAATGCCTATGAAACAGTGTCGGCCGTTATTCTTTGTTCAGTGGTTTTAATAGCCATAAACCGCAGTTACTCGAACCTGATGCTCATGAATATCAACGAAGATGTTGCAAAAATTGAGGGCATCAGCGTAAAAAAATACAATCTGATCTACCTGGCATCCATCGCCATCATCGTTGCATTGGGCGTCGACCTGGTAGGCGGACTCATGACAGCCGCTTTGGTAGCCATTCCCGCCGCAGCGTCAAGAAATTTCAGCAAAACCCTCGTCCAATTCGGTTTGCTATCAGGGATTTTCGGCGTTATTTCCGCCGTGATTGGAATTATCTCAGCCAAACTCACAGGACTGCCAGCCGGCCCCCTGGTTATTCTGACAAGCACGGTTATTTTTTTGATCTCGATCCCGGCATCAAAGAACTAAAAAAGTGCCTCACAATTATGAGCAGGAAGATGTAGTGATGACTATCGTTCGACCGGTATCGTAATCTTAGCCATGCATTTCACATCATCTCCATTCAGAATTTTTGAATCGCATAATCTCATAATAACACACCTCTGTTCGGCAGAAGCACAAAGGCTTTCATTAACCGTAATCTCGGATTTCAATATAAAAATGCCAAGAATGACTCCTGCAAGTCTTATGCTGCCTGTAGGTTGGTCAAATAATTTGATCTGTCTGCGATATCTTATCGTTGTTGAGATAACGACCGGATAATAACCCTCGGCAATAATTTTGCCGAAATCAAAAATATGCTCGATGATCACTGTTCTTAGATCCTCAAGCCATCTCACATAAACGATGTTATTCACGTGTCCGGCAGAGTCTATATCATAGGTTTTGACCTCCAGTTCTGCCTCAACCGTATCCTCATTAATTCCAACCGATATCATTCTCATCCTGTTTTTCTATTTAAACAACGTAGGGTCTGGATAAGGTTATTAAACTGACCCAAAACACAAAGATGTCACGCCGTCTTTTTAAAAAATATCTCCTCCTCAATTGAAAAGTCAGGATTGGCAGCAAGAAGCTTCGAGGTTCTGCATGTCTGGTTGACAAGTGTTCCTTCTAAATATGCCTTCACCGCATCGGCAATCAGGTGATTGCTATTTTCTATCATTGAAACATTTGTTGATTTTGATCAAACCAATCACTTATGATTTGATTTGCCAATGTTATTAATTCGAAAATTCTCTTATCCGCGATGCTGAAATAGATGTAGACCCCCTCTCTTCTCGCCGAGACAATACCAAGTCCCCGAAGCATCATAAGGTGCCGGGAAACTACGGAAGTGTCGATTACCAATTCGTCTGTAATTTCCGTCAGGTTTTTTTCGCCTTCTTTGAGCAGTCCTATTATTTTCAATCTCTGATCATTCGACAGGGCCATAAAGAAACGGCTTCTCGGGTCCATTATAGGCCCCATCATCCGGCCATGGCCATGCATTCTTCCCGGCATCAGAACTCCTTTATTTGTTTAATTGCATAATTGTGCAATTAATATAAACTACAAAAGGATACCAATCAATTTTTCCTATTTTTCAAAGTATTTTAGATTGAATTAAAGATTATTAAATAATATTTACTGCTCTCTCCTGCCATATTTTGAGGGACAAAAATTATGTTACCCCACAAAGAGACCAACAACAGTTCTAATCAATCTATCTTTGACCGTTTTGCCGCACTAAGGGCCTTACGACATCGCAATTTCAGGCTTTATTTTGGCGGCCAGGGACTCTCGGTCATCGGCACTTGGGTTCAGCGAATTGCCCTCACCTGGCTGGTCTACCGGTTAACCAATTCGGCTCTGTTGCTTGGCATCGTCGGATTTTCCAGCCAGATTCCGATATTATTAGTGACTCCCCTTGCCGGTGTTTTGGCCGACCGCCTCAATAAGCACAAAATCCTGCTTTACACCCAATCACTATCGATGCTCCAGGCATTCGTTTTGGCGTTCCTCGTTCTTTTCCATTTGATTCAAGTGTGGGAGATTATCCTCCTTAGCCTTGTTATTGGGACGATAGACGCCCTTGACATGCCAACGCGGCAAAGCTTCATGGTCGAGATGGTTGGAAATGACCGTGAGGTTCTTGGTAATGCCATAGCCATGAATTCAAGTATGGTAAACACGGCAAGACTCATTGGTCCTGCCGTAGCCGGTATTTTGATTGCGGCAGTTGGTGAAGGATGGTGTTTTCTGTTAAATGCGGTAAGCTATATAGCTGTCATCGTCTCTCTGTTGAGGATGGATGTCGTCCCCCGAAAAATTCCTGTTAAGAAAAAAGAAACCTTAAAAGAACTGAAGGAGGGATTTCAGTACGCCTTTGGATTTCCACCAATCAAAGCAATCCTGCTGTTGCTCGCGCTGGTCAGTTTTATGGGAACACCCATTCGCATCCTGGCTCCTGTTTTTGTTAAAACCGTTTTTAATGGCGGAGCCGATCTGTATGGGTTCTTTATGGGAGCTTCCGGTCTGGGTGCACTGACCGGCGCATTGTTTCTCATGAATCGCAAAAGTGTACTCGGACTTGGAAAACTTATCACCTACTCTGCGGGTGCTTTTGCTATTGGACTTGCAGCCTTTGCACTGTCACATATCATATTCATATCAGTTATTTTCATGTTCGTAACCGGCCTCGGAATGATGGTCCAACTGGCTGGCAGCAACACCCTTTTGCAAACGATTGTCGAGGAGGACAAACGGGGACGTGTGATGAGTTTATACGCCATGGCATTCAGGGGGATGGCACCACTTGGCAGCCTCCTTGCCGGAGCCACAGCCGGACTCATTGGTGCATCCATGACTCTGGTAATTGGCGGGGTCATCTGCCTGGCAGGATCGATCTATTTTTTCATAAACCTGCCCGAACTTCGCAAACTGATCCGTCCTATCTACATGCAACTGGGCATCATCAAGGAGTCAATACAAGGCGTAGATACCGCATCCCGGCTGACTTATAATGAGAAGGAATAGAAGACATGAATTTCATCCCTCGAGGAAGGACTAAGGAGGGTGTTAACGAGCGTCTTCATTGTCTAAAACGCGTATTCATAATCCAGCGCTGCGTATAACACCCCCTAAAAGTACCCTCAAGGGGACATAAAGCCTTAAATCATAATACACTCAACCAATTCACCCTTTTGGGGGTTGGTTCTATCTTCCTCGACCACAATCAGACAATTCGCCTTTCCCATTTCAGCCAGGTTGCCTGAGGATTGGGAGCCGATTTTCTCAGCCCTGTATTTCCCATCTGCATAGGTGCAAAAGCCTCTCATGAAATGGCGCTTGCTATCTTCTTTTTTAAGATCACCATCGAGTGTTGCTACTATTTTTTGTGTGATATCCAAATCAAACAGGGAATAAATGTTCTCCTGCGCAAAGACCAGGAAGTTAACCAGGCAGGAAACGGGATTGCCCGGCAAGCCGAATACGAGCGTTGTCTTGCCATCATGATTATATACCCCAAACAACACGGGCTTTCCCGGTTTGATACTAACACGCCAGAATTTTATGTCGATTCCCAGCTTTTTGTGGACCTCCATTACGTAATCATACTTCCCGACAGAAACACCGCCGGTTGTAATGAGAATGTCGAGGTTATTATCAAGTCCCGATTTTATTCGGTCGTAGATGAGCTGCTTATCATCCTTAGCCATACCCAGGTTGACCGGTTCCATGTTCATCGCCTGGACAGCTGAGAGCAGCGAGTATAAGTTGGAACAGCGGATCTTATCGCCTGCCGGCGTTTCATCAACATCCACCAACTCATCTCCCGTTGCCAATACGCCGATGCGGAGACGCTTGTATACGTTCACTTTTGACTGCCCGCATGAAGCAGCAACCGCTATGTGATGGGGTTTCAGCAGCGTATTCCCCGTCAGGGCGACTTTCCCCTTAACCAGGTCGTTCCCCTGTTTCCGAAGGTTCATTCCTTTGACAAGTCTTATTCCTTCCTGCAGTGAAACATGATCGTCGTCTATTTCGATGTCCTCGACAGGGATAACCGTATCGCAGCGATCCGGCAGCCGGGCACCCGTCATAATGGTGACGGCTGAGTTATCATCGATGCGAACATCGCTGAACTTGCCTGCTGAAATCTCTCCAACGATCTTCCACTCTCCTCTTCCCGGAGTAAAATGTATCGCAATCCCATCCATCGCGGAGTTGTCGAAAGGCGGCAGGTTGATGTCGGAATAGATATCTTCAGCGAGAATCCTTCCAACAGAATCGACCAAATCGACCTGCTCGGTTTCCAGGTTTAGGTTGCTGAATTCTTTTTTCAGAATGCTTTGTGCTTCTTGAAAACTGATCATGATTTAGTGCTTATTTCTGGTCTTCCACGACGTCATCAATCCAGCTCATGGCGGCCATCATCGAGGGCAGGCCGATGGTAGGCAAAGCTAAAAGTACGGCATGGACCATCTCTTCTTTGGTCACCCCTGCCTTGAGTGCTTTCCGTACATGTGAGTGGAAACCGCCTTCCAGCCTTGCCCCGGCGGAGATGCTTAGTTTGATCAATGCCCTTGTTTTCTCATCTAACGGACCAGCCTGATGGACCGCTGTGCCGAGTGCTTCATATGCATCAGCAACTT
>Ga0102953_1002624_pt1 | contig 10488 bp, 11 predicted proteins | sample SalPon2A_C_D2_MG_FD_78509 | JGI IMG/M metagenome (GOLD analysis project Ga0102953, IMG submission 78509) | Soil microbial communities from South San Francisco under conditions of wetland restoration - Salt Pond MetaG R2A_C_D2_MG | ecosystem: Environmental > Terrestrial > Soil > Wetlands | place... | reverse complement strand
GCGCGCCACGAACGACAAGCATACGCCTGCCGGCGGTGCCGGGCAGTGCCTCCGGCGGCGGGTGCGGCGTCCCGTCCAGGACGCGAGCTCTCGCCTGCCAGGCGGCCCTGTAAGAATCCTGTAAGAGTCCCGTCAGTCGATCCTCCCTATCATGACCGGACCGATGGGCTGTCAAGGTTCACGACGCAAGGCGCGGCGCACACGCTCGACCACCGGCTTCAGCTTGTTGGAGATGCTGATCCTGCTGGCGATCCTCGGCCTCGTCGCCGGGGTGGTCGCCGTCAGCGGCCGCCGCGTCGCCGCCGGCCAGCAGCAGCGGGCCGCGCTCACGTCCGTGCGGCAGAGCGTGTGGGAGGGCGCGACGGCCGCCGCCGCCCGCGGGGTCGCCACCGAGCTGGTGCGAACGGCGACGGGGCTCGTGGTCCGGGAGGCCGGGTCCGGCAAGGTGTTGCGGAGCTTCGACATCCCTTCGGCCGCGACCACGAACATGCCGATGGGGCAGGTCCTGCTCTTCACGCCCCCGGGCAGGGTGGACCTCGCATCGCTCCAGGCCCTGCCCAGCCCGCTCACGCTCACCGTCAACGGTCACACGTTCGGGCTGCAGGTCTCGCTCATCGGAGAGGTGAAGGTGACGTCATGAGGATCGCGCCGTGAGGGGTCCGCGCGCCGCCCTCGGCCTGAGCGTGATCGAGGTCATGCTGGCGCTCGCGGTGATCGGCATCATCACGGCCGCCTTCACGACGGCCGTCGTCGGCAACCTCCGGCACACGCAGGTGACGGGGGCGCGCACGGAAGCGGCGCAGGTCGTCAACTACCTCGGTCGTCGCGCGGCCGGGGGCGACGCGGCCGTGCTGCCCGCCGCCGGCTCGCCGGCCGTCTGGGGGTACGGGTCGCTCGCGGCCGCCTTCCCCGATCTCACCAACCAGGGCGGCCTCAGCGATCCGGCGCGTTACCGCGCCCGGGTCGGCAACGCCGGTACCGTGACCCTCGCCGGCGCCGGCGCCACCGAGTACGACGTGAGCGTGTGCTACATGACCGGCAGCGACGAGCACTGCGTCGAAGCCACCACGCTCGGCCCGTCTCCGTCCTCGGCCGGCAGCCCGCCACCGCTGCCGGGGATCAACTAGGGGGCCCGGATGCGACGCGACCGAAGCGATCACGGCTTCACCCTCCTCGAGGCGCTCATCGCGCTGGCCATCTTCGGCCTGATCGCCGTCATGGCCACGACGGGCGTCGTGGGGGCCCTTCGCGCTCAGAGCCTGAACGAGGCCATCGCCTCCTCCCAGGGGCGCGTCAGGCGCGTCACCGAGGTGTTCGCTCAGGACCTGCGCAGCTCGGTCTTGGGCGGCCTGACCAACACGCCGTACGCCTCGAACGATCACCAGGTGTCGTTCCTGACCCTGGCGGGCAGCGGCGGGAACAAGGTGCTGCCGCACGACTACGGGCAGGGGAACAGCTTCTCGAACGCGGACAATCTCTTCCTTGTGTGGAGCGACCCCAACACCGCCGCCACCAGCCTGCAGGGCCAGCACGTGCTGCTGGTGAACGACAACGGTGACGCCACCGTCTTCCAGGTGACCAACGTGGCGCCGGTCGCCGCCACGACGTACCGCTACAACGTGGTGCACGCCGGCTGCCCGAACCTCATCGCGTACACGGACGCCCGCACCACGGCGCTCGCCAGCCACAGCGTGGGGTATCGCTTCGATGCGGGAAGCGGGACGCTCTACCTGAAGGACGGCTCGAGCGCCGAGACGCCGGTGGCGTTCGACCTGTCCAACGTGGCGATCCAGTACGTCTACCAGACCGACGCGGGCGCGCCGCTGGTGCGTAGCGCGCCGTTGACCGACGCCTCGGGTTACCCGGTGCGCACCGGCACGATCTCCGGGCAGAACGTCACGTTGGAGCGCGTCGGGCTGGTCGTGACCGCCTCGGACGGCTCGGCCGGCCGGCGGGTGAGCCGCACCGTGAGCAGCCAGGTGGAGATGTCGTCCAACCCCAGCTTCAAGATCGACAAGGTGACGCCATGCAACTGAGGGGTTCGCGCGAACGGGGCGTTGCGATGCTCTACGCCCTGCTGCTCATGGTGGTGCTCATGGGCGTGGCCACGCTGATGTTCGCCCGCACCCTCGGGGAGATCAAGCACAGCGGTGACGACGCCGCCATCGTGCAGTCGCTCATGCTCGCGCGCGGCGCGGCGAACCTGGGCGGGAGCGTGCTGCAGAGCCCCGTGCGCGACGCCCTGCAGACGATCGTCCAGGCGAACTCGAGCACCACCGGGCGGTGGTCGTTCGGCAGCGGCCCGGTCAACCAGCCGTATCCCGACCCGGGCACCGTGGTGAGCGCGCTGAGCGTGGGCTCGGGGAGCATCGCCGGCCAGCTCCAACCGGACGTCGACGCGCTCGTCTGCGGCCAGTCGGTCGTGCCGAGCGCGGGTGGGACGGCCGCGGTGCGCATCTACGTCACCGACCAGGCGTGCAATCAGCCGTTGCCGTCGGGCGTGTCGCTGCCTTCCGGCCACTTCGTCAGCGGCGCGGCCCGCACCGGCAGCGGCACGGCCGGCGAGCAGGTCTACGCGCTTCCGTTCGTGCTGGTGGCGGACGGTTTCGTGGGGCAGTACCACCGCAACGTGGTGGTGCAGGGCGAGTACGACTTCACGGTCGGCCGCCCGAGCTTCGCCAAGTACGCCCTGTTCACGAACGTGCACCAGTTGCCGAACAACGGGGGCGACGTGTGGTTCACGGACAACACGCTGTTCGACGGGCCCGTGCACACCAATCAGTACTTCCGCTTCTATCACAGGCCCTGGTTCGGCGGACAGGTGACCAGCGCGGGCTGCACCAGCCCGGGGCCCGCGGCCTGCAACGGCGCGCCCGACCCCGGCGCCGACTTCTACGGTGAAGGCTTCAAGCGCGACCCCGGGCCCACGCCTTCGTACACCAACGGCTACGGCACGCACGCCCCGGACTTCACGGCCGGCGTGGACTGGAGCTCGGACTACGTCCAGCTTCCCCAGAATTCGACCGACCAGCAGAGCGCCGCGCAGGGTAAGGGCCTCTATTTCAACCAGGGCGTCGACAGCGTCACCATGTGGGCGGCGGATCAGAACGGGTACCCGCTGACGAAGGGCGCCGCCGGCGACTGGACGCCGGCCGCGAGCTACCAGTACATCCGGGCGTGTGTGAGGGCCAACGCCAACAGCTGCACCGTCTACCGCTACGGGCAGGGCGGCGATCTCTACTACCAGAAGAACGACGGCACCTGGGCACTCCAGCGGGCCGGTTTCAACGGCGTGGTGTACGTCAACGGGGCCGTCCAGAGCATCACCGGACCGGCACGCAGTCCTGCGGGCAGCGCCGATCCCGGCGACGCCCCGCCCGCGCTCGCCAGCTTCGCCCAGATCACGGTGGCCTCCGGCGGCACCATGCGCGTCACGGGCGACCTCACCTACGAGGACCATCCCTGCACGGGCGAGTTGCACCGCGACGCCAACGGCAAGGTGGTGCCGGCAACTTGCGACAACGTGAACGCCGCCAACGTGCTGGGTCTCTACTCCCAGAACGGCGACGTGCTCATCGGCAACGCCAACGGCGACCCCTCGCTGGAGGCGCCCCGCGACGTGACCATCGACGGTGTGCTCATGAGCGGAACGGGCACGGTCAGCGTCGAGCACTACGCGTTCGGCTCGCCGCGCGGCTCCGTGCATCTGCTGGGCGGCGTCATCGAGTACGACTACGGCGCGTTCGGCACGTTCAACGCGGCCAGCGGCCAGGACCAGTCCGGCTACAGCCGCAAGTTCACCTACGACACGCGCATGGCCAAGGGCCTGGCGCCGCCACACTTCCCCACCGTCGGCGGCGACGAGGTCAAGGACGTGGTGATCTTCAGCTTCGGGCAGCGCGAACAGGTCTACTGACCCGCTGGCGGCCGACGCACCGCTCGGGTCCGGACGCCTTCCGTCGCCGTGAGAGCGGCGGGAGGGGCGGCACAGGATCCGCTCACGAAGCGCACATCCATCCGGGCGCCCGGAGCGCGGCGCCGGAGGCCGGCGCCGCGCGGGCCGGCCGGCTTCCCGGCGGCCCCGTCCTCTTCACCCGGTGTGAGGCGGCTGAGACAACGGTGAGGCGAGCGTGTGGCCGGTGTGCAGATATGCTGTCCAGGACGTAACTCATGGCCTTGAACCGGGGCGGCGGAGGGCCTACGGTGACCGATGGTCCTGAGTCGGCCGAAAGCTCGCCGGGCGGGGGCCCCGGCCGGCGTTGCACCGGCCGAAGCACCTCACCGTAGAAACCTCGCAAGCGACGAGCGAAGGGAGAGTGCTCATGATGTCGATGAACCCGCAGGTATCTGAACGCACGAAGACGCGCCGAATCCGGACGATGGTCCGCCTGGTGGCCGCCCTCCTCGGGCTGGGCATGCTGGCCGGAGCGGGCGCCTTCGCGACGAACATCCAGACCGGCCAGAACGTCAAGAAGATCACCATCGTCGAGAAGGACTACAGCTTCACGCCCAACCATCTCGACCTCACCGCCGGCGAGACCGTGCGCATCACGCTCGTCAACAAGTCGACCGACAAGACGCACGAGTTCCTCATGGGCAAGGACGTCAAGTACTCCACCGACAACTTCGGCAAGAAGTACGCCAACGGTTGGAAGACGCCGTTGCTCGGCAAGGACGCCCAGGTGATCTGGGGCGAGGGCAAGCGCATCGAGGAGCTTCAGATCGACGAGCCGAGTCAGGCCGCCCTGGAGGACAAGGGCGGAACCGTGACCTTCCAGTTCAAGGTGCCGGACAAGCCGGGGAACTGGATGTTCGGCTGCTTCGAGGAGAAGGGCTCGCACTTCACCGACCACAACATGAAAGGCACCATCACCATCCACAAGGCGTCCGGGTCGAGCTCATCGGGCTCCTGAGACCGATGTGAGGTGACAGCCCCCACCCGGTGCGGGCGGACTCGCTCGCGCCGAGCGGATCGGGTCCGGGCGGGACCGAGGGCGGGCGCTCCGGCGCCCGCCCTCGTGCGCTGCAGCCGCCGCCTACCGCGGCACGCCGATGAGGTAGGTGGCGGTCACCGGCACCCGTGCACCCCGTACCTCGCCGGTCTCCCAGGTGTGCCCCGCGATGCCGACCGTGAGGTCGCGCAGCTCGTCCGCCGTGTAGGCGCGCAGGCAGGAGGCGACGCCGTCCACGGCGAGCAGCGCCGGCGCCAGCGGCAGGAGGTAGCTCCACAGCAGCCTCGCGGGCGTGAACGGCCGCAGCGTCGGCGCGAGCGCCAGAAAGAGGAGGGGCTGCAGCGCGGCGAGCGCCATCGGAAGCGGCCTGCGCTGCACCGCCTCCAGCACCGCGATGCCCTGGCCGCTTCGCGCCGCGTCCTCGAGGAGCGACCGCGCCGCGTCCGGCGGGAAGTGGTGGAAGGCGCCGCAGATGGTCCGGAAGCCGTCGAGCTCAGCCGGGACCGCGGTCGCGTCGACCGGCTCGGGGTGGTAGTCGAGTCCGGCCACCCCCGTGACGTCCGGTTCCTCTCTCGGCGGGAAGCGGTCGGTCAGCAGCACCGGCACGCCAGCGCCGTGCTCGGCGAGCAGGGGCCCGAGCGTGCGCCACGGGCCGCCGGCGCCGGAGGCGAGGTCGACGACGCGGCGGGCGCCGCTCTTCCGGATGGCGCCGGCGAGCCGCGGCGCGAGCCCGTCGTAGGGTCGGGCCAGCTCGGCGAGGCGGGCGAGGAAGGCCGTCGCGGCGTCTCGAGCCCCCGCCGGGCACCAGGCGAAGTCCTCGAGCTCCGGGACGTCGAGTCGGCGCACGCGACCTCGGTCGGCCCGCGCCGGTCAGCCGGCGCCGGCCAGCTCCGCCAACCGCTCGCCGACATCCCCCGTCACCACGCCGCCGTGATAGGTGACGGCGGCGTCGATGTCGAGACCGGTGAGCTTGGCGAGCGAGGCCACGGCGGAGTCCATGTCCGGCGTGGCGCCGGGACGCGGCCCCTGCAGCACGCCGTTCTCCGAGACGAGCGCGTCGCCGGTCACCAGCGTCTTCGTGCGATTCAGGTAGAGGCTGATGTGGCCGGGCGTGTGGCCCGGTGTGTGGAATACCCGGATGCCGCCGCAGTAGGGCAGCTTCTCGCCGCCGCGCAGGGCGCGGGTGACCCGGGCGCGGGGCGGGTCGTCGAGGATCGCCGCGACGCGCGCCCGCTGCTCGGCCGGCAGGTCCTTGGCGCGCTCGGCCATGAACTCGCGGTTGAGCTTGATGGGTTGCTTCTCGCCCTCGATGTAGGGCCTGTCGGCCTCGTGCGCCAGGACCTCGACATCGTGGCCGGCCGCGCGCAGCAGCTCGGGCAGGCCCCCGATATGGTCGATGTCCTGGTGGGTCAGGATCACGCGGTTCAGGCGCTCGAACGGGGCCCCGGCGCGGCGGGCGCCCTCGCGGATGGCGTCGAGGCTGCCCGGCATGCCGGCGTCGATCAGGATGACGTCGGATTCGTCCCAGACGAGGGTGGGGTGGATCGTCGTGTGGCCGCCCATGAAGGCCATGGTCAGCTCGAGCGCTTCGACACCTTCGGCTACGTGCATCTGGCGTCCCCCTAACGCGCCCAACCTACGCCAGCGGCGGACGCGGCGCCGTATCGCGGCGTCCCTCCGGGTCCGCTCTTGTGACAGCGGCTACGCAACCGGCGCCGGGGCGACCGCTAGGGTGGCCGCCAGACGGCCGGGCGCGGCACCGGTCCCGGCTGCGGAGGCCGTCGCACACGCACCCTCGCAACGTAACGCGTCGCACCCGATGAAGGGAGAGTGACGATGATGGAACGCTTCCTCGACCGGCTGATGCGCTCCCCGAAGACCGTGATCCTCGGCCTGCTGCTGATCGCAGTGCCGCTCGCGCTCGCGCAGGGCGGAGGTTCGTCCGGCGGCAGCAACGGCGGCGGCTCCTCCGGCCAGCAGCAGAGCTCCGCCGGCGGCGGCTCCGCGGGCGGCAAGGTCAAGACCTTCACCATCAAGGAGAAGGACTACGCCTACTCGATCGAGCAGATGACGTGGCACGTCGGGCAGAAGGTGAAGCTGAAGGTCATCAACACGTCCAAGAAGCACGAACACATGTTCATGATGGGGAAGGATCCGCACTACACCAAGAGCAAGTTCGGCAAGAAGTACCCCAAGGGCTGGAACAAGCCGCTCTTCACCAAGCCCGGGCAGGTGACCTACGTGATGGCCAAGGACGTCATGCACGAGAACCCGAAGCCCGGCGGAACGCCTCAGGTAGGCGGCTTCGAGCTGGCGAACACGGCCCTGACCCACGAGCAGCCGATGGTGGTCATGACGTTCACCGTCCCCGACAAGCCCGGAACCTGGCACTACGCCTGCTTCGAGCAGAAGGGGCAGCACTTCACCTCCCATCACATGGAGGGCACCATCAAGATCGTGAAGTGATCGTCCGCTGAGGCGTCGCGCGTCCCGCCCGCACGGCCGAGAGCGGTCCGTGGGCGGGACGCGCGGTCCGTCACGTGACGCGCGCCACGGGCCGTGGCCGGGTACGGGCCTAGGGTGCCCGTGGAGGCGGCAGGAGCAGATCGTGCCGTCCCCCACGGATGTGCATTGCATTCGCGTCGCATGAAGCGAAGGGAGAGTGAGCACCTTGATCCGCTTCCTCGACCGGCTGATGCGTTCGCCGAAGTACCTGGTCCTCGGGCTGGCAGCCCTGGCGCTGCCGCTCGCGTTCGCGCAGAGCAGCGGCTCCTCGAGCGGGAAGACCGAGACCTACACCATCAAGGAGACGGACTACACCTACAGTCCCGACTCGATGACGTGGCACGTCGGCGACACCGTCAAGCTCACCATCGAGAACACGTCGAAGAAGGACGCGCACATGTTCATGATGGGCAAGAAGCCCCTGAACATGGTCACCAGCGACTTCGGCAAGAAGTACCCCAAGGGTTGGAAGAACACCCTGCTCGACAAGAAGAGCCAGGTGACGTTCAGCAACGGCAGCGGCGTCCAGATGAAGAACCCGTCGCCGGGCGGCACGCTCCAGCCGGGCGCCGTCGCGCTCGCCAAGGGCGGCAAGGTGACGATCACCTTCAAGGTCCCCGACAAGACGGGTACGTGGAAGTACGCCTGCTTCGAGGAGAAGGGCCAGCACTACACCTCCCACGACATGGTCGGTACCATCAAGATCGTGAAGTGACCCCCGACCGGCCCTCGCGGGGGAGGTGCGGGTGCTAGGCTCGCGTCGACCGTGAGTCCGCCCGCCCTCACCACCCTCGAAGCAGTGGAGCGCGCCTGCCTGGCGAAGGCGGGCGCGCTCCTGGACTATCCCTTCGGCCCGGGCACGCTCGTCTTCAAGCTGGGCGGTCGCACGGGCGGGCGGATGTTCGCGCTGGTCCCCGCGGACGCCGAGACGTTGGAGATCAGCCTCAAGTGCGAGCCGGAGCTCGCCGAGCTCCTGCGCGCCAACTACGACGCGGTGCGGCCGGGCTACCACCTCGACAAGCGCCACTGGAACACCGTCCGGCTCGACGGCAGCGTCTCCGACGACACCCTGCTGCAGCTGATCGACATCTCCTACGAGCTGGTGGCCGCCAAGCTGAGCGCGGCGCAGCGGCGGGCCCTGGCCGGCTCCTAGCGCCCCTGCCCGGCCCCCTGGAGGAAGTCGTACGGGTAGGGGAGCCTGACGTCGCTCGCGGTGGTCAGCGCTTCGAGCTGCATGGGCTCGAGCTCCCACCCGGTGGCGCCCAGGTTGTCGTCGAGCTGTTCCATGGTGCGGGCGCCGATGATGGGGGCGGTGACCCCGGGCCGCTGCAGCAGCCACCTCACGGCGACCTGAGCCGGCGTCCGGCCGGACTCCTCCGCGACCCTGTGCAAGGCGTCGAGGACGGTCCAGGTGTGCTCGTTGGCGAGGTTGCGCCAGCTCTCGCCCCAGCCCTTCTTCTCGGCGACCTCCACCCGCGTTCCCTCCGGCGGGCTCTCCATGCCGCGGCGGTACTTACCGGAGAGCCAGCCTCCCCGCAGCGGGCTCCAGGGGAGGACCCCCAGCCCTTCGCGAAGCGCGACGGGGATGAGCTCCCACTCGGTGGAGCGGCACAGCAGGTTGTACTGCGGCTGCAAGCTGACGAACGGCTCCCAGCCGCGCTCGCGGCTGAGGTCCAGGGCGCGCTGGAGCTGGTAGCCGGCGAAGTTGCTGACCCCCACGTAACGCACGCGGCCGGACCGGACCAGGTCGTCGAGCGTGCCGAGGACCACCTCCAGCGGCGTGCCGGGGTCCCAGGCGTGCACCTGGAGGAGGTCGAGGTAGTCGGTCCGCAGGCGCCGCAGGCTGGCCTCGACCGAGGCCAGCACGTGCTTGCGGCTCAAGCCCACGTCGTTCGGGCCGTCGCCCATGGGGAAGCGCACCTTGGTCGCCAGCACCAGCGCGTCCCGGTCCCGATCCTCGAGCCAGCGCCCGACGATCTCTTCGGAGACGCCGCGCGAGTAGACGTTGGCGGTGTCGATGAAGTTGCCGCCGGCGTCGACGAAGCGGTCCAGCATCCGGTGGCTCTCCTCCTCGCTCGCCTCGTTCTCGCGCCCGAAGGTCATGGCCCCGAGACACAGCTCGCTGACCTTCATGCCGGTGTTGCCGAGATAGCGGTAGCGCATGTGATCACTCCCTTGCCGGTTGCGGGGTGGTACGTGACGTGGGCGGAAGCCCGGACGGGCGCCGATCGCCCCTCATGCTATGCCGTGCAGGGTGGGGCCTTCGCCCCGACGCGACCGGCCGCGACCGTGCCGTGCCCGGCAAGCGTAGCGCAAGCGGCGTGAACGGCGCGCATGCACGGGCACGGCACGGCGCCTGCGCGGTCCCGGCTCCGGCGGGCCGCCTCAGGGGGCGACGACGCGGGTGGTCAAGCGTCCCAGGGGCCCGACCTCGACCGTGTAGACGTCGCCCGGCCGCATCCAGCGCTTCTCGGCCATGCCGAGGATGACGCCCTCGGGCGTTCCCGTGGCGATGAGGTCGCCCGGCTCCAGGGTCATGTAGGTGCTCGCGTAGCTGACGATCTCGGCGACGCCGAAGATCATGTCGGCCGTGGTGGAGTCCTGGCGCAGCTCCCCGTTCAGCCAGCCGCGCACCGGCAGCGCCTGGGGGTCGGGGATCTCGTCTGCGGTGACGAGCTGGGGCCCGATCGGGAGGAAGCCGTCGAGGGTCTTGCCGAGCAGCCACTGGCTGGTGCGTTGCTGCAGATCGCGGGCGCTCAGGTCGTTGCCGTTGGTATAGCCCAACACGTAGTCGAGGGCGCGCGCCTCGCTCACGCGGCGCGCCCTGCGGCCGATCACCACCACCAGCTCCGCCTCGTAATCGAGCCGCTCCACCTCGGGCGGCGCCACCACGTCCGCGTCGGGGCCGGCGATGGCGTTGCCGAACTTGGAGAAGAGCACCGGGCTGGTGGGGACCTCCATCTCGGTCTCGCGGGCGTGCTTGAGGTAGTTGAGGCCGACGCACAGGATCTTGCCGGGACGCGGCACGGGG
>Ga0102953_1002623_pt1 | contig 10489 bp, 4 predicted proteins | sample SalPon2A_C_D2_MG_FD_78509 | JGI IMG/M metagenome (GOLD analysis project Ga0102953, IMG submission 78509) | Soil microbial communities from South San Francisco under conditions of wetland restoration - Salt Pond MetaG R2A_C_D2_MG | ecosystem: Environmental > Terrestrial > Soil > Wetlands | place... | reverse complement strand
GTTGTTATCGTCGGCCCACATAATGGCCGCGTAATCCGGAACTTTGGCTCCCATGCGGTAGAGTTTCAGGACTTCTTTGTAAGGACAAAAGATTTGCGGAATCTGGCTCACATCCTTCCTTCCACTCTCTTCTTCCAATATCTTTCGCTGTGCATCAAACACACGATCCAGAATTTGCACTTTATCGTCCAGCGTTTTTCCACCGGGCATACCGCTATCGTGAACACCCCGCATACCAATCGTGTAAATCACATCGTGATTGAGCGTGGAATCCACCCGCTGGCGCCAGTATTCTTTAAGTTGATCGGGATTTGTATTGAAGTTCCAGTCCCCGCGTTTACCTTCAGCAGGTTGCCAGCGATGCCACTCATCCACATTGTTGCGCAGCATCGGCTCAGCATGGGAAGACCCCACAAAAATGCCGTATTTGTCAGCCATTTTAATGTCGCCTGGATACGTAAAAAAAGCGCGGGTGCAGGGATGCATGGCCGGCCAAATGGCGTTGGCTTTTAGGCGCAATAGCAGCTCAAATACCTTGGCGTAGGTTTTTGGCCCAATGTCACCGGTTTCCGGCTCAAAGGTTTTCGCTGCCCAGGGCTGCAATCCCCAATCTTCATCATTGATAAAAATACCCCGAAACTGGACTTTCGGCCCATCCTGCAAGGCCAAATCACCCGGCAAAGTCAGGGTAGTTTGTTTTTTGGGGTGAACATCGTCCCACCAAACCCAGGGCGATACACCGATCCGCTGGCTCAGTTCCATCAAGCCATAGGCAGTTCCTCGCGGCTGGCTGCCAACAATGTACAAAATATGTTTGCCGTCCTTCTGAAGGATTTTTATGATGTACGCTTCCCACTTTCCTTTCAAACCGTCGAGGTTGATTCCGTTGGCTGTGCACTCCTTGTCAAAAGCCGGGTTCTTCCCTAAAGTCCCGACTTTAATTTGATACGGCGAATCACTCATTGATTTGATTTCCGGTTTTCGGTCAGAGACCATCATCACATCGTTGGCAAATAAATCAATAGCGGTGTGAACGAATTCCTTTTCGTTGGGATGTACTACGATTTCGGCTGTAATTTGGGGTGAGGAAATGACAAACGTACCGTCGTCATTCGATGCGCTGCAAGAACTCCCCCAAAGGATTGTTGTTGACAAAATTAGCCATCTCGAAAGTTGTGATATCATTTTAATTTTTTTCATTGGTGTTCGTTTAGTTTTCATAAACACTATTTTTCGATTACAATCTTATCGACGGACACTTTATTCCCAGAACTTCCATATTCTGTTCCGTTTTTACTGTACCAGTTGCCGTGTTCACCAACAACAGTTACAATGAGCCTGTATTGGCCTCTCCGTAAACTGGGACTCAGGAATTTCAAAGATGGTTCGGGAAATTTACAATAAAAATCGACTAAAGATGAAATGACAGGCTTGCCTTTGTAATCCTGAATTTCAACCTTTGCATATCCACCATCCGGCCGCGCTACACCAAAAACACCAATTTGAGAGCCTTTAAAAGCAATTGAAAAAGACGCCCCGGAAGCGTTGGATCGCGTATCAGAGTACTGGTTTTCTTTCGAAGATCCGATCCAAGCACCGGAAAATGATAGCTGTTTTAAATCTGAATTTTCTACGACCTGCCCGTTTAATTTCGAAGGCGACCAATTTCCGGTTTGGACATTTACTTTCCAATTTTGCTGAAAATCAGGAATGGATATCGAATCCCCTTCAACGTTGAGCGGTTGCCAAACATAGGTTGCCGCCGAACCTTGCCTTGGAAATGACCAACGATCGCCCATGTACATGAATGTTGTATCTTTTGATCCGGCAATTGGCAGGACAAATGTACATTGCGAGTTCCAGGTCAGCGTTCCCTCCGGGGCAAACGTTCCATGCATTTTCCATGGGCCTTCCAACGACGTCGCAGTCATATAGTAGTTGTCGTTTCGCTCCCAACTCGTCAGATGCGAACTTAGCCAGAAATAGATGCCATGACTTTTGAAAACGGTTGGCGATTCACCGGTCGGAACTTTCGAAACCACCAATCTTTTTGCGGATTTGAAATCGGATGATAACTCGTAGATGGTTCCATGATGGATTAGCAAATAGCCTTTTCCATCGGTATCCTGAAAGGTTCCCATGTCCCATTTCCGGATGGGTTTCCCTTCATACAGCAGAGCGCCTTGAAATTGGTAGTCGCCATCAATGGTCTTGCAGGTTGCATAACCAATGTGCGGATCGTTGTACTTCCGGTCATCGGTGTGCATGTACATCACGTACTCCCCGGTTTCGGGGCACTTCATCACTTTCACCCGCTCGCCGATCCGGTCAGGCCCCAGCAGTCCTTCCTTTTGCTGGGGAAGTACTATTTTCTCAAATTTCCAGTTCACCAGGTCTGTGGACGAGTAGCAACTAAAACCGATAAAAACATTGGCGCTGTCGGTTTTGTATTCACCAAAGAGATAGAATTTCCCGCCTTCCTTTACAATACAAGCGCCATGAGCGTTCACCGTATTGTTATTCTGATCAAACCAGGGGATGCCACTGTGAATGGCCTGGTACCTTTCCTTGGCAGTTGCGTTCTGAACGCCCCAAAATCCCAAAACGACCTGAAGGACAATCAAAATTTTTATTTTCAATACGTCGTGGTTCATGTTTAGTTTTTGTTTTAAGCAATACGGTTATCTATCTTCTTCATTGAATAAAATCAATTTTCTTTGCCCGGTACCCTTATTGTTCGTGACACATTTTCACTTCTTTTTGGTGAGTTTGAAATTGTCAATTTCAAGGCCTGCTGAGGCAGTCACGCCCAAACGAACATTCATGCCATCTGTCGGCACCAAAAATTTTACGGATGTTGTTCCCCAGGAATCCGGCGTTCCCGTAGCAGTCGTTTCGCTTGTTTTGTCACCGGCTTTCACATAAAGCTTGGGGCTGCTGTCACTCTCCTGTTTTAAATCAACTGTCAGCTTGTATTCCCCGGCAGATAAGGTCACATTCTGGTAGAAATCGATGGAACTACCTGCGTCGGCTTTAATAGCATAACTGTAAAAGCCATCGCTCGCGTTTGTATTTTTCGGTTCCATTTTGCCGTTTACAAGCTTCACATTCAAATTCCACGCTAACGGGACAACTGCACTGACGACGGAATTCCAACCCGCGCCTTCCTCAAAACTGGCATTTCCGACGGCGAAAGTAGCATCAAACGGGGCGGATTGTGTCCAGCGGCAAGTCCGCTCTGCGCGGCGGAGCCTTCCCAACGCCTGGTCAATTTCTTCCAGGCTCTTGAACGAGCTTTCGTTGTTTTGGGCGCTGTCAATTGCGGCCGAAAAATCTTTCGCTCCCGAAGCAGAAGACAGGTTTGCCAGGACTTTTCGGGCAGATTGGACTTGATTGTTAAAATAATTGCTTGCCAAATCGAGGGTGTTGTCACTCGCACCGGCCAACGAGTCGGGCGCTGAATTGAGTGGAATGCCAATGTTTTGTTTTTGGATTCCTTCAGCCACCAAGCGGGCAACAACGTAGGCTCCGAAATTACAAAGGTGGGTGTTGTCAATTTCCCCGGGCGGTTCAAATTGATGGATTTCATGGGTGCCCTCCCAACCAGCAATACTCTCCAACAACCGGGTTTTCAATTCCATATCAATCAATGGAACATGTAGTTCTTTTGCTGTTTCGCGCGTTGCCTGAGGAAAATCGCCATGTGTGTCCACCAGGTTTTCCCGGGCATCAAAATCACGGCGTACGATCGGAGTAAGCAGAATTGGTGTTGCCCCTTTCGCACGGGTTTCGTCCACGAATCTTTTCAGGTTTTCCCGAAAGCTGGTAGCGGGGTCGGTATGCAGCGGAGCATCAGTCTTCTCATCGTTGTGCCCAAACTGAATGATCACAAAATCACCTCTTTGCATCGAATCCAGCACAATCTTCCACCATCCTTCATCGACAAAGCTTTTGGTACTGCGGCCATTTTTTCCATAGTTGGCTACCCTGGCCTGCGTCGTATCCACAAATTCCGGGAACAACATTCCCCAGCCACGCTCTGTAGTGTTTGGCTTCTTTTGAGCCATTGTGGAATCACCGATTGTCCAAACGGTTATTTTTTGACGCGAACTTTTACATGAAAAGGCCAGACAGCCAACAAGTAATAATGCGAGTAGTAGTGTGCGATTTTTCAAAATATTTTTGCTTTATTATGATTACTATGTATAATTCGAAGAAGGAGACAAAATACAATAACATTGCTTGTCCGACAAATTTACGAGCTGCCATTTAACTGGATCGTTTCGCCCTTGGAAATTTTACCCCCGTCTAAATTCTTGAATAGATAAAATTCTGAAAGTTGATCAAACCATCTCCCAAGGAAACCAGACCGACTTTCAAGGACAGGAAACCTCCAAAGGCGGTATGATTATAGCAATCGACCATAAACGAACGCTCAATCTTTTGCCATTTTTTGCCATCAGCACTGTAACAAAATGTTACTGTATTTTCTACATTTTGGATTTTCAAATAGCCAGTCCTCCCCATCGCATTCGTTCCAGCGCCAAGTGCCTGTCCTCTCCTGTAGATCGTAAATTTTTGGCCATCCGTGACCAGACCGGCATACATTGACTCATCATAAAAAAGGACAAGTCCACCTTTAACATCTCCAACCAGTTCGTATTTCACTTGGATTTCATAGGACTCATCCTGTGGCACACACAACAATGGTGCGCTGTTTCCCGGATTGTCCCCTTCAGCTTTAAAATGAAGTTTTCCATCGCCAACTTGTGCCCTTGATGGCTTGTATTCTTTGTAAAAAGTCCATTGTAACCCCAGTCGATTGCCCTCAAATTTGTCTGACAGTGAAAACTGCTGGCCGCTATTTTCAAGCACTTTTTTCCTGATCGGTTTATCCGTTTGTATTCCATCCGGCACTTTAAACCAGCCATCTGATGTCCATTCAACCGGTTCCATCAATGTTTGTCTTCCCAGCGTATAAAAATCTTTTTCATAGGCGTGATACACGATCCACCAGTTGTTGTCTTTGTCCTCGACAAGTGTGCCATGACCTTTGGCATGCCATTTTTCATTTTTCGACCAGGTGTGGACAACCGGGTTGTAGGGCGAATTTTCCCAAGGGCCTGTTGGCAATTTCGACCGGGCAGATACTACCATGTGCGCAGTAGCAGGTCCCACAGTTCCGCCTTCGGCCACCGTGAGATAATAGTAGCCATTTCGATAGGTCAGCTTTGGGCTTTCCAGGCATTTGCAGGCCACATTAAAATCCTCGGGAATGTCCCACCCATCGTAGGTATGAAACATTTTTCCGGCGGTTGATAAACCGTCGTCCGTCAAATCAATCACATTTCCCCCGTTGAGAAAGAGATACCGTTTGCCAGCCTGTCCAACCAAATGTCCTGGATCAATGCGTCCAACATGCAAATCAACCGGGTCGCTCCATGGGCCTTCCGGATGATCGGCAGTGATGACCCAATTGGTATTTTCGGTGGGAAAGTAGATGTAATATTTGTCTTTGTACTTGAAAAAGTCCGGCGCCCAAACCGACCCTACATTTTTACGGAGTGCACGGCAAACCGGCTCCCAGTGCACCAAGTCTTTCGAATGCCAGATCAGTAATCCCGGATAATAATTAAACGAAGAGTGGGTCATGTAATAATCGTCGCCATCCCGGAATAGGGATGGATCGGGATAATCCCCCGCTAAGATCGGATTGGTGTAGGAACTGTCTCGTGTTTGTTCGGTTGAATGAGCCGACTTTTCTCCTGCTTGTACTGATAAGGTGAAGGGCAAAAAGAATAGTAACAGCAATAATGAATTGTAAGCCATGGTTATTCCTATCTTTCATGAATATTGAGAGAAAATAAACCTTCAAGGTTCTGAAGCCTTGAAGGTTTACTGTTTGATATGACATTCGCTTAATACCCCGTATTCTGCGGGAACTCGCCGGAATCGCGGTCAATCACGGATTGAGGGATCGGCCTCACCAGATTGTGTTCATCAAGCTTGTTGACCTTTTTGGCCAAAAGGTTATACTTCAGGGTACGTTCAATCAGTTTCCCTGTCCGTTTCAGGTCGTACCAGCGGTGGTATTCACCAGCCAGTTCGCGAGCCCGTTCATCCAAAATAAAATCAATGTTGACATCCGAGGCCTGAATGTCCATATCTGACTTTTTCCCTGGAAGTGCTGCCCTTTCCCGCACAGCATTGATCCGGTCGGCTGCTTTCTGAGGATCCCCCGCTTTGTAGTATGCTTCAGCAGCAATCAGGTAAGTTTCCGCCAAGCGAAATAGGATGATATCCCGGGTGGACACATAAGGGTCGGTTGTTTTAGGATCATGGAATTTCCAGATCATCGGAAATTTACCAGAGCCACCAAGACCTTCGATATCAGGCAACCAACGACCGATGGTATAAATATCAGCAACCGGATGGTCAGCCATAAATGCAAGAGAGTCGGCCGCGGTGAACGGTTGATCGGGCTTGGGGAAATAAACGCGCAAGTCGCCTTTTTGGATACCTGATGCCGGAACATCTGCCGTGGCGTAATATTCACTGTTAAAGGTGGCATCGTAACGGCTGTCGTTGTTGGTATTAAAAAGTCGGTACAAAAACTGGCTTGGCGTAAACTGCGGGTATTGCAGAGGATAGGTCAAGTCACCGAATGCAAAGCCAGTCTCCTTTTCGTTCAAAAGCCAGCCGAACTGCCTGCTTTGCAAACTACCATTGAGGCCAGGGCCATAATCATATTGAATAGAGAAAATAATTTCACTATTGGTTTCATTGTCCCAGGCAAAAACATCGCTAAACTTGCTTTGTAAGGAATAAGTCCCACTATTGATGACACCATCGGCCAGTGATGCCGCCTTTGAAAAGTCATTGGCATCGCCGTACGACTTGTATCCCCTTGTCAAATACACCAGGGCCAGCAGGTGGTTCGCCGCTCCTTTGCTAACGCGCCCAAATTCATCGGGAACCGCAGGAAGATCGGGAACAGAAGCTTCCAGTTCGCTGATAATAAATTGATAAACCTTTTCTTCGGGATCCCTGTCAAAATGGGTAACAGCATTCGTAATTTCCTCGGTGACAATCGGTACATCGCCAAATTGTTCCACCAAAAGGTAGTAATAATAAGCCCTCAAAAACCTGACCTGTGCCAAAAGCCGTTGCTTCCTGGAATCAGTCAACCCTTCTACGTTATCGGCCCTTGAAATAGCGGTATTACATGTTTGTATCGCTTTATACATATTGGTGTAAAAGTCGCTAACAGCGCCATTTTGGGCGTCCAAAGAACCATATTCATTGAGCCCTGAGCTGATTACGTCGCGACCTTCATAACTACCGCCAACCAATTCACTTTCACCCCGGTTGTAAATATCGACACCGGAACAAAATACAAAAGGATATCCACGGGGACCTCCGCCGCTCCCGATATCATCCCGTAACGTCGCGTAGGCCGCGTTAACCAACGATTCGTACCCAGATGCCGTCGTAAAATAGTTCTCTGCGGTAATGTTGCTTTTGTTGTCTTCTACCAGAAAATTCGTACAAGAAAATGCCAGAATAAGAAACAAACTGATTAAACTATATTTCGTTAATGATTTCATTGCTATTGGTTTTAAAGTTCGAGATTAACACCTAACAAAAAACTTGAATATCCTGTAGCCTCGCCCCAGGTGTTTGTGTCTGCCCATTCCGGATCGTACCCCGGATATTTCGTGAATGTGAGCGGATTGGTAACGGAACCGTAAACACGTAGTTTATTTATCTTCCAACGGCTCAGTATCCGGCTCGGAATAGCATAGCCCAATGAAATATTGCCTACCCTGACAAATGAAACATCACGATATTGGTATGCACCGAAATATTTGCCTTTATTGCCCGGCTCTGGGTATTGGTTTGTAGGATTGTTTTCCGTCCAATAGGGAACATTCACGTTTTTATAATTGCCTTCCAGGGCCATAAATGAGGATACAAAGGAGCTGTTCAGTTGCTCACCTTGACGGGTATATACATAAGCAGAAAAATCCCAGTTCTTATACTTCAACGAATTGGTGATACTCCCGCTCCATTTTGGGGTACGTTGACCGATGATTGCCCTGTCGTTGGCATCAATCTTGTCATCATTATTTAAATCTTTCACCTTAACCTGACCAGGAGTTTGCCCATACTTGGCAGCTTCGGTAGCTTCGCTGGTTTGCCAGATCCCATCGAACTGGTAATCGTAATTTACCGCAATCGGTTTTCCAATAAACCATCTGTTCCCTACATCATCCTTTTTTTGGCCATACAATTCCACAATTTGGTTCTTGTTGGTGTCAAAAACGATGTTGGTACTCCAGGTAAAGTCTTTGGCCTGAACGTTAACCGTGTTGATCCCCACTTCAAGTCCGGTGTTCCTGACCCAACCGACATTATCAAAAATCGAAGTCCATCCCGTTGTTTGCGGAAGTTGTCGCTGCATGATCAGGTCTTTTGCATCGCGCCGATAAGCATCAATCGTCCCGTTGATCCGGTTTTTAAAAAAGCCATAATCAAGCCCCAGGTTGAATTCTGTCGTTTTTTCCCAAGTTAGGTTTTGATTCGCCAATCCGCTCTTGTAATAGCCTGCAGTTAGCACGCCATCGTAATTGTAGTTCTGCTGCGAAACATTGGACTGGGTACCATAAATATCAACGGCATCGTTCCCGGTCACCCCATAGGTCAACCTTAATTTCAGGTTACTTATTTTGGACGAGTTTTTCAGGAAGTCTTCCTCCGATAGCCGCCAAGCTAAAGCGGCCGATGGGAAAAAAGCCCATTTGTTCCCTTCTGATAATCTGGAGGAACCATCATACCGCCCGGTCACTGTGAGCAAATACTTGCCATTGTAGGAATAGTTTAGCCTCCCTGTAAACGAAGACAACGTAGCTTGTTGATAATCAGTCGCCGACTGCGTAACGTCGCTCAGGGTAGCAGCATCGAGGTTGTACCACAAGCTGTTGAACGGGAAATTCTTTGCCGCCTGGTCTGCATACTCCCACTGTTCGTATTGGGCGCTTTGGATAAAACTGAAATCAATGTTGTGCTTGTTGAATTTTTTGGTATAGTTCACTTGGTTGTCCATCACATAAGCAAAATAATCTGTTGTATGATATTCAGCCGACGTATTGGCTGGATTTTCATGGCCACCATTTTTAGCCAGTAGCCCGTAGGAATATCCATCCCGCTTATAGATCATCTGTGGTGACAATTGGGAACGCAAAGTCAACCCATCCACGGGTTCAAATTGCAAATAAACATTACCAAAAGCCCTGTAACGCCGGTGTTCCCTTATTTCCCCATCTTTTGAATATTCAAACATGGGATTTGGCAAATAGTCCTCCCTGAAAACATGAAACGTGGGCTGTCCATTTTCATCGTAAGGATAAGCAATTGGCGGCATCCGATAGGTCGATCTCAGCGTTTCATAGCTCCCTTCGTTTTGCACGCTGTAGGTAAAATAAAGGTTGCCACCGGCTTTCCATTTGTCCCCAAATTTCCGGTCAAGGTTCAGGCGCATGTTGTACCGGTTATAATCCTGGCCCGGCACGGTTCCTTCTTCTTTCAGCTGTCCAATGCTCATAGCAAACGTCCCGTTCTCATTTCCACCCGAAGCGGTCACCGTATTGCTGGTCTGTACGCCATTCCTCAAGATAAGATCGATCCAGTCGGTGTAGTTTCCATTGTCAATCCTGTTCCACTCGTCAGCTGTAAAGAACTCGGCATTGGAGCGGTCGGTGCTCTTCCCCTGATTTTGAAACAAATCTGTCCTCCACTGAACATACTGTGGCCCATTCATCATGTCCGGCAGGTTAGCAGGAGTTCGATAGCCATAATAACCATCATAAGAAATGGTGAGTTTTCCAGCCTTCCCTTTTTTCGTGGTCACAATGATGACCCCGTTTGCACCCCGTGATCCATAGATTGCCGTTGCCGAAGCATCTTTCAGGATATCAATCTTTTCAATATCCTGGGGATTCAAATCATTCAGGCCAGATGTTGTTGGAATTCCATCAATCACGTAAAGCGGCGTATTGTTGTTGTTGATTGAACTTAGTCCCCGGATTGAAATGTCAAAAGTACCTCCGGGTTTTCCAACATTTTGCTCAATATTTACACCTGCAATACGTCCTTGCAGGGCTTGGGTTGCATCAGGCAGGTCTGTTGCCGCAATTGTACTCGACTCAATAGAACCCACCGATCCAGTAATGTCGCTCTTTTTCACGCTTCCATACCCGATGGCCACGACCTCTTCCAGTCCAACGGTTTCTTCGGCCATGGTCACATCAATTGTTGTTTTACCGGAAACCGGAACCTCTTGCGATTTCATCCCAACGAAGGAGAAAACAAGTGTTCCATCTCCGGGTACGTTCGACAGGGAATAGTTCCCGTCCACATCCGTAATGGTACCCTTGGTTGTTCCCTTTATGACAACAGTGACGCCAGGCAGCGGGGCCCCGGAAGAATC
>Ga0102953_1002621_pt1 | contig 10503 bp, 6 predicted proteins | sample SalPon2A_C_D2_MG_FD_78509 | JGI IMG/M metagenome (GOLD analysis project Ga0102953, IMG submission 78509) | Soil microbial communities from South San Francisco under conditions of wetland restoration - Salt Pond MetaG R2A_C_D2_MG | ecosystem: Environmental > Terrestrial > Soil > Wetlands | place... | reverse complement strand
TAAACCGATTGGCATCTCCAATATACTGTGAAGCACGCCTGATTTCTTCCACAGGGATACCGCATAGCTGCGCTGCCTTCTGTACCGAAAGTTGGAAAGCACTTTCACGGCAGGCTTCGAAGTTCACGGTATGGTTCTTAATAAAATTAGTATCGATTTTACGTCTTTCTATGAGGCAACGGGCAATCGCATTGAAAAGAATGACATCGCTGCCCGGAAGTATCTGCAGATGCAGGTCGGCTAAAGCACAGGTTTGTGTCTTTCTGGGGTCAACGACAATAATTTTTATTCCGGGATTTTGCTGTTTATGTTGTTCGATTCTCCGGAAAAGAATAGGGTGGCACCAAGCGGGATTGGCACCGGCAATCAGGAAACAATCAGCCAATTCAATATCGTCATAGGATATGGGAACGGCATCTTCGCCCACCAGTTTCTTGTAGCCCACCACTGCCGAACTCATACATAAACGCGAATTGGTGTCAATGTTGTTTGTGCCGATAAAGCCTTTGGCAAGCTTGTTTACCAGATAGTATTCTTCCGTTAAACATTGACCGGATACATAGAAAGCCACGCTATCGGGCCCGTGTTTGTCAATAATACTTTTAAATACATTTGCCGCCCTGCCCAATGCTGTATCCCAGGACACGCGTTGCATGGAGTGGTTTCTGCTCCACCGCATTTCAGGGTACAGAATACGATCACTGGTATCTTGCGCAACGTAGTTGAGGTTTTTCCCCTTGGAACACAACATTCCCTTGTTCACAGGATATTGAGGGTCCCCATTTACGTGAATGGTTCCATTGAAATCCCTTTCCACTAATATCCCGCATCCTACTCCGCAGTAGGAACAGATGGTACGGTGTGTACTTTTTTTCTGCATGATCCCCGATTCAGCTGTCAGGAGTCAAAATTACTAATATAAGTACTAATACGTAGTTTTTAATTCGTAATAGTTCGACTGAATTTTGAGGGAATGATAATAATTTTGAGGGTGAAATGACAAATCCCAAATGAGGCTTGCAGCTACGTTCAGATGAGGTCGTATTCCTGTGCTTTCTTTGATAGTTCGAGTAGATTCTTTACCTCCATTTTACGCATGAGATTAAAACGATGTGTTTCTATGGTGCGTTTGCTCTTCTTTAATTTTTCGGCGATCTCCTTATTGGTAAGTCCGGAGAGCACCAGTTCCAGGATTTCCAATTCCCTATTGGTAAGGTCAAAAGGAACAGCTTCATTCAATTTCGAATCGGATTTGCCGGTGATTTTCGAATTGCCATAAAGGTTATCGACCAAAACATCTGAAATATCACCACTAAAATACTTGCCGCCTTGCTGTACAGTATTTATGGCCTTAATGAATTCAGATTTACCTGTATCTTTTAATAAATAGCCCCTGGCTCCGGCACTGACGGATTTTAGGATGTACTCTTCAGAATCGTGCATTGAGAGAATTATTGACTTCACCGGATTGCCTAGGCGTTTGAGTTCCTCCACTGCTTCAATTCCATTGAGTTCGGGCATCCGTATGTCGATTATTAGCAGGTCAGGGTTTTTATTTTCTACCATAGTTACCGCCTCTTTTCCATTGGAAGCTTCACCAATTACTTCTAAATATTCTTCTTCTTCCAGAAGGGAGCGTATTCCGTCGCGGACCAGGGCATGGTCATCGGCCAATATGATGGTTGTAATAGAATTCACGAAATCGCAAGTTTGGTCCCGACAAAGATAGGACAAATTACGATTTACCTGTTACCTCGTAGTCGAGGGGCTGAATCTTAAAGACACTTGCCTCTTCCTAGCTGCCGCTATGGCCAAAAGGGCTACGCAACAGCTACACAGAGGCAATGTCTGGTTTTGCATTATATTATTTTGAAGCAGTTTCCAGGAATTTAGGCTTGAATATCAGCATTGCCCAGGCCCAGTTTTGCCCATCTTCGGCACTGGCTTTGGCCACACCTTTAAGTTCGTACAGACCATCAGCGGCGAAGAGATGAGAATATCCGATTTTCATGCCATATCCCTTGAAAGATTTTGAAAAAACCAGGTCCAGTTCGGTGCCCAGTGATTTCTCACCACTTGGTAGGGACTGAGCTCCGCTGAAATTCCAAACTTTTAGTAATAAACCTGAAGCTTTCCCAAGATTGAAGTTAATGCTGCTATGAATATCGACGATACCGATGGAGTTTGCATGGTTACCGACATAGAAATAATCCATAAATCCATTAAATTTATGGTTGGTGCCGTAAAGGGGAAAGAAGGCTTCGGATTTATTGGATGTATCCGGCTTATTACCACTGATTAATTCGGCTCCTATGCCCAGGACAATTTTATCTGAAGCCCGGTAGTTCATATCTAGTCCCAGGAGGTAGGCACCGCCAATATCAACGCTTCCCTGTTCCTCCCCCATTTGTATATAGGCATTAGCTAAAGCCCCTAAGCTTCCCTTTTTAAAACCCAGATGTGTGCCGTAGGTTTGGAGGTTGCTGGTGCCATTACCCCCACCGCTTGCATCAAAGTTTTGAAAACCGGTGTTAATTGCCAGTAGACTTGCCGAAAAGGAATCCCATTGCTTTTTGAGGTAAAGATATTGTATGGACTTATAAGAAAAGAAACCGGTAGTGCGGTATGTGGTTTCCTGCGATTGAAAACCAGAAGGATTGTTGAAATCCTGATTGAAGGCCAATCCAAGGTCGATCATCAAAGAATCTTTTTTGTAGGTCAACAATGCCGCATCGTGATTCCGTGCCTGCTGGGTCCAGTCGACACCTCCGAAAATACGCTGATCATCATATGAGATGACCTGTCTTCCGAGTTTGGTTGAAAAGCCACTCCCCAGATTCAATTTGACCCATGCTTCGAAAATGGAAAATGAATTGTTTTGATCGGCGGGCAGCAATTGCCTGTTTTCGCCCCATACCATCACATCCTGCAGGCTGAGGTAAAATTGATATGATTCGGTCTGATACCTTCCGTTCAACCGCACCCTGGAGGAAGTAGCAAATCCGGCATCCGATGAATCGGGGATAATATTGCCAAAACCATGACGGTATTCGGTTCTGGGGCGCAACTGCCCGTCAAGAGTAAATTGTGCCATGCCCAGATGTATAAAGAGTCCAAACAATAGGGTAAGTACCGTAGCTGTTTTCATGAGAGTTTATTATTAGGATTAATTTGGTAAAGAATGGGATTATTTATCTGCGCCGCTCCAGGCCATTTGACTTTGAATTTCTTCCCGAATAGCTTTTTCATCAGCTGTTGCGAATCGGATACCCAGTGCAAGGATAGCAGACACCATTACCAATCCGCCAATAAGAAAATACCCGCTGGATACTGCAGAAGAAGCTGCTGCCGACTGAGCCGCGTGTACGGCTTCCTTTCCGAAAGCCCGATTTGCTTCGATGGCGGCACTTTCGGCTACTGCCGATTTGGATTTCAAGAGGAGGGCGGCAAGGAAGGCACCAACATTTCCTCCTGCACCAACAATCCCTGAAATAGAACCTATTGCTTTCCGGTTAATAAAAGGGACGACAGAAAAGGTTGCTCCTTCGGCCATTTGCACGGTAAGGCTGAAGGCGATCAGTAAGATCATTCCCAGGATCAAACTGGTCGTCATCGAAAACATGGATAGCATGATGCCTTCAGCAGTTAGGATCAGGGTGAGAAATACTACCCGACCCCTGAGGCCATTACGGTTTCCGAAAAAATCTCCGAAATAACCGCCGAGTGTACGTGCAAAAATGTTCATCAGGGCAAAGGATAGTACGAGATTCCCTGCTGTAATCCTTGAGATGCCAAAATGATTCTGCAGGTAGTCATCCATAGTGCCATAGACCGTCAGTTCAATTCCAAAACAGGCAGCGTAAACCAAAAACAGAATCCATACCCTATAATCTTTTAAGGTGCTTAGAAAGGAAACACTGTCTTTCTTAATTACAGGCATTTGTCCCTTTTTTCTCAATTCCATAAAATTTCCCTCCGGAGTATCCTGGGTAAAGAAGTAGTAGATGATTCCCATTGCAAAGCAGATCACCCCGGCAATTACCATAGAATACCGCCAAGCTACTTCATCGGCTATTCCGAAACTTACCACAGCTGCCGCAATCAAAGGCATTCCAAGACGGTTGGCCCCTCCGCCCAGGTTTCCCCAACCGGCGGAAGTGGCGTTGGCAGTGCCCACCACATTTGGGGCGAACATGATGGACGTATGGAACTGGGTAATCACAAAGGAAGCACCGATGAATCCGATAAACAATCTGCAAATAAGAAATTCGAAAGGTGTTTGAACGATCCCCAATAACATAACAGGGAATGCGCCAAAGATCAACAGGAAGGTATAACACAACCTGGGCCCAAAGCGATCACAAAGTTTCCCAACCAGCAAACGGGCAAACACCGTACCGGTTACTGCAAGAATTATGGAATTCCATTTTTGGGTAGGTGTCATGCCAAGATCACGCACCACGTCCGGCATAAAAGGAACAATGCCGAACCAGGCGAAGAAACAAAGGAAAAAGGCAATAGAGGTAATCCAAAACGTACGGATTGGCATGCTTCGGAAATTTAAAAGATCCAGTTTGGTTGCTTTTGCGGAAACAAAGGTTTTCATAGGAATTATATTAAGGTTACTATTTTGGGTTAGGAAGCAAATGTATATATAACTAAGTATAAATACGTATATATAAAAAACAAAATACGTATATTGACGTATTTTTATTAGCTTGATAATTATCGTGCCCTTCAATTAGGAATACGCAAAACTTTTGTATTGTCTTTTACCGGATATGTATAAAGCAGTAAAGAATCAATGAAGGAATTGTGGAATGCATATTAGAAATATGTCTTAAACCCTTTATTATTGGGAAGTATGGAGCCTAACCATACTGCTAAACAGCAAGGGCCGAAAGGAGATAGGATATTTATGATAGGAAGAAAGGTGGAATCCCTGCCTTGCCTTATACGTATAGGTCAGCCAGATAATCTTTCTAAGGCCATGCGAATATAAGGCTTTTCATTCACTCCCTGCCGGGATCGGGCGAGAATGTATGTAAAACCCTTTATTACTGGGATATTACAAGGAATCTGATATGTTTTTCGTTAGAGATTGATGAAAGTATTTGGGATTATTTTATGAGATTCTCAATATAAATACGTAATTATTTGTAGATAAATACATAAAAAATACGTAATAATACTTAATATTGCTATCTTCAATAATTTATCACTTATGAAAACAGCAATAATAGTCGGTAATGGAATGGTGGGATACAAGTTCTGTGAAAAATTCATCAGTCGTGCCACTCCGGGAGAATATCATTTGATTGTTTTTGGGGAAGAGCCTCGTGTAGCGTATGACCGTGTGCATTTGAGCGCATATTTTACCAATCGGGATGCTGGTTCATTAGAAATCGCTCCCAGAAGTTGGTATGAGGAAAATCAAATTGAATTAATCAGTAATGAACGTGTGACGGATATCCACAGGGAACGCCGGACCATTACGACTTCGAAAGACCGGGAATTCCAATATGATTATTTGGTATTGGCTACAGGATCGGCCCCTTTTGTGCCACCGATACAGGATATTGAAAAAGAAGGGGTATTTGTTTACCGGACTATAGAAGATCTGGAGGGGATGTTAACGTATGCCGAAAAAATAAAAGAGAAAAAGGCCAGACCAAAGGCTGCTGTGTTGGGCGGAGGGCTATTGGGCCTTGAAGCCGGTAAAGCGGTAATGGATATGGGTCTGGAACCTCATATCGTAGAGTTTGCGCCGAAGCTGATGCCAAGACAACTGGATACCCGGAGCAGCAAAGTGTTGCAGCTTATTCTGGAATCTATGGGCTTAAGCATTCATTTGGGAAAGGCTACCAGCAGGATACTTGGGAATGGAGTCATTACCGGACTGGCATTCGGAGAAGATGACCTGTTGGAAGCGGATATGCTGGTAATTTCCGCAGGGATACGTCCCAGGGATGAACTAGGTAAAAGCTGCAATCTGAAAATAGGGGTACGTGGCGGAATTGTAGTAAATGAGCGAATGCAGACCTCGGATGAAAATATATACGCTATCGGGGAAGTTGCCCTGTACCGGCAAATGATCTATGGCCTGGTGGCACCTGGTTACGAAATGGCCGAAGTGGCGGTTCAACAAATCCTTGGGAATTCGGAAGTTATTATGTGCGAGGAAATTGACATGTCGACCAAGCTTAAACTGATCGGCGTGGATGTTGCCAGTTTCGGAGAGCCATATATGCCTGCAGAGAAAGGACATTCCATCATTTTTGAGAACAAGACCAAAAGTCTTTATAAACGAATCAATGTGAGTCACGATGGCAAAACGCTCTTAGGGGGTATTCTTGTTGGTGACGCCAATGATTATGGAATACTCCATCAGATGTACCTGAACGGCATACCCTTGCCAAGTGATGCCGAGGACTTAATCGTCGGAAGTAGGGGAGATGGCGTTTCGGCCTTTGGAGGCGCCATGGAACTTCCGGATACCGCGGTTATCTGTTCCTGCGAGGCGGTTACCAAAGGAAGCATCTGCTGTTCGGTTATTAATGCGGGCAATGACAGTGTAAAAGCAGTGGCCAAAGCAACCAAAGCGACCACTGGCTGCGGAGGCTGTAAGCCAATGGTGACAGACCTTGTCAAAGATAGTCTGAAGTCTCTTGGTAAAACCGTAAAGGAGCGTATCTGTGAACATTTTAATTATTCCCGTCAGGAATTGTATGATGTAGTTAAGTTGCGCGAAATACGGGATTACGATGAATTGCTTGATGCTGTCGGCTCTGGCCACGGTTGCGAGGTGTGCAAACCTGCTGTTGCAGCCATATTTGCCAGCATCTATAATGAAACTGCCAACAGGCAGGCAACCATTCAGGATTCGAATGACCGATATCTTGCGAACATCCAACGCAATGGTACCTACTCGGTGGTGCCAAGAGTACCCGGCGGGGAGATCACCCCAAGGAAATTAATGGCCCTGGGCCGGGTAGGACAAAAATACAAGTTATATACAAAGATTACCGGGGGACAACGGATTGACATGTTCGGTGCGTTATTGCATGAACTGCCCCTGATCTGGGAAGAACTTATCAAAGAAGGCTTTGAAAGTGGTCATGCTTATGGGAAAGCATTGCGGACTGTTAAAAGTTGTGTTGGCTCAACCTGGTGTCGGTACGGGATGGACGAAAGCGTAAGCTTTGCAATTGAAATCGAGAACCGATATAAGGGTATTCGCTCCCCTCATAAGCTCAAAGGTGGAGTCTCTGGCTGTATTCGGGAGTGTGCCGAGGCCCGGTGCAAGGATTTTGGGTTTATCGCCGTGGAAGGTGGGTGGAATGTGTACGTATGTGGAAATGGTGGGGCGAATCCTAAACATGCCGAATTGTTGGCTGAAAACGTAACTTCTGAAACGGCAGTAAAATATATAGACCGGTTCTTAATGTACTATATTAAAACCGCGCCACCACTTACCCGTACCGCTACCTGGCTTGAAAAACTCGAAGGAGGGATTACCTATCTTCAAAATGTGATCATCCATGATAGCCTGGGGATTGCCGGGGAGTTAGACAAGGAGATGGACGAATTGGTTTCGACGTACAAATGTGAGTGGAAGGAGGCGGTAAATACACCTGAAATCCGCAGCCGATACAGCCATTATATAAACACCGATGAACCCGACAGTACCATCGAATTTGTCGCATTGAGAGATCAGAAAATGCCCAAAGCCTGGACTTAAATAACATGTTAATACCTAATATCTGTTAAGATGAATTCATTAGTGCACCATGAATATCAGAGTGTCAGCCTGGAAGAAGTAAACTATTGGTACCGAGTTGCTCCTGCAGACCTCTTTCCTGTAAATGGCGGTGCTTGTGTGAAGTATAAGGACAAGCAAATCGCGGTATTTAACTTTACCAGGGAGAACAATTGGTATGCTTGTCAGAACGTATGTCCCCATAAAATGGAAATGGTCCTGTCGAGGGGATTGATTGGAGAGGAAGAAATGGAACCTAAAGTGGCATGTCCTTTACACAAGAATACCTTTTCGCTGCGAAACGGCGAACACCTGAACGGGGATCTGAAGGGTATTGCCACCTATCCTGTAAAAGTGGAAGAGGGTTTTGTGTATATAGGTTTTTCTGAATAGCTTTGGAGGAAAGCCTTATCCAATGGGGAAATCCGAAAAACTTCGAAATGCCTTCCGGCTGTTTGACGCTGCCAACGCCGAAGACCCAAATACCGAAGAAGACAAGGGTATTAGATACTCTAAGGAATTGCTTTATGCTATGCGGATGTCCGAAAAGTTAGATGAATTTGCTCCTGACGCCACGGAGGCACTAAAATTAACCGCCCGATGCCAACATATTTGCCGCTGGGAAATCCCGCGGGAATCCTATGAAATGAATCGAACCGGCTATTTGCAATGGCGGCAGGAGCTTAAAAATTTTCATGCCAAAAAGGCTTCTGAAATTCTCAGGGAAGTAGGGTATTCGCAAGATATAATAGATCGGGTCAGTTTCCTTCTGCAAAAGAAAAAGCTAAAGCGCGATACGGAGACCCAGACCTTGGAAGATGTCATATGCCTGGTATTCCTGCAGTATTACCTCGAGCCATTTATGGAAAAACATGAGGAACATAAACTTTTGGATATACTCGGGAAAACCTGGAATAAAATGTCTGCAGCAGGCAGGGAAGCGGCCCTTCTTTTACCTTATTCGGAAAAGGCAGGTCAACTTATCGGCAAGGCCCTGCAAGGCTAAACCTACTACTGAATAGAACCATTTGTCATGGCAGATAAAAAATTTCAGCCACCAATAGATATTGCCACCTTCTCAAGAATCCGAAAGTGGTATATTCTTGCACTTTCCGGCATTGCCCTGCTAATAATTGTTTCCCATATTCTTATACAAAAGCACCTAACCTCCCAACTAAGCGATTCTCGTGTTATCAATGTTGCCGGCCGGCAAAGGGCATATAGCCAGAAACTCGTTAAGGAGGCACTCATTCTCACTCAGATGGATGCACAGGAAGATAAGGCCAGGATTATAAAAGAGCTTCGCGAAACGCTTCATGTATGGAAGGTATCCCATCGTGGTCTTCAGTTCGGGAACGATTCCCTTGGATTACCCAGGGAGGATGATCCGGAACTTCTTTCACTCTACAATAGGTTAAAACCGCACTATACAGCCATGGTTACGGCCGCGGAAAGTATGTTGGCACAAATTCAGGATCCATCCCGGGCGTTTCCGGAAGGATTCTTCAGTAATGTAAACGTCTTGTTGGTAAATGAAAGGCCCTTTCTCAAATTGATGGATACCATCGTCAATGAATATGATCAGCGCAGCAAGGAACAGCTCCTTAGATTAAAAGTAAAGGAGCATATATTGCTCGCGGTAGCCCTGCTCATCTTGTTGCTGGAAATGCTGCTGATCTTCCGACCACTTTCCATTCATATTAGAAATACCATATCCAATCTCATGCAAAGCCAGCAGCGTTCTGAAAAAGATGCACAGGCTATCAAAAAACTTCATGATGAGAAGGAACGTTCCCTGAAAGCCCTGCAGGAACTCAACTTTGTTGTTGATAATGCAGCACTTTTTGCCAGTATTAAAAAGGATGGTAGTGTGGTATTTATAAGTAGAAAATTTTTGAATCTGCTGGGTTACAGTGAAACCAATCACAATAAACCATTCACCGAATTGCTGACGACAGATGAAGGACAACAACAATATCTCAGGGAGATCCTTAAAAAAAGCAGAAAGGCTATCAGAACGGAAGAAATACGTATTCAAACACATAGAGGACAGGAGCTCTGGCTGGATATTTCTATCATTCCTATGCCTCACTCCAAGCTGCAGCAGAGTATTCTCCTGCTCTGTTCCGATATTACCGAAAGGAAACAGACCCAAATGAAGGTGGAGCAACTTACCCGTGAAAACTATGAAGAGCGCATCCGGCAAAAGAAACAACAGGCGAGTCAGATCGTGGAAGGTCAGGAAGAAGAACGCAAAAGGATTGCCAAGGACATCCATGATGGGATTGGGCAAATGCTAACTGCCCTTAAATTCAACATTGAGTCAATCAACCTTAAGAATAAAGAAAAAACCGCTGAGAAGATCAGGTATATAAAAGAACTGACTGCCGACCTTATCAAAGGAGTCCGAACTGCCACTTTTAACCTGACACCTCCTGAATTAAGTGACCATGGCATTGTGCCTGCCCTGCAGAAAATGACGACAGAACTTTCTAAGCTCACCGGGAGAAACATCTTGTTTGAAAATAAGACTAAAGGAAATTTTCGCCTGGATTCGCTGGCCGAAACCAATATTTACCGGGTGGTGCAGGAAGCAGTAAACAATGCTATTAAATATGCTGATGCAAATTATATCCTGGTGACCATAAATTTTACGGATACCATGTTGAGTATTGTTGTCGATGATGATGGAAAAGGATTTGACGAAACCATGGTCGGAAAAAAGGCCCAGCCGGGAATTGACG
>Ga0102953_1002620_pt1 | contig 10504 bp, 6 predicted proteins | sample SalPon2A_C_D2_MG_FD_78509 | JGI IMG/M metagenome (GOLD analysis project Ga0102953, IMG submission 78509) | Soil microbial communities from South San Francisco under conditions of wetland restoration - Salt Pond MetaG R2A_C_D2_MG | ecosystem: Environmental > Terrestrial > Soil > Wetlands | place... | reverse complement strand
TGAATTCAACGAACCCGGGCTGTTCGTCGTGCGTCCCGATAATACGCTCTACTGGTCGCAGATCAGCACCATGCCGTTCGCGCGCCCGCATTTCCGCGAAATCCTCGGCGGGCTCAAGTTCGCGCTCGAGAAGGATTACCCGGCGAGAGGCGAACTGACATAAAGGCGCTGCGGGCGCTGCCGGGCCGCCCGGATCCTGCGATCCGAGGGCGCTGTTGAATCCATCGCGGTCGATAAAGCCGGTTTGGTCGGTTACCGAAAAACAGTCCCGGCCGTTGCGCCAGTCTTCGCTCGCCGCGTGACGGTATACGATCAACAGTCGGCTGGAAGAGAGCGAATCCTGTAACCAGCGCCACCAGGGCATCGCGGGACTTGCCGCGGATCGTTGATTATTTCGATCGCCGCGGTCTCGCTCGCGCGGGCCATGAGCGGATTTCTGTCGGGCCGCCGGTCGATCGGTTACCATTAGCCGGGTATGCGTTACTTGGTCTACTGCCTGTTCTTCTTTTCCGGGACCTTCGGACTGATCTATCAGGTCGTCTGGGTCCGCATGCTGACGCAGGTTTTCGGCACCACCGCGGCCGCGGTCGGTGTCGTGCTGGCCGCGTTCATGTCGGGGCTGGCGCTCGGTAGCTGGCTGCTCGGCATGATCGCCGACCGGCGGCCCGATCCGCTAGGGTTTTATGCGCTGCTCGAAGTCGGCATCGGCGTCGCCGCGTTGATCGTTCATCTGCTGCTGCAGCAGATTACTCCCGCTTACCTGGCGCTGTACGAACTTTCGGGTCAATCCGAGGCCCTGCTTGCCGCCACGCGCTTCGCGCTCGCGTTCGGCCTGGTCATGGTGCCGACCTTTCTGATGGGCGCGACGCTGCCGGTGCTGGCCAGATTCATGCTGCGGCGCCTCGACGCGGCGGGGGCGGGCCTGGGTACTCTGTACGCGGTCAACACGACCGGCGCCGTGGCCGGTGTGCTCGCCTGCGGATTCTTCCTGATCGGCGCCCTCGGCATCCACGCGACGGCTTATCTCGCCGTCACCGGAAACCTGCTGGTCGGGGCCGCCGCGTATCTTGGTTCGCGGCGCTGGCGGCCATCGTTCGAGCGCCCGCCCGAACTCGGGAGCGGCAGCGCGGATAGCGGCCGGCCGCGCGCGCCTGCCGCGCCCGTTGCCGCCTGGCCTCTACTGCTGCTGGCGCTGTTCCTGTCAGGCGTGGCCTCGTTTGCCTACGAAATATACTGGACGCGATCGCTGGTTTTTCTGCTCGGCAATTCGAGCTACGCGCTCAGCACGATGCTGACCGCGTTCATTGCCGGCATCGCACTGGGCGGTTTTCTCTCCCGGCTTTTCATCGACCGTGTACGCGACCGCGTCGCGTTGTTCGGCTGGATCCAGCTCGCGATCGCGGCGTCCTCGGCCGCCGCGCTGCCGATCCTGTTCGCCGTCGTCGAGCCGCAGGCGCTCCAGGCGATGCTGGGCAAGGCTGGTGGCGATGCCGGTCTCCTGATCGCGGGACGCTTCGCCGTCGCGCTGCTCGTCATGCTGTTGCCGGCCACGCTTATCGGAATAACCTTTCCGTTGATCGGCCGGATCGGCATCGACGATCTGGGCTTTGCCGGCGAGCGCGTCGGCCTGGTTTACGCGGTCAACACCTGGGGCAACGTGGTCGGCGCGCTGCTGCCCGGTTTCCTGCTGTTGAGCTGGCTCGGGATCCAGCGAGGTATCCTGCTGATGGCCGCGCTGAACCTTGCCATTGGTGCCGGCTTTCTGGTTTCGCGCCTTCGCCGCCAGGCGTACCTGCGCTGGGCGGCACCGGCGGCGGCCGTGGCCGCGCTTCTCGTGCTCCGGCAGATTCCGCTCGATTTCCAGTTCCCGTCGGAAAACGAAACCCCGGAGCACCGGACCCTGTTCTACCGCGACGGGCCGTCGGCAACTACCAAGGTGACGCTCGACCCGCGGACCGGGGCGAAGGAAATGTCGATCGACGGCATCGTCATAGGTGGCAATACCTTTACCGAGTACAAGCAGTTATTGCTTGCGCACCTGCCCAGGCTGCTGCTCGAAGATGTCTCGAGCGAACTCTCGGTCGGTCTCGGCTCTGGCATGCTGGTCGGTGAAAGCCTGCGCCACCCCGGAGTCGAACAGTTGATCAGCGTCGAGATCGAGCCGAGCGTGGTCGCGGGCGCTCGCTATTTTACCGATCAGAATAACGGCGTGCTCGAGAATACCCGATTGCGGATCGTGATCGACGATATTTCGAATTTCCTGCGCACTACGCCGCAGCGCTACCACGTGATCTCGGCTGACGAAAAAACCTCGCTCGACTATGCGTCGAACGGCTTCTCGTATTCGGCGGAATACTATGAGTTGTTGCGCCGGCGCCTGGCGCCGGGTGGGATCGTGATCCAATGGGTGCCGGCAAACCTGCCGCCGAGCCAGTATGCGATGGTGCTGAAGACTTTCAGCGCCGGCTTCCCGCATGTGCTGATGGGCTTTTTCATGCCCGCGCTGCAGGAGAGCGGCTACAACACGATCCTGATCGGAACGGAAACGGAGTTGTTGCTCGACGGTGAACGCATCGATCGTCTTCTCCGCGAGAACCCGGAGGCCTTCGCTAATCTCGCGCGCTACGGGCTGACGTCATCGACGGCAATACTGACCCAGTTCGTCGCGACCGGCGAGACGATTCGGCGGGCGGTCGCCGACGCCGAGCTCAACACGCTGGCCCACCCCCGCTACGAATTTTATTCTCCGCGGGATTATTCGGTTCCGCTCAACCAGCGAGTCGCGGCCAATATTCGGCTCATCGCGCTGCTGCGGCGCGATGGCGCGGCCGGGTTGCGGTCGATCGTTCGACTTCGCGGCGCCGCGGAAACCGCGCGACTCGATGCCGGCATTGTCGCGGAGCAGGCCTTTCTGGACGGATACCGTGTCAGTCTCGCGCCAGTCGAGGTCAGCGATATATTCGCGCGTTACGACTCGGCGCTGGCGTTGGCGCCGTGGAACAGCAACCTGCGCGAGCGGATCGCGTTGCATTATACCGACATCGCAAATTCGCAGGGCAATCCGCGGGTGCGAAACTTCATGCTGCAGCGGGCCGAAGCGGCCCGCACGAATTAATCGCCGCAGATATCTCGTCGCGGACAATAGCCTGTATTCGGAAGTTTGATCGAATCTTGCGAGCCGGATGGAGCCTTACCCGGCAAGCATCCTCGTCGTCCCCGCCGTTAACGACCTTGCCGCAGTCGATATCCGGGACACGGCCCGACGGGATGGTCGCTGTGGCCCTGGCTGACGCGGCCGAGCCCGGGCAGGGCAAAGCCTGCCTATGGCTCGATCGGCGCGATGTCAGCGATCGTCGTATCGCGAGTGCCTCGAGCTTTCCGGGGCGTATCGGGGTTGCCGGTATTCCCGAATCCCGATACGGCCAAAACGCCGGGTGAGAAATCTTCGCGATGCGGGAAACCCGTTACCCGCTGCGAAACGAACTGGGCTAGACTCGAATAACTGAGTCGGCCCGTCATCGCAGATCGCGCCGGGGGGCATTCGCGGATAACAGGGGCGGCATGTTCAAAAGCTGGAATCGAACCGAGTTATCGTGGGCGCTCTACGACTGGGCCAACTCGGCCTATGCGCTGATCGTGATGACGGCTTTTTTCCCTGTATTCGTGGGTGGCATGATCGTTGATCCTCCTCCTGGGAATCTGAACGCGACCTCGATTGTCGGATTCGCAAATTCCGCTGCCAGCCTCCTGGTCGTGTTGCTGGCGCCGGTGCTCGGCGCGCTCGGCGACCAGTACGGCGCGAAGCGCAAGCTGCTCGGCGCCTTCGCGGTCCTCGGCGTGCTGGCCTGCTTTTCGCTCGGCCTCGTCGAACGCGGACAACCCCTGCTCGCCGCCTTCGTTTTCGCCTGCGGAAATATCGGCTTCGCGGCCGCCAACGGTCTTTACGACGCGTTGATCGTAGAAGTTACTCGACGCGAGCGTTTCGACCGCCTGTCGGCGTTCGGTTTTTCGCTCGGTTATGCCGGCAGCCTGCTACTGTTTCTGATCTGTATTGCGATGACGATGCAGCCCGGCTGGTTCGGTCTCGCCGACCCGATCGCGGCGATTCGCCTGGCGTTCGTGCTGGTGGCCGTCTGGTGGCTCGTGTTCACGATTCCATTGCTGACCGCGGCCATCGACGAGCGGCCGCTGGCTATGCCGGGGAGCAGCGCCTGGCGCCACGTCCGGGCAGCCTTCGGCGAGCTGTGGGATACGTTGCGCGAGGTGCGTCGATATCGCCAGGCCGCGATCTTCCTGCTCGCCTATTTTCTGTACATGGACGGCGTTTACACGGTAATCAAGATGGCGGTGGTCTACGCCACGGCACTGGGCTTCACACAGGTGGTAATAATGACCGGCATCGTGGTCGTGCAGGTAGTCGCGATTCCGGCCACGCTGGCCTACGGCGGGCTGGCCGGGCGCTTCGGCGCAAAGCGCATGATCATGCTCGGCATCGTCGCCTATATCGTGGTGATCTCGGGGGCCCCGCAGATGAGCATTCCGCTGCATTTTTACGGGCTGGCGCTGCTCATCGGGCTTGCGCAGGGTGGCCTGCAATCGATCAGCCGCTCGTACTACGCGCGCCTCATTCCCGCATCCGAATCCGGCAAGTACTTCGGCTTTTACAACATGGTCGGCAAGTTCGCCACGGTGCTCGGCCCGTCGTTAATGGCGGTCACGGCGCTGATTATCGGTGACAGGTACTCGATACTTGCGATTCCGCTGTTGCTGATCGCCGGATTGATCCTGCTGTTCTTTCTCGACGACGAATAACCGGTACCGGGGTGAGCCCCTGCCAGTTAACCGATGTCGTTTCGAGGTCCACTCGCGCAGGCTAGAGAGTTTTCAGGTACTCGATAACGGCGCGCCGTTCGTCGTCGGTCAATCCGTCCCCGAAACGATGCCCCGAATTCGAGTAGCCGGGCAGCGTGGTGTCGTACAGGCGCTTGCGCTCGACGGGATCTTCGATCTCCTGCTTGCGCGTCGACAGGCTGCGGTAGGTCCAGCCGAGCGCCCGGGCGTCGAATTGCGGGTCGTCGAAGTCCCGCAGCCAGTACTTCGGGCGCTTGCCGCTGTCGAGCAGCGTCGCCACGCTGGGTACCGATCCGTTGTGCAGGAAAGGCGCGGTGGCCCAGACGCCGTCGAGCGGCGGCGCGATGTAGCCGGGTGCCGGCCTGGCCGATGCCAGTTCGCCGTACCAGGAACGGTTGAACCAGTCCATGAAGCGGTCGGAATCGGCATAGGATTCCAGTGCATAGGCCGGGTCGGTACCGATGGTGTCGAGGCCGACCACCAGGTTGGGGTAGCTGGCCCCGGGTCCGTAGGTTCCGTGGCAGGCTGAACAGGTCTTTTCGAATACCGCCCGACCCTCGCGCGCCAAATCCCGATCGACGGGAAACGGGTAGCTCGGCGGGCGCAAGGATGCGAGCCAGGCGCGCACGTCGACGAACTGCTGGTCGATCGCTTCCGCCTCGGCGACGCTGTCGGCGCACAGCAGAGATTTCATCATCATGTATCGGGCATGGTCGCCGCGTCCCATCGCGTTGTAAAACATCGCATGCTTTTTGCCGATCCGCCACCAGGGGGGCACGCTGACCGGCAACGGCTTTTGCGGCGGCGGTTCGAGCAGCGGCTCGTCTGACCAGGCCAGGGTTTTCGGGTCATGGTGCGCGATCAGCGCGAGGGTGATATTCGGCGCCGGGTTGACGCCGACGGTATCGGTCATCGAGTAGGGCGCGATCGCCGCGATGCGGTCGGCCCATTTGCGCCAGGCTGCGGTTTCCGCGTCGTCGGAGACATAACCGCCGACCGCATTGACCAGCGCGCGCGGATCGCCGGTAAAATCGAGCCACTCGTTGCCGAGGCCGATCACCAGTTTACCGTCGAAGCGGGCCGCGTGGCACAGCAGGCAATTCGCCGACACGACCTCGACCCCGTTCGCGTCCTGGTTGACGCTCAGAGAATAGGATAGCCGCGAGTTCTTCTGGTTGCGCCCCGGCAGGGAGGGACCCGGGTCGGGTGCGCCCGCCGCGCGCCGCCAGGCGCGGTAAGGCAGTCCGCAACTCATATAGCTGCCATTGACGACCACTTCGTAACCGCGCTCGGGGTTGCCGCTGCGCTGTTCGTCGACTTCGACCGGACCGGCGGCGGCCTTGCTCACCGGCGGATGCGGTTTTTCGCTGCAGGCAGCCAGGGTCAGCAGTAACAGCAGGACGATCGCCAGCACGGCGATCGGCACCGGCCGGATTTCGATCTCCGCAGCCTGTGCCTGCCGGTCGCACATTATTCCAGGTATCCGTTCAATTGCATGAAACCGTCGCCTGCCGAGGGTCCGGAAGCCTGTACGAGGCGCACGGGTCCGGACCAGAAAGGCGCCCAGAGGCTGCCTTCCTGCCGTTCGCGCTCGGCAACCACCTCGAGCTCGATTACCTGGCCCGGTACGCTGAGCGTCCAGCGCAGCGGGTAGCGCGCCCCGGTCCGCTCGCTGGTCCAGAAACCACTCGCGCGCAGGTCGATGTCGGCTCCGTCCAGCAAAACCGGCGTGTCGTCGGCGCGGACCAGCAGTCCGGCCATGGTCGGCTCTCCGGAACCGTCGCTGCGGTGCGAGCGCACCAGGAACAGCTCCCGGCCGTCGGCAAGGTAGAGCGTGAACCGGTCCTGCACCACGGGGCCGCCGGGCAGCGGCAATTCGCCCCAGGCGTGCTCGATCGATACGCTGCCGGCGAGTTCGACGGTGCCTGCGTCGTCGGACAGACTTCCGCTGGCTTCGAGCCGCGGTTCGACATAGTAAATGAAAGGCGGCGCGGGTCCGTTGTTGCCGTCCCGGATCCGGTCGTGATCGATCGGCGGCTTGCGCTGGCGCAGCCGCAGCTCGAGTTTCAGATCGTCGGCGGACAGCCGTAACTCGATGCTGGCCTCAGGCTCGTCGCCGCTACGTTTAACCTGCCAGTCCTCTACCCACAATTGCATCGGCCGAGCGCGCCAGCCGGCCAGGCCAATGCCGCCTCGGCTCAGGCGCTGGGCGGTGTGTAGCTTGTCGTCGGCGGGATCGGACAGCGAAAACAGCGCCGCGTAAAGCTCGCCCGACGACCAGTCGATGGAATCCACGCGGCGCGGTTGCGAACCGAGCGCGATGCGAATGATCGCCAGCTGCAGCCCCAGCTGCGGCTGGCCCTGTGCCTGCAGTATGCCGGTAAGATGCCAGGTTTCGGTGCGGTATTCCCGGTGGCTGCCGTAATCCTCGGGAAACCGGAACGGATAAGGCAGTTTCGCGCGCGTGAAGTCGCCGTCGCCGGCCACGGCCAGCAATTCGGCGGGCGAGAGGATTTTCGCCGTCTCCGAGGAATTCTCGGCCGCCTTGCCCAGGGCGGCGAGCAGGGTAAATACGACCGCGATCGACACGGCGCCTGCGACGGTAAGGTTTTTGGTCATCCCGATAATAGTACGAATTGCACTCGCGGAATGATAGCTCGGCTCCGGACCGGGCATGCGGGCGAGGCCGGTAACGCTTCAGGCTTCGTCGTGGTGCAGGTAATCCTGCAACAGGTGGCAGAGGCAATCCTGACGCACGACCAGTTTGTCGCGCGTGATCATCGCCGGCATCAGCGTATGGTTGAGGTAGATCCGCCCCTGCTCGATGCGCAGAATTTCATCGGTGACGTCGCGGCCATCGACGTTGGTGGCCGACAACGGGCGCTCCACGCGGGTCAGGCCGAATACCTGTCGCGGATCGAACAAGGTGAAGTTACGGTTCTCGAAATCGGCTTCGAAGCGCAGATCGACATCGGCGTCGGGATCGAACTCGAAACTGACCTGTTCGGGTATACGCAGCGTCAGATGCGATTCGACCAGGTGCAGCGCTTCCCGCGTGGGCGCTACGCGAGGCACTTCTTCAAGCGCCATCAATTCCGTCAGGTAACGGCAGGCGTGCTCGATACCGGCCGGGTCACCCGGTAGCCCGCATTCCAGCGTCACCGCGGGACAAATGCCGTTGAATGCCATGGTGCTGACGCCGCGCTCGCGAAAGACGATGCCGACGCGGTTGAATCTGGCCGCCAGGTTGAGATTTTCGGGACGCGGGTCGGTAATGCAGGCATAGTGCGGATTGCGGCCGGTATTGTTGTGAATATCGACAGCCACGAACAGCGGCAGGCCGTGCGCGATTTCGATCACCCGCTGCATCATGCGCGCGCTCGGGTCGGCCACCCGATCGCTGCCCGGCCAGCAGCGGTTGTAATCCGTCTGTCCTGGCAGGAAGCGCATGTTTTGCTCGGCCGCGCGCACGTTGCCGATAAACAGCAGTATCGAGCGCGGCAAATCGCCGCCTTGCTCGGCGAGCAGCCGTTGCATGACGTCGAGCCCGGTACGTTCGTTGCCGTGCAGCAGGATCGACACGAACAGGTGCCGCGGGTCGCGGCCCTCGAGGTGGACCAGTGTCGGGTTGGGGAACAGGTCGCGGATATTCGCGCTACCGATATCGAAAAAACCGTCTGGCAGCGCGGCCAGCCGGTCGAAGGCTTCGATCATTCGGTCTTATCCTGCCAGAGGTGGACGGGGCGGTTGGTCTGTGCCTGGGCGATATATTCCCTGACCAGTCGCGGCGCGTCGCCGAAGCGTTTCCAGTGGTTGATGATCCAGTGCGCCCCGGTCGCCTCGCTGCCGACCCGGGCCTCGACGATATCCAGCCAGCGATCGCCAGCCTCGATACCGTTGCGGGCGAAGCATTCGCGCGCCAGCGGTAGCGCGTTTTCCAGCAGCAGTTGTTTCAACGGCGCCTGCCGGCCGTCGGGCCAGTGGGCGTCGGCCTCGAGACCGTGCCGGGCGGCCCGGTAAAAATCGGCTTCGAGGGTTTCGAAGGGCAGCTTGACGAGCTCGTCGCCGAGAGTTTTCAGCCCCTCGGTCAGGCCGACATAGAACACCAGGTTGGCGAGCGTATCGGCGATCGTCGGCCCGGACGGCACGACCCGCAGTTCCAGCCGCAGGTGGTAGCTGCCGTCGCCGTTATGCGCGACGATCGGCCGTACCCAGCGCCAGATGGTACCGTTGTGCAGGCACAGGTGATGCAGTTCCGCGGCAGGCCGGTCGAGCACCTCGGGCAAGATCGGGCTGTAGTAAAAATTATCCTCGAATAGATCGAGCAGGGATTCGATGTAGCCTTTACCGAGGTGCACGCGTGGTATCACGTGATTCTCCAGCTCCTCGAGGTTACGCGTGTCGACCGCCTGCTTGAAGATACCGATGCGCGATTCCTGCCAGCAGCACTTGCCGAGCACCAGCGGCGAATTCGCGCTCGCGGCGAGAATCAGCATGCTCGACCACAATCCCGCGTGGTAGGTGGGTACGATTTCGTCGAAGGGTACCTGCAGGTGAATCTGCAGCGAGGTCGCCAGCGCTTCGAGCATGACGTCGGTCTTCTCGACCAACAGCGATTCCTCGCCATCGAGTTGCAGGTGTATCGGTCTGCCGCGCATGCTCAGCAATTGCCGGTTGAGCTGGTTGTAGCGGTGCAACTCGGTCATGTAACCGTGGGGGTTTAGATGCCTGCGTGTGACGCTCGGAAATACGCCGAACATGCCGATGCGGGTATCGAAGCGATCCGCGGCCCGCGACGCCTGGGCGTAAAGGTCCTCGAGGTCCGCGGCGACACGATCGAATACGTCGCCGCGGTAGGAGAACGGATTGCCGTTGATCTCCAGATTGAATCTGGCCAGCTCCGAGGTGAACAGCGGATTGCCGGTGGCCTCGATGATTTCGATATTGTTACGGCTCGGATTGCCGTCGATATCGGCGAGGCAGAGTTCGAGTTCGTAACCGAGCCGGCGGGTCCGGTTGTCGAAGGCGCGCTTCGCGAACAGACCGCGCACCAGCTCGGTCTCTTCCTCGAGACGCTCCTGGAAGCGGTCGTAGTCGGCCTGCTCGAAATGTTCCTGCTGGATTTCCTCGCCCATCGCAGTACGAGTATAAGTTGATATCGGCCGATTGCCCACAAAATCGGAAGTGCTTTCGGTGGCCCGCCAACGCGTCGCGAGATGATCCCGACGCGCTAACGCGGTGACTCGAGGCCGAGGTAGTTTTAGCCCCCGAGCCTGTTTATACTTTGCGCTCCCCACACGAGGCCGACATGTCCGCCATCCTGCAAGTCTCCAACCTGGTCAAGCGTTTCGGCGCCTTAACCGCGGTCGACGACGTCAGTTTTTCGATTCGCGAGGGCAGTTGTTTCGGCCTGCTGGGACCGAACGGCGCGGGCAAGACGACGACTATCGAACTGATGGAGGGTATCAAGACGCCGGACTCGGGCCGGATACTCTATCGGGGCGAAGCACTCGACCGCCGGTTTCGTAACGAGGCGGGCATCATGTTCCAGAGCACCGCACTGCAGGAGTTCATCACCGTGCGGGAAATCATGCTGCAATTCAGCCGCTTCTATCCTGCCAGTTACCCGATCGACGAGCTCGCCGACCGATTT
>Ga0102953_1002619_pt1 | contig 10508 bp, 10 predicted proteins | sample SalPon2A_C_D2_MG_FD_78509 | JGI IMG/M metagenome (GOLD analysis project Ga0102953, IMG submission 78509) | Soil microbial communities from South San Francisco under conditions of wetland restoration - Salt Pond MetaG R2A_C_D2_MG | ecosystem: Environmental > Terrestrial > Soil > Wetlands | place... | reverse complement strand
CTGGCTCTCGAGGCTCGCCGCCCAGGCGAGCACCTCGTCTTCGCTCATGTCCGTCAGCGGCACGACTCCGGCCACCCCGAACTTGCCTTCGGTCAGCGTCCCTGTCTTGTCGAAAATCACCGCGCTCAGCTTGCGCGCGCGCTCGAACGCGGCGCGGTCGCGAATCAGCAGGCCGTTCTGCGCCGTGAGCCTGGTGCTGACCGCTACCACCAGCGGTACCGCGAGCCCGAGCGCGTGCGGACAGGTGATGACCATCACCGTCACCATGCGCTCGAGCGCGAACTCGAAGCTCTGGCCGTAGAAAAGCCAGAACGCGAGCGTGCCGAACCCGGCAGCGAGCGCGATGTAGGTCAGCCACAGCGCGGCACGGTTGGCGAGGTCCTGGGTGCGCGAGCGCGTATCCTGGGCGCGCTTCACCATGTCGATCACCTGGCTGAGGTAGGTCTTGTCGCCGGTCTTCTTCACCTCGAGCGTGACCGCGCCCTCGCCGTTCACCGCGCCGCCGACCGCCTCCTGGCCCTCGCCCTTCTCGATCGGCCGCGATTCACCCGTCAGCATCGACTCGTCGAAGCTCGACTGGCCCTTGACGATGACGCCGTCGATCGGAACCTTCTCGCCCGGTTTGACGAGCAGCCTGTCGCCGGGCGCGATCTGGGTCAGCGGCACGTCCTCGGTCGCGTCGTCCGCGGTGACGCGGTGCGCCGTAGAAGGCAGCAGGCGCACCAGCGCCTCGAGCGCGCCCGAGGCGCCCATGACCGACTTCATCTCGATCCAGTGCCCGAGCAGCATGATGTCGATCAGCGTGACGAGCTCCCAGAAGAACACCTTGCCGGTCAGGCCGAAGACGACGGCGCTGGAATAGAAGAACGCGACGCTGATCGCGAGCGCGATCAGCGTCATCATCCCCGGCGTGCGCTTGCGCAGCTCTTCGTACAGCCCCGAAAGGAACGGCCAGCCGCCGTAGAAGTAGACCGCCGCCGATAGCGCGAACAGCAGGTAGCCCGAGCCCGCGAAGGCCAGCGCCTCGCGCAGGCCCAGGAAGTTCTGGATCATGGGCGACAGCGCCAGCACCGGAACCGTCAGCGCGAGCGAGATCCAGAACCGCCGCCGGAAGTCCGCCACCATCGCGCCGTGGTCGTGACCGGCGTGCCCGTGCTCGTGTTTCTGCGCGTGCGTTTCCATTGACGCGAAGCTTGGACCTTCCTACGATGTCAAGGTCAAGCCCCGAGCGGCGGATAAACCAAGCTTGACATTCCCATAATGGGAACCTTCAGGCTAAGCGTCGGGTCTCATGCAAGAGGGTTAGACCATGTCTGCATCGATTGCAGTTCCCACGGCCACTGCCACACCCGAAGCGGCAAGCGACGGCCTGCGACTCCCCATCGCGGGTATGACCTGTGCCTCGTGCGTGGCGCGAGTGGAAAAGGCACTTAACGCCGTGCCTGGCGTACGCGGCGCGTCGGTCAACCTGGCGACCGAGGCGGCGACTATCAAGGCTGCGCCGTCGGTGACGATGGACGTGCTCACAAAGGCGGTGGAGCGCGCCGGCTACGAAGTCGCGCACGAGGAGCTCGATATCGCGATTCGCGGCATGACCTGCGCGAGCTGCGTGGCGCGGGTCGAAAAGGCGCTCGTCAAGGTGCCCGGGGTGATTTCGGCGACAGTAAACCTCGCGACCGAGCGCGCGCACGTGGTCGCGGTCGGCGGGACCGGCGTGGAAGCGTTGCAGCGCGCGGTCGAGGCGGCCGGCTACGAAGCGGATTCCACCGACCTTGAAGCAGCTGCAGCGGCCCCCGCCGCGCGCGGTCTTCCGGACTGGTGGCCGGTCGCGTTGTCGGCGCTGCTCACCCTGCCGTTGATCCTGCCGATGGCGGGGCTTGCGTTCGGCGCGCACTGGGCGTTGCCGGGCTGGCTGCAACTCGCGCTGGCGAGCCCGGTGCAGTTCTGGCTCGGGGCGCGCTTCTATCGCGCAGGCTGGAAAGCGGTCAAGGCGTTCACCGGCAACATGGACCTGCTGGTCGCGCTCGGCACCAGCGCCGCGTACGGCCTGTCGGTGTACGAGCTGTTCTTCGGCGCCGCCGGCGCGCACGAGCTGTACTTCGAGACCGCCGCCGCGCTGATACCTTCATCCTGCTCGGCAAGTGGCTCGAGGCGCGCGCCAAGCGCCAGACCACCGAGGCGATCCGCGCCCTCAACGCGCTGCGGCCCGACCGCGCGCTGGTGCGCCGCGACGGCAAAGACGTCGAGGTGCCCCTCACCTCGGTCGCCTTGGGCGACCTGGTCGTGGTGCGCCCGGGTGAGCGCATTCCAGTCGACGGCGAGATCCGCGAAGGCCGCAGCCACGTCGACGAGTCGCTGATCACCGGCGAGAGCCTGCCGGTCGCCAAGGGCGTAGGCGATCGAGTGACGGGTGCTTCGATCAATGCCGACGGTCTGCTGCTGGTGGAGACGCGCGCCATCGGCGCCGAATCCACTCTCGCGCGCATCATCAGGCTGGTCGAGAACGCGCAGGCGGCGAAAGCTCCGATCCAGCGCATCGTCGACAAGGTGAGCGCGGTGTTCGTGCCGATCGTGCTGCTGCTTGCGCTCGTCACGCTGCTCGCCTGGGGCTTCGCCACCGGAAACTGGACCTCGGCCCTTCTCTACGCGGTGGCCGTGCTGGTGATTGCCTGTCCCTGCGCGCTCGGGCTCGCTACCCCGACCGCAATCATGGCGGGCACCGGCGTCGCGGCGCGCCATGGCGTCCTGATCAAGGACGCCGAGGCGCTGGAGATCGCGCACTCGATCACCACCGTTGCGTTCGACAAAACCGGCACCCTGACCGAGGGCCGGCCGCAGCTTCTCGCCGCGGAGCCGGTGCGCGGCGAGCGCGCGGAGCTTCTGCGCCTCGCCGCGGCGCTGCAGCAGGGCAGTCAGCACCCGCTGGCGCGCGCAGTCATGGAGAAGGCCGGGGCAGAGGACGTTATTTTTCCGTCGGCGAGCGATTCCAAGGCGCTTCCGGGGCGCGGAGTGCAGGCCATCGTCGAGGGGCGCACGTTGTACCTCGGCAGCTCGCGCCTGATGCAGGAGCTCGGCGTCGACACGTCGGCGCTCACTGAGCGCGAGCAGGCACTCGCGCGCGAGGGACGGTCGATCTCCTGGCTCGCCGCGGAAGCCGATGGCGCGCGCAGCCTGCTGGGCCTGCTCGCGTTCGGCGACGCCGTGAAGGCCGGCGCGCGCGAGGCCATTGCCGCATTGCAGGGGCAGGGCGTCAAGACGGTGATGCTGAGCGGCGACAACCGCGGCAGCGCCGAAGCCGCGGCGCGCTCCCTGGGCATCGACGAGGTGAGGGCCGAGGTGCTGCCCGCCGACAAGGCGCAAGTCGTGTCCGAGCTGCGCGGCGAGGGCAAGGTGATCGCGATGGTAGGCGACGGCATCAACGACGCTCCGGCGCTCGCCGCGGCCGACGTCGGCATCGCCATGGCGACCGGGACCGACGTGGCGATGCACACCGCGGGCATCACCCTGATGCGCGGCGACCCGCGGCTGGTGGCCGACGCAATCAGCATCTCGCGCCGCACCTACAGCAAGATCCGCCAGAACCTGTTCTGGGCGTTCTTCTACAACGCGGTCGGCATACCGCTGGCCGCCTTCGGGTTTCTCAATCCGATCATCGCGGGGGCGGCGATGGCCTTCAGCAGCGTAAGCGTGGTCACGAATGCGCTGATGCTGCGCCGCTGGCGCCCAACCGGGAGTTAATCATGGACACGATGCAGATGAACATCGGCGAGGCCGCCAAGCATTCCGGCGTGTCAGCCAAGATGATCCGCCACTACGAAGGGATCGGGCTGATCCAGAGGGCGGCGCGGACCTTTTCAGGCTATCGGACCTATTCCGCCAGCGACGTGCATACCCTGCGCTTCATCCGTCAGGCGCGCGTGCTGGGATTCTCGATCAAGCAGATCGAGCAGCTGCTGGGCCTGTGGCGCAACCAGCGCCGCCCGAGCAGCAAGGTGAAGGCGCTGGCGCAGGAGCACATCGCGGAGCTCGACGTGCGCATCGCCGAGCTCGAGGCGATGAAGCGCACGCTGCAGGCGCTCTCCGCGCACTGCCACGGCGACGACCGCCCGGATTGCCCCATTCTGGACGGGCTTGCCGAGCCTTCCGTCGCCGGACCCATGGGCCTCGCGCGCAAAGCCGTTTCGCCCGCCAAGCACTGACGCTGTCGACGGCTCAGTGAGCGTGCGGCTCACGCCCCCCTTCGTCGTGATGCGACATCGGATTGTCATGGTGATCGTCGTCATGGCCCGGCGGTAACCGACGGTCCAGTGCGTCGTACTGCGCGGCGCTGATGTTCGGCAGCGCCTTGACGAAGGCGACGAGGTCCCACAGTTCCGCGTCGCTGTGCGTGCGGCCCCAGGCCGGCATGCCGGTCATGCGGACGCCGTTCTTCATTACCCAGAACAATTCGGCCGCTGACATGTCGTGATCGGGCCTGGTGAGATCAGGCGCTTGCGGATTGAGCCCCTTTGCCAGCGGCGAGCGCTCGCCGCCGGGGCGGCCGTGGCAGACGACGCACATTTCCCGGTAACTGCGAAAGCCGCGGTCGACGCTGGCCTCATCCTCCAGGACGGGCACTTGCACGTCCCGCGCGCGGCGCTCGATGGAGCTTTCGCGGACGGAAACCAGCACCCAGCGCAGCAAGGCCGGATGTTCCTGCGCGGCGGAAACGTTATAGGCACCCGTGTACATCACCGCAGCCAGCACGACGACGACAAGCGCGAGCGAACCCAGCACCGCAAAGAACAGGATCGACAGGGATCTCTTCATCAACGTCTCCACATTCAGAACCAGAAGCGCACGCCGGCGACCACGCGCGTCTCGCGCGTCGGTGCGCCGGCCACGCGCGCGAAATCCGCAGTGTCACCGAACTTACCGCTCCATTCGACGCCCGCATAGGGCGCGAATTCGCGCCTGAGTTCGTAGCGCAGGCGTAATCCCGCCGTCATGGTGGAAAGGCCCGAACCAAGCTCGCGCTGCGGATCGCTCTTGCCGTACAGGTTCGCCTCGAAGTGCGGCTGCAGGATGAGCTTCTGCGTAAAGAGCAACTCGTAGCTCGCCGCCACCCTGAGCGCGCTGCGGCCCTCCTGGCCCAGGTACCCCGTCGCCTCGAGCTCGAACCAGTACGGCGCCAGCCCCTGAATCCCGAAAGCCAGCCAGCTTCGGTCCGGCCCCACGCCGCTGTCGTGGCGAAGGCCGAGCTGCGCATCCCAAAAACTGGCGACCGCGCGGCCCCACAGGAGTTCCGTTCGGGCGTCCTGCAGCGCACCGCCGGCGCGCTCGCCCTCGGCCTTGAGCACGGCCCGGTCGTAGTCGCGGCCGTACCAGGCCTGAAGGTCGTACGCCGTGGAATTGCCCTCATCCGCGAACCCGCGCTCCAGCCGCTCGACCAGCAACGCGCCGCGGCTGTGCTCGTCGCCCATGCGCGGGCGCGGAATGGCACCGAAGTCGTAGCCATCCGAATACGCGTGCGGATCACGCACGTCGGGATCGGGAGCAGGCTGCTTCGGCGTATCCGGTTGGGACATGGTCGCGGCGGCTGGGCGACCGTGGTCCATGCCGCTGTGTTCCATTCCCTGCATGGGGCCCTGGGGCCAGGCCGACGTGGCGCCGATCAACAGCAGCGCGGCTGTAAAGATCTTGGTGCGGTATTTCATGATCTCGATGTTCTCCATTCGGCTGCGTCTAACGGCACTCATGCCACCACCACTTCGCGGAACATCCCGGCGTCCATGTGGTAGAGCAGGTGGCAATGCCAGGCCCAGCGGCCCAGGGCGTCGGCGGTGACGAGGAAGGTGACGCGCTGCGCCGGCTGCACGCTGACGGTGTGCTTGCGCGCCTGGAAGCGCCCTTCGGGGCTTTCCAGCTCGCTCCACATGCCGTGCAGGTGCATGGAGTGGGTCATCATGGTGTCGTTGACGAACACCACGCGCAGGCGCTCGCCGTGGCGGAAGTGCACCGGGGTCGATTTGCCGAACTCGAGTCCGTCGAGCGACCAGGTGTAGCGCTCCATGTTGCCGGTGAGGTGGAGCTCGATCTCCCGCTCGGGGCCCGAAGGATCGAGCGGGCCGCCGATGGTGTGCAGGTCGGCGTAGGTCAGCACGCGGCGGCCGTTGTTCCTCAGACCGATGCCGGGGTCGTCCAGGCTGGTGCGCGGCGTATCGACGCGCATGTCCGTGCTCGGACCGTATTCGGTCCTGGCGTGACGCACGCGTACTTCCCCGCCGCCACCATGATTCATTCCAGTCATGCCGGACATTGCGCCGCCGCTCATGGCACCCATCATGTCGCTCATGCTCAGCGGTTGCGGCTTGTCCAGCAGCGGAACCGCTGCCGCCAATCCGGCGCGGGGGGCCAGCGTGCCGCGGGCGTAGCCCGTGCGATCCATCGATTGGGCGAAGATCGTATAGGCCTCGTCCTTGGGTTCGACGATCACGTCGTAGGTCTCCGCGACCCCGATACGGATCTCATCGACCGTGACCGGCTCGACGTTCTGGCCATCGGCCTGGACCACCGTCATCTTGAGTCCGGGAATGCGCACGTCGAAAAACGTCATCGCGCCCGAATTGATGAACCGCAGCCGCACCCGCTCGCCGGGGCGGAAGATTCCCGTCCAGTTGCCCGCCGGCGTAGCGCCGTTGGTGAGATAGGTATAGGTGTAGGCGGAAATGTCGGCCAGATCGGTCGGATTCATCCGCATCTGGTTCCACATCTTTCGCTTGTCGAGGGCGGCCGAAAGCCCATCGCGCCTAACTTCGCGCAAAAATTGACCTGCGATGGGTTGATTGAAATTGTAGTAGTCGCTTTGTACCTTCAACTTGGCGAAGACCCTGTTCGGGTCCTCGTCGGTCCAGTCCGAGAGCTGGACCACGTAGTCGCGCTGCGCCCGGATCGGATCGCCGTCGGCAGGATCGACGACGATCGCGCCGTAAATGCCGGTCTGTTCCTGGAACCCGGAATGGGAGTGGTACCAGTAGGTGCCCGATTGCCGAACCTTGAACCGATAGACGAAAGTCTCGCCGGGGGCAATCCCCCTGTAGCTGATGCCCGGCACGCCATCCATCTGGAACGGCAGCAGAATTCCGTGCCAGTGGATCGAGGCGGTCTCGCTCAGGCGGTTGGTGACCCGCAGGGTCACCGTATCGCCTTCGCGCCACTGCAGCGTCGGCGCCGGGATCGAGCCGTTGACGGTAGTGGCCATGCGCGGACGGCCGGTGAAATTGACCGGCGACTCGGCAATGACGAGGTCGAATTCGGTCCCGGCAAGTACCGGAGCGCTTGCTGCGCCGGCGGCGCGCGCCCGTACCGGCACGATGAGCGATGACATGCCGAACAGGGCGCCGCCTGCCGCGAGGCCTTGAACGAATCGCCGGCGCGGCAGATCCGGCAAAATGACATGGGAAGGGAAGTAGCGCTTCATGGAACAGAATCCTTTAGGCAAAGACTTGGCGCGCGACGCCGCGCGCAGGCGTGTTCGGGCCGCGCGGGAGAGCCGGCGCAAGCCGGCCCGGGCAATCGAAACGTAGGGCGTTCCGCCCGGCGGATCAGCCGAGGCGGGGAAGCGGCGGCCGGTCGGCCGGAGGAAACGAAAGGGAGATCAACGGTGCCGGGCCGGCCTGGGCAATGGTCGCGACATCTGGCGCGAAGTAACCGTATCCGACAGCCGGCAACGAAAGCGTGCAGTGGGAATAGCAGATATCGCAGCCGCCGCACTCGTCGGCCGAGCCGGCGGCCCCGCCCGCTGCGTCGAATCCGCCGGCGGATGCGAGCGCATGTGCGGCCGCGTGCGAGTGGCCGATCGTCGCGGCATCCTTGCACACGACCGACGCCAGCGCTGCGCCGGTGAACACCGGCAGCCAGACCGCAAGAATCAGGGCAAGAAGCTTTCGAACGATCTTCCGCACGGGACGAAAGTTATCACGCATCAAAGTTCCGCGCACCTGTCACTGATAGATGGGACAATCGCGATCGCCCTCCGGAGACCTCCATGCACAGCCACGATCTGAGCCCATGGACACACAGCCACGTGTTCGACGCCGGCAGCCACGCCGCCGAGCGCGGCACCAGGACGGTGATGTGGATAACCGCGGCAATGATGGTGGTGGAGATCTGGGCCGGTTGGTGGTTCAACTCGATGGCGCTGCTGGCAGACGGCTGGCACATGAGCTCACACGCTTTCGCCATCGGCCTGAGCGCGTACACCTATGTCGCCGCCCGGCGCTACGCCGAGGATTCGCGCTTCGCGTTCGGAACCTGGAAAATAGAGATCCTCGGCGGCTATACCAGCGCCGTATTCCTGCTCGGCGTCGCCGCCATGATGGTCTTTGCCTCGGTTGAGCGGATCGCCGCTCCGCAGACGATTCACTTTCCGCAAGCGATAGGGGTCGCCGTCGTCGGCCTGGTTGTCAATATCGCGTGTGCAATTATCCTCGGGCGCGCCGAAGCGCATCACGTTCATGCGCATGACGCGCATGGGGCCCATCACCAACACCACGACCTCAACCTGCGATCGGCCTATGTTCACGTCATTGCCGACGCCGCAACCTCGGTGCTCGCCATCGTCGCGCTGCTTGGCGGAATGCTCTTCGGCTGGAACTGGCTCGATCCGGTCATGGGAATCGTCGGTGCGATTCTGGTCGCCCGCTGGGCATGGGGGCTGCTGCGCGATACGAGCCGGATCCTGCTTGATCGAGAAATGGATAACCCGGTTGGCGCGGAGATTGCTGAGGTGATCTCGAAGCTGGATCACACCAAGTCCACCCGCATCGCGGATCTTCACCTCTGGCGCGTGGGGAGAGCCCGCTTCGCCTGCATCCTGAGCCTGGTCACCCACGACCCGGAGCTGACTCCCGAGCGAGTCAAGGCGAGGTTGCGCGAGCATGAGGAGCTCGCTCACGTGACTGTGGAGATCAACCAGTGCGCCTAGGTCTCGGCAGCTCACCAACTCTCAGATGGAGCAGCTGCCGTCCGACGGATCGGCGTCCCGGCGCAGGCCCGTCGAGCGCAGGCGCGCATCGACGTTGCGCCGCCAGCCGCTCGCCGAGGAGTAGCGCTGCCCCATGAGCCGCACGGGTTCGACCTCGGACCAGCCGAGATTCTCGAACCCGCGGAAGTAGATCGCGGCGGCGACGTATTGCTGCGGATACCAGTAGCTGTTGACGAGCTTGCCGATGCGGAACAGCTCGGCGGCATCCGCGCCCTGGGCTGCGGCGAGCTGGTAGAGGCCGAGCAGGGCCGAGCCGTGGTTGCAATCCTGGAACAATGCCGAGTTGTCGCAGCAGGGTCGGAAGCTCGCACGCGCGGCCCGCTCGACCGCGGCCTCGGCGGCGGCGTCGAGCGTGACGATTTCCGCGCTGTTGAACAGCTCGCCGCCTGATTGGTCGCCCAGGCGCCAGCCGCCTGTGCTCGCAAATTTCCCGCGGTCGGCGCCGCTCGCGAGCGGACTCCGTTTATTGAAGCTGGTGCGATTGGTCAGCCCTAGGGGCCAGAGCAGATTGAGCAGCAGCGGCGCGCTGGCGGCGCTGATTCGCAGCGGGTCGTCCGAGGGGCGCTCGAACAACGAGCGCATCCACCCCGGCACTCCGCCGCGCGCCGCGTACAGGCGCTCGAAGCGCGCCGGCGATATCGCTCCGGCGGCGAACAGCGCGGCACCCCGCCCGAGCGCTCGCCGGCGTCCGGAAAACAGATCCATGTGACTCGCTCGCGCCGCCCTAGCTCGCGGTGTCCCTTTCGCCGCTCAGCGGAAGCTTGGTCTGCGCGACGGCAGCGTCCGACTTGGCCGCACTGTCATGGCCGTGAGCGTGTCCGCCGCAGCAGCCTCCGCCGGCGCCGTGGCGCCCGTGGCCGAAGTAGTGCATGCCGAACATCCCGCCAGCAAGCAGCAGCCACACCCAGTTGTCGTTGAGCCATTCCATCGTTGCTCTCCTTGATCTGAGGGCAAGACTTTGCGCCTTACCGGCATGGGAGAGTCAAGCAGCAGACAGGTTCACGGGCGCCCGATCCCAGACGGGATCGCTGAAGCCTAAGGAAACTTAGGCGGGCGCGCCTACACGCCGCCGTGGGCGACGCGCGCGAAGGCGGAGATGACGCCGAGGTGATCGTCCACCTGCTTGACGCCCGGAGTCCCTTCCACTGCCGCAAGCGCCGCTTGGTGCTGCGCCTTGCTTTCGACCCCGCCCCAAAGCTGCACCACGCCCGCAGATACGATCACGTTCACCTGATGCATCGGCAGACCGGCCTCGGCGAACGCATCGAGCAGCGATTCGCGAATGTCGCGGTCCTCGCGCTTGACCGGCGCTTCCGGCCGCCAGGCGGCGAGCCCCTGCAGCAGGTTGGCGCGGCTGACGATGCCGACCAGCTTGCCCTCGCGCATCACCGGCACGCGCTTGATGCGATGGCGCTCGAGCAGCGAGGCGATCCTGGCGAGCGGCGTGTCCTCCGTGACGGTGACCACCTGCTCGGTCATGACG
>Ga0102953_1002618_pt1 | contig 10515 bp, 10 predicted proteins | sample SalPon2A_C_D2_MG_FD_78509 | JGI IMG/M metagenome (GOLD analysis project Ga0102953, IMG submission 78509) | Soil microbial communities from South San Francisco under conditions of wetland restoration - Salt Pond MetaG R2A_C_D2_MG | ecosystem: Environmental > Terrestrial > Soil > Wetlands | place... | reverse complement strand
GGCCCACGGCCCTTTTACAGCAGCGGTTTAGGGAAACCACAACGGGCGTTTCTTTCACCGGAAAACGGGCGAACTATTTCCGATAAGGGGCAGGTATGGCAAGCGGTATTTTATGGTCTTCTCTTCCCCCTGCGAGACGCCCTGCAGGCAGTTGTTTTCATTGGGCTATTTGCCGACTGTCTTGTCGAGCGATTGCTTGCATGACGGGCACATGCCATGGCTGATCTGTGCATCCGAATGCTTCTCGATGTATTTGTCGACCTTTATCCAGTCGCCTTCCTCGTTGCGGATGGTCTTGCCGCACCAGGCGCATAGCGGAACGATGCCGCTGATGGTTTTAATGGTGGCCATGGCCTGCTTGAGCGGGCTGATATCGGCAACGGCGGCGATGAAATAGTCCGGTTTTCCTTCCGTTTTCCGAATCAGCGAAACGGTTAATTGCACATTGACCGTCGAGCCGTCCCTGCGGAGATAGCGTTTCTCCATTGTGTAGGTATTGATCTCTCCTGCCAGTGTTTGCCTGAGGAGTTGCAGGTCGGCATCGAGGTCGTCCGGGTGCGTGATATCCTGGAAAGTCAGCTGCACCAGTTCTTCGCGGGGGTAGCCAACGATATCGCACAGCGCGTCGTTGACCCGCAGCCATGTACCGTCGGTGGCAACATGGCCCAGCCCGATGGCGGCATGTGAGAATGTTTCCCTGAACAGTTTTTCGCTTTGTTCGATACGCCGGGTGATCGGCGCTGTAATGCGTCTGAATGTCCATGCACCGAACAACACCAGTACAAAGGCGATCGCGCTGGATATCCAGGCGGCTTGAATGAACGGTGCGCGTATTTCCCTCAAGTCGATCTTGGCTACCACGCCGATATTGAGTTCCTCTACCGGCTCGTAGGCGGCCAGCACGGTTTCTCCGCGATAATCCGGGCCGATCAGCGAGCCGGACTCTCCCGCCAGGGCATGGCGCATGGGGGCAGCTTCCGCTCCGTTAACAGGCACCGGTTGCAACTCGTCAAGGTCGTAATGCCGGTGATTTAACAGGAATACGATCTGGTTGCCTTCCTGCCGGGCCAATGTGAACTCGCCTGTTTTGCCGAAGCCGGGAAAGTTGCTGTGTGCCTCCCTGATTTGGGTAAGTACATCTCCAACCGCGATCTGTCCTGATCCTCTCAGGTCGTGGCGCGCCATGGCTTCAATCAGGCGGGCCTGACTCTGCACGGTATCGACCAGCCGGTTTCGCTCTTCCTCGAATGCGGTTTGATACAAGGTGAAGGTTGTCACGCCCAGAACAATCATCGCAATAACAGCCATGATACATATCAGGCAAGCAGTCCCATTGCGAGCAGTGTTTGTAACGACCCCTTCCATTAGTGATATCTTCTCACTATTCCGGATTATTTCCAACAGCTAAGGATTTTCCCTGTTTCGACTTGGGCAGGTGACCCTTCAGGATATCATGGTTTGCCGTCATTTCCTTCATCGTTCTGCTGTTCCATGACCGGCACACCGCTCGGGGGTTGCGGTGCCGGGGGCGTCGAGCGTTCGCGGGCCACGGTGATGCCGGCTGCCGTAATCAGCAGCATGCCGGCCAGCCCCGGCAGGTCCGGCAATTCATTCCATGCGACGAAGCCGATCAGGCCGGCGAACAGCAGGCCGGTGTAGCCCAGCGGCGACACCCTGGTAACCGGGGCTCGCTTGTAGGCCGAGGTCAGGCAGAGCTGGCCGAGGCTGCCGAACAGGCCAACGGCCAGCAGCCAGGCCCATTGTACCCCCTGCGGCAGGACAAAGGACCAGAGCAGCGGCATGGCCGAGACCACCGACGCCAGCAGGGCGAACCAGATCACAATACTGACCGGACTGTCGGTGTCCGACAGGCGCTTGGTGGTGGTCAGGGCAAGGCCTGCAAATGCGCCGGACGCCAGACCGCACAGCCCGGCAATGGATACCATATCTGCCGATGGATGAAACAAAAGCCCCAGCCCGACCAGGCTCAGACCAAGGGCGATGCGCCGTGCGACGGTCCAATGCTCCTTCAGCCATAGCACGGCAAACAGTGCGATGAAAACCGGCGAGGTGTAGTTGAGCAGCAGCGCATCGCTCAGGTGCAGGCCGTTGATGGCATGGAAATAAAGGTACATGGCAGATAGCCCCGCGCCTGCGCGCAGCAGATGCAGGTCGAAGCGTCGGGTTTTCAGTGACACACGATGATGGCGCAGCAGCGGCAGCAGCATCAGCAGGGCGATGAAGTTGCGAAAAAAAACGACCTCGAGCTGAGGAAGGCTCTCGCTGGCCACGCGCACACAGGCAGCCATCATGGCAAAGCCGGCTGCCGAGAGCAGCGCATAGCCCAGCCATGCCTTGCTGTCTGTACCTGTTGCGGGAGGGGTTGTCTTGTTCACGTCGGGTTCAGGGTTGGGCTCCAGTTGCCTGACATTATGCGGACGGCCGGGGAGGCATTCAACCGGGGCGTGGCCTGCTGTCGCGGATTTTTCCCCGGGGATTATTCTTTGACAGCCTGCAGGTATAGGTAGGTGTAGCCGGCGGATGCGCCGGCACCCTTGTTCTTGCCGCCGATGGGTTGCAGCCGGATGGTGCCGGCTCGGTTCTGGATGGGCGAGGTTTGCCCGATGGAAACGCCCAAAGTGGCGTCGCCGCCCATGCCCTCGTACTTGCCGGCCAGTTGATGCGTGCCCGGCTTGAATTGACCGGCGAAGACCGCGTAGTCGAGGGTCGAATTTCTGCCAAAGGCCACGTCGAAGCCGAAGCCGATGCCGGTTTCACCCTTGTAGCGCTCGCTCGGCCCCTCTGCGTTGGACTCGAAGGTGCACTCGATGTCGCGCGTGGAATGAATCAACAGGTTGATGCCGGAATGCGGCAGGATCTTGCAGTTCAGCGTGCCCACCCGCGGCGGTGGTGCATCGCGATCCCTGGCCAGTGCCGCTGTGAAGGCGGGTATCAGCAAGGCGGCACACAATCCGGCAAGCATGCGTTTCATGATCAACTCCCGGCGCAAACGCCATCGTAAGCATAGCCCAGGTCGGGCCGCCTTGCTCGCCGCAAGGTCCGCTTGTTATATTGGCCTGGCTGCCAGGCAGCAGGGAGGGATCACACATGGGATTTTTCGGAAGAATCGGCAGGGCTGTCGGCAAGGTGCTGGGCACGGCGGGAAAGGCGGCGGGAAAAACCGGGGATGTGGTGGACAGGGCTGTTGATACTGCCGGAGCGGCAGCCGGCAAGGCCGCCAGCACAGCCGGAACGGCAGCGGGCAAGGTGCTGGGAACCTCATCGGGTTGCTGGGAGGGTCACGGGCCGGAGAGCGGTGATGATGAGGGCAGAGGTCCCGGATCAAGGCCCTGAGGGGTCAGGAAAGACGGCCCTTGAAATCCTCGTAGGTGAAGTGGCGCACGGTCTCAATGACGCTGTTTTCCTTCAGTATGGCAATGTCCGGATGGCGCACGCCGTTGAACATCGTGGTCTTGACCATCGTATAGTGAATCATGTCCTCGAAGATCAGGCGCGAGCCGGGGGTGAGTTCCGCATCGAAGGAATAATCGCCGATTACATCGCCGGCCAGGCATGAGGTGCCGCCAAGCCGGTAGGTGTGCGCTTTCTCCCCGGCAACGCCGCCTCCCGTGATGACCGGACGGTAGGGCATTTCCAGCACATCCGGCATGTGCGCGGTAGCGGAGATATCCAGAATCGCGACCGGCAGCCCGTCGGTTGGCACGATGTCCAGTACCGAGGCGAGCAATTCGCCTGTGCGCCATGCAATCGCGCCACCCGGCTCCAGGTAAACCTTCACGCCCCAGCGTTGGCGGAAGGCCCTGATGCGGTCGATCAGTTTCCGCACATCGTAGTCGGCATGCGTCATCAAATGCCCGCCGCCGAAGTTGACCCACTCCAACTCGGGAATCCAGGCCGCAAATCGCTCTTCGAAGGCATCGATCAGGGCAACGGAGGAGCGGTCGAGGTTCTCGCACAGCGCATGCGCATGCAGGCCTTCAACACCGGTGAAATCCATGCCGCTCAGGTGTTCAGGGCGTACGCCGAGGCGGGAGCCCGAGAAGCAGGGGTTGTACAGGTCGGTGGCGACCTCGGCGATGCCCGGGTTCACGCGGATGCCGCAGGATACTCCGACAGCCCGGGCACGCTTGCCGAATTGCTGCCACTGGCTCACCGAGTTGAAGGCGATATGCCCTGCCATTGAACATATCTCGTCGAACTCGTCGTCGCGGAAGGCCGCCGAATAGATGTGCGATTCGCCGCCGAACTCCTGATGCGAGAGCTTCAACTCCCACAATGAACTGGCTGTGCATCCGCTCAGGTATTGTTTCACCAGCGGAAATGCCGACCACATGGCGAAGCCCTTCAGGGCCAGGATCACCGTACAGCCCGCTTCCTGCTGTACCCGGTCGATCAGTTCCAGATTCGATCGAAGCTTCGCCTCCTCCAGTACATAGGCAGGGGAGGGGCAGGCCCTGGCCCAGTCCGGAAATTCGCTCGCGCTCACAGTTGCGGGGAAACCTCGTCCAGTGGTTTGAATGGCACGTCCTGCCAGGGCAGGCCGCAGGCATTCAGGTCTGCCATGAACGGATCGGGGTCGAGCTGTTCCATGTTCCACACGCCGGGCTTGAGCCACGTACCGGTGACCATTTGCCTGGCACCGATCATGGCCGGTACACCGGTGGTATAGGACACTCCCTGTGCGAAGGTTTCGGCATAGCAGGCCTCATGGTCGCAGATGTTGTAGATATAGCGCGTGAATGGTTCTCCGCCGTTCTTCGTGCCGGTGACGATGCAGCCGATATTGGTCTTGCCTTTGGTGCGCGGGCCGAGCGTTGCCGGATCGGGCAACAGGGCTTTCAGAAACCGGATCGGCACGATTTCACGGCCCTCGAACATGATCGGATCAATCGAATCCAGGCCGATATTGCGGAACACCTCCAGATGCTTGAGATAGGCATCGCCGAAGGTCATCCAGAAACGGATGCGTTTCAGGCCCGGCAGGTTCTGTGCCAGCGATTCCATCTCTTCGTGGTAAAGCAGGTACATATTCTTCTCGCCGACCTGCTCGAAGTCGAAGGCACGCTTAAATTGCATCGGCCGGGTTTCGACCCACTCGCCGTTTTCCCAGTAACGCCCGTTGCTGGTGACCTCGCGGATATTGATCTCCGGGTTGAAGTTGGTGGCGAAGGCATAGCCGTGATCGCCGCCGTTGCAGTCGAGGATGTCCACCGTGTGCACGGTGTCGAAATGGTGCTTCACGGCATGCGCGCAGAAGACGTTGGTGACGCCAGGATCGAAGCCCGAGCCGAGCAAGGCCATCAGGCCGGCCTGCTTGAAACGCTCCTGATAGGCCCACTGCCAGCTGTATTCGAACTTCGCCTCGTCCAGCGGTTCGTAGTTGGCGGTATCCAGATAGTGAACGCCGGTTTCCAGACAGGCATCCATGATGGTCAGGTCCTGGTAGGGCAGAGCCACATTGATAACCATGAACGGTTTGACCCGCTCGATCAGCGCGACGAGTTCCGACACCTTGTCGGCATCCACGGCGGCGGTGGTGATCGATCTGCCGGTTTTCTCCTTCACCTCTGCGGCAATCTGGTCGCACCTGGAAACGGTACGGCTGGCCAGCGTGATGTTGTCGAAAACATCCTCCTGCCGGGCGCATTTATGTGCCACGACGCGGCCTACGCCACCTGCTCCGATAATCAGTATATCCGCCATTGATGAGCCTCCTGGAAAGCAGCCGAGTTTAGCCCTGGCTGCAGGCTGCGTCATGGGGGAATATGGTATTACTTTCTCTTTGCGGTCATGCGTGCTAGAACAAATCGCATGCAACAGACAGGTAATCTGACGCATCTGCTTCGCAAGGCCGGCGGCATGATTCTGCTGGTACTGTTGTCGATCTTCTGTCTGCAGAATCTCGGCATGGCGCGTATTGAATTTCTTATCTGGAGCCTCGATGCACCCAGAGGCCTGATCTATGTGCTGCTTTTCCTGACTGGCGGACTGGCCGGGCTGCTCATTCGCCGGCGGAGGAAGCCTGCGCAGTAGGCAGGGGTCAGCGACGGATGGGCCTGCTGCTGTCTTGCCTCTGTTCGCATTCGGTTTAACCTGTCGTCATGTTCGATAGTACCGACAGGGATATCAAAGAGCCGCACGATTTCCGCATTATCGGTGCACCGTTCGACGGAACGGTGTCGTTCCGTCCCGGCGCACGTTTCGGGCCGGCCGCCATCCGCGAGGCCTCCGACGGCCTTGAAACCTGGTCGCCGCTGCTTGATGCCGACCTTGAAGTACTCAGCTATGCCGATGCAGGTAACCTTGAGCTTCCCATGGGGAGCGTGGAATCGGTGCTGGCCATGATCCACGAGGCGGTGCAGGGCGCCGTGAATGATGGCGCTGTCCCCTTCGTTCTTGGTGGGGAGCATCTGGTCAGCCTGCCGGCGATCCGGGCAGTCTGCGAGCAGCAGCCCGAGGTGGTGGTGGTCCAGCTCGATGCCCATGCCGATCAGCGGCAGGACTACATGGGGGTAAGGCTGTCGCATGCCTGTGTGATGCGACGGGTTGGCGATTTTCTCGGGCAGGAGCGGATACGCCAGATCGGTATCCGCTCCGGCACGCGCGAGGAATACGGGCTGATGCAGCATTTCGATACCCTGACCACCTTCCGGGAGGAAGACCTCGCCGGGCTTAGGGGCTGGATCGGTCAGCGGCCGGTCTATCTGACTGTCGATCTGGACGTGTTCGATCCTTCCAGCCTGCCCGGCACCGGTACGCCCGAACCGGGTGGTATCGACTGGTGGACCTTCCAGCGCTTCATTCAGACCATGCGGGGCTGTCATATCGTCGGCATGGATGTTGTCGAGCTTGCCCCGCAACTGGATGCCTCCGGCTGCTCCTCGGTGCTGGCGGCCAAAGTGGTGCGCGAGATGCTGCTGGTGGCCGGCACCAATCGTGATTGATGCAGAGTGAAGCAATGGGGATGTCTTATGCATGAATACATGCAACGAGTTTTGAAAATTAGCGTTATTTCGACTGCCGTTCTGTTCATGCGTGAGAATAAGCGGCGAATTGTAATGGTTGCCGGCATATCGGCCGCTGTTCTGTTCGTGCTTGTGGCCGGCCTGGTTGTGTATCTGAAGAGCCTCGATTTCAACGACTATAAGCCGCAGATTCAGCAGGCCGTGCAACAGGCCACCGGCCGGACGCTGAGTGTCGATGGGAATCTGGCCTTATCTGTTTCGCTGCATCCGGCCCTGGTGGTGGACGGTCTGCATCTGTCCAATGCCCGGGGGGGCAGCCGGGCCGATATGGCCAGCGTGGAGCGTCTGGAGCTTGAGCTGCGTTTGTTTCCCTTGCTGTTTGGCGAGGTGTATGTCCAACGGCTGGTGCTGGTGCGCCCGGACATCCTGCTCGAAACCCTGCCCGGTGGCGGCAACAACTGGAATTTCGCTCCGATCGATGCCAGGGACAGCCTCAGCGGGCAGGTTGAGGCCCCCGAAGCCGCACCAGACTCCGGGCCAACTGCACTTGGCAGCCTGCCGCAGGTGCACAGCTTGCTGATGCGCGATGCAAGCCTGACATATCGGGATGCCGCCAAAGGCAGTGTCCGGCATTTGGTGATTCCGAAGTTTCGTGTATGGCAGCGGGGCTCGGGAGCGGACGAGCCCCTGCACCTGAATGTCTCGGCCGGTCTCGGTAAGCTGCCGCTGGAAATGAGCGGTACAATTGGTTCGGTATCCACGCTGCTCGATAACGAACCCTTGCCGCTTGATATCCAGGTCTCCACGACGGGCGCTGCCGTGCGCGTGAATGGTCGGGTGGACAGGCCGCTGGAAGGCAGCGGACTTGCCCTGAATGTCAGGCTCGATGCCCCGGGCATGGGCGGTCTGGCCAGGGAACTCGGCTTGCCGACGGCGCTGGATGTTGCGTTGAACTTCGCCGCCCAACTGAAGGATGATGCGGATGGGTATGCCCTGCAGGATATCGTTGCCGGGTATGGTGAGAGCGATGCATCGGGGAGTGTGCACCTTGCCTTGCCGGGAGGTCGTCCAAAACTTACGGTCAGGCTCAATTCGAAACAGATATCGCTGATCGGTCTGCAGTCCGGGGAATCTGCGAACGAGTCCCAAAAGCCATCGCCGGATAAATCAGGGGGTGGCACATCATCGGCTGCAGACAGAAAGTCGCCGGCGCGCGTGTTGTCGGCCGAGCCTCTGGACCTCGATGCCTTGAACAGCATCGATGCGGATGCGAGCTGGCAGATAAAGCGCTTCATCATGCCGGGTATGCAGCTCTCGAATGTGGATGTTTCGCTCGGCCTTGATCATGGCGTGCTGCGTGTCTCGCCGTTCAAGGCCGATGTCGGGGGAGGTTCGTTACACGCGAACCTGACATTGCGTGGCAATACATCGCCGGCCCGTCTGGACCTGAGACTCACCGGCAGGAAGATCGTGGCCGGTGAGTTGCTGGCCGCGATGGGAGGCAAGCCGCAGGAAGCCCTGATGCAGGGTGGTAGCATGGATATCGATGTGATTCTTGTCGGTAGCGGCACCTCGATGGCCGGCCTGATGGCCGGCAGCAACGGGCGAATCAAGTTGCGCATGGGTGAGGGCAAGGTCAAAAGTACTGCGCTGGGTATTGTCGGCGGCGATGTGCTGATGTCGCTGGCCGATAAGCTGAACCCATTCTCGGAGAAAAAGGACAGTATGAATCTGAAATGCGGCGTGGTTCATTTCCGCATTGAGAACGGACTGATGCTTTCGGAGGATGGCATAGCTTTCGAAACCGCGCGCATGAACATCCTCAGCGAGGGCACGATCAATCTGCATGACGAAAGCATCGACCTGAGCATTGGCACCGAGCCGCGAGACGGTGTCGGGGTCAATCTTTCCAATATGGTCAATGTGGTGAGGCTCGGTGGTACCCTGGCCGAACCGGGTATCGAGGTGGATGCCGCCAAGACCGGTATGGCTGCCGCGCGCACGGCCGGAGCAGTAATGACCGGCGGATTATCCCTGCTCGGCGAGGGTCTGTTCAATCGTGCCACTGCCGATAGCTCCCCCTGCAAGACAGCGCTTGAGATGAAATAATAGCCGGATACGCGGTGCGGATGACATGTCCGCGCCATTGCGCAATAATGGCTCAACGTCATTCTTCACCGGGAGGGGATATGTCGCTTCGGTTTGGCCGCACTTCGTTGAAGTTCACCTATCAATTTGCTTCCTATGGCCTGTTCCTGGTTATTCTGCTGTTCGGCAGCATCGCCTTGCTCAAAATCAATATGTCCACCGACCTGAGTAACCAGATTATCCAGCGCTCGATCAACCAGATGGATCATGCCATGAGCCTGCGCATTGCCGCGGCCGAGGCGGCCATGCCGGTCAATGACTACATCATCCATGCCAGTGATGCGGAAAAGAATCTCTATGTCGAACTGCGCGACCGGGTCGAGGTCCGCTTCGACAAGATGGCTTCGATGCCGGGCTTCATGCCCGGACAGCTGGAGGTGCTGTCCGGCGCACGTGCAAAATGGAACAAGGCCAAGCAGGTGGCCGATGCGATTATCGCAATCAGGCAGCCTGTCGGTGATCCGAAGGCGGCGGCTCTGATGGAGGATTTCGACCTGTTGATCGATCAGGCCTCGCTGGAGCTCAAGAGGCTGTACGATGTGGTGTATGCCGAAAACCTCAAGCGCAACGAGCACATCCAGGATATTGCCGTGCAGACCTATGTGCTGGCAGGCATTCTGTTTCTGGCGGCGCTCGGTATTGTAGGCTACGGCAGCTACTGGATGCCACGTGCCTTTTTCCCGCCGATCAGGGATGTCGCCAAGGGTATGCAGAGACTTCAGCAGGGTGAGCTGGACTTCCGGGTTCAGCGTGACGTGCCGATCGAGTTTATCTCCCTGGTGGATGGCTTCAACGAGATGGCGGATACCCTGAAAAAACTGAAACGGGATTGAATCGGGTGGCAGGAGAGAAGCCGGGGCCGCCGGAAATCGCCGTCGCCCTGGTGCATCACCCGGTACTCAATCGCAAGGGCGAAAGTTCGACCACGGCGATCACCACCATGGATGTGCACGATTTTGCCCGTACCTGTGCGTTTTACGATGTTAGCCCCGTCTACCTGGTGCATCCGGCCGAGGGCATGCATGCGATGGTGCGCGACATGTGCGATTACTGGCTTGTCGGCGAAGGCGGTGATCGCAATCCCGGAAGGCGCGAGGTGCTGTCCAGGGTTCAACTCAGGCACTCGCTACAGCAGGTTCTTGATGAGCGCCCGTACAAGCTCTGGTACACTTCGGCCGCTCCGCCCGGAGAGGACGCCCGGGATGCGGGGGCGCTTGCTGAACTGCCCGGGCCACACCTGATTGTTTTCGGTACGGGATGGGGGCTGGATGTCTCCGGATTGCCGCCTGCAAATGGATGGTTGCGGCCCATCGAAGGTATCGGTAAAGTGCGCCACCTTTCGGTACGTGCAGCGCTGGCCATCTATATGGATCGTTGCCGG
>Ga0102953_1002617_pt1 | contig 10515 bp, 8 predicted proteins | sample SalPon2A_C_D2_MG_FD_78509 | JGI IMG/M metagenome (GOLD analysis project Ga0102953, IMG submission 78509) | Soil microbial communities from South San Francisco under conditions of wetland restoration - Salt Pond MetaG R2A_C_D2_MG | ecosystem: Environmental > Terrestrial > Soil > Wetlands | place... | reverse complement strand
TGGTGCAGTTAAATTCAACGGTCATTGATGTGCCATCGAGAGATTTAGCCCAGCTGCAGAACAGCTCCGTCACAAAGCTGCTCAATATGCTCAACATAGAGCTAAACCCGTCTCTGACAGAGACCATCAGAAAAGGGGGAACCACGGTTCCCGGAGCTTATGAATCTTATCTGCAGGGGATAGCCTATCTGCGCCGCTATGAAGATGAAACGAACGTAGACAGCGCCATTAAGCTGTTTCAGGAAGCGATCAAAGCCGATTCCGCGTATGCTCTGGCTTATGCTGCACTGGGCGAGTCTTATTGGCGCAAGTATGAGCTCGATAAAGATAGCCGGTACGTCCCCATGGCAAAAATGGCCTGTGTCAAAGCGCTGAAAATCAACAATGAACTGGCACCGGTCAATGTAACCATGGGGCTGATAGCACTGGGTACCGGACAGTACAATGAATCAGCCGTTTTTTTAAACCAGGCACTGGAGATCGATCCCAAAGATGCCAGCGCTTACCGGGGGCTGGCTAAGGCTTATGAAGCACGCGGGTTGCTCGATAGGGCTGAGTCGACCTACAAACAGGCGATTCGTCTGAAACCGGATTATTGGGCCGGGTATAATGATCTTGGGGTCTTTTATTACAGGCACAGTCGGTATGAAAAAGCAATAGATCAGTTTAAACAGGTTATTCAGATGACCCCCGATAATTACAGGGGATATTCCAATCTGGGAGGTATTTATTATTTACTCCAACGCTGGCAGCCGGCACGGGACATGTTTGAACATTCGCTGGCGCTGAAAAAGACCTATGATGCCGCTTCTAATCTGGGAACACTCGATTTCATCCAGGGAAAGTACTCCACTGCATCAAGGATGTACGAGACGGCACTGCAGCTGAATCAAAACGACTATAATGTATGGGGGAACCTGGCAGCATCCTATTACTGGACCCCGGGTGAACGGGACAAGGCCGGACCCACATATGAGAAAGCGATTCATATGGCCGAGGATTATCTGAAAATAAATCCTAAAAATCCTGTAGTGCTCGCAAAGCTGGCCGGTTTTTATGCAGAAACAGGAGACACCTCAAAGTCGATGGAATACCTGACCAGGTCGCTTAAACTCGGAGAAAAAGATTCTTACGTGATGTTTTGTGCCGGCGCAACATACGAGAAGCTTGGAAAACGGGATGAGGCGTTTTTATGGATAGAGAAAGCGCTTAAAAACGGGTACTCGAAATCAGAAATTATAAACCAACCTGAATTGAAGTCCCTGATTACTGAGCAACGTTTTAAAGAGATGATTAAAAGGTACAAATAACCATTCATTTACATGGAGGCATGCATGAAACTAAAATCCATCTCGTTGATAATTATTGCAATGTTATTGCTTACAGCATCGGTTTACTATGAGGGCACCCAGGGGAATCGCGGTCCTGATAAAATTGATTTGACAATCAAAAAAGTAAAGGGGATCTGGAGAGTGGTCGACTCTCACGATAATGCAACCATAATCGTGAATAAAGGGGATAAGATTACCTGGCACGCGGTAGGTTCCGATGTCGTATTCCAGTTTCCACATAAAGTCGGGAAATTTTTCAAACCCGACTCGGCGGATGATTCAATGCCCGACGGTTATACCAAATATGTGAGGGAGGGACACCAGCTTAAATTTAAAGTCAGAAGTAACGCTCCCAGTGATACTGTCGAGTATGCCATTTTCGTTTTGCAGGGCTCCAAATTTGCGCGGGGCGAGTCACCTCCCAAAATCATTATCAGATAGTTGATGCAAGCCAACTAGCGTTGTACATCGTGATTCCTGGGCTTGAAAAAGTATGGACTTTTAAATGAAAAGGTGATCCGACATACATGCCGGATCACCTTTTGTACTCCTCCCCATCCTTGGAGGAGATTTCTTTAAGAATGATATAGAATGCAGCCGGACGTGACAGCAATCCGGCTTTTTATAAATGCTGCAGTGCAGCGCTATACTATTCTTTGGCGGTAAGTGAAACCTCCTTTACCACTTCTTCGGAATGTGCCTTCCCGTTGCCGGAATATTTCCCATTATGTCCGTTACCGGAAGGCATCATACGAGTTGCCTCGCTGATATAATCGTTTTGCCACATATCCTTTGTAAGAGCCTCGAATTCCTTGTCGTACTCAACCATCCCTTTATAATAGAGTGGGTCTTTGAGGGCTTCGGCCGCGTCGGGATCGATGGGTTTGGCCCCGGTGTCAATAAGCAGTTTATGGGTGAATTCATAATGATCGCGAATTCCGCATGGAGCAATCATGTTTTTCACCTCATGGCCCCGTTTCCTGAAACCATAGTCACGTTGCCATTTGCGAATTGCTACCATGAGGTCGGATTTCAGTGCATCATTGAGATTACCGCCCGCAGCGTAAATGTCTTTGATGTTATTCTTGGAGTAGGGATAAAACACGCATGGCGTTACATTCCCGTTCCACTCGATATAGATATAACCTCCCGGCCGGCCGCCGGCGACGCATCCGCAGGAAAACGCACCGCTGTTCCAAAAGTCGGGCAGGAAGATATTCTTTTCATGGATGAAGTATTTTTCACGTTCAAACATCCATTTTCTCTGTTCCGGGGTTACCATCAGTTCGAGGCTTTGGTGCCTTCCGATAGGCATATACTGAAAGACCCAGCCGTAGACGGCTCCCTGTTCGTTGAAGAAGAAGTCCACAAATTCATCGGAGAGAATCTCTTCAACATTATTCCTTGTAGCAGTCACTGAGATGCCGAATGGTACCCCGGCCTCTCTCAAATTGGCCATGGCTTCCAGGATCTTTTTATAGACTCCTTTTCCGCGTCGGGCATCGGTTGCCCCCTCGAATCCTTCCACGGATATGGCGGGAGTGATGTTCCCCAGTTCAGCCATTTGCCGGGCGATGTCCTTTCTGATGAGGGTTCCATTCGTGTACATCATGAAATAATTATCCTGATGCTCGCGGCACAGATCCAGAATTCCTTTCCCCTCGGATTTCCACATTAACGGTTCTCCACCGGAGATAACGGTAAAAAAGCCATCCCACAGCTTTGTTTTTTCGGTCACAATCCGGTCTACCGTTTCATAATCAAGCTTTTCAGTAGTTGAGGCACCACTGCCCGCATAACACCCGATACAGTGCAAATTGCACCGCTTGCCCGGGCTGATCGTTACAAACTTGGGCGGATCGAATCCAAACTCTTCCATGAATTTCTCTTTCGCCCCCTCTTCATTCCTGAGCATCAATCTGCTGATGAAAACTTTCAGCAGTTTCTTCCTGACACTGGGAGAGATGTTCTTGTTAGTCAATGCCCGTTCAATCGTGTTAATCAGGTTGACTACGATAATGTGTCTTTCGTATCTGATGTTCCATGTGTAGTAATCATTTTGCTCTACCATTCTTTTATAAACAAATTTCTGAGATCGGTGAACGGCAAACTTTCTGAGCTTGTCATTTCCCAGGATGAGATCTAAGGTTGCTGGCAAAGCTTTTTTAAACTGTTGCTTTATAAATTGCATAACCTGACCCCCTGATGAATTAAAACTTTGGTGTTTCGGTTTTAGCGTATGTCTAACGTTATCAATATTTCCTCATCTAAATTCGTTTTATAAGTAGCATATATTGCGCGACTTGTTAGAATTATCTATTAAAACTATTAAATAGTAATTAACATACTATTTCTAATGGTTAGGGTTAGGGAAAACAGACGGAAAGTCATCGCGGGCCGTCCCATTGCAGAAGGTGATCATTAGTGGAGCAAAATGAACAAAAAAACGATGGATCTTCTTGAGGTATCCCGCTACTATCACTAATTATTCAAGTCCTGTCTTAAAGGTCTCGGATCACGTAAAAACATATGGAGTAGTATATGTCACTGATTCATCGTCATCGCCTGGATACGGCGCAGAAGCAGCGGATGGTTCATCCCAACCAATCACCCAACTTTTTGGATCCGGCATTAGAATGGAAACGTCTTTTTGCCGAATGCTGGGGCACATTTTTACTGGTACTTGTCGCTGCAGGCGGGGCAATAGAAGCTGCGCAGAGTAATGGGGCGGTCACGCTGGGCATGGCCGTTGTCGCGCCAGGGCTTATGGTAATGGCTATCATCTATTTTATGGGAACCGTGAGTGGTGCTCACCTGAATCCTGCCGTGACGCTTGCATTTGCTGCGCGACGCAACTTCCCGTGGAGTCGCGTGCCCGGCTATGTTGCCGCACAGTTTGCAGGCAGTTTGCTCGCAGCCCTTTTTCTGCATGGCATTTTTAGTAATTCGACGCTTCTTGGTGCAACCATTCCCGGCTCCGGGATGACCGGTGTCAAAGCGATGGCCGTTGAGGCAATACTGACTGCCGGGCTTGTGAATACGATCCTGGGTACTGCGTCCGGAGCACGTAATATTGGAACGAACGGTGCTATCGCCGTGGGCGGATATATTGCCCTGGCCGGACTCTGGGCGGCACCGGTGACCGGAGCATCCATGAACCCCGTGCGATCATTTGCCCCGGATCTGATAAGAGGGGACCTGTCAACAACATGGATTTACTTTGTTGGTCCGTTGCTGGGGGCATTGATTGGTGTATTTTTCGAATGGATACTCAAAGGGAAAGCTACCACAGAAGGCACGCTCACCGCCCAGGGTACCCTGGGAATCGACGAATCATGATTTCAGGGGAAGTGTTTCAATATCCGTCGGAATGGCAGCCTTTTGAAGCAGTTCGGGACTTTCCGGTTGTAAATCTGTGAGTATCTTTTTCTTTTGTGTGAAAAACTGGTAATAAGAGTAAATGACCAGATGCAGTGTCCGGTCCATCACGCTGTTGACCAATAATATTGCCGTCACTGCGGCCAGTGGAGCTTGCAGCATAGTGGACATACTGATACTGATACTGATAAACAGGAGATCTTTATTCGGGACAAAGGGCAGTATCGCCAGTACGATCTGTGCTACAACGAAAGTAAACCAGATATGCAGTGATATTTCAGGCAGTATAATGTGCCATTGATAAATCTGGATAACAACGAGCAGTACGTGCCGGAGAAAGTGAATAGCAAAAATTTCAAGGGAAGAAAGCAGAGAGAGTGAGATAATGTACTTTTTGAATTTGATGACCAATGCGGCCACAATTCCGGCGGAAATGATAAGAAAGTAAAGCTGGCTATCCGCTATTTTCTGTACCCAGCTATTGAATACGGTCGGATTGGTCTCAAAAAAGATAAATAATATGATTATGGTGAACAAGGTGGATACGATCGCTGATAACACGTTGTTGTCTTTGATGAGCCGCATGATGTCGGTGCTATTGCCGCCAATTTCTTTTCGTACCCACCAAAAAAGAAACACCTCACCGGAGTATCCCAGAACCTCGCTATTGTAAACTTTTTTTACCAGCAGGGCCGTAAATAGCTTCCGGTAGGAGACAGGCCAGATAATCTTATAGATAAAGACCTCGGAGAGTGGCAGTAAAAAAAACAGCGGGAGGTACAGGATATAAAAGAGAGGCTTAACGGGCAGGTTGTTCCAGATGTTTCCCAATCCTATCTCGAAAAAATGAACGATCATATAACACAAAATAGCCGCAACAAAAATGATACGCGACCACTTCAGGATAGCTTTTGCCCACGGTGCTTTTAAGATGATCAGCCAGTGGCCCCCGGCATTCTGCAAGGATTTCACGCTCTCCGCATAAATAGTTTTCAGCTTCATACGGCCTCCGGTTGTATATGCCAATAAAATTTTCTCTCCTGAGTAGTCGGTTTAAGACATGAGCTTTAAAATATTCAGGATACTGCTTATAAGCATATCACAATGCATACCGAAGATTACACGATCGGACATAAAGATGCTGTTATTAGTAATTAATTCTAATGTACATGCATGAGAATTCCAAAGGTGCCTGAGAGAAACAATTTTTGGTAACGATATTTTTATAAGGATACGGGATGGCTGTCGGCGATGTGCCTTTAGCGCCAACTAACTGCTTGATAGACGTTATCTCAAGTTTTATATCTAAAATCTCAGGTTACTGTTCCATACTTACTTTTTTTCTTAATTCATCGATGTGATATTCATGCTCTTCAATCACTTCGGTAAGGACATCCTTGAACTTTTCCAGGGTCTTGTTGCTCTTTTCATCGGTTATCTTTCGCTGAGGGCCCGGAATATTCCGTCGGACATAGTTGATGAAAAAATCAAGATATGCTATAAATAAAAAATGTTTATGTGAGAATTAATGTTAATACTGCAAGAGTGCATTCTGAAAGCGGTTACACCTCCCCGGGAATGGTACGGCAGGCAGCCTCTTCCAAATGAAAGACATTAATGCTGCTTCGTATGACCGGAATACAGGTGGAATGGCAAAAAAGGGTAGTTTATGGTTCAAAGAGAGCAACAAAACAAATGGAAATTTTCCTTGGTTCTGAATACCATTAATAAGGGTAACAAAGGAATTATTCAAAGCTCAAATTGATGTTATCCAATGATTTTATAATGAATTTTATTGATGTTCTCCTTATAGCATCGGAGTGAAACTAAATCAGGCTATTAGCCTGATATCAAATTAAAAGAGGGTTCGTATGGTTGATAAAAAAGTGATATACGTCGCATATGCAAATGAAGACCAAAAAAGGCGCGACGAGCTTAATGATATTCGCCTGGAAACTGCAAAACCATATCGTTTTGTCGATCTCCCCGATGGAGATATCCATGACGAGAAGTGGAAGGAAAGAGTCCGGAAGGATGTGATGAAGTCGGATGGAGTCATCGCCCTGATCAGTAAACACACCCTGAGTTCGGGTGGTCAGCGATGGGAAATCGAATGTGCATGTGACGAGGAAAAGAAAATCATCGGTCTCTGGGCATACGATGATGACACGACTCGCCCGGCAGTTATTGAAAGATATCGCACCATTCACTGGACGAAGGAAGACATCAGCAGGTTCATCGATAGTCTGTAACCGGAGGAAAATCGGCAGATACATCCTTATTTGGGGATAGTGCCGGAATACAATCCTGATAGGATTTCATTTCCAATCGGGTTTTATGGTTCTTTTGCCTTTCAAAGACCGAAACAGTGCCGGTGATCAACTGGCACACGTCCTCGGATCCTACCGGGGACGTGCGGGCCTTTTGGTCGTGGGTTTGCCGCGCGGCGGGGTTCCGGTTGCCGCCAGAGTAGCCGAACAGCTTGATGTCGCTCTCGATGTGATGGTCGTTCGCAAGTTGGGTACACCGGGGCATGAAGAACTGGCAATGGGAGCGATAGCCAGCGGCGGAGTCCGGGTGATAAACGATGAAATAGTCGGGTACATGGATATCGATCAAGAGACCATAGAAATAGTCACAGCCCGGGAGAGAGAGGAACTTGAGCGTCGTGAGCGTGTTTACCGGCGAAAGTATAAAAAGATAAACCTGGAAGACCGTAATGTCATTCTTGTGGACGATGGGCTGGCCACCGGAACAACCATGATGGCGGCCGTACAATCGGCTCGCCACGAGGGAGCCTCGACGTTGATAGTTGCCGTACCTGTTGCCCCGCAGGATACTATAAATGCGCTTTATAATGCAGCCGACGAAGTCGTATGTCTGAAGACGCCAGAGCCATTCAGTGGTGTGGGAATGTGGTATGATGATTTTTGTCAGACATCAGACGAGGAGGTGATGGCATTGTTAAAAAAAGCCAGGTACAGAATGAGAGAAGTAAGAAAACAATAGAAGGCCGTTATGGAAAACACAAAGACAACTATAGATCATCCCGAAATTAAACAGGTTACGATAAACGCAGGCAGCGTTGACCTCGCCGGCGACCTGATGATCCCCGAAAAATGTAGCGGATTGGTTGTGTTTGCTCATGGCAGTGGAAGCAGCCGGTTTAGCCCACGAAACCAGACGGTGGCCGAAGAGCTTAACCGCAGCGGATTGGGAACGCTTCTCTTCGATCTGCTTAGTCCTGCGGAGAATGAGATCGATGAGCTTACCTGCCAGTATCGCTTTAATATCGGGTTGCTGGGTAAACGGTTGACGGCAACACTGGATTGGCTGACTGCACAAAAGGAAACGGTCGGATTAAATGTAGGCTTGTTTGGCGCCAGCACCGGTGCCGCTGCCGCCATTATAGCCGCGGCTGAACGACCGGAGAGCGTGAAGGCGATAGTATCGAGAGGTGGACGTCCCGATCTGGCCAAGCTATACCTTGCAAGGGTTCGTGCCCCATTGCTTTTAATCGTTGGTGGTGACGATGCTTCCGTCATTGCGATGAACAGGAGCGTGTTGCCGGATTTGCGATCCGGGAAAAGGCTGGAAATCATCGCCGGAGCCGGACACCTGTTTGAAGAGCCGGGGAAACTGGAGGAAATGGCTGTTCTGGCACGTGATTGGTTTTTAAAGTGGCTCTGATCCGTACTGTGAAGAAGTTGTCCATTTGATATTTAGTGAATTCGTGGCTTCATTAACCACAGAAATCACGTAAATAAGACACCGTGTTCACGGTGAAAGAAAGCGATAAAAGGACCGGCCTCTTTTGCGTATATCCTGTGAGTATGGTGGGAACAAACGGCATGTAACAAAACGAGAGAGGAGAATAAAAGGAAAAATATAACAACACTGTTTTGTTATTTTTTTTGATTCATAGTTCTGATTCTACTATTTTTATGCAGCCAAAGAGAGAAGGTGCGTATGATACGAAGAAAGGGGTATTTCTTATTAAAACTGGTGGTACCGCTGTTCATTTTGCTAGGTTGCAATCTGGAATCGGGGGAAAGTCCGACATATCAGAAGCCGTTTACTTTTAAGTATATCGAGAGCGGGGGAATCATGGGCATGAATAATATTCTGTCTTATACCGTTGGTGACAGCCTGGTGTATGAGAGCCGGAACTTTCACGTGGCCAAAGTTCTTTCCGCCGGAGAAAAGCAATCCCTCATTGCACTGCTCGATACCCGGCATTTCTTCCGGATGGAACCTTCATATTTGCCACCAAAAGGAATAGCAGACGATAACTACTACACTTTGTCTTATGATTCGCCCTCGCAAAGTAAGAAGGTGGTAGTTTCCGCTTCCTGTGGCACGTTAGTTAATGGATGTGCATGGCCCGATGGTTTCAAGACTATCATGACCTTTATGCAACAGCAAGTCGCCCAGCTTAAAGATGCGACAACAACGGGGTGCGTAAGAATCAAAAAAACATATCATGTGTCACCATGGCCATATGAGGATCAAGTGGTGCTTGGCAATTCCCTTTACGAGACGCTGGAAATCAGCGACACGATAGTTCAAACTCTGCAAACAGCTCAGGACACGACCCCTCGGACCCTGTTCTACGAAGGAGACTGGATCTATAGCCTGGCGTTCAATCTACACGATGCATCAATGTCCATTACCGACCGGACACATCCCATTTACTGGTCCATTGTTCCCTTTCTTGCTAATATCCCCGAACAAGGGGTTGTAATTAAAGGATCGGATTATACCTGGCTGGATTCCGTCTTAACTCATCCGCATTACCCATGGTACTTTACGGACCAGGGGCTTGCCAATGGGAATTCGGCATATGAACTGGATTTTGTTCGCGGAAATGCGTGCCAATGAGATTCAATGCAGGTTCGAGATGAGATACCCAAAGCAGATGTCTTCATAACTTCCTGTAATGTCCTCCTATCAAAGATTCATCCCGAAAGTTTTGGGATGAATCAGAAGTTCCCGATGATAATACCCAATGATGTCATCCTGAATTTCTATCGTTTTTGAGAGATAGCATGATCACGTCAGATGAAGTCATATTCCTTTCACAAATAACAGAAAAATTTTCGTCTGGACTCAGTCTCCGCCTTTCAGGGAATTCCACAGTTTCTTACCCACAGAACCGACTTTATTAAAAAAGCTGTTAACGGCTTGTACAAAAACAGGCTGCCGGTTTTCATAAGGCTTGAAGTCGAAATTTCCCTTAACTCTTGACCAGACGCTTGGGGCCTCAAACAATCGCTGCAAGTATGGAGCAAGCGAAGCTCCCTGAACAGAGCCGCCGGAGCGGTAGTTGAGGGGAGCACCTGACCGGCTGAATAATCCCATGAGTACACTTATCCCGTTTGGCCGCGCAACAAACAAGCCAGCCGATGTGTTCGCCTGCGCTGTCCCTGTTTTCCCGAGATAATCCGCGCTGCTCCAGTCGTACTGGTCCTCTGTGAAATGAAGGGTTCCTTTCGGATCTTTGAGGGCATAGGTGAGGCAGTAGGCTGTTTGCCGTGCCACATCATAGGGGAATAACGGATCATACGGAGATATGTCACTCTTCTCAGTGATAAAATGATCCGGGATCTCCCCATAAGGCGGCACATAGGCCTGCAGCAGACGGAACAGATTCATCGGCTTGGTGGCATCTGCTCCGATGAACGTCGCCGGATATGGAGAAAACGTAGAATCGATACCTGCCTTGTGCAGTCTTTGCTGTAAGGAATCGCCATAACTGACGGACAGGTATGCAGCAGCTACGTTGTTTGATCGTGCCAGGGCATCG
>Ga0102953_1002616_pt1 | contig 10522 bp, 12 predicted proteins | sample SalPon2A_C_D2_MG_FD_78509 | JGI IMG/M metagenome (GOLD analysis project Ga0102953, IMG submission 78509) | Soil microbial communities from South San Francisco under conditions of wetland restoration - Salt Pond MetaG R2A_C_D2_MG | ecosystem: Environmental > Terrestrial > Soil > Wetlands | place... | reverse complement strand
GGTGGTCGAAAAATTTTCAACTACCGGGATATTAAGCACTTCACCGCCTGCCGCCAAAACCTCTTCGGCTCCAACAATCTTTTCCACCGGCCAATCGCCGCCCTTCACCAGAATATCGGGGCGCAGCTCAGTAATCAGCTTCAGCGGCGTATCCTCGCCGAACAGGACCACATGGTCGACGCAGCCCAGGGCGGCAAGGACCCGGCCTCGGGACTCTTCATCGTTCATGGGACGCTCCGGACCTTTTATGGAGCGCACCGAGGCATCGCTGTTCAAGCCCACCACCAGACAATCGCCGAGACGGCGGGCATCTTCAAGATAGGTGACATGGCCGCGGTGGAGGATATCGAAACAACCGTTGGTAAAAACTACTTTTCGGCCCAGGCGGTGGTAGTTTTCAGCGGTATTCTTTAAGGTTGGTAAATCAACGAACTTGTCCCGGTCGGGAAAACGATACGATGCCGAGGCCACCGCGGTGAACAATTTGCGGCTTCTGGCCAGGAGGGCCGGGTCCAGCTTAATCTTGGATTGTTCGGGCTGATCGCCTGCTTCGTATAAAACCTTGCCGTCCGGGGCGACAACCATCGAATGGCCGCCGAACTCGATCTCGTCGCTGGTCCCGCAACGATTGCAGCCGACCACGAAAATCTGGTTTTCGATGGCCCTGGCCTTGAGAAGAGTCCGCCAGTGTTCCCTCCGTGAGGCGGGCCACTGGGCGCTGACCACCAGAAGCTCGGCCCCCTTGGCCGCCTGGCTTCTGATCAGATCCGGGAAGCGCAGATCGTAGCAGACTGCTCCGGCCAGCATTCCCAATTCGCCGACCTTAACCGGCTGGGGATTGTTGCCGGCGGTGAAATGGAGGTTCTCTTTCATCGGCGCGAAAAGCTGCTGCTTACGGGTCGAGCCGACGATTCCGACAGGTCCAACAAAATAGAGGGTGTTGAATATCTTGGTTTTTCCGGCCGATATCTCCACCTTTTCCGGCAACGATCCGGCAATGTAAATATTGTATTTCGCCGCTTCTTCCTTCAATGCCGCTAGCATTTCCTCCCGGCGCTCGGCATGTTCCGCCATGCGCGGATAGTCGAAACCGGCCGCCCAGAGTTCGGGGAGGACCGCAAGGCCCGGAGATTTTAAGTCCAGCTCGGCCAAGCCCCTGCGCACCTCGGCAAGATTACGGTCGTTTTCGCCAAGTTTGACGTCGTATTGGATAAAACCGACCGTAGATGGCGGCAAAGCATTAATTTTTGAATCGTTATGGTCCATATTATTCAAAATAACTCACCTTAAAGACTTAAGCTCTGTATAAACAAATCCGATTATAACATAAAGGGAAGCCTGCCGATTAACCGGATTCCAGTAAACTTCCAACAGGCGGCCCCTTCGTTTCCGGTCACGATGAACCCAGCCGCTCCCGTTTCAATTTATTCTTTCTGGTGGTAACGTACAAGGCCTCGACCTTCGCCCTGGCCCAAGGCGTCCGCCGCAGGAATTTCAGACTGGAATTTACAGTGGGGTTAACATTAAAACACTGGATCTTGATCCACTGGCCCAGCTTTTCCCAGCCATAACATTCGACCAGATAGTTGATGATCTGCACCAGGGTCACGCCATGAAGCAGGTCGTGGGTTTGTTGGTCAGCCATGTTCGGGCGGGCGCCTCCTTTTTACGGGAAAATAGCGGCAGAGGCCGAGGCCTCAGAAATTTTATTCACCTAACTTTCTGCGGCGGATAAATTATTAAGTCCGCAATTTACCAGAGCCCGACATTTTGTCATTATTTTAGAAAAATGGGTCGAAACGGGTCGGATTAAATAGGGCCGGATGATTTCGATAGGCAAAGGAAAGTTGTTTGTTGGTAGGAACAAAGGAGGAGGGCAGGGTGGTTATGCCATCCTTAACTTAATTCAATAAGTAAAGAACGTCCTATTACCACTCTCACAGTACAACAATTTATGTTAGAGATAACCTAGGTTGGTTAGTCTATAACGCATAGCTTCTGGGCTGACATTGAAGCTGTTGGCCAAGGAATCTACATATTCAATTCCATTTTCGACACAACTTGCGATAAGGGCCGCGGGCATAAGGATTTCGGCAGCAAAAAAATTTGCTTCAGTTTCTTGTGAAGATCTTATCTTGTCTGCACGAAAATACATTTCTTCATTCTTCTTCTCAAAATCATCGTAATGCAAAATATCGTCTGTATGAAGAATATGGTGCCCAATTTCATGAGCAATAGTAAACCGCTGTCTTGTTTCGAAATGAGTCTTGTTCACACCTAAATATAATTTGCCATCTTTCTTAAAGAATACGCCCGATATGTCATCCGAAAAATCCCGATAGATAATATTAATATTCCTACAATTAGCTATTTTTTCTAAATCAGTGGATATGTCATTGCGATTTTTGACATCAATTGAATCAGTTTCAATGCCACAATCAGATAAGAGTTTATTCGCTTTTCTCTTAATAATACTGAAAGGAATTCGATCAGCCATTATCAGGGTCCTCCTCTACGCTCTCAATAAAGTCCAAAATCTCTTTTTTCTCTTTTCTGGGTACATTATGATTCTCAAGGCGCTTTTCGTGGGAAGTTGAATTCTTAATTTCCTCCAATGATGGCAGAAAATCATGTACCCCAACATTTAGACGTTCAGCGATTTGATACAAGTAAGATATATATACTGCTGTATTTCCACTCTCATAATTTGCTAATGAAGCTCTTGAAACATCAATAGCTTCAGCAAGTTTGACTTGTGAAAAACCTGCAGCTTCACGCTTTTCTTTTATCTTCTTTCCGACAAGCACATAAATTAAATCTTCATCTATCATAACCAAACAATATAAATTAGCACACTTTTCGTCAATGTATATTTTAACTAACATTGTCAATAATTATAAATATTTCAAATACTTCTATTGCCATCAAGGTAACCTGCTGACAATACTGCACTAATCCTTCCTCAACCTCAAGCTAAATTTTACAAAAAAAACATGTTGGTTATATTGACATAATGTATTCTGATTGTTAAAGTAGATGCATGGTTAATCGCTAGAATAAAGGAGGTGGTTAGATTGGCGACAAACGCACCAACAGGTGATGGACACCGAAATGGGGCAGTACGAGGTCGCTCCCAAACGTATAACCCAAAAACTGGAAACTGGATTAAACGAGACAAGAGCAATGGCCGTTTTATGGACCAGAAAGGCGACGGGAGGCCCTTCAAGGGCGTAAGGAAAGAGAAGTAAATTATTGGCAGGGAGGGCTTCTAAGGAAGCCCTCCTCACAAAAAAATGACTCAAGGAGTTGATGCAATGGCAAATAAAAATCAAGAGAAGGAAATCGTTTTTTTCGTAGACAAAGAGCAGTTTAAAACCACAAAAACGGTATTAACAGTACGTGAAATCCTGCAAGATTACGCAAAGGAAGACCCTAACGAAACTAAACTGGAACTGAGGAAAGGCAATGATACACACAGGTACACCGATATAAATGAGCCGATCCCCCTATCTAATGGAATGAAATTTATTGTTCTGCACGATGGTCCAACTACTGTCTCTTGAGGTGAAATCATGTATGGCCCGGGAAGACTTCTAAAAGATTTATCTGATATTGGATATATGGTTGAATCAGTAATAGTCGAGAAAACAACATATGCTATTATCCCTGGTTACGAAATAGATTTTGGTCGATTTAAAGGTCGGGTGATTGACCTAGGAATTCCTTCTACCCCAGATTTCCCACGTACTCCGCCAGCCTCAATCCATGTTAAGGCACACCCCCAATTGTTTGAAAAAACAGATAGCATACCAAACGTGCGAAATATCACAGATAGTCCCCTCGGGCCTGACTGGAGATATTGGAGTAGGAATCTGCAGTGGAACAATAATGAAAAATCGACCCGAAGACTGATGAATCAGGTCAAAGGAATATTTGCCAATGCATGAACCAGAAATGTCAGTAGCCATGGCCGAAACTATTTATAGAAGTCTCTCTGCTCATCTGATTCGCCCAGATCAACAAGAAGACTTGATTTTCGCCTTATGGACACCCTCAGAGGGGAGTTCAAGGCTAACAGCTCTCATCCATACACTGATCTATCCTGAAGTAGGGGATCGGCAAGTGCATGGCAACGTTAGTTTCAATCCTGGGTACTTTCAACGTGTATATAAATTGGCCATTGAAAGTGGGTATGGAATCGCATTCCTCCATAGCCATCCCTTTCCTGGTTGGCAGGGGATGAGTGCTGATGACATTGAGGCCGAAAGAAAAATGGCTAGTGCTGTTGATGCACTTACCGATCTACCATTGGTGGGTATGACTTTAAGTTCGAATGGCATATGGAGTGCTCGTATGTGGGAACAAGAAAAAGGTAGAAAATATAGGGGGAGATGGTGCCATTCTGTTCGAAGTGCGGGGCAGGCTCTAAGAGTTGACTTCCATGACCAATTACTACCAAAGCCTGAATATCGGGAGATGTTCAAAAGAACAATTACTGTATGGGGGAAGGAGAACCATGCTAATCTCGCACGACTCAGAATAGGGGTAGTTGGATTGGGTAGTGTCGGAATAATTATTGCCGAAAGCCTTGCGAGAATGGGTTTATGCCGGTTTTGCCTGATAGATTTCGATGAAGTTCAACGACACAACTTGGACAGACTCCTTGGAGCATCTGAAGATGACCTTGGAAGACTTAAGGTGTCAATAGCAGAAAGACTAATTAGAAGCTCTGCAACAGCAAAGGAAGTGGATATTATTATGGCTCCTTATAGCATAGCAGAGGAAGAAGGCTATCGTGCCGCCCTCGACTGCGATGTTTTATTTAGCTGCGTAGATCGCCCAAGGGCTCGGCATATTCTAAACCATATGGCCTATGGACATTTCATCCCTGTCGTTGATGGTGGAATTGCTGTGCGTTTTAAAAATGAAGAGTTTAGCGGCGTCGATTGGCAACTCCAAACCGTCGCACCAGGGCGCCCTTGCTTACACTGCCTTGGCACTTATAACCTTGGTGATGTCGCTTTAGAAGAAAGTGGCAAGCTTGATGACCCTACTTATATGAAAGGGCTCCCTCAAAATCATCGTCTCAAAAACAATGAGAATGTGTTCCCCTTTAGTGCAAATCTGGCATCACTGGAAGTCCTCCAGTTTGTTGCTCTCGCGACAGGCGCAGGAGGAATACACAATTTCGGTGTTCAGCGGTATAGGTTTTGGCCTGGCATTGTTGATACAGACAGTGTGAGGGTATGTGACGAAGGTTGCGATTGTGCAGAGCTTGAAGGCTCTGGCGACCGATATTTTCAACTATACGGCAAGGATCTAGCCGCACAAGCTGCTCGAAAAAGGCAGAAAAGTTATTCTTCGAATAAACAGATTTGTTAATAAAACTGATCAAAGATAACAGAAAGATTGGGGGGGACACCCGTTTGGGAGGAAGTAAGTAAGTTCAATTGGCTCTTCGTAGCGTTTTACTTCTTTTACCTTTATCGCATATGCAACATCACGACCTCGGAAATACTCATTAAAAAACTGTTCTGTAATTCCAGAGAATGAGGAAGTTAAGCGCCAGAGAGTTCTTGGACATTCAGAAATTATTTCGCTGATGCCAAATTCGCCGAGGACCTTCCCTACGGGTTTTGTTGCATATATTACAACTGTTGTTACATCGGGATTTCGGAAGACTGCTTTTCTGAATTCAAACCGTTTCTTACCTGTAAGAATTTTTTCTGCGTATTCAGGTTTAATGGATAATAAGACTTTCATCTATTTGCCCCTTATTTGTTACGGCGAGTAGCTGCTTTTCATCAAGCGGCATGAATCCCCAGTAAGAGTCAGGGTCGAACCCTAAGTCTATCATAACTCCACGGTTGACCCTCCTCTTCAACGCAATATTGTACATAAATCGAATAACATGGGGGTACTTTCTTTTCAACCAAAACTCCTTTAACTCGCCCCTAGTAAACACGCTATACGGTTGGCAATATTTCAAGAAATCTGCTTCGGTACCAAATGAACCTAACGATCGGTATTCCTCAACGACACATAAAGACGTCGCTACCGAGCGATAATAAGCTGGGCCTTTGTGGTCTGTCGTACGATATATCAATAAGACGTCCCCCCGCGAAAGTTCTCCCATGCCTTCCATCGCGGCCAAGTAAACTTTATGAATACTGTTTGTATGGGATATGTCCTGCACAATTTCTGCATCCTCTGTGGCAAGAATAGAATCAGGCAAAAGGCGGGTGTGCCATTTAGGGTAGAGAGAAAGCAGATAAGATTGGTGTCCTTTTAAGTTTACCAAGGGATAACTTGTTACTACATCTGAGGTGCTTTCTTGGAGGTTCTTTACTAAAACAAATTCTATCCCATTATCTGTATGTTTTTCGGTCTTTTGCGAAAATCCGTATTCCGCAAAAAGTTTAACGAGAGCAGCATGCTTCGGGAAAAGTGTTACATATATCTCGGTTACACCCTCGGAAATCGCATGGTCGAATATTTTTTTTAAAAACCGTTCGCCCAGTTTTGTACCGTGTGCATTGATTTTAAAGGTACCGACTTTAAGCCTACGGGCAGGGGGTAGAGGAACTTTTACATCTTCTACAGGGCCGTCCTCAACCTTAAGGTATAGAAATCCATTTACCTCACCAGCATCAGATTCGAAAACATACGCATAATCATTGGCCTTCTTCTTAAACCATTCAGGGAACTCCTTGTAGTCAGCTTTTAAAGAGTCGAAGAATGGATCACTCAAATTGGTTTGTTTGAATAGCTTTCGGCTTAGATCCATAACTGGTCTCCCCTATTCTTGCCGATTTAATGGCATTTCAAATCCTTTATTAAGAAAAGGGAATTACTCTCCTCTTTTCTAGTGTCTTACTCAATCTATCCGATAAACGAAGTTTGTGACAATTGATAATCAAAATAGTTAAAAATAATTCGGGCTGCTTACTTAATTGTTTTGCTGTTAGAAGAAGGGGGGCGTCACCTTTGTCATACTATTTCCCAGTTGACACCGGCACGTGGTCGGATGTTATCTGTATCGGTAAGGTTCACAAGATCAAATTCAAGTACGAGGAGAAGGGTTATGAATAAAAGCGATTTACCGGTGGTGATCGGGGTTTTGCTGCTGAGTTTCGGTATGATGTTCTGGCCAGCCGGTTCGGCGCGGGCCGCCAATGGTTCCGAATGGGAGATGACCACCACCATGGAGATTCCCGGCATGCCTTTCGCCATGCCGCCGACGATCAGACGTCAGTGCCTGCAGGACCAAGCCGTCCCCTTCCGTGATAACGAAGACCAGAACTGCCGGGTTGTCAACAAGGAGAAGTCCGGCGACACCATGAACTGGAAATTGGTCTGCGACGGCCCGGATGGCAGGAGCGAGATGACCGGCGTCACCAAGTACACCGGCGACACCATGGACACCAAGATCCAGGTGAAGGGCGGCCAGGGCGAGATGTCCATACATACGACCGGCAAGAAACTGGGGCCTTGCTGATAACCTCAAAAAACAACTATTGAAATACCGGGCTTTGTGCTCATGTGGGAAATATGAATAATAACGATGTATTACGTCGTATCCGTTTTACTTTCAATTTTGGTGATTCGAAGATGATTTTAATCTTCGGGTTGGCTGATCATCCGGTAACCAGGGAGCAGGTCAGCGCCTGGTTGAAAAAAGATGATGACCCGGCCTTTAAGGAATGCAGCGACACTGAGTTGGCGATTTTCCTGAATGGTCTGATCAACGATAAGCGGGGCAAAAAAAAGGGGGCGCAACCCGAGCCGGAGACAGAGTTGACTAACAATGCAATTTTCATGAAATTGAAAATAGCCCTTAACATGAAAGCCGAAGATGTTCTGGCGGTGATGGATCTGGCCGATTTTTCCATGAGCAAGCATGAATTGAGTGCGTTTTTCCGGAAGCCGGGCCACAAACATTATCGTGAGTGTAACGACCAGATTTTACGTAATTTTCTAAAAGGCCTCCAACTTAAGTTTCGTCCTAAATCCCAGGAAACGGATCAGAAACTTCCGCAATGAAAATATATTTGCTGACCCATGAACGCGAGCGGAAGAAGGCAACGAACACCGGCCGAATTGTCAAAAATTCTTTGGGCGGTAAGGTGGAGATCCACGTTTGGAAGAGGACTGAGCCGCCCGATGAAATCATTGAGCTCATCAATCGCGATGAGATCGCGCTCCTCTATCCGGATGGTGATGATAGTCCCGCAAATTCTTTAGCGGACTTTGAAAATTTTCTGATCCTGGACGCCACCTGGCAGGAAGCGCGGAAAATCTACAATAGAAGCCCTTATCTGCAGCGGGCCAGCCGTGGCAGTTTACGGATTGACCAGCCATCGAGTTATACGTTGCGTCGAAATCAAATAGCCGGTGGATTGAGCACTGCGGAATGTGCGATTGAATTGTTAAAGTTGAAAGGCCGGAAATGTCTGGCTGAAAGAGTCAGGGTAGAGTTTGATCGCATTAATACGAAACAAAATATCAGCAGCAGGCTTTAATTGAAAACAGATGGCTGCGTTCCGGATCTCTCGCTTTTCCGGGTTGTCGTCCGAACCGGACTAAATAATACAGGGGTATATTTGTGGCGTTTAAACCGACAATTTATAAATTGAAAATAACCTTGGCTGATACCGACCGAAATTATTATGACACCATCAATCTAACCGTTGCCCAGCACCCCTCTGAAACACTTGAACGAATGATGGCTCGAGTTCTGGCCTTTTGTATTAATGCCCGGGAACATCTTGTTTTCACAAAAGGACTAAGCGCCGTGGAAGAGCCTGATATCTGGGCTCGCACCATGGATGACCGGCTATCAATATGGATCGACGTAGGCGAACCGAGCGTAGATAGAATAAGAAAAGCCACCAGACTTTCGCCGGTAGTTAAAGTGTATAGTTTTAATTCGAAATCGGATACCTGGTGGTCGTTGGGGCAAGCAAAGGTAAAGGCGCTGCCGGCGTCTGTTTTTCAGTTTCAGTGGGGAAGCATCCAGGCCCTGGCGGTGCTGGTAAAGCGCACTATGGACCTTGCCGTCACTATTACCGGCGATACGGCCTATGTTACCTCTGAATCCGGGGAATGTGAAGTGTCCTGGACATCATTGCAGCTTGCATGATCGAAGGGGGGACGTTCTCCAAAAATAAAAAAATGTTAGACAATGTGATCGTTTCTAAGCCTTATCAAGTATCCCGCTTTTATAGCCAGGCTATTCGAAATAGCTTCTTCCCCGGATTGTTTCTTTCCGTCAATATGCAATTATGTTAATTTGGCCGTGCGGGAAATCCAGGGCATGGTCAGTGATTTAGGTGTGGAATTCATTCGCCCGATAGCCTATTCATGCCGGAAATATATATGAGGTTTTAATAATGACCAACGAAGTCCATTTTTTACCGGACGATATCAAGATAAACGTCGAGGACGGTGAAAACCTGTTGGCGGCGGCGGCCACGGCCGGAGTTTACATCCACGCTTACTGCGGGGGCGACGGGGTCTGCGGCAAGTGTAAATGCAAGATCGAAGAGGGCGAGGCCGGCGCCTCCGGGCCTCCCGCCGACAAGAACGGCTACCGCCTGGCCTGCCAGACCACGGTCAAAGGCGATCTGACTGTATCGATTCCCGAAACCGTCAGCAAGGATGGCCGGTCCTTGAAGAGAAAACCGAAGACCACCCGGGCCATTTCGGCTCGTTCGATGTCGGAACTGGTCGGCAGCTGGAAACTCGACCCTCCGGTTGAAAAACGGTTCATCAAACTGCCGCCGCCGACCATCGACGATAACACACCCGACCTGCAAAGGTTGCTGCGGGAGATCCGCAAGGGCTGCCACGACTGCGAGGAGCCGACCTACGACCATCCCCAGCTGCTTCAGGAACTGCCGATGATCGTGCGCGAGGCCAATTGGGAAGTAACGGTGATCATGCTCCGCGGCAGAAGGGCCGAGGAGCCCGACCGGATCATCGCCGTGGAAGCGGGCGACACCTCCGACCGGCTTTACGGTCTGGCGGTAGACATCGGCACCACCACGATCGGCGGTCTGCTTCTCGACCTGAACAGCGGCAAGGTCCTGGCCGAGGCCTCGGGTTATAACGATCAGATCAGGTTCGGCGAGGATGTCATCTCGCGAATCATATACTCCCAAAGGCCGGGAGGCTTGGAAGATCTCCAGGAAAAGGTGGTAAATACCATCAACAAGGTGATCGAAAACGTCTGCCAGCAGGTGATGATCAGCCCCAGCGACATCAGCTACATCATGGCGGCGGGCAATACCGTGATGAGCCAGCTGCTTCTGGCCATCAACCCCAAATATCTGCGCGAGGCGCCCTATGTGCCGACCTGCAGCCAGATGCCCCTGACCCGCGCGGCCGGGATCGGCATTTACGCCCATCCATCGGTACGCCTCTTCCTCTATCCCTCCATTGCCAGCTACGTCGGCGGCGATATCGTCGCCGGGGTCCATGCCTGCCAGATGCACAAGAGCCCGGAGCTGACCCTGTTCAT
>Ga0102953_1002615_pt1 | contig 10523 bp, 11 predicted proteins | sample SalPon2A_C_D2_MG_FD_78509 | JGI IMG/M metagenome (GOLD analysis project Ga0102953, IMG submission 78509) | Soil microbial communities from South San Francisco under conditions of wetland restoration - Salt Pond MetaG R2A_C_D2_MG | ecosystem: Environmental > Terrestrial > Soil > Wetlands | place... | reverse complement strand
CGCGGCCGTCGAGCTGGAGCTGCGGAACTGGCGCTGGTCCGGCGTGCCCTTCTACGTGCGCTCCGGCAAGCGCCTCGAGATGAAGGCCACCGAGATCGTGCTGCACTTCAAGACGCCGCCGCATGTCCCCTTCGACCTGCCCTCGAGCCTCAAGGCCGATCGCCTGGTGCTGCGCCTGGTTCCGGACGAGGGCATCGTGCTCCGCTTCAACGGCAAGCGGCCCGGACAGGGCATCGAGCTCGATCGCATCAGCCTCGACTTCCTCTACGGCCGCAGCTTCGATCGTCCCAACCCCGACGCCTACGAGACGTTGCTGCTCGATGTGATGCTCGGCGACGCCACGCTGTTCATGCGGGCGGACGAGGTCGAGGCGCAGTGGCGTGTCATCGGGCCACTGCTCGAGCTGGTCGACCGCGACCCGCCCACGCCCAGCTTCTACGAGGCCGGCAGCATGGGCCCGGACCCCGCCTATAGGCTGCTGGAGGACGAGGGGCGCTACTGGCACCGCCCGGCGGAGGACTGAAGACCCCCGGGCGCCTCGCCGGTGGACGACCGGGCGGGGGCGCCCGCATGGCCTCGGGCGCGCCCGGCAGACACCTGCAAGGCCCGCTGGATATCCACCATACAGACACGCATACAATTGCACGAATTGCGTCCTAGACGCTTTTCGTGGTAGATTCTGGCGTGACCTCCGTCAGCATACTCGGCATCCCCATGGACCTCGGCGCCGGGCGGCGCGGGGTCGACATGGGCCCCAGCGCCCTGCGCCTGGCGCGGCTGGCGCCCACCCTGCGCGAGCTCGGCCACCGCGTGACCGACCTCGGCAACGTCGAGGTGCCGGTGCCGGAGGCGGTCCCCAACCCGAACGGCCTCCACTACGCCGACGCCATCGCCTCGACCTGCAGGGCTGCCTACGAGCGCCTGCGGAGCCTCGAGCCGGGAACCTTCGTGATCGGACTCGGAGGCGACCACTCGGTGAGCATGGGCACCGTGCCGGGGGTGGCGGCGGGCCGCCGCACCGGCGTGGTCTGGATCGACGCCCACGCCGACCTCAACACGCCCGACACGAGCCCCAGCGGCAACATCCACGGCATGCCGCTGGCGCATCTCCTGGGCCTCGGGGACGCGCGCCTCACCGGCGTGTGGGACGGCGGGCCCGCGCTGCGCGCCGAGGACATCGTGTTCGTCGGTCTGCGGAGCATCGACCCGGCCGAGCGCCGGCTCATCCGGGAGCGCGGCATGGCCGCGTACACCATGAAAGACATCGACCAGCGCGGCATGGCCGGCATCGCGTCGGAGGCCATCGAGCGCCTCGGGCACGTCGACCGGCTGCACGTCTCCTTCGACGCGGACGTCCTCGACCCGGACCTCGCGCCGGGCGTGGGCACGCCCGTCCCGGGCGGGCTCAGCTACCGCGAGGCGCACCTGCTCATGGAGCTCCTCAGCGACTCCGGCCGTACCACCAGCCTCGACCTGGTCGAGGTGAACCCCATCCTCGACGAGCGCAACCGCACGGCCGCCATCATGGTCGAGATGGCCGCCAGCCTGCTCGGCAAGAAGATCCTGTGACCCTTCCGGCGCACCCGTCCCGCGCCCGTGCCGGCGCGGGCCGCGTGCCCGCCGCCGCCCACGAGAACGCCGCCGGAGCCTGACCCCGGCGGCCATACGCTGCGCGCCCGTGCCGCACCCGGCGGCCCCGGCTCAGACGGGCACCGCCGCCGTGGCCATGGCCTGACGGATGCGCGGCATGAAGCTGTTGAGGGCCTCGTCGCCGGCGCGGATGGCGATCTCCGCGCGGTGGAAGTTCAGCCAGTGGATGGGGGGCCGGGTCTGAACGTGCAGGCTCGCCTCCTCGTCCACCTCCATCAGCCAGCCGTCGGCGGCGCAGGCGAGCGCGCGACCCAGCCGCGCGGCGACGCCGCGTCCCGTCCCCTGCCCCAGCGAGCGGTGCAGGCGTTGCCCCAGGTCGGTATGCAGGAAGCGACGGGCGGCGCGGATGCTCCGCGAGTCACCGGCCTCCATGCCGGCCCCGATACCGATGGCAAGATCCACCTCGAAGCTCCGCAGGGTGTCGAGCGGCACGGGCGAGCCGATGCCGCCGTCCATCAGCCGGCGCCCACCTACCGTGACGGGCGCGAACACGCCGGGGATCGAGGCGCTGGCGCGCAGGGCGGGTGCCAGCGGTCCGCTCGAGAGCAGCACCCGCTCGCCGCTGTCGACGTCCGTCGCCACCACCACCAGCGGCCGCTCCAGGTCCTCGAAGCTGCGCCCTTCGACCATGGCGTCGAAGTAGGCCTCCAGCCGGCGACCGCCGAACAGGGCCCCCTTGTGCAGGCCGAAGTCGGCGATGTACGGGAAGACGTCCCGGCGGCGCATGGCCGCCGCCTCGGCCCGGAGGTCTGCCGGGCTGCGCCCCATGGCGTACAGGGCACCGATGACGGCGCCGAAGCTGGTCCCGGCGAGGATGTCGGGAGCGAAGCCATGACGCTCGAGGCTGGCGAGCGCACCGATGTGCGCGTAGCCGCGGGCGCTGCCACCGCCGAGCGCGACCCCTATGCGGTAGCGGCGCTCGGCTGCGATGTGGGTCTCGGGAACGTCCATCGCTGTTCAGTGTACGGGAGGCTCCATGAGTTCTTTGTCACTCCGCTCGCCTCACCCCGACATGCCATGCTGGAGCGGTATGACGTCGACGGTAACGGCCGCGGAGGCGGCGGAGGCCCGAGCGCAGCCGGAGCTGAGCGTGGTGGTGGTGCACTACCGGGTGCCGGACATCCTTATGGAGGCGCTGCGCCGGCTGGCCCGGGCGGCGCCGCATGCCGAGGTGGTGCTGGTGGACACCGATGCAGACCCCGCCGTCTTCGCCAGAGCACGCGCGGTGCTCCCCGAGCTGGTCACGGTGGCCGCACCCAACCACTCCTACGCCCACGCGGCGAACCTGGGGCTCAAGCACACCCGCGGGCGCTTCCTGGCATTGATGAACCCGGACCTGTACCTGGAGCCCGACACCCTGCCACGGCTGCTGGCCGCCTTGCGGGCACATCCGTCGGCCGGCGTGGTCGCGCCGGTAGCGCGCACGCCGCGCGGCCGCCGTCAGGACCACGGCCCGCTCTACCACCCCAACTACCTGCGTCTCGCGCTCAGGCCTGGCGGCAGCGTCCGGGTCGCGTGGGTTCCCGGCTACCTGCACGTGCTGCGCCGCGAGGCACTGGACGCGGTGGGCGGAATGGACGCCAGCCTGCGCTTCTACAACGAGGACATCGACTTCTGCCGGCGGCTGCGCGCCGCGGGCTTCCATGCGCGCCTGGTCGACGCGCCCGTCCTGCATCTCGGCGGCAGCTCCACCCCTGCGGCGGGCGCCTTCCTGGTCGAGGGCGTACGCGGCGGTTATCAGCTCTCGCGCCGCTACCTGCCGCCCGCCCTGCGGCGCGCCCATCGCGCCGGCCTGCTCGCCTGGGCCGGGGTGGCCGCAGCCATGGCTCCCGGCGAGCGCCGCGACGCCTATCGCACGGTGGCGGCGATGGCGCGCGGCGGCGGCTTCGACGACCCCCCGTTCGGCGCCACGCTGGCGGACGTCGACCCGCCGGCGGGAACCCCGCCGCAGCGGCTGGAAGGGTGCCGCCGCCCGTGACCACCTCGGCCGCGCACGCGCTGACGCCGTTCGTCGACGCCATCGAGCACGATCCGGTGTTCGCCTACTCGCTCCTGGCGGCGGCCCTGCTGGCCGTGGTCTCCCTCGCCACCAGCCTGCTTCGCCGGGACCTGGCCGTGCTGCTGCGCCCGCGGCTGCTGCTGCGCGTGGTCGCCGCGGTGCTGCTGGCCTTCGGGCTGTGGCTGGCGGGCACCCTCCTGCAACGCAGCCTCGGCACCGTGCCGATCGTCGAGGTGGTGGGCGGCCTGGCACGCTTCCCGCTCTACCTGACGGCGCTGGCGTACGGGCCCGGGGTGGGGCTGGTGGCCGGCGCCCTCTTCGCCGGCCTGCAGGCCGGCGGTGGGGCGGCAGGCTGGGATGCCGTGCTGGTCACGCTGGAGCTGGTCGTGCTGGGGTGGCTCGCCATCTACCCGTCCCCGCGTCGCGGCCGCTGGGCGGGCCCCTTCGATGCCGTGCTCGCCTACGCCCTGGCCTGGGGAACGGGCGGGCTGGCGTTGCTCGACTCCCGGCACGGCACGGTCACGCCGAGCGCGCTCTGGGCGCAGCACCAGCACGTCGTCCTGGGCGTCGCCGTGACCGTCGTGCTGCTGGTCCTGGTCTCGCCCGGCGCCTACGACCGCCTCTTCCCGGGGAGCCGCATCGCCCCGCCCGAGCCCGGAGCCCCCGCGCCGGCCGACGCCGCCGAGCACGAGCGCGCGCGCGACGGCAGACGCGACCCCATGACGCTCACCCACCCCGAGCTGCCGCGCGCCCTCGAGCGGGGACGCCACCAACGCGAGCTGGAGCCGTTCCCGAACCGCCTCTCCGACGACGGCGACGCCGACTGACCGCGCCTCAACCGCGCTCGCCGGGCAGCCGCGCCAGCGGAACGCTCACGCCGAAGACGTTGCCCGCACCGTCCGGAGCCGGGCCGCCCCACGCCTGGCCGCCCCAGCGCTCGGCGATGGAGCGCACGATGTAGAGTCCCAGCCCCGTGCCCTTCGCCTTCACGCCGTCCGCCCTGGCATGCGGCTCGAACAGCTGGGGGACGCGGGAGGGGTCCAGCGGCTGGCCCTCGTCGGACACCTCCAGGCGCACGAGCCGCTCCGCCGGCGACGCCTGGAGGTGCACGCGCCCGCCGTCGGGGCCGTGCACCGCGGCGTTCTCGAGCAGGTTGATGAGCACCTGCAGCAGCTTGTCCTCATCGGCCCACACCGCCGTCCCCGGAACGTCGACGCTGAGCCGCACCGCGTGCGCGCGCAGCGACGGCTGCACCACCGCCACCGCCCGCTCCACCACCTCGGCCAGCACCAGGCTGCGCTCCCGCGGCGGCCGCACCTCCACGGTCAGGTCTTCCAGCAGCCGTACCAGGCGGGCGGACTCGTCACGAGCGCGCCTCACGAAGCGACGCCGCAGGGCCTCGGGGAGGTCGTCATCGAGCGCCTCGAGGGTGGCCCGGATGGCCGTGACGGGCGTCCGGAGCTCGTGGGACAGCACCGCCAGCAGCTCACGGGCATCCTCCTGCGCGCGCCGGAGCGCGGTCAGGTCCAGCAACAGCAGCGCCCCCTCCACCGGCACCGCCTGCAGCCGGCGGCCTCGCGTCTCCAGCTCGACGGTCCGGCCGGACGCCACCGCGTCCTCCAGGCGATGGTCCCGTAGCACCCGGATGAGCGGCTCGCCCACGGCGCGCTCGGGCGCCACCTCCAGGAAGCGTGCGGCCGCCCGGTTCACCAGCGTCACGCGGCCCTCCTCCATGAGCACCACGCCCTCATCGAGGGCATCGAGCCAGGCGCCGATGCCGGCGACGGGCCCGCGGGTCACGGCGCGCGGGCCGAGGATGCGGCGCCCGGCGGCTCCGCGAGGCGGTAGCCGCGGCCCCGCACGGTCTCGATCAGCTCGGCGCCGAGGCGGCTCCGGAGCTGCGCCACGTGCTGGTCGACGGTGCGCTCGGAGCCGACGAAGTCCTCTCCCCAGACGCGGTCGAGCAGCTCCGAGCGGCTGAACACGCGCCCGGGGTGCTCGGCGAAGAAGGCAAGCAGCTCGTACTCGCGCCGGGTGAGGTCCACCTCGCTGCCGCGAAGCGCCACCCGTGCGCGCTCCGTGTCCACCCGCAGCGGGCCCACGGCCAGCGTGCCGCGCGGCGGGGCGCGCCGGAGCAGGGCGCGCACGCGCGCCACCAGCTCGGCGGCGCTGAAGGGCTTCACCAGGTAGTCGTCGGCGCCGCCCTCGAGCCCCTCGACGCGGTCCACCTCGCGAGCTCGAGCCGTCAGGAGCAGCACCGGCACGGTATGTCCGCGTTGCGCACGCAAGCGCGCCAGCCAGTGCAAGCCGGACTCGCCGGGGAGCATCCAGTCCAGGACCACCGCATCCGCCCCCTCCACCCGTCCCCAGCCGCTCTCGGCGTCGGCCGCCTCGACGACGTGGAAGCCGGCGGAAGACAGGTGGTACGCCACCAGCTCGCGCACGGTGTCGTCGTCCTCGACCACCAGCACCGTCGCCGTCCTGCCGGTCACGCCCGCCCGCCTCGCCGCGCTCGGTAGCGGGTCGGGAAGGAGCCGCCTCGGTCCACGCCTCAATCATACGGAGCGGCCGTCATCGGCTCGTCATCCCGGGCCCCGGCCGGCCGCCACGGCGCCCCGCCGGACACCGCGAAAACGGCGCGCCGCCGGACACCGCGCGGATCGCGCGCCGCGGGACACCGCACCACCGGCGCGCCGTCCATCGCCTCGCAGACGGCGTGGCTGACGCAGCTCTGACGAGAAGGCCCGATGCTGTGGGTTATGATGCGCCCGTCTACCATGACCCAGTTGGATCAGGACCTGCAGGACATCAATGCCTCCCTGGTGCGCATGCTCAGCCAGGTCCGGGAGGCCTGCGAGCTGGCGCGTCGCGCGCTCGTCGAGTCCGACATGGCGGCCGCCGAGCGCTGCGTCGAGAACGACGCCCGCATCGACGCCATGCAGGCCACGCTGGAGCTGCGCATCCTCACCGTGATCGCGCGCCGGCAGCCGGCAGCCGGCGACCTCCGGTTCCTGGGCGCGGCCTACCAGTCTCTGGCGGACATCGAGCGCGCCGGCGATTACGCCGAGCACGTCGCGCGATCGGCCGTGACGCTGGCCGAGAGACCGCCGCTGAAGAAGTACCTGGACATGGCGCGCATCCTCGAGGTGCTGGGCGGCATGATCGACACCACCATGAAGTCGGTCGCCGAGTCCGACATCGACGCGGCGCGACGCGCTCACGCCATGGACAGGGAGATCGACGATCTCTACGAACAGATCCAGCGCGAGCTGCTCACCTACATGATCGAGGATCCGGAGACCATCGGCCGCGCCACGCAGCTGCTGGCGGTCGCGCGCTACCTGGAGAGGCTCGGCGACCACCTCGAGAACGTCGATGAGCACGTGATGTTCTGGCTCACCGGCGAGCGGCCCGCCTGACCGGAAGGTTCACGCCGGCGACGCGTCGCCTCGTGTACGGTGGGAGCCGTGGCGGGACGCGAAGACGGCCGCGAGGGAGACCACCTGGGCGGATGGGAACGCGCGGCGGGAGACGCGCCGGGCGCGGGCGGGGCCGGTCGGCCCAACCGCGATGGCGGTCCCGGGCCGCGCCAGCGCCGGCCAGGACGCGCCGCGCGCCGCGTCTTGCTCGGCGGCGGCTTCCTGCTGGCGCTGAGCGTGCTGCTGGCCCTCAACTGGTCGTCCGCCTTCGGCGCGGTCGGCCACCCCAGCCGCGGGCTCGCGCCCACCCTGCGCGAGGCGCTGGCTGCGCTGCGGGGACCGGTGCGCATCGGCCTGCAGGTCGGCCACCTCCGCGAGACCGCCATGCCGCGCGAGCTCGCCAAGCTCCGCACCGCCACCGGCGCCGAGGTGAACGGCGTGGAGGAGGTCGACGTCAACCTGGCCATCGTGCGGGCGCTGGCCCGACGGCTGGAGAGCGACGGCTTCCGGGTGGACATCCTGGGCGCCACCGTGCCCCCGGGGTACCGCGCCACGCTGCTGCTGGCGGTGCACGCCGACGCCAGCAGCGACCCCCGCCGCGAGGGCTACAAGAGCGCTCACTACCTGCCGCTCCGCAACGCCCGCGACCCGTTGCTCAAGCTCGACATCGATCGCGCCGTTCTCAGCGAGACGGCGCTCGGGGACGACGACGCCAACGTGTCGATCGACATGCTGAAGTACTACGCCTTCAACTCCCTGCACTTCCGTCACTCGGTGGCGCGGGCGACGCCGGCGCTCATCGTCGAGATGGGCTACCTCACCAACCGCCACGACCGCGCGCTGCTGGAGCGGCCCGGACCGCTCGCCGCCGCGCTCGCCGACGGCATCGTGAGCTACCTCCACGACGTGCAGCGCATCCCGCCGGGACCGCCCCGGCCGGCGGGCGCGCCTGTGCAGGCGGGCGCGCCCGCGCGCGCTCGAGGTGCGGCCGGCGCACGGAGCGCCGCGCCGTGAGCCGCCGCCTGTTCGTGGCCCTGGTCCCGCCCCCGGAGGTCCGCACGGAAGCGAAGCGGGCGGGCGAGCACCTGCGCCGCGCCCTGCCCCAGCTGCAGGCGCGCTTCGCCGATCCCGACGCCGCCCACCTGACGCTGGCGTTCCTCGGGCAGGTCGAGGAGGCGAGCGTGCCCCGGGTGACGCGCGCCGTGGCGGGCGTGGCCCGGACCTCACGGCGTTTCGTGGCCCGCACCAGCGGCCTCGGTGCCTTCCCCAACGCCAGGCGCCCCAGCGTGCTGTGGATCGGCCTCAGCGACGACGCGGACGGCGCCCTGGAGCGGTTGCAGCAAGGGCTGGCGGAGGCGTTGGGCGGAGCGGCAGGGAGCCCCGATCGCCAGCGCTTCGTGCCGCACCTGACGCTGGCCCGTGTCAAGACCTTGCGCGGCGTCGACCGCGCCCAGGTGGACGACGCTCTGGCGGGCTTCGAGCCGGCCGCGGCGACCTGGCCCGTGACCGCGATGGTGCTGTTCGAGAGCGAGCTGCAGCAGGGGGGCGCTCGCCACACGCCCCTGCTGACGGCGCCGCTGGGCCAGCCGGGTCCGCGCGGCGCGGACGCCGACCGCGAGCGCTAGACGCCTGCCGGACGGGGCGGGCACCGTGGTAGCATCCGCCCCAGCATGTCGCTGCTGCAGGAGACGTCGGGGACGCTGGTCAACCTCGCCACCGTGCTGTTGGGGTCGTCGCTCGGGCTGCTCCTGCGCGGCCGGCTGCCCCTGCGGATCACCACCGTGGTCATGCAGGCGATCGGCCTGCTGACGCTGTTCATCGGGTTCGACAACGCCCTCGACCTGACCCGCGTGAGCACGCCCCCCGGGATCATCCTGGGGCTGCTGGCGCTGGCGCTGGGCGGCGCGCTGGGGGAGTGGTGGCGCCTCGACGACGGCCTCGACGCGATCGGGGAGGCGCTCAAGCGGCGCTTCCGGGGCCAGGGCCGCTTCACCGAGGGCTTCGTGGCCGCCACCCTGCTGTTCTGCGTGGGGCCTCTCACGCTCATCGGCAGCATCCAGAACGGCCTCAGCGGCGACCCCAGCTTCCTGCTGCTCAAGGCGGCGCTGGACGGCTTCTCGTCCCTGGCGCTGGCCACCACCTTCGGCTTCGGCGTCGTCTTCTCGGTGGTGGTGATCGCCGTCTACCAGGGCGGGCTGTCGCTGGCGGCGGGCCTGTTCGCCTCGCTCGTCCCCGACCCTGGTCACGACCCGCGCGTGCTCCTCGTCAACGGCGTCGGCGGGCTGCTCATCGTGGCGCTGGGCCTGGGCCTGCTGGACATCAAGCGCATCCGCATCGCCGCGCTCCTGCCGTCCCTGGTGCTGGTGGTCGCCTTCTACTACCTCGGGCGGCTGTTCGTCTGACCGGCCCCGGCGGGAGCGTCCGGCGTCCGCGGACCACGCGTGCTAGCATCGGCCGCATGAGCGCGCACCACGGCGACCGTCACCAGGCTCGTGGCCCCATGATCGACATGGCGCACCTGCAGCGCCTCGCGCGCCTCGACCTCGACCCCGCCGAGGCCGACGAGCTCGCCGAGGACGTCGCCGAGATCCTGGCGTACTTCGATCAGCTCGCCGAGGTCGACACCGAAGGGGTCGAGGAGATGGTGCGGCCCTTGGTCCCGGAGCGCACCTGGCGCGACGACGCCCGTACCCCGTCGCTCGCCCGCGAGCGCGCGCTGGAGCTGGCGAACGCAAGCCAGGACGGCTTCGTGCGGGTGCCTCGCACGGTCGACGAGGACTGACCGCCGCGCCCGCCGTGGCGGAGCGGCCTCTCCGGTCCCGCGCTCAGCTCAGCAGCTCCCGCCCCACGTAAGGCGCGAGGGCGGCCGGGACGCGGACGCTGCCGTCCTCGTTCTGGTACGTCTCCAGGATCGCGGCGATGGTGCGCGGGAACGCCAGCGCGCTGCCGTTGAGGGTGTGCACCAAGCCGGGCTTGCCCTTGCCTGCGGCGCCTCCGGCCCGCATGCGCGTGTGCAGGCGGGTGGCCTGGAACGCCTCCATGTTGCTGATGCTCGACACCTCCAGCCAGCGCCGCTGACCGGGGCTCCACGCCTCCAGGTCGTACTTCTTGGCCTGGGTGAAGCCCATGTCGCCGGTGCACATCAGCAACCGGCGGTAGCCGAGCCCGAGAGCCTCCAGCATCGCCTCGGAGGTGGCCGTCATCGCCTCCAGCGCGTCGTAGCTCGCCTCCGGCGTGGTGAAGGCCACCATCTCGACCTTGTCGAACTGGTGCACGCGGTTGAGGCCGCGCACGTCCTTGCCGTAGCTGCCGGCCTCGCGCCGGAAGCACGCGGAGTAGGCCGTGTAGAGGAACGGGAGGGCGTCCGTGTCCAGGATCTCGTCGCGGTGCAGATTGGTGATCGCCACCTCCGAGGTGGGGATCAGGTAGTACCCGTCCTGCACCTGATACATCTG
>Ga0102953_1002613_pt1 | contig 10526 bp, 9 predicted proteins | sample SalPon2A_C_D2_MG_FD_78509 | JGI IMG/M metagenome (GOLD analysis project Ga0102953, IMG submission 78509) | Soil microbial communities from South San Francisco under conditions of wetland restoration - Salt Pond MetaG R2A_C_D2_MG | ecosystem: Environmental > Terrestrial > Soil > Wetlands | place... | reverse complement strand
CTCTTAAACAGCTTGCTGAACGACTGCGAATGTTCAAATCCCAACTCATAAGCAATCTCACTCACGGACAGATCCGTAGTAGACAATTTTTCTTTCGCCTTTTCGATCAGCTTATTGTGGATGTGCTGTTGGGTGCTTTGCCCTGTTAATACCTTGAGCAGGGAGCTTAAATAATTCGGGGACACGTTCAGTTCATCAGCAATATGTTGAACGGTAGGGATTCCTTGTTCCAAAACATCGCTACTAAAGGACTCATTGAGAATTCTTTCCAGACGATCGAGGATTTGATGGTTGGTGATTTTCCGGGTGATAAACTGGCGATGGTAAAATCGTTCGGCATAACTCAGTAGCACTTCAATTTGAGCAATAATAATGTCCTGGCTAAACCTGTCAATGTTTGTATGATATTCCTGTTGAATATTTCCCATTATAACGGTGATGGTTTTTTCTTCCTTTTCCGAAAGAAACAAGGCTTCATTTACCGAGTAATCGAAATATTCGTAGTGCTTAATGTCTTTGGCTAATGGTGTGTTCCAGAGGAAGTCCGGGTGGATGAACAGCATCCATCCGGACGGATTAGATTGTTTTTGTGGTCCTTCGTAGTCAGGTTCAATTCCAAAAACCTGGCCCGGAGCCAAAAAAGACATGATCCCATCATCAAAATCATATTTCTGCTGACCGTATCTCATCTTTGCATTGTAACCTCTTTTAATCGCGATGAAATAAAAGTCCAATACCATACTTACCTTTCCATAATTGTGTAAATCCTGCAAACTCTTAATGGTTTCAATATTTACCACACTGATCAACGGGTGTTCCGGTTTTGGTAAACCCCGGAATTGATGAAATTCGCTTATGGTTTTTATTCTGAATGGATTGTCTGTTGTCATTTTGAAAGATAGTTATTGTACCGATGATTTTTCTTTTGCGGTGATTCTGTCCAGGAGATTGAGAAAGAAATTGGGTGCGGCGCGGCGCGGCTCATAAATTTCAAAACCTTCGACATCCCGGGTTTGATCTCTTTTTTGTCTTTCAAAATTCCATGAATGGCAATCTTCACCATTTTATCCACTTTCATATCCCGACCTGTAATAATAATTTTTGCCACACCCCGGGGAATAAGCTGTTTCACAAACTCAAGTCCTATCCCGCTTGTTCCGCCGGTTATCAGGATCGTACAGCCTTTTAGTTCCATCGTTGCTTTCGTTGAATTAGTGATTGTTATAAATGGCGGCAAACTCTTTGACAAAATCGCCCATCTTTACTTTCCCGACAAAAGGGTCATGTTTGGCAAATTCCATTGCCATTAATCCCTTATGGACGGGTGCCTGCATTTCAACAATAGTTGCTGCCACCTTTGGTGATAATCCAAACTGTTGCAGACCTTGTTGCATTGCTTTATCGGTTAGCCTGACCCATTTCAGGTACGGCTTTCCAATGGCAGTACCCAGTATAGTTGCTGCTTCGTTGCAAGTCATTTTGTCGCTGGCCACATAACGAACGTTTTTGCCTTGACGAGGATGTGTCATTTCGTCAACGATTGCATCGGCTATATCGGAAGGAGCTGACAAAATAAGCGGATCATCTCCTCCAAAGTTCCCAAGGAGCATGCCTCGTTTCCCGGTCAACAGGACACCCAATCCCATATAACGCAAAGCCATGAGCGCTCCCATCAATCCTTGTCCTTTGATCATGCCGATGGAATCATAAAAATTGGAATAAAAATAACCCGGACGAATATGCGTAACGGAAACATCCCGTAAATCGTTGAACATGTTTTCAAGTTCTTTGTACGTATCGAGAACGCCTGCAACCCAGCCGCTTAAAAGGATCATCCGCTTTATTCCCGATCGTTTGATCGCCTTCACATAATTTTGTGCGATGTTGCGCAGATAAGCGTGTGGTTCGCCCACGGAAAGGTTCAGCGGTATCATGCAATAAACAACATCTGCGCCGGTAAAGGAAGATGCGAGAAAATCCGCATCTTCCATTTTGCCGATGGCCGCAGTTGCTCCCAGGTTTTCAATGGCATTCTGCCGTCTGGGATTACTGCTGATCACCGTTACATTATGACCTTTTCGGACCAGTTTTTCCGCTAACGGCTGGCTGACATTTCCCAACGATCCGGTGACTACAATGTTCATGAACCTGTTTGTTATTGGTTATAAACCACGGCAAAGTCCTTGGCAAAATCGGCCATCTTTACTTTTCCCAGCGTGGGCCGGTTGCGGTAATAATCTTCAAATAATGCCTCGTTCTGGATGCTGGCGTTCATCTCAACGAGACCTTTGGCAATCTGCGGGTTCACCCCTGCGTCGATCATACCTTTCAGGAGCTGCTCATCAGGAATTACTACCCATTTCAAATCGGGCTTGCTTATGGCCGCTCCTAAAATATGTGCTATTTCATTGGCACTGATTTCTTCGCTGGCAACATAACGTACTTTTCTGGTTGCTGGTTTAGGGTTTTCAATTTCTTCGGCAACAGCCGCCGCAATATCAATGGGAGAAACCCAGGGTTTTTTGTTATCCCCGCCATAGTTGGTTGCAATAACGCCTTGTGTTTTTATCGTATTGATGAAACCATACAAATTGTAATAGAAACCGACAGGGCGCATAAACGTAATTGCTACGTCAGATGGCAATGCGTTCAGAGTGCCCTCCATAACGTAATAAAAACTGAGAATGCCGTTTCCTTTCTCCATATGGGCGCCGATGCTGCTGAGCTGAACCACGCGCTTCACACCCGATTGTTCGATGGCCTGCACGTAATTGCTGATTACCTGTTGCACTTGCGCCGGAATATCAAGATCCGGGTCGGTATAATTTCCCGGCGGTATCATGGTATACACGGCATCTGCGCCTTTAAAAGCGGCCGCAAGAAAATCGACGTCTTCAACGGTTCCTATGGCTGCTGTTGTACCCAAAGCTTCAATGGTATCTTTCCGTTCTTGCTTGCTGCTGATTACGGTTACATCATGACCTTTTTCCACCAGCTCTTCCGCGAGAGGCTTGCTGATGTGTCCTAATGATCCTGTTACTACAATGTTCATGAGTGTTCCTTTATTTGCTGTTGGTAAATCTTATGGAATAAAGGTCGGCACTCCTGGTTTACCCCGCGTAGCCTGATCTCAGATTGTTGTAGCCGTTTCTTCTGTTTGGTGCCAATATGAGATGTCATTGCTAAAAGAGAAGCGAAGCGAAGCAAGCGCCGCGGCAATCCTGTTTACATCCCGGCAGCGATCCAACAGAAATCCATTATAGAGCTTGTTGCCGCTTCCACGACTGTGTATCGGGTTGGTCCACCTCGAAGATGTGCAGACGGGAGGCGACCTCAGGCCGGCGCTGGGCAAACGTATCCAGGTCTGCTCCGAGAATGACATACTGCCTGACGCCACGTCCGGCCTGTTCCACGACCAGATCCTGATTTGATTAGAAGATGTGAAAAATAATGCACACCTGAAATGTGATCCTGGTGTGGGTTGCCTGCAAAAAAGGTGGAGGATCTCGTTTGCAGTGCTTATTGTCCAGACGAAAACTCCCAGACCAGCGTGGGGTCGCGGAGTAAATAAGAAGCTTTATCCTTTTGACTTCTCACTCATACACAATGGCAAAAACTCGTGGTATCTTGCCGTATAATACAACCGTACTATAAATCAATCGATCAGAACAGCAATAGCTTATGTCTGATATCTATACCGATTCTTTTTATCGCCATATTGCCCAGACCAGCGACAGCCCGATGGCTCTGGAAATCGATTATGCGGAAGGGCCGTTTATTTTCACAAAAGATGGGAAACGATACCTGGATCTGATCTCCGGGATTGCTGTCAGCAGTCTCGGGCACCGGCATCCGGCGGTCGTACGTGCGGTGAAGGAACAGGTCGACCGGCATATGCATGTGATGGTATACGGCGAATATATCCAAAAACCGCAATCGCAGTTGGCCGAACTGTTAACGTCGCTGCTGCCGGAGAAGCTGGACCGGGTCTATTTCGTGAACAGCGGGACCGAGGCGAATGAGGGTGCTCTGAAGCTGGCCAAGAAACATACAGGGCGGCACAAACTGGTATCCTTTCACAACAGCTACCATGGCGACTCGCACGGATCATTGAGTGTGACCGGCCGGGAAGTGTACCGCAAACCGTTTCAGCCTCTGCTGCCGGATGTGCATTTCCTGAACTACAACAGCACGGAAGGTCTGGACGCAATTGATGACCAGACAGCGGCAGTCATCCTGGAACCGATCCAGGGAGAAGGGGGTGTCATCCCGGCGGACAAAGAGTGGCTGAAGAAGGTGAGACAGGCATGCGACGACGCAGGTGCCGTGCTCATCTTTGATGAAGTACAGACCGGGTTTGGCAGGACCGGCTACCTGTTCGCCTTCGAATATTATGATGTCGTGCCGGACATCATGACCCTTGCCAAGGCGATGGGAGGAGGGATGCCGATCGGCGGTATTGTGAGTTCATCAGGGATATTTGAGGGCTTTAAGCACGATCCGCCGCTCAACCACGTAACGACGTTTGGCGGGCATCCGGTGAGTTGTGCCGCCGCTTATGCTGCACTACGCGCGCTTATCTCAGAAGGGTGGATTGGCCGGGCTGGGATGATCGAGGAAAAGGCGCGTGCGATATTACAGGGTCCTGGTATCGTTGAAGTACGCGGCCGCGGTGCCATGCTCGGCCTGGAACTGGAAAACCGGGAGCTGACCCGGAAGGTCGTTGAAGAATGCCTGCAAAAAGGAATCATTCTCGGCTGGACCCTCCATTCCAACACGCTGATACGCATCGCTCCGCCGCTGATCATCGGGGAAAAGGTGTTGGAGGAGGCGTTGGAGACGATTGTTGAGGTGATACGTGTTCATAACCGGATGTCCTCCTAATACTGGTTTTGTTTCGCTGTCAACATAAGAATGTCATTGCCCGTGAGGGATCCCTTCGGGACGAGAAACGTCTTTAGTGCGACTGCGCCTTCGCGTAGCCATTAACCCTGAATAACTTTTCACTTTAGATCGGCTTCGGCGTAGCAATCCCGTCAATATTCGGAATCGGTCAAAAGACATGTCATAATCGTTGCACTAATGCCACGAGATCCTTCAGCCGGTAAACCGGGCTTCGGGATGACAGACAGTTTAGAGCGCCGGGACCAACCCCGGATAAATAGGACTTCAGGATGAAATGTTGATGTAGCGTATCCTCATATCTCCTTACTTCCTTATGCCCCTATTCCCTAAACCCCCCAATTAACTGTTTGTAAGAGAAAAGCTTATACTTCAGAAAACGAACATAATACACGCCAAATCCGTTAAGCCTAAAGGACGGATAAAATGGGTCTGAAGAATTTTTTTTAAAAAAAACCGAGAAAGAGAAATCAGCCATGGCAACTACAAATTTAATCAGTATTAATCCTTCCACCGGTAAGAAAATCAAAGAATATGACGAAATGAGTGCGGCAGAGGTGGATTCCGTATTGAGAGATGTCGCAGAGAGCCAGAAAGAGTGGCAGGAGACGGCCATGAATGAGAGAAGTAAGATTCTCCGCAAAGTAGCGGCACGATTGCGTGATGAGTCCGGTTACTTTGCCGAAATCATGGGCAGGGAGATGGGCAAGCCGCTGAGTCAGGGTGCGGCCGAAGCAGAGAAATGCGCCTGGGTGTGCGAATATTACGCCGAAAATGCGGAAAACATGTTGCAGGATGTACCGGTGTCGACGGATGCCCGTGAAAGCTATGTCCATTACGAACCGTTGGGGACGGTCTTTGCGATTATGCCTTGGAATTACCCGTTTTGGCAGGTGTTCCGGTTTGCCGCTCCGGCACTGATGGCGGGTAACGCAGGGGTATTGAAGCATGCGGAAAACGTGACCGGCTGTGCGGTGGCCATCGAAAACCTGTTTAAAGAAGCCGGACTCCACGGCAACCTGTTCCGAAGCCTGCTCGTCAGCCGTGATCTGGCCAAACATGTGATTGAACATCCGCTCGTTGCCGCTGTGACGCTGACCGGCAGCACAAAGGCGGGAAAAATCGTGGCGGCTCAGGCCGGTGCGGTGCTCAAGAAGACGGTGCTCGAACTGGGTGGCAGTGATCCGTATGTGGTTCTGAAAGATGCGAACCTAAAAAAAACCGTAGAGACATGCGTCACGTCCCGGATGCTGAACAGTGGTCAGAGTTGCATCGCAGCCAAACGCTTCATCGTTGTCGACGACATCCATGATGATTTCGTAAATGGTGTGGTTGATCTGATGAGAGACAAGAAGATGGGTGCTTATGACGAGGATGGTGTTGATCTGGGTCCCCAGGCTCGTGAGGATCTCAGGGCAAATCTTCACCGCCAGGTTCGTGAAAGCATCGATAAAGGAGCGAAACTGCTGCTGGGCGGCAACCCCGGAACTTCGAATGGCTTCTTCTATCCGGCAACAGTATTAAGCCATGTCACAAAGGGCATGCCCGCTTTCGATGAAGAGACGTTTGGTCCCGTTGCGGCGATTGTCAGGGCAAAGGACGAAGAGGAAGCCATTGCCCTGGCCAACGACACCAGCTATGGACTGGGTTCTGCCGTTTTCACGGAGGACCTTGAAAGAGGCAGGTACATTGCCGCTCACCGATTGAAATCAGGCGCCAGCTTTGTCAATGATTTCGTGAAATCCGATCCACGGCTTCCGTTTGGTGGCATCAAAAACTCGGGGTATGGCCGCGAGCTCTCCCCATTCGGTATCCGCGAGTTCCTGAACACAAAGACGGTATATGTTGCGTGAGTGATTGCAGGTCACGCAAGGCAGTCCGATGAATATAAATGTAAGTGTTGGCGAAGAACGAACATTAGGTCAGAACCCCGAAGGGGTTTAACCTGAATAGCTCCGGATAAAATCCGGGGTAGAAATGGGTATTTGCAGCCAACCCCAAACGGGGTTGAATAAAATGGGCAGACAACGTGTAACCCTGTTCAACCCCTCTCGGGGTTGTGTCTATGTTAATCTATGCACCGGGTTGTCACCCGGTGCTATTCGTATTTAAGCCCATTCGGGCTTAGGAACATTACAAAAAATCCCCATTTTAGTATATGTGCGATTTATGTATATTGATTCTGGACCAAGCAAACAAAATGTACTATGGAACAGCAATCACCGCAACCGATCCGCGGCCGCGGTTCGTCCGATAATCCGCAAAACCGGTTCGAAGGATATTACTTCGAAGAGGACCTCAACGAGACCTTTGATGACGACCGGCCCGCCACTCGCTACCTGAGGGATGATACCGATCATATCATAAGCTACAACAACAGTCCGGATGTCGGTTTCGAGGCCAGCATTAACCCCTACCGTGGATGTGAACACGGCTGCATCTATTGTTATGCGAGACCCACGCATGAGTATCTGGGCATGTCGGCAGGATTGGATTTCGAGACTCGGATTATGGTCAAATACAATGCCCCGGAACTGTTGCGGCGTGAATTGGCAAAACCATCCTGGAAACCACAGGTGCTGGCAATGAGTGGTGTGACCGATCCGTTTCAGCCGGTAGAACGCCGTCTCGAATTGACAAGGAAATGTCTGAAGGTATTGGCCGAATGCAGGAATCCGGTGGGGATCATCACAAAAAATTTCCTGGTGACACGCGACATTGATGTGCTAAGTGAACTGGCGAGATACAACGCGGCATCGGTATGTTTATCTATCACCACGCTGGATGCCGATCTGGTTAAGGTAATGGAGCCGAGGACGTCCAGACCGGAACGACGGCTTGAAGCTATCAGGCGATTGACCGATGCCGGTATTTGGGCTGGTGTTAATGTGGCACCGGTCATACCCGGCCTGACGGATCATGAGATGACTGCAATTCTCGAGAGGGCCAGAGATGCCGGTGCCCGGTTTGCAGGTTTTGTGCCGCTTCGCCTGCCATTTGCCGTAAAGGATCTGTTCGTGAAATGGCTGGAGGATCATTTTCCGGATCGAAAAGAAAAAGTGCTGAATAAAATCCGTGATATGCGGGGTGGGAAGCTGAATGTCAGCGAGTTTGGAGAACGTATGCGCGGAGACGGCAATTTCGCCGACCAGATCCGGCAGATGTTTCATATTCACACGCGACGGTTGGGGCTGAACCAGGATCGGTACACCGTAACTACCGAACATTTCCGGAGGCCGTCGCTGAATGGGCAGATGCAGCTGTTTTAAAGAACTTTAGGCTGTCAGCGTTTGCCTATTTTACAACGCAGGTCCAGGCGTCCTCGCCTGGACTACAAGCCGGAATGATCTGCGATGGATCGATGATGAGTCCTTAACACATGTCTGTCATTGCAAGAGGAGTCCCTTTAGTGCGACATGGCAATCTCGTTTAAGTCTAACTCTATCGGTTATATGGATCGGTGTCGAGGTGGACGAGATTGCCACGGTGTCTTCTTAAGTTTTTTCCGGATGGCTGTCCCCAATTGGGTACCCTGTTTGTCGAGCATATTGGCATTGTTCCTGGGGAAGACACCTCGCAATGACAATCCTTTTTGAGGATGATAAATATCAATCTTGGCGATTGAAATGTTAGGTACCCTGGTTTTTTTTCGACAGACTAAATATGACAAACATCATTAACCACAATGTGCACAGAGGATTACACAAAGATCACAGCGCAATATTCAACATTTTAGACCCGCCGCAAACAGGCCTTAATAACTCAATAATCAATAACTAATTACCCGATTTCATCGGCTCCTTTTCCAGGCTATCTATAAACATCGCAACGATCCGGTCAAAGCTCTCATCGCAGTCCAGTGAAAGACCGAAACCTCCAGCGATTTCAATGGTTGTGAAACCATGAACCACGCTCCGGAAACCGCGAATAGTATGAAGCGAATCTTCTTCGGATAAGCCATAGGGAGCAATCACAGCCTGAACTATGGAAATCACCCGGCCTTCCATCGATCTGAGTTCTGGACTCCCCACTTGTTGATTATTGGATGCTTTCAAGGTCACAAGGTATAATCCCGGGTTTTCTTTGATGTGGCTGCGGTAAGCGTAGGCCAGTGATCTGATGGCATCGGGACCTGACTTCCCGATCACTGCCTGGGTCATATTTTCGGCCATCTTTCGAGTATTCAGGATACTCAGTTCAATGAGCAAGTGGGGCAGTCCATTGATGTGGTTATACAGTGATGGTGGCTTGATACCCAATTCGGAGGCCAGCCGGTTTAGAGACAGCGCATCAACACCTTCGCGGTTAACCAGGTTAGCAGCCATTGCAACCACTTTATTTTTATCAACCTTAGCTCTGCGCGGCATGTTCTTTTTGATTCATTTTTAATGTTCTCAGGAAGGATAAAATCAACGGATTCGTGGTGTCCGGCACTTCTGCATGGGGATAATGCCCAACATATTGAATGATATGATATTCACCATGTACCAGCCCGCTGAGATAGATTGCCTCTTTTTCGGGGTCTTTGAAATCGGGATCCCTGCTGCCCATGATGATTTCAACAGGAACCTTCACTTTATCCAGTCGTTCGGCCGATGCCCGGTTGGATGAGGTAGTCATCTTTCTGACCGAGGCTAAGCGCCCGGGTTCTTTTAAGTTGGCCGTCAGATTATTCAGATACGTTTGAAAATCATCCGGTTTCTGACTCGGGTACAACGTGGGGAAGTATTTTTCCCATATCCATCTTCCCCAGGGAGGTAAGAACAGGAATGTGAAGAGCAGCTTTGCGGCCCACAGAGGCATGACGTCGGTGATATCACGCGTGACCGGACCGATCAGGATGAGTCCGTTTACAGAATCCGGCTCTTCAACCGCCGCCCAGACAGCCGATCCAGCTGATTTGGAAGTGCCGATGATCACAGCGGGTCCGGCATCAAGATGATGAATCAGCTGCAGGACATCGGCTCCCATGTCTGCCACGCTGTACGATGACCAGTGGGCACTCGATTCTCCCATGCCACGCAGGTCCATGGTGACCACACGGTAGCCGGCCCGTTTAAGGGCAGGAACCATGAATCGATATTCGGAACGGACATCTCCCAAAGACGGTAAGCAAATGATCAAAGGCCCGGTGCCAGTATCGTCGTAAGCCAGTTTTTTGTTTTCGATATGAAGGAAGTGGGTTTTCATTGCCTTGTGTGTTTAAAAAATGTGTAAATCGGTGCTGTTGTCTTGGAGATGATTAACTATCATTAATAGTATATTAACTAATATAATTAGTTTATTTAAATTAATTTTCCCGGAAAGGTGATTTTATAGGTTGAAAAACAAAGGGAAATGCAGTTAGATGAGGATAGGGAATAAGGCTTGTTTCTCAACGTCAACGTCGTATGTGGTTCGGGCGAGGACGCCTGAACCAGCTTCTCATTTCAAAAAAAATTGACAAATAAAAACCAAGCCCTATCTTCCGCTGACCGCTGACCGCTGACCGCTGACCGCTGACCGCTGACCGCTGACCGCTGACCGCTGACCGCTGACCGCCGACCGCTGACCGCTGACAGCTGACCGCGGACTGCTGACGGCTGCCCGCTGCCCGGTGCCAGCTGACCGCAGCCCGCTCCACG
>Ga0102953_1002612_pt1 | contig 10527 bp, 7 predicted proteins | sample SalPon2A_C_D2_MG_FD_78509 | JGI IMG/M metagenome (GOLD analysis project Ga0102953, IMG submission 78509) | Soil microbial communities from South San Francisco under conditions of wetland restoration - Salt Pond MetaG R2A_C_D2_MG | ecosystem: Environmental > Terrestrial > Soil > Wetlands | place... | reverse complement strand
ATCGATCAGCTGTTCCTTGGAAACCAGTTTTTTACGATCCATTTTAATTTTTTCAAACAGCCAGGAAGCAGTAATCCCCGGAATCGGTTCTTCCCTGGCGGGATAGATCTCCAGCAATATAATGCTGTCAAATTGGGAGAGGCTCTTGGCAAAAGCGTCCCCAAAATCCCTGGTTCGCGTATACAGGTGTGGCTGAAAGACAGCCAGGGTTTTTTTACCCGGATGCATTTCCTTTACGGCCTGAAAGACAGCATCAATTTCACTGGGATGATGTGCGTAATCGTCTATAAAAATCAATTCCGCAGTTTTAATTCTGTACGAAAACCTCCTTTCAACGCCTTTGAATGATTCAAGGGCCTCCGCAAGGCGGGGAAGTGGCGGACCTGCTTGTATGGCCATAGCAAAAGCCACCAACCCGTTAAGCAGATTATGTCTGCCCGGTTTGTTGAACTTTACATCTTTTAAGGTTGTTAGCGGCGTTCCCAGATCGAATATATAGGAGCCCTGTTCTACTTTCAAATTACGGATACAATAATCGGAATCGTCTTCAATTCCATACGTAAATCCCTTTAATGGCAGGCCATTGCGTACAAATAATTTTCCATTTGGTTTCAGTCGCCTGGTGAATTCCACAAAGGCTTCCGCCAATTTATCGGCATCGCCATAGATATCCAGGTGATCAGCTTCCATGGAAGTCACGCAGGCAACATCCGGTGACAACCGCAGGAAGGAACGATCATACTCGTCTGCTTCCACTACAGAATACTCAGCCCCGTCAAAAATGAAATTGCTGTTAAAATCTTCCGAAATGCCCCCCAGAAATGCTGTAAGAGGTGTAGCAGTTTCCCTCAGCAGGTGGGCCAGTATGCTGGAAGTGGTCGTTTTGCCATGTGTGCCGGCCACCGCAAAACAAAAGGTATCTCTTGTAATCCAGCCGAGGACCTCAGAACGTTTTTTTACTTCAAAACCACCCTGGTTGAAAAACTCAAGTTCCTGCATGGCTTTTGGAACAGCAGGGGTATACACAATCAGAGTTTTGTCAGCATCAAGGAACGCAACCGGTATAAGCCGGATATCATCCTGATAATGTATTGACAGCCCCAGATCTTCAAGGGATTCGCTCAGTGGAGTGCGGGTGCGGTCATAGCCGCCTACAGTTTTACCTATAAAGGTGAAATACCGGGCAAGGGCAGACATACCAATTCCTCCTATCCCAATAAAATAAACACTATGTATGTCCTTTATATTCATATCAAAAGGGCAACAATTTCTCCACTTCATCTGCAATATGTTCGGTAGCTTCCGGCAAAGCCAGTTGCCGGATGTTTTCCCCCAGTTGCTTCTGCCATTCCACAGAATGGTACAGCTCGGAAAAAACCGATTCAAAACGGGCCTCCAAATCCTTCTCGGCAATCATCAGGGCGGCCCCGCGGTTCACCAGGGCTTCTGCATTCCGGGTCTGGTGGTCCTCCGCCACATGGGGGGAGGGGATCATAATGGCAGGTTTGCCGGCCAGGCACAACTCCGAAACCGTCCCGGCACCTGCCCTGGAAATAATAATATCGGCCAGGGCATAAGCATAATCCATCCGGTCGAGGTAGGGATATATTTTTACGGTATCCGAAGCATATCCCTTGTACTGCTCATAATAAAGCTTCCCGCACTGCCAGATAATCTGCAATCCAAACCGGTTAAAACTAGCGTGCTTCCCTGCGATCAATTCGTTTATACGTCTCGCTCCCAGGCTTCCTCCGAGTACGAGCAGGGTCTTCTTTTTGGGATCCAGGTGAAAGTACGCATAGGCTTCTTCAGATTTCTTCATATGTTGAATTAGGTCTCCGCGTACGGGGTTTCCGGTTTTCACGATCTTCTCGGCAGGGAAAAATCGCTCCATACCGTCATATGCCACACAAATTTTGGTAGCATCCCGGGCGAGCAGTTTGTTCGTAATGCCTGCATAGGAATTTTGTTCCTGGATCAGGCATGGAATGCCCCTTCGCGCAGCCATTTTTAATAAGGGCCCGCTGGCAAAACCGCCGGTACCGACCACTGCGTGCGGTTTGAATCTTCTTACGATGTTTGCTGCTCCTATCAAGCTACTTATCAATTTTATCGGAAACAGTAGATTTTTCAGGCTGAGTTTCCGCTGCAACCCACTAATCCACAATCCTTTTATTTCATATCCCGCCAGGGGTACTTTTTCCATTTCCATCCGGTCTCTGGCTCCTACAAATAAAAAGGCCGCATCCGGGTGCCGTTCTCGGAGGGCATTGGCGATGGCGATTGCGGGATAAATATGTCCGCCGGTGCCTCCCCCCGAGAGTATAAACCTATAACTGCCCACTGAGTACCTCTAATGGGTTGGTATATTCTTCATCCTGTTCTATTCCCTCGGAAACCTGGTCTTTTCTGCTCGCACTCAGGATGATCCCAATAGCCAGACAGGTCATCCAGATCGAGGTGCCCCCGCTGCTTATTAGGGGGAGTGTCTGCCCGGTTACCGGGAAGAGTTCCACCGCCACTGCCATATTGATCAGAGCTTGGAAAACAATGGGAATGCCCACGCCTACCACCAGTAATTTTCCAAATACGGTTTCGTTTGAATTGGCCACGACCACGATCCTGAATAACAGGAGCAGATAGAAAAATAACAGGGCCAATCCCCCCACCAGGCCGTATTCTTCGATTACGATAGCATAGATAAAATCCGAGGAACTCTGCGGCAAAAAGTTTTTCATCACGCTTTTTCCTGCCCCATTCCCTAAAATGCCACCATTGGCGATGGCAATTTTGGCTTTTTCTATCTGGTAATCCGCCTCTGTATCGGCAGGGTCCCAAAAACTTTCCAGACGATTCATCCAGGTGTCTACCCGATGCGGAAATACCCCCGGCCATGCCCTGGCCAATGCGATAAAGAGACAGAGACCTGCCAGTCCGGCCAATAACATCCCAAATAAATATTTAAATGGATATCCGCCAAGGAAGCACAGCACCATCACCATTAAAAAGAGGATACCGGCAGTTGAAAAGTTGGCAGGAAGTATTAACACAAGTACTAAAAATACCGGTAACCACAGGGGGAGGATGCTTTCCTTAAAGCGAATCTTCTTGTCTTTCATTTTGGTCAGGTACCGCGCTACATAAATCATGACGACTACTCCCGCCAGATTGGATGTTTGAAAGGAGATGCCTACAAATGGCAGGTGGATCCATCGGCTGGCATTTGCGCCATCGATAGTGGTACCCTGCGCCAGGGTATATGCCAGTAAAAGCAATACCACAGGCATGGCAATAATCGAAAGTCCCTTAAAGAAATGAGCCGGGATTTTGTGTACGCCGTATATAATCCCGAATCCCAGAAACAACAATAGTCCGTGTTTCATGAGATGGCCGGTGGTAGTCCCGTTACCCACCACATAAACCAAATTGCTGCTGGCACTGTATACCGGCAGGAACGAAAATACTGCCAGGAGCGCCACAACAGCCCAAATAGCTTTATCTCCTTGTATGTTCCTTATAATGTTCATCACCGCTTACAGGTTTTTTATAGCTTCCTTAAACTGGTTCCCCCTATCTTCATAGTTTTCAAAAAGGTCGAAGCTGGCACAGGCAGGCGACAGCAAAACCGTATCGCCACGTTCTGCAATTTTATAGGCTACCTTTACTGCCTCGCTCATAGCATAGGTTTCCACCATAAGATCTACCACATTGCCAAATGCTTCCTTGATTTTCGTATTATCCATCCCGAGACAGATTATGGCCTTCACTTTTTCCCGCACCAGGGGCATCAGTACCTTGTAGTCGTTTCCCTTGTCTATCCCGCCTACGATCCATACAGTGGGCGTATTCATACTATCCAGCGCATAATAGGTTGCGTTCACATTCGTCGCCTTGGAGTCGTTGATATACTGCACATGATGGATCTTCAGTACTTTTTCCAGGCGATGAGGCGCTCCCTGAAAATTTTCTATGCTATCGCGTATGGTCTCCTTGCGAATGCCAATCAGCTTGGCCACAGTGGCTGCAGCCATGGTGTTTTTGAGGTTATGCTTGCCCTCCAGGGCTAATGCATCGTTATTCATGCTAATCGTTTTTTGATGTGTATGAATCATAATCTTTTCTTCATCGATCCAGGCGCCTTCCTTTTGCTTTTGCTCTATGGAAAACGGCAGGATATGAGATCGCACCGGATGTTCTTTCATCCAACTGCCTATCACGGGATCGTCTGCATCGTAGATGAGGTAATCCGCCTCATTCTGGTTTTCTGCAATGCGGAATTTCGAGGCAATGTATCGGTTGAAATCATTGCCATACCGATCCAGATGGTCTTCGGTTATATTAGTGATCACACCAATGTGCGGCCCGAATTTCTGTATGCCGTCGAGCTGAAAGCTACTAATCTCCAGCACGTAGTATTCAAAATCCTTTTCTGCCACCATCCTAGCAAAACTATCGCCGATGTTGCCCGCCATTCCCACCTGAAGCCCTCCGTTCCTCAGAATATGGTAGGTGAGCATGGTGGTAGTGGTTTTGCCGTTACTTCCGGTAATTCCGATGATCACAGCGTCGGTAAATCGCGCAGCGAATTCGATCTCCGAAATAACCGGTATCCCCTGTGTTGTAAGCACCTTCACCAGGGGAGCCGTATCGGGTATCCCCGGACTCTTCATCACCAGGTCGGCATTCAGGATTTTGGCCTCCGTATGCCGGCCTTCTTCCCATTCAATCCCAAAATGTTCCAGAACGTCTTTATACTTTTTTTTCAGGGTGGCTTTGTCCGAGACAAAGACTTCATACCCTTTTTTTTTTCCGAGGATGGCAGTGCCTACTCCGCTCTCACCGCCTCCTAAAATCACCAGTCGTTCCATCTAGCGCACCTTTAGGGTCACTATGGTGATGATGGCGAGCAAAATCCCAATGATCCAGAACCGGGTGACGATCTTGCTCTCGTGGTACCCCTTCTTTTGATAGTGATGGTGAAGGGGCGACATTAAAAAGATGCGCCGCCCTTCCCCGTATTTTTTCCTGCTATATTTGAAATAGCTTACCTGTGCCATAACCGAGAGCGATTCGGCGAAGAAGATCCCGCACAACAAAGGGATCAGCAATTCCTTCCGTACAATGATGGCAATCACAGCAATCACCCCGCCAATGGTCAGACTGCCCGTATCGCCCATAAATACCTGTGCCGGGTAGGCATTGTACCACAGGAATCCTACCAGGGCACCTGCAAATGCGGCAATAAATACGACCAACTCCCCTGCTCTTGGTATGAAAAAAATATCCAGGTAATCTGAGAATATAATGTTCCCTGAGACCCAGGCGAAAATTCCCAGGGTAAGCACGATAATAGCCGATGTTCCGGCTGCCAGTCCATCGATCCCGTCGGTGAGATTGGCTCCGTTCGAAACGGCTGTTATTATAAAAATAACTATGGGAATGAAAACGATCCAGGCATAGTTGACCGCTCCTTTCCCCACCCAGGCAATCAGATCGCTATAATCAAGCTGGTTGTTCTTAAAGAATGGCACATTGGTTTTAACTGTTTTAAGTTCTTTACCTTCCACACGTTCCACCGTAAATCGCTCGGTAATACGGGAACTGTCTTTTTCTTTCATGGTAACCCCCGGGTGAAAATAGAGGGTGGCCCCTACCATAAGGCCCAGTACAACCTGTCCCGAAACCTTAAACCGCCCCTTCAAGCCCTTTTTATCTTTTTTGAAGATTTTTATATAGTCATCTATAAATCCAATGATGCCCATCCAAACAGTAGTCACAATCAGTAAAATCACATAAATATTGTCGAGCTGGGAAAACAGCAGCGTGGGGATAAGGGTCGATAGAATAATAATGATTCCTCCCATGGTTGGCGTTCCTGACTTTTGTTCCTGGCCCGCAAGGCCCAGGTCCCGTACAGTCTCTCCTATCTGCTTCCTTTTTAAAAAGACGATGATCCGCTTCCCGTAAGCGGTCGCCAGAATCAGGGAAAGCAATGCAGCCATGGCTGCCCTTGGTGTCTGAAATTGGAAGAGGGTAGCACCCGGGAACTGGTATTGTTTTTCGAGGTATTCAAAAAGATAATACAGCATATATTTCGCTTCTCCCTACGGTTAAGGCATTCATTATTCTATTTATCCAGCTCAGCAAGTATTTCCTTCAAAATCTTAAAATCATCAAAGGCCACCCGTTTCCCCTTACTTTCCTGATAGGTTTCATGGCCCTTTCCGGCCACGAGGATGATATCGTTAGCAATAGCCAGTTGGCAGGCGGTTCGAATTGCCTGTCGCCTGTTTTCTATCGATAAAATCTTTTTGTAATTCTGAGGTTCCACCCCTGCTTCCATTTCCTCAATGATGGTAATGGCCGATTCCGAGCGTGGATTGTCGGAGGTGAATATCGCCTTGGTACTGTATGCCGATGCGATATGACCCATAACCGGACGCTTAGACTTGTCACGATCACCACCACACCCCACTACGGTGATGACGCTTTCATTTTCAGTCCTCAATGCATTGATTGTATCCAATACATTTTTTAATGCGTCCGGCGTATGGGCATAATCAACAATAGCCGTTATTTTCTTTTTGGATATGAAATACTGGAACCTGCCATCTACCGTCTCCAGATCACTGATGAGGCGCAGAATTTCCAGTTTTTCCAATCCTAAAAGATCAGCGGTTGCATATATCGCCAGAATATTATAGGCATTAAACTGCCCTATTAATTTGGTCCATAATTCGTTTTCATCGATTTTCAATAGCTGCCCGCCAAACTGACTTTCCTTGATCTGGGCCTTATAGTCGGCATAGGTCTTGAGTGCATAGGTGAATTTCCGTCCCTTGGTGTTTTGAAGCATGAGCAGGCCATTCTTATCATCAATATTGGAAAGCGCGAAAGCTTGTTTGCCGAGGTCGTCGAAGAGTTTCTTTTTCGTATCCCTGTATTCGGCAAAGGTTTTGTGGTAGTCCAGATGGTCATGTGACAGGTTTGTAAAGACGGCCCCTTCGAAGATCAGCCCTTCAGTGCGTTTCTGTGCAATCCCGTGCGAGCTCACTTCCATAAAACAGAATTCCACTCCGGCTTCATTCATCAGGGAAAGGTGCTTGTTGATAGACAGCACATCAGGGGTTGTGTGGGAAGCAGGATATTCGGTTTCATCAACCATGATGCGAATAGTGGAAATGAGCCCCACTTTGTAGCCTGCTTTGCGGAAGAGCTGGTAGAGGAGGCTGCAAATGGTTGTCTTCCCATTTGTGCCGGTAACCCCGATCAATTTCAGGTTTTTTGAGGGGGTATTGTAATAGTTGGATGCCATAAGGGCCAGAGCCTGATTCCCGTTCTGCACCTCTACATAGGTAACCCCATCGAGCATTTTATCAGGCAATGCCTCACATACAATGGTATTGGCTCCGGAAGCAATGGCCTGTTCTATATACCGATGGCCGTCTGTAACAGTCCCGCGGATGGCCACGAAGACATCATCCTTTCCAACCAAACGGGAGTCAAAACAAACGGTGTTGACCATTTTGGAGGTCGTACCGCTCACTGCCGTCAGGCCTACACCATACAATATGTCTTTTAGTGACTTCATGAGAGTTCCAGTACAATCTTCTTAACCTTTCTAAGGTCTGTTCCTTGCGATATGGATTGCTTACGTACTTTTCCATTGCCTTTCACTTCTACCTGCAATCCCAGATTTTCCAATATAGAGATGGCATCCATTCCGCTCATCCCTTTGACATCGGGTACCTGTTTGTATTTTTTCTGTGCTTCGGTAAAATATTGTTCAAAAGCCTGTTCCAATTCCGGATTTTCCGGTTCCAGCGTCTCAACTTCGTCTATCAACGGATTGTTGGCATAGATCAGTTGGGCAATCGACTTGAATACTGGTCCTGATACATCAGCTCCGTAATAACCGACGCTTTTATCGGGTTCATGGATCACGACTATGCAGGAATATTTTGGATTTTCAGCTGGGAAATACCCCGAAAAAGTGGAGATGTAAGCCAATTTATCCGGATCCTTGGCCGCATAATTCTTTTGCGCCGTTCCGGTTTTGCCTGCCATGGAAAAATCCGAACTGTACAGGCGGTGCCCGGTGCCGTATGGTTTTTCCACCACGTTGGTCAAGAGTTGCTGCACCTGCCTGACGGTTTCTTTGGAACAAATCGCCGGATTGATGACTTCTTTATGGAAACGGTGAATGGTTTCGTCCCATTCCCGCACTTCTTTGATCAGCCTGGGTCTTACCAACTCGCCATCATTTGCAATGGCATTGTAAAAGGCCAGGGTTTGCAAGGGCGTAAGGGATACTTCATAACCGTGAGACATCCAGGCCAGCGATATCCCGGACCAGCCTTTATCTCCCGGAGAACGGATAACAGGAGCCCCTTCACCCTTGATGGGCATCCCTAATTTCTTGTCCAACCCCATGCTCTTCAGCCGGTCTACATACATCTGTGGGTGATCCTTGTATCCGTAGTAAATCATTTTGGCAAAAGCTGTATTGGATGAAACTTCGAATGCTTTGGCAACGGAAATTTTTCCATACCCTCCCCATTTGGAGTCCCGTACAATCCGGTCATAAAGTCGCCAGCGGCCCTTTTCGGTATCTATAACCATACTGGTATCGACCACTTTGTCTTCCAGAGCAGCTACCAGTGACATCAATTTAAAAGTGGAGCCGGGTTCATGCGACTCTCCAATGGCATAGTTCAATCTTTCGTAATAGTGTCCGTCCGAAGTGCGTCCGAGATTGGATATTGCTTTGATTTCGCCCGTTTTGGTCTCCATAACTACTACACAACCATGATCCGCTTTATATTTTTCGAGTTGTCCGAGCAATGCGTGGTGGGCAATATCCTGAATATTGATATCGATGGTGGAAACCACATCGTAGCCGTCTTTCGGCTCAATGATGTTGTCAAGGCCTATGGGTTTCCACTGTCCTTTAGCAATTTTTTGTTTCAGGCGTTTCCCTTCCACTCCCCGCAGGTACTGCCCAAAAGCCCCCTCCAGCCCTACCCTGGTGGCGTAGCCGTTTTCGTCATAGCGCTCATAGCCCACACTACGCTCTGCAATTTTGCCCAGGGGATGCTCCCGGACCGTTTTCTGCTCAACAATAAACCCTCCTTTATTCGGCCCCATTTTAAAGAGCGGGAATTCCTTGACCCGTATATAATCGGAATAATCCAGGTTCCTGGCGATAAGGGCATAGCGGTTCTTGTTTACCCGGGCTTTGCGGAATAATTGTTCATAATGGGAGGCAGGCTGTCCCAGCAAGTCCGACAAGGATTTGGATAAGGGCCCTACCTTAGATACAAAATCCGCATCTTTCACTGTCACAGCATCAAACCGAATCGTATACCGGGAGACCGATGTGGCCAGGAGGCTGCCATCTTCCGAATAGAGGTTACCCCGGTTCGGAGCGATGGTGAACATTTTCTCGGTGCGCTCTTCTGCCAGCTCCTTGTACTTCTCTCCATCAACCATCTGTATAGTGACCAGCTTGACCACTACCGCCCCGGCAAACAGAAACAGGCAGCCTGCTACGAGGTATAATCGAGTGAGTATGTTTTTTGTAGTTGTTGCCAATTAGTCGTCCGTTGTTTTTACTTTGATTTTTTTCGGAGGTGTTTCCGAAGGATACAAACCTTTATCGGACAGGGTCTGCACCACTGTCGATTCCAACTTTAGGCGTTGTACTTCCGACCGGATGTCCACAAACTGGCTCCGGAGCTCCTTTACCTGTTCATTCAGGGCCGCCACCTTCAGTACCTGCCGATCGGCACTGTGTGAACTTGCAATCATTATAGTGGCCAGAAAGGAGGTAAAAATGATAAACATCCAATTTTTAGGGGCATCGCCACTGACGAGGAACTTTCCCTTTAAAATGTCTATGATTCCTTTTTTCATCACCTGTAACTATTTTATTTATTCGCACATTTTTATTAACCTTCTTCGCCTTAAAGTCTTACAGCCGCTCCGCCACCCGCAGCTTGGCACTGCGCGCCCTGGGATTCCTGCTTATTTCGGCCTCCGAAGGAACCTGCAATCCTCCTACTTTTCGGAATGGCAGCGAAACATTTCCATATAGATCCTTTTCCACTTCCCCTTCAAATTTGCCGTCACGTATAAAGCGTTTAACGAGACGGTCTTCGAGGCTGTGATAACTGATGATGCTCAGTCGCCCCCCTGCAGGCAGGAGGTCCGGACACTGCATCAAAAACGCCTCAATGGCCTCCAACTCCTGATTTACCTCGATCCGGATGGCCTGGTACACCTGCGCCAGCACCTTTTGCTCGCGCTGCCTGGGTAAAAACCGCAGCAGGGCAGACTTGAGTTCATCGGTGGTTTTGATCGGAGCAACGGATCGCTGATCGATCACAACTTTCGCCATGGCATCTGCCTTTCGAAGCTCTCCGTAACGAAAAAAGACCTGTCGCAGATCGTCATAACCGTATTCGTTAATAACCGAATAGGCCGTAAGCGAATTGCGCTTGCTCATCCGCATATCCAGCTCTGCGT
>Ga0102953_1002610_pt1 | contig 10527 bp, 11 predicted proteins | sample SalPon2A_C_D2_MG_FD_78509 | JGI IMG/M metagenome (GOLD analysis project Ga0102953, IMG submission 78509) | Soil microbial communities from South San Francisco under conditions of wetland restoration - Salt Pond MetaG R2A_C_D2_MG | ecosystem: Environmental > Terrestrial > Soil > Wetlands | place... | reverse complement strand
TCCTGAACTACAGCAAGGTCTATCCGCTGCCTGTCGGCATTCAGCTTCCTGAGACGCGGCACGCCGATGGATCTATTAATCTCCAAAGCTGGGTCACGAAGAGTGATATCTTTCTCGGCACCGCCACGCACGCCAACAGCCTCTATCTCGACATCAATCGCCTGATCTTCTTCCGTGGCGGAAAGGTGTCGATTGAGGCGAGCGTCTATGGCAACGCGCTCGGCTCGAACGGCAAGCGCCGCATCATCAGCGACGCAAGCCTTGCCAGCCCGACCGACGCATATTTCCGGATGGCGGCGGATCTCTGGATCGAATCCTTCAAATCGCTCTCCGGCACGCTTACGGTCGCGAACTGGCGGCGGACCGTGATGCATGAGACGAAACCGAATGTCGGCGTGACCGGCAGCGAGTTCGTACCGACGGCTGCGGGCGCGGGCGGGCACTATGATCTCGGCGACGACCTCCGTCTGGCGAACTACAATATGACGATGCGGATTCTTTCCGCGTCCGAGCAGTGGACCGAGACCGGCTGGCTGGTAACCTACACTCTCGGTGGCGTGTCGGACAACCTGTCCTCGGCGCTGATAGCTCCCTATTCGAGGCTGATCTGATGGCATCCAGCTACCCAGGCGCGATCGACTCACTCCCTCCGGTGACCGAGATCACCGAGGCGAACGTGCTGGAGACGGTGGCAGCGCTCCGGGCATTGCAGGACACGATGATCAAGGTCACGCCGCCGGCAGGGATCGGCGGCTACGACTGGATCAGCTCCTGCGGATCGCTACAGCACTGGGTCGACATGCACGTCGGCAGCGCCGGCGAGAAGCAGCGCCGCGCGATCACGACGGCGGACGGCTTCGGCGCGGCGGTCTCCGTCACCGAGGCGCATCACCGGTCCTATCGTGTTTACAAGATGGACGATATGAACCTGCTCGGGACGACGGGATTCACGCGCTCGACGCCTGCCGGAAACATCACAGTCACGCGCTATCGATTCACCTTGCCAGCGGCACTTAACCAGGCGGAGCTTGCCTCGCAGGGCGCGATCGTCTTCACAACATGCCCGCTCGCCTTCATCGCTGAAGAGCCGATCCTGAACAACACGGGCGAGATCCGACTCTGGCGGCATGATGATGTCTTCACCAATCGCTTCGGAACAGACACCAGCCAGGTCTATGTCATCTTCTTCGAGCGCAATGCTTACACTGATGAAACGGATCTTGTGATTCCATGACCTGGCCCTACATCCCCGAGCCCCTCCTTCCCGGCGGGAATTACCCCGGCGGCGGGACGAATGCGGCAATCGATCGGTTCAACGAGCTGCGGGCCAAGATCGTCGAGATGCAGACGACGCTCGGCGTAAACCCGCAGGGATCGCGTCTCTCGATTGCCGAGCGGCTCCTGACGCGGCACGCACGGTCGGGTGTCCGGCGCGGAATTCCCAGCATTGCGGGGGCGTCCTCTGCAGGGACGGCCGTCGGTCGAGATTACGCCGACGACGTGGCGGACAACATCGAGGTGAACGCCTTCATCGGCGAATGCATCCTCGGGACGGCGCCGCAGGCGACGGTCTACTATGGGACGCAGGCGACGCCGGCGGTCTATACGGTGGCGCCGTCGATCGTCATGGTGCAGCCGACGATCAGCCAGTCGGTCGACATCGTGAACAATGGCGTGTTCTTCCGGATGGTGACGGTCGACTCCGCCAGCATCGGCGTGAGTTCTGTCACGGTCAATCTGGTCGAGCGGCGCGAGGCGCTGGGCGGGACGATGTATGGCACCTGGGCAAGTCGGTCTCAGACGCGCGTCTTTAATGTGCTGTGTATCGGGGGACAGATATGAGCGCCTTCGCGGAGTTCCCGAGCAAACCGTTCATCATCGCCAGCTCGCCGATCGACATCTTCTCGATCGACTTCCTGAACTACCTGACGCGCGAGGTGATCGCGACGGACATCTGCATCGGCTCGATCCGGGCCGGCGATCCGGACGACTTTGCGCACGACCTCGACTCGATCCTGGCGGACAGCGGCGTCTACAAGTACGAGCTCGCGCACGACCTCGGCCAGTTCGGGGAGATCCCATCAGACTACACGCCGGAGGAGGTGGACTCGTACGACAAGGGGTCGGTGCGGCATATCCTTTTCAATGGCGTCTATTCCACGGGACCAACGACCTATACCGTCGATGTTGCGAGCGCGATTGGTGTTAACTTACATGATGCCGCCGGCGTGACGCAGGTCGCTGGATCGATCGACGAGTCGTGCTTCTGGGTTGGACTAGGGTGCGTCTACCAGTCATCCACGACGGCCTATCCGTACGCTGCGCAGTCCGGCAGTGTGGATCTCCGTCCGGAGGTAACAGAGGACCTGCCGCAGAGCTGGATCAATCGCGGCGAGATCGAGCACTGGCAGGAGAAGACGTCGTCCGGGTTCTGGATCCGGGCTAATCTCACGACCTCTACTTCGGGGAACACGATGACAATGGTCTGGTTCGAGCTGTCGCCGAAGGTGGTGCCAGCGGGATACTGGCAGCACCCGCCAATCTATCAGACCGAGACATCGAGCATCGATATCGCATGAGCCACACCATCATCCTCGGCAACGGGCCGAGCTCATGGGGGATCTATCCGCTCGACGTCCTGCGGCTGCGGCTGGCGGGGTTCGAGGTGGCGACCTGCAATCACCGCGAGCTGCCGTCGGACGTGGTCTTCATCCATGACCGGCCGATGCTGCGGAAGATCCGGCTCCTGCCCTGGCAGCGACTGGCGACGTTCGAGAGCTTCCTGAAGGACGACGGACCGACGCGACGCCGGCCGCGGGAGCGGGTCTGGCTGATGCCGCCGGGGGCGGAGGGGCACTACTCGTGCGGCGGGATGGCGATCTGCGCCTACGTCGCAGCGGGGGCGGAGCAGCTCGATCTGGTGGGATTCGACGGCCGGCTGGACCTCAGAACGATCCCGGGGTGCCGCGGGGCGAACATCCACGCCTACGACGCCTGGCACCTGCGGGTCGTGGAGTACGTGCGGAATCAGCTGAATTGGGCGGGGCGGATGCGGCTGGTGGTTTCGGGGACCGATCGGCATCCGCTGGATGCGATCGCGGCGGAGAGGATTGCACCGGATGAGTGGCAACGCGAAGTCCTTCGAGGTGAGCCTGCAGCCGATCCGGCCGGGGTCGGCGTGCCTGATCGTCGGGAACGGGCCTAGCCGGTCCGTCCTGCGCTGGCCGTTCGTCCTGCAGGTGCTGAGGCGGGAGGCGCCAGTCGACCTCGTCCTGATCAACCGGGAGGCTCTGGGGCGCACGCGCCCGGACTTGGCGGTCGCGACGAAGCGGCACCTCGGGCGGAAGGTCGCGCAACGCTGGCCGGACGTGCCGCTCGTGACGCCGGAGAGCTCGCCGTCCTGGTGGCCGGACCTGGCGGCGGGGCCGCGGGCGGTCTGGGCCTGCAGCGCCATGGGCTATGAGCGGATCTACCTCTACGCCCTGGACGGATCGATGGAGGACGGCGCGGATCCGAAGTATCGGCGCTGGGAGGCGCAGATCGAGCAGCACGTCCAGACGCGGATCCCGATCGGCGGCATGCCGATGCTCGTGCGGATCCTGCCGCAGACCGTCCCGCATGCCGGCGCCAAGGATCCGCTCGCGGTCGAGCGTACGGTGCGGCTGTAGCCTGTGCGGGTTCGTCTCCTTCGTCGGCGAACTTAGTGACGAACTAGCACCGCCACTTGCGGACCCGCGGAGAAGTTCGTTCGTTAGTTTGTCGCGAACTTAGTGACGAACTAGCACCAAACCTGTGTCAACCTAGATCAAACCTGTGTCAACCTAGGTCATGGTCTACGTAGAAAGCCCACCGGGAACGTATTGCGGACGGTGGTTTAGACTGTAAGATCATGGACAGGACGCGACCCCAACCGCTTCCTGTCGTCTCTGCCCCCGCCCCGGGCCTTCCCACGGCGCTACCCGGGACGGGGGATCTTACCGAGTCTTGATGCGCGACATCCTCACCGCCGAGCTCCACCGTCTGGGACACAGCGTCGGGCACCTCGCCCGGCTCGCTGAGGATGCCGGGGTCTGCAGCCAGAGCCTGGTCTATCAGTTCTGCTCCGGTCGGTGCGACATCACCACCGACAAGTTCGAGGGGCTGATGCGGCTCCTCGGCCGGACCGTCACGCCGAGGTCCTTCCGCCACAGGACTGTGCGGAAGTAGCGTCCTAGCGCCTGTCTGCGCTGATGGCGAACGCTTGTCGCGTCGCCGTTCTTATTCCGAGCCTAATGCGCGAAACCAGCAACGAAAAATGCTAGCGTTCGCCATCGGCACGTCGCCGTTCGCCATCGGCCCCTTCGTCATAACTCTATTGTTTTCAGATATTTGCGAGCTCTCTTTCATGGTCGTGTCGCGTGCGTTCTAGCCACCATTTGCCGTAACCTATTTGCTGCCATAGAGTTACGAGAAATTGAGCGAGCTATCGGACACGGGGTGGGGGGGGAGTATATGACATATTAGATTAGACCCGCACACTTTGATTCGAAACCCGCACAAGTGTGCGGCCTAATGTGTAAACTGTTATACTTACCCCCCTGGTGTCGTGTCCGATAGAGCGTGTCATCTGCCGCATCCTCATTGCAGTTAATGACTTACGGAGAAAGCGCCAAAAGCGCTACGCGACACGGGTCGGACACATGCTCTGCAACTGCATGCGAGCGCAAGACTTACGGCTGTTGTGCCGATGGCGAACGCTTTTTTCAGGATAGCGGATCGTAGTAACGATCCCGCCCTTCCGGGTAGCGCTCGAACAGGTCCTCGGTGCTGATGGTGGGGAGCCGGAAGTCCCAGACCGAGTGCATCGCCGAGCCCGTGGCTCGGAACATCAGCGGCCGGCTTTTGGCCCGGGTCACGAACAGACCGCGTTCCTCGAGCTCGCGCACCAGGCGGAGCATCGTCCGGCCGGACTTGCCGAGTCGCGCCGCGGCGACCGTGGTCGTACACCAGACCTCATCCTCTTCGATCGACCATCCAGCCGGCACCTCGCTGCTCATGGCATAGTCACGCATCGCTTTCCGCACGTACTTCAGCAGCTCCTCCTCGCCCTGCGCGACGTCGGCGAAGACGCGCATCAGCTGGCCCTGGATCAGATCCTTGACGATCGCATAATCCGCACTGCTGGCGATGATGGCCTCGCGCGGCTCGAGGTCGTCGGCGACGTAGGTCGTCCAGTCCCGCTGGTGCTGGTGCACGAAAGCGCACGCCTGGATCGTCCGCAGGAACATGGGGTAGTCGCGCCGACTCCGGATCATCTCGCTCGGGAACGCCCGCTCGATCTCGTAGGCGTATGGGATCGTGACGAAGACGCCGCGCTTTAGCATCCGCTGGACGTGCCGGGCGACCTCCAGGTCCCGCGGCTTCGCCAACGACCCCTCGATCGCCTCCCGGCTCGCCGCCGTGAAGGCCGCCTCCGTCATCTCGCGCGTCTCGTCCGAGTAGATCGGCAGCAGCCGCGTCTCGTTCTCGTCGTGGATCGTCGGTGCCGTCGTCGTCGTGTAGAAGCAGAGCGGACCCTTCACCGTCTTGTCCTGCGTCGCATGCCCCCCGCCCTTGGCGTCCTTTTCCACGGTCATGATGCGGATATCGCCCTCGGACATGAAGGACCGGATCGTATAGTCGGACTCCTCCGACCCTGGCAGCTCGCGCACAAACAACACCTTGTGTTGGAAGGCGTTGACATCGGCGTACTCCAGCGCGTGCGGGGTCATGCGGGTGACGTCGATCACGTCCTCCGGCGGAAACAGCTGCAGCACCCGCTCGGCGGTGAAGCTCTTTCCCGAGGCGCTGTGGCCCTTACCTATGCCATTGATCGGTTTCAGCAATTTCCGGCTGGAGAAAATGAGATAGAGCAGCAGGCGGTTCGTCTGCTCGCGCGCGACGCCGAGCTCGTCCGTCAGACGGAGCACCTCCCGCAAGACCTGCGGGTGCTCCTCCAGCCACGCCTTCGCCGCGTCCCGCTGCTCGTCGGTCAGGACATAGCCCTGACGCTTCTTCGCCTCCTTCGAACGCTCGGCCTCGGCGGCTTCCTCCAGACGCCGTGAGACGCTCTCTGCGACGCTCAGGAGATGAGCCGATGCGTCCTCGATGCTCTGGTCGTCGAGCTCGCGCGCAACGCTGGCGCGGCTGCGCTGGCTCTTGAGATTGACCTTCCCCACGAAGGCCGGCTTCCCCGCCCGGTAGACCGACAGCGCGCAGCGCAGATCCCCCTTGACGTTCGTCAGCCCGTCGAGAACGTACTCGGTCTGGCCGGACTGAAACCGGAACTTCCCCTCTCGCAGGCTATGTTCTTTCAGCACGATGCCGGCGTCCTGCTCGACCTCCTCGGCGCCGGCGGACTTCGGCCCCTCGGGGTGGTCGTGGCGGTAGACGGGGCAGTCCCAGGTCGCGCATACGGCCTGCATCTCGGGTCGCTCGCAGCCGAGGCTATTCGCCTGGCCGGTGTAGGCGCTCTTCAGCGCGAGGTCGATCTCCTGCCCCGGCAAGGGCGGCACCGTCCGGGACTGGTTCCACGCCTGCAGGCTCTTGCGTGCCGCTACGCCGTCGATCCCGCAGCGCTTGTAGTGGATCGCCAGCCGGTAGGCCCACTCATTTCGGTAGCCCTGCCGCGCGCCCTGGCGCAGCATTCGCAGCGCGCACGGGAGGAACTCCGAGAACGGCACCTCCTCGAACGCCTCGCCGTCCGCCTCGCGCCCGCCCCAGCTCGGCGAGCGCCACTCGATGCCGTTGATCTCGATCGTCTCGTCGAGGTCTGCCTCGCTGTGCCGGACCTCGATCAGCGCCCGCATCGGGACCACCCTCGGCTCGCCGCCCGGCACGACGAACACGGTCCGGCCCTGCTTAGCGTCGGCGCCGAACATCGGGAGGTTGATGTAATTGCCGTAGCCGCCCTCGGGCACGCTGTCCTGCTTGGGGAAGATCTCGACCGGCCCGGGGAGCTCCTCGCGCAGATCCTCGAGCGCCGTCGAGAGCACGGCCCGGACCTTCCATGCCAGCGTCCACGACCGGAAGAACACCCAGATGTGCCAGCCCTTGGACTTCGTCCGCTCGATGTAGGCGGTCAGGCCGTAGTGCGCGAGCCTCGCGTGGATCTTGCACGCCAGATCCCAGTCGTCGACGTCGAGGTCGACCGCGGCGAAGCGCACCTGGTTCAGCTCGTCACCTGCGACAGGATAGATCCCGACGCGGCGCTCGCCGCCGAGGTGCTGGCGGATCAGCTCCGGCGTGACCGGCTCCGTCACCCGCCGCCCTTTGCCCTCGCCATGCACGTCGGCACGGCCCTGGAACAGGTCGACGAACCAGTCCAGGTAATCCGCGGTGATTGCGGTCACGGTCCCCTCCCGAGGTAAGAAAATGGGAGGGCGGCCCCGCCAAGGAACCGCCCTCACCATTGCTACTTGATGACGCTCCGGCGCAGGTCAGAACGGGATGCTATCGTCATCGTCTCCTCCCATCGGCGCGCCGACGTGCTCCTCTCCCCCCGTCACGCCATCGCCGGCGGCCGCGGCGCTCATCGTACTCTCACGCACCGTCCCGACAATCTGCTTCCACAGCGCCAGTCGCTTGTATGCCATCGCCTGCTCCTCGTCCGTCGTCGTGCGCCAGCTCAGCACGGACGGCACGATGTAGCTGAACTTGTCCCCGGTCTTGCGCTGCGAGCCGATCTTGAACGAGCGGTGGAAGTACGCCACCTTGTTCGGATCGCTCGCGCTGAACAGCGTCGTATTGATGATCTTGCCGGCGAGGGGCAGCTTCGTGCGCGACAGCGGCAACACGCAGATCTGCCACTCGGGCTCCTCGCCCGAGCCGGCAAGGCCGAAGAAGTTCGTGAACTGGTTGCAACTCTTCCAGTCCTCGCCCTGCGACGGCCGCCGCGACCAGGAGCAGGCGGCGCAGCTCTCCGCCGCCGATTCCCCATGCGGCCCGATCGGCGCCGCATTGGCCGGCACGCGCGCGTCGTTGCTGAAGCACCGCGCCGGATCGCCAAGCTCTGCGCCCCAGAGGATGCGAGTCTTGAACATCTGGATCGGGATCAGCTGGATCTCCTTGCCGAGGTTCGTCTGCGACTGGTCGAGGAACCACTCACCGTCGCTGACGCCGTCCGGCCGGCTCTTGCCGGCGCCTTGGGCGAGCGTGAGCCGCTGCACCCGGATGTCGCTCGGATCGATGTCGCCGAGGTCCGCGCCCTGGAAGTTCTGGAGGTCGTTCATGGTTTCTGTTCCTTGTTCTCTGGTTGTTTCTCGCCGTCCTCCGGCGAGGTGGTCTGTAATTTATAACAGGTCAGGCAGACCCGCCGCCAGCATCCATCGGCGAGCCGAATCCAGTGGCTCCAGCGGTGATGATCCGCGTCACAGAGCGGGCGTGGATCCCCCTTATGCATTCCCTCACCTCCCCGTGAACTGTACCGCGGTGCCTTCGTAGACGCTGACGATCTCCGGCAGTTCCTTGCCGTGAGCGACGATCTCCTTCACGCACGAGGCGAGCGTGCCTGGGTGGACGGTCGCGACGTCATCGTAACCTTCCGCTGCCAGCCAGGCGATCACGTCCTTCGCCCGGCCCTTCGGATAGCTGGCGTCGAAGACTTGCTTCAGATACGCGGTGCGCATCCCATCGTCCGTCGCGAGCCGGAGCTTCGGAATCCCTTCGCCCTCAAGGTGGTCCTGCAGGCGCCGCTTGGCCTTGGCCTCGACGGCATTGATGGCATCGACGAGGTGATCGGCGTGCTTGCGCAGGATGTAGGCGTGGAAGTACGCCGCCAGCGCGACCGGGCGGTCGTGGCGGATCTCCTCCAACTCGGCCTGATGGCGCTCGAAGCAGTCGGTCACGCGATCGAGCGCGTCCTCGATGGGGCTGGTGTCATGGGGTGCGTCGTCGAACGGGCTAGCTTCCGCCGCTGCCGTTCCCTCCGTAGTTCTCTGATCCATTCTGCGAGTTCCTTTCGTCGACGAGCGTCTCCGCGGCATCGACGGATGCCGGTGAGAACGGTCGTATGGTCGCGATCGAGGATGTTGCCGATGTCGGGCAGGCTGAGGTGATGCATCCGATAGAGGAGCGCCATGAGGATCGAGCGCTCCCAGGTGATGCGGAGGTACTTGCGGCGGCTCATCAGGCGTTCGAGGCCGACCCCGCATCGGTCGGCGAACCAGAGCACGGTGCTTTCCGGGGTCATGCTTGGGCCTTCTAACTCGGCGATCTGCTGGCTCATGCCGTTTCTCTCCTCCGGCGATCCATCTCGAAGAGCACCTGCATCTGGCTCTTCTTGCCCTGGATCGCATCATAGATCTTCTGGTCGATGGTGTCTTCGCCCTCCGGCCCTGTGGCCTGGAGGACGTAGTGAATCGAGTCCTTGCCGGCGACGCCGCGGCCGATGCCGTGGATGCGGTTTTGCGCCTGCACGTACTCTTCGTGACTGTAGGATGCGGAATGGAACACCGAGTAGCGGCAACCCGGCAGGCTGATGCCGAACTGTGCCTTGCGCGGGTGCATGACGAGGACGCGCAGGTCGCCACGGTTGAAGCGCTCGATTAGCTCTTCAGGCTGCTTGGTCCGGCCATCGACGACGGCGGCGGGGATCTTCTCGCGCTCAAGGCGGTCGGCGAGGCGGTCGATCTCGTAGTAGAACTGGCACCAGATCACGCAACGCTCGACGTCCGAGGCGAACTCGACGCACCAGTCGTCCTTCGCGTGGTCGGTGTCGAGCATGAGCACCTCGGCCTGGCCTTCGATCCACTCGCGGACCTTGTTCGGCCGGAAGCCGGCGGTGATCTGGCGCAGGCGCATGAGACGCGCGAACGCCTGCAGGTCCTCGCCGTCCTCGCGCAGGTCGAGGATCTCTTGTTCGATCATGCGGTAGGTCTCCCACGCCTTCGCCGGCATCGGGATCTGGACGGTATGCGTGATGGACTCGGGGAGGTCGAGGCACTCGTCCTTGCGGAGCCACTGCGAGGTCGCCGACATCCGGGCGTAGAAGGACTCCTTCAGGTTCGGGCGCAGGATGAGCTTGTTCGCGAAGCGGTAGAACCAGCGGCGCTCGAACGAGCCGGCCGACTCCGGGAAGGCGAAGCGGCCCGTGATCTGGCCCTTCAGCAACTCGTACGGGTAGTACTCGGCTGGCGTGTTCGGCGCCGGCGTGCCGGACAGCAGGAGGACGGCGCGCAGGAGCTTCGACATCGAGAGGATCGAGCGGAAGGTGAGGCTGCGGTGGTTCTTCATCTTCGAGGATTCATCGAAGATGACGGCCGAGCCACGCAGCAGCGCGCGGAGCTCCTCGTCGGCGCGGAGAGCCTCATAGTTCACGATGGCGACGCACGGTCCCGCCCGCCAGCGGTCTTGGAGGACCCGGGCGCGCTCCTTCCGGCGGAGCGCGCGGACGTTGACGAACGGGATGCCGGGGAACCAGCGCCGGAGGTCCGGGACCCAGTCGGTTTCGATCAGGATCCGCGGGCAGACGACATAGGCTTTGCGCAGGAGCGGGTCGTCGCCGAGGAT
>Ga0102953_1002609_pt1 | contig 10530 bp, 16 predicted proteins | sample SalPon2A_C_D2_MG_FD_78509 | JGI IMG/M metagenome (GOLD analysis project Ga0102953, IMG submission 78509) | Soil microbial communities from South San Francisco under conditions of wetland restoration - Salt Pond MetaG R2A_C_D2_MG | ecosystem: Environmental > Terrestrial > Soil > Wetlands | place... | reverse complement strand
TGCCATCTGCGATCGCAACCGCCTGCGGGTTGAAGTCGTTGACATTTTTCACGATGCCGTAAAGCTCGGAGGGGAAGGCAACCGTCACTGGCCGCAGCATCAACCGTTCGCCGCTTTCAGGTTCTTGTTGCTGAGCAAAAGCGGTTTTGGCGGCCAGGGCCGAGGGGATATCGTAGGCGACGCTGCCAAGGTTGCCGTGGTCGACATGGAAGACGGCCTTACTGTCCCCCTTATAGGTGGCATTGCCGATAAACTTACCCCAGCAGCGTTTGGCCAGAGTCCGGCGGGCGGCGCGAGGCAGTCGGCTGACAATCTTCTGCACGGCACGAAGATCGTCATTGATAATCATTTTCCGGGTGATGGTGATAATCCCGCCCTTCTGGTTGAGGGCATAACTGATCTCTTCGTCCCCGAGTTCGCCCAGGTCCGGGTAGTCATCAGCTTCCGGATCCACATCGGGCAGGTCGCCATAGTAACCAATATGGACAGCTTCCAGGGTCCGGAAGTCCCTGGCGTTGCGGATATTCGGTCCGACGATTCGCGAGACGCCATAGTCGGAAATTTCCCGGTAGTCCTGGACCATGCGCCGATAGAGCGTGTTGCCGATGGCATAGGCAAATGTGGTACTGCCGTAGGCGGCCTGCAGTCGCTGCATTTGGGCCGGATCGAGATAGCCACGGACATCGGTGTCCCCTGTCATTTCGACATAGGCGGCACGCAGTGATTTTAGGGGCGCGACATCGCTAAACTTGTCATCGACTTTCACTCCGAACAGCTTGTCCATGGCGGCTTGCAGTTTTTCTCCGCTATCCCGGACCACCCGCACTCCACCAGCACCGACAAGCCCGCCACTGCCGGACAACTCGTCCAACATTTCCTTTTCCAGTTTGATCGCCGCGTGAAGTTCTTCAGTTTCGAAGAGGCGGACACCGAACTGGGCCTTCAGTTTCTTCTGGGCCGCCGCCGGCAGCTTACTGGAGGCCAGCTCCGAGCTGAGGACCGCCTGGCAAGTCATGCGGTGCATTTTTTCCATTTCTGGCGTCATGAGATTCTCCTCTCGGCCGAGCTCCACGGCTGCGGCCATTTTGATAAATTTTCCGTTGTTGGTCGGGGCATACACCACGTCGATTTCGACGGCGGCGATCTCGACCGGCTCCTTGACTCTCTTGCCGGCAACCACGCGGTTGACGGCCTTCCCCATCACATCGAAACTGAGCCCCAGCAAATCAGGCTTACCTCGATCGAACGAATCAACCAGGGCGTCGCGCAGCCACTTAGCGCTCTTGAGGATGTAAAAATCGGCCTCAATGGCGGTACCGGTGTCGCTGACGTTTTTCAGCCAGCCGACGATTTCCTTCACGCTCTTGCCGAACTGTTTGTGTGACGCCTGGTGCTGGCTTTCATCGAGGGCGAAAACCCTGGCACCCTCGATCAACGGAATCGCTGCCACCAGCGGATCGCGGGTCCAGTTGATTCGCCCATCCTTGCCGAGGCCATACTCATTGACCTGGACGCGCCAGACATAACCGTAATCTTCACTGTCCGGTGCGCCGACGGCCGACACAAAGCGCGAGGCAGCCTGCATCGGCAGGTACTCCACTTTGCGCTCCACGGCTTCCGGCTCCCCCAATTCAACCTTCCCCTCGTTCAGAGTGTAGCTGCGGCGGTAGTAGAGCGGCCCCTTGTTGCCATCTGGCCCCTCGATCTCATAGATCACCGCGTCCTCGTAAAGGTCGACCACGTACAGCCAGCTTCCCTGCTTGAGGTTGTGGGTGGTCTCCAGGGCCTGGCGGACCAGCTCCCGGATCTGTTCATAGCTCAACGGCATGATTCAACTCCTTTCAGGCTGCGGCCGACTTCTCCACCGTGACCTTCTGGCCGTCGGCAGTCACCAGGACAATAGACGCTCCAGTGTCCTTCCAGGACAATACGTCGGCCGGGGTAAGCGGCCGTTCGGTGGGAAAGCGCTGCTTGATTTTGCGGCCGTCTTCGCCTTTGACGTCCCTGGCCTTCGAGGACCGAAACTTCAGCCCCTTCAGATACTTCTTGTCGATCTGTTCCATGTTTGACTCCTCTTTGTTGAATGGCTGCCGAAATGGCAGATCTTTATGATTGAACTGGCCAAGGTTAGCGGCCGTAGCCGGGGTCTCCCTTGGCCCTTCGCCCCTGGCGAACCATTGGCTGTTGGAGTGCCTCCCTTAAGCTGTTGGCAAAAAGGGAGGCCACCGCCCGGGCCTATGGTCCGCCTATCTCGGACCGGGCAGCGCATTTCTTACCCAGGACCCCTTCGCCTGGGGCGCTCTTGCCGGGGCTTACCTTTCTTCCGATTTGTCCGGACTGAATTGATAACCCGGTAAAAACTTCTAACTGTGATCCCGTGTTTTCGGCAGATTGCCTCCATATTGCTGCCGTCGAATTCTTCGAAGATCTCTTGATCCCGCTGAGTGATCTGGTAACGCAAATTCTTGGGGATGTAGATCTGCAGGCCACCCCAATACTCAGTGAAGTGGTCCGCCAGTTCGCCGCCAACCTCGATGGCCGTCGCTTCTGGGATACCTCGGTCGATCAACCGGGTCGCCACCTGGGCGGCAAGATCCGCCAGGACTTCCGGGTAGGTCTTTTTCACTTCTCCTCCTTGGGGCTCGGATCACAATGGTTGATTGAAAAACGGGTCCAGCCCAACAGTCCCAGCCGCAGACCGACTCCGATCAGGACGAGTCCGTTGCGCCAGCACCAAACAAAACCACCCTGTGAAAACGTGTGTCGGATCAGTGGTCCGGATTGCTCTTTTTCGATCCACGACGACACAACCCTTCCTGACCTGGCATCGATCTCCACGGCGCAAGACACTCCCTTCACATCAAAGACCAGGCTTAGGCCGCCGCCAGAAACGGCGGGCAACGCGCCCAAAAGCGTTTATAAACAGCTTGTCAAACCTTTTTGAGGCCTTACCCCGTCTCTCGTCGTTAGCGGCCGTCCTGGGGCAAATTCTCTCGAAACGGTTTTCGGTCTCACCGCCCCGATAGACCAGGGCCTCCCCGGGGAAGGTTCGGCCGATCGCCTCCAGAACATCGGCAAGGTTTCTCCGGTCGACCACGATGACCTGAATCTGGGGCTGAACCAAATCGCCGGCGACCTGAATGTTCTGTGAGCCATGAGCAACCTGCCGGACGGACATCCTTGCCCCCCTCGGCGGCTTGGCCGGAGAAGATTTATCCAGAGATTTCGTTTTGGCTCCGCTCATCGCCTCAAGGTCCGCTCAGGATCGCGCCGGCTGGTACATCAGCCACTGGTAGTCGTAAACCTCCTGCTCCCGTCGCGGCCAGGGTGAACTCCATCCCAGAAACCGATAGCTGCTGGTATCCGGTTCGACCGTCCGCCAGCCGCACAGCAGGCAGCGCACGACTAGAAACCGCCCTTCGTCCTGGCAGGTTTCCTTGAAAGCGTGGAGATTCGGCCGCTTGGCTCCGCAATGCTGGCATTCCATACTCCTTAACTCCCGACTTCCTGCTGCCGGGATTTCATCTGCTTGAGGGCGGCGAGCACGGACGTCGCCTTGTCGGCGGTTAAAAACCGCAGATCGGACACCCCCGCCTGACGCATCAGAAAACTCCGCAGCGCCCTGGGGCGATCCGCTTCACTGGCGCGGGAGACGTCCTTCCACAGCCCCTCGATGTAATCGAGTTGAGACGGTGAGGCGTAGCCGGGCCGCTGTTTCAGCGGCCGGTGCCGGTTCGGTTTGTTTTTTTCCTTCCAGACGCCCTGGGCCACGGCGCGTTCCTTCAGGCTGCACAGCAGGGCTTCCGCCTGGACGAATGTGAGTTCCTTACAGGACTCCACCCGGAACCCTTCGTAAAGGGCGCAGCGGTATTGATCGTCGTCCATCCCGAGCGCCGTCTTCAGCGTGTGGATCAGCTTGATCTGTTGTGGCTTGATCATCGTTTGAACCTGACGCGACCTGTTTTTCATGACCGACCTCCTTTGTCTTCGAATGACCTAGCCCGCCGCCGCGATCGGTTCGGCCGACGCGTCGCTTTGCCGCCGACTCAAAACATTCTTGACGGCGGACCCAAGCTGCTCGGAGCTGTCTGCTGAGGCCCGATTTGACCTTGCAGGCCCCTGTTCCGGAGCCTTCCCGCTACGGGTTGCCTCGTCCCCCAGATCCTCCAGCCCCACCTCTTCGCGACCGGCTGCCATCGCCCGGGCCATGCAATCCACCAGCAGCTGCTGCAGGTCGAGATAGTTCCCGGAACCAGGCTTCCTGGTCAGGGCTTCGATCGCCTCGGCACTAAAGCTCCCGCCAACGGTGTGCCGGATGTAACGCTTGACTTCACCGCCGACCAGGCCGTGCATCTGCACGCAGTCGGTCCGCAGCCGCACCTCCGACACCCCGGGCTTGCTCATCGGGTCCGACTGGCCCACCAGGATCACGCTGAACAGCTTGGCCTCACCCATCCAGTCCAGCTCCCGCAGAGTCTTAAGCGAGCGCAGGGTTTGGCCGTGCAGCCGGTGCCCTTCCTCGATCACCAGCACCACCTTCTTTTTCCGGGAGGCCTCGCCCAGGATGCGGCGCAGCTGCATGGTCCGGATCACCTTGCCCCGGCGGGGGTGCTCGTCGCTCAGGGCGAAGATCAGTTCCTGCTCGATGTCGCTGATCAGCAGCCGTTCCTTGTCCGCCGGGCGAACCATGACCACCGTGGCGTCCAGGGTGGCCAGGGCGGCTTTGACCGCCTCGCTCTTGCCGATTCCCCGGTCACCGACGATCGACACCATGCCCCGGGACTGAATCGACATGGCCAGAATCCGCTTGAGCCTGATCCGGTCCGCCGTTTCAAATCCACAGTCGGTGAACGGGTCCTGGTTAAAGCCAAAGTCGGCCAGCACTTCCAGTCTTGACAACCTCATAACGCGCTCCTTTCCTGTTCGGCCTGGATCTCCATGGCCAGCTCGATGGCATAGCTTCTGGCCAGGCCGTTTTCCTTCAGTAAATTGACAACCGTTTCCCGATCCTCACCCCGGAGACGCATCCCGCAGATCGCCGTGACCTCGCGCATGGCTGCCTCCACCGAAGGGTAAACATCCACCGCCAGGGGGTTGGGCATGTCGCGGGTTTCCTTGACCCGAGTCGGGAACAGGGCCAGGTTGCCCTGGTCCTTCTTGTCGAGATAAAGGGTGTTGGTCAGCTGCAGGTCCCGGGCTTCTTTGACCGCCTTCTCGTGCGGCGTTTCCGAGTGACCGACAAAGGTGTCCAGCGGCGTCGGGGCGAAGTCTTCCACCTCGTATTTCTCGCCGGTGCGCCGATCCTCGACCACCAGGCGATCGTCGAACACGCCCCGGTAGACAAAGACCTTGGCGTCGTGCAGCCCCTTGACCTCGTAGCGCTGCCCCTCCAGCGAAAAGCAGCCATCCTGCTCCACGGTCCGTTCATAGCGCCTGGCGGTGGTCATCAGGGCGTTTTCCGGCAAGGCGACAGCCCCACCGTGCAGACTGATCCGCCGCCAGGCGTCCAGCCGGGAGATCTCCCGCTCGTAACGATGCGACTTGGCGTTGTACTCGTCCTGGTAGATCAAAAAGCGCCGGTTCAGCTCGCTCAGCGGGATCTCGAACCCCTTCCAGTCGGCCTCGGCGAAAAACGGCAGCTCGAACCGTTTCCACATGGTGCGCCAGGGCCGTTCGATCTTGCCGTGCGCCTCTTTCTGTTCCGGAACGCTGCCGTCGGAATCGATCTTGAGCCGCTTGAGGAACTCGATCGATGGTTGACCTTTCATTAGAGGACCATGGTCCGCCTTGACCCGGTTCGGCAGACCGAAGAAGGCCTTATCGTCGTTCTTGCTCCAGGCCCAGCAGAGAAAGTCCAGGTTGTCCCCAAAATTCTCCCCCAGGGCGGCGACGTAGCGAGCGACATGAAAACCGCTGTAATCGTCGACCAGGCCATACACCCACGGCCGCTCCCGGGTGGGAACCGGCTTGTTCTTGTACTTGGCGTGCCCCGCGTGGATCTTCAGGATGCGTTCGCCATCCGGCATCTTGCGGGCGACATAGAAACAGCCGCTGGAGCTGGCGTCCATGTGGTGCAGCTGGTTCGGAAATTCCGCCTGAAAACGCTGGACCCGGCGTCTTTTGTCCATGCCTATCTCCCGCATGATCCGGTTGAAGGTCGATGGCGAAACAGCCCTCATCTCCGGCGCGATCGCTCCGCAGTCCAGGGCGATTTTCAGGGCGTCTTCCGTCGTCAGTTCCCCCTTATGCTCCGGTGGCCGCTTCTTGATTTGCGCCACCGTTTTAACCGCCTCCTCTATGCCCGCGATCACGTAATCACCCCGCTGGCGCTGCCTTCTGGTTTCCAAGTGCCTGTAGAGAGATTGCGCTGTACAACCGAGCCGGTCGGCCCATTTCTGGACCACTTCGGCCTTGGTTCCGTAGGGGGCCGCTTGCCAGTCGCGGCGCAGGCCATCGAGATAGTCGGGAGCAATCGTCATGGATGGCCGCCTAGATATGCTCGTAGCCGAACATGTCGTCGAACCTGCCGCGCAAGTCGTAGAGACTGTCCTGGGCCTCGGAGAGGTGTTTGTTGACCAGTGCCTGGAGGTGGCGATCGTCAATGATTCGCTCGTCCATGATGAAGCGGCTGCAGCAGATCACGAACTCGCTGCAGGTCTTCTCAAGCACCTTGGCCTGCTCGATGCTCCAGGTGCGGTCCTTGTCTTGCGGGTCGAAGGCCTTCATCCGCTTGTTCTCCTTGAGCAAGGCCTCCTTTTCCAGTTGCAGGTTGTGGGTCTCTTCCTTGATGGCGTTTTCCAGCCCGCGCTCCATCCGGTCGAGCTTCTTTTCCAGGGTGGTTTTTTCCTGCCGGTGGGTCTCCTTGAGTCCGTCGATCAGCGTTTCGATTTCCTCGGCGTTTTCCGGAAGGAGTGGCACCTTGACGCCGTCGACAACCAGGGCTCCATCTTGGATTTCTGCCGAGTTTGCCGAAATTGCCTTGCCTAAGTATTTGATTTTACTGAAACTCAACCCGGTGAATATGGGCAAACCGGCAAAACCTGCCGAAAATTGGTCGAACAGTGGCTTCAGGTCTTTGAGGGTTTGATCGACAGTCCTTACAGGCTCTCCGATGGCCTCGCAGAACTGCTCCCAGGTCAGGCCGCCCTTGCGGTATCCTTTGCGCTCTTTCAACCTGGCAAGGGCCGTATATTTCAGTAATTGATTGTGGGTTTGGTCATATTCGATCTTCTTGAGCATCCCGAAAACTTGGGATTCCTCGCGAATGGCAACAATCCCTTCTTTCGTCTCTTCCAGCTCCCGCCGTACCCTGTCCAACTCGGCTTCGGCCATAATCTTCATATGCTCGTAGGTCTGTTCCTCGGAGGTCTTTTTCGGTGCTTGACGGGTCTCTTTCGCTTTGGCCATGGTTCACTCCTCAGTAGTTGATCGCTTGCAACTTGCGGTCGATCTCGACCCGTTGCGCCTCAAGGTTTTTCTTCGCTTCGATCCAGAACGTCGCCAGCTTGAACCCCACCCGGTAGGTCTCGCCGATCCGCTCCACCGCCCCGATCTCCTCCAGGGTCGCCAGGTGGCTCATCACCGTGGCGTGGGGCAGTCCCAGCTCCTGAGCTACCTCGGCTCCGGAGACTGGTCGCTCCTGGATCTTCAGGTGGTCAAGAATGCTGAAAGAAGTCTTGACGGCAGCAATCTGCTTGTACGTTTTCAAGGGAACCCTCCTGACAGGGACGTTTCACCAGGGCGGCGAAGCCAATGAGCAACCCAACCCCAACCAAATTGATCCAGGGGAACCAGGCACCATCGGCACCGGCCAACCCCAATCCAATGACCAACAGCAAAGCAGCCAGCCAGTTCATTTTCCCCCCTTCGTAGGTTGATCAAGTTCCCGAACGATCTTGATCCCCGCCTCATTGAACACCTGCTGAACGTAAGGCCATGCTTTATCGAACCCGCGATCGAACATGTGGACGCCCTCGGTACCGTGAGTGGCAATTTTGTTCCGGATCATATGGGTCACCCGCTCCAACTCGTCCCCGGATAGCCCAAGCTTGTAGGCAACCCACTCCCGGATAGGACTTGTCGGCGGCTTTCCCATGCCCGCGCGCCGGCCACGTTCCACAACGAGCCCGTAAGAATGTGAGGTGGCAACGATCCCACGCGTAACAGGGGTCCCTCGTTCAAGTGGCGATCCATGCTGAACTTCCTTCTGAATGCTTCGGCGAAGATTGCCAGTGACCCCGCCCGGCGTTAGTTTTTGGACCTCACGCAGCACTCGAGTTACGGCAAGTTCCATGGCTCTACCCAGGTTCTTCTGAACAACTTCCGGGCCCATGCCGCCAAGCAGGGCTCCCTCAATGTCGATTCGCGCCTTGAGTTCCATATTCAGCCTTTCTTCCCGAGCTTGCGCAGACAGCGCTCGCAGGTGATCTGCTCAAAATCCGTTGTCCCGCGATAGTTCGGCCGCTTTCTGGAGCTACCGATCAGGCCGATCATGCAGGCCGGCAGAACATTATTTTCAGGCCGCAGGGCGGCGTTGTAATAGGTCTTCATCGGGAACCCTCCACGATCGTCATGATCTTGTTCAATAGCTGCTTGGCAGCCGCGATCTGATTCTCCTGACGGTCCAGGATGTTCCTCAACTCGCTGGCGAAGCGGCGCAGATTGCCGTGATCCTGGGTAGTGAGAGACAAGGGTGTGTCGGCGAGGAAGGGGCAGCGGGCCGGCTGGGAAGAATCGTCCGGGGCCTTGCCGGTCAACAGCCAATCGGTGCTAACGTTGAATGCCTGGGCAATTCTGAAGGCCCAGTCGATCGGAAAGGACCCCCTTTCTTTGGCCCCCGAAATAGACGGGGACTTTATTCCCAGAAAAGTCGCCAGATCCTTCTGTTTCCGCCAGCCAGTAGCTTTGTAGCAGCGATCCAATACCTGATAAAAAGAGGAAGGCTGAGTCATAACTCACCACTTTCAATCACCCCATAAAGGTAGCTAAAAGTATTTTTAGCGGTCTTTTTGTCGAACTTTTTCAGGTAATAAATTGCCTTTTCGTCTTGTCGTTCGCCGAAAATATCAACCTTCAGATCAGCCCGGACACCATCAACCACTGTTACATGGTGCATCACTGTGGCATCTTGGTCCTCATCCCGTTCCCGGTACACCAGCAGCTGACGGCCGGGACCTCCAACATTGAATAATTTCGCAAAAGTGTCACTCATCTCCGGGCCCTCCCTTTCAGTTCGCTTCGCAGTCGGCGCATTTCGTCCAGGGTGGCCTCCAGCTTGCCGAGCTGCAGCAGGTTGATTTCCTCGGATGTCGCCACCTGGCCACCGGCCGCAGCCACGATGGTCGCGCCCGGTTCGATTACGCCTGTCACGCGATGGATGGCAAATAGGTAATAAGTCGGGATCGGGTACTCGCAGGGCTTGCTGAGGTAGTGGTTGAGCTGATTGATGGTGAGAGGCTTGCGGCAGGTTGGCGGATCGGCGTCGGCCCCGTCGTTGGTGCGGCCGAAATAATCGTTGATGGCGTCGACCAGCTGGTCCCGGCTCATGCCGGAATCCCTGACCGCCTTCTTGATCGCGGCCGCGATCTCGATACAGGCTTCGAATTCATTCTCTGTCGGGGCAAACGTTTCCGGCCTGGTGTGCAGCGCATCCAGGATGTTGCCCTTGACCTCAATCAGCGTGTCGACCTTAGAGGAGAAGTCGAGGGCCATTTGCCCGGGGGCGATTTGCTGAGATTTTTTAGCCACTCACTTTCCCTCCCTTCAATAGTTCAGTAAATAACCAGCCAAACCAACTAATTTATTAGCCATTGCGACCACTCACCCGCTTTGGTACATTGACAGGGCCGCGAGACCTCAAGGGGTTGCCCTGGGCGTCGTAACGGCTGGGCCAGATCTCGGACGGGTGGAGATTGAGGATTTTTCCGATAATGGCTTCAATCGTCGGCCATGGCTTTTGAAGGACTGTTTGGGCAGATCCTTTGAAGCCATAGTCCCGGGCGATCTTGGCGAAGGTAAAACCGGCCTTTGCTAAAGCCGCCTTGATGTCGGCGGGGTGCCAATCACCCTGGGACTGCTTTCTGTGAGTTGAGTGGTTCATCCGGACCTCCTTGAATTTTAGCCAGTGACCATCTGGTTTTTTTTGGCGTAAACAAATCCGCAATTAAGAATCCTTGCGTAGATTATTGCTGTTTTATGTATATGTCAACCGATTTTTACGCAGTGAAGTATTTTTTTACGTTTAATAATTAGAGAGGTCGCTGATGGGAAAAGGTACTGATCAATTGGAGGGTATGCAGAGCGCGAGGGAAGAGCTTGTCCAGTTTCCTTCCAGACTCAAGGAATTAATAGGTAATAACAGCCTGAGAAAATTTGCTAAGCGGTGTGGTTTCTCGGAGGGGGTTTTGAGGAGTTATCTGCGAGGCGACACCTATCCGAGTCTCGATAGGTTAATAACTATAACAACTGTCGGGGGAGCCAACATCGAATGGCTGGCAACCGGAAAAACCATGCCAGAAGAAAAAAGCGCTA
>Ga0102953_1002606_pt1 | contig 10531 bp, 8 predicted proteins | sample SalPon2A_C_D2_MG_FD_78509 | JGI IMG/M metagenome (GOLD analysis project Ga0102953, IMG submission 78509) | Soil microbial communities from South San Francisco under conditions of wetland restoration - Salt Pond MetaG R2A_C_D2_MG | ecosystem: Environmental > Terrestrial > Soil > Wetlands | place... | reverse complement strand
TCCGCCGGCGCGGCCTGACGACGCTGTTCGCGAACCCGGGCTCGACGGAGATTCCGTTCCTCACGGGCATGCCCGACGACCTCGAGTTCGTACTCGGTCTGCACGAGGGTTCCGTCGTCGGCATGGCCTCGGGCTACGCGATCGGCCGCGGCGAGCCGGCGCTCGTGCTGCTGCACACGACGGCCGGGCTCGGCAACGCGGTCGGCGCGCTCGCGACCGCGCGCGTGAACCGGGCGCCGCTCGTGGTCGCGGTCGGCCAGCAGGACCGGCGGCACCTCTCGTTCGAGCCGTTCCTCGCCGGGCGCCTCGACGGCCTCGCGGGCGAGTACCCGGTGAGGGTCGAGCAGCCCGCGCGGGCGCAGGACGTGCCGGCGGCGCTCGAGCGCGCGTTCCACGCCGCGGCGACCGTGCGGGGGCCGGCGCTCGTGATCGTGCCGATGGACGACTGGGAGGCGCCCGCGGACGAGGCGCGAGAGCCGGCGGCCCTGCTCGGGTCCGTGCTGCGCGCGACGGAACCCGACGCGGCGGCGGTCGACGCGCTCGCGGCATTCCTCGCCGAGGCGACGGCGCCGGCGGTCGTCGTCGGCGCCGGTGCGGACGACCCGGCCACGTGGGCCGCCCTCGTCGAGGTCGCGGAGCGGCTCGTCGCCCCCGTCTTCCAGGAGGCGTTCGGGGCGCGGGCCGGCTTCCCGCAGGACCACCGGCTGTTCGCCGGGGTGCTTCCCGCCGACCGGGCGCAGCTCCGCAGCGTGCTCTCGCCGTACGACGCCGTCCTCGTCGTCGGCGCGCCCGCGTTCCGTCAGGCGGGGTACGCGCCGGGCTCCCTGACCGAGCCGGGCACGCGCCTGGCGCTCGTCTCGGACGACCCGGAGGAGATCTACCGCAGCCCCGTGCAGGTCGCGGTGCTCGCACCGCCCGCCGGCGTCTGTCACGAACTCGCCGGCAGGCTGCCCCGGCGCGACACGGCACCCCCGGAACCGGCCCGCCGCGCACCTGCGCCCACGCCACCGGCGCCCGGCGAGCAGCTCCGCGCGAGCCATGTCCTCGCCGCGCTCGCGGAGCGGCTCCCGCGCGACGCGATCGTGCTCGAGGAGTCGCCGGTCGACCGGCCGGAGCTCCAGCACCGGCTGCCCGCCCGCGAGCCGCTCGGCTACCTGAGCGCGGCACAGGGCGGCCTCGGGTTCGCGATTCCGGCGGCGGCGGGCCTGCGGATGGCGCTCCCGCAGCGGCCGGTCGTCGCGATCGTCGGCGACGGCTCGGCGCTCTACCAAATCCAGGGACTGTGGAGCGCGGCCCGCTACCAGGCCGGCCCGCTCTACGTGATCCTCTCGAACGGCGGCTACACGATCATGGACCGTCTCGCCGAGCGTCACGGCGGCGCCGGCCCGTGGCCCGGCCTGGAGGAGCTCGAGCTCGCGACGATCGCCCGCAGCTTCGGCTGCGCCGCCCGCCGCATCACGACCCACGAGGAGCTCGTTTCGGCTCTCGACGAGGTGGTGCCGACCCTCGGGTCGCGCGACGCGCCGCTCCTCCTCGACGTCGCGATCGCGCCGACGTCGAGCTTCGTCCCCTGAGAGGGGTGCCGCCCGGCGGCGAACGCAGAGGGTCGCGACCGCCGGTGGGCAAGAGGATCGTGGGCGGCGCCTCGCGCGGAGACGAGGTCGTCGTCGCGCGAGCCGCCCTCGCCGGCGCTCCGAAACCGTCCGTTCGCAGGCTCCCCGTTCCCCCTGCAAATCAGGGAATCTTCGGATGACGCTCCAGCGAAGCCGCCGATTCATCCCGGCCGGCGGCACGCCGAGACGTCCAGGTCGGCCGTTCGATCTTGGACTTGCATCGGCGCGCCCGACCCACTAAAGATTGCGCTCTCGGCATTCCATCGGTCAGGTCGCGGAATCTCCGGTCAGACCGGATCATCCGCGTAGAGCTCCACAAGCGGAGGAGAAAGGGAGGAGCGCATGAAGCTTCGGAGAGCACTCACCACAGGCGTGCTCGCCGCCCTGCTCGGGGCGGCGATCATCGCCACGAGTGCTGGTGCGGCGTCGACGGCTGCCCCGATCGGCAAGGGCAAGCAAGGGGCGGCCGGCGTCTGCGGCATGGGCAACGGCAAGAAGGCGAAGGGCGCGCCGATCAAGATCGACGGCCTCGACATGCTGATCCCGGGCGTCGACTTCACGACGGTCGGCAAGACCGCCGCCGCGTACTTCGCGTGCGTCAACGACAACGGCGGCATCCACGGCCGCCCGGTCAAGTACACGCTCTACAGCGAAGCGCTCGACCCGAACCAGGAGAAGGCCCTCGCGAAGAAAATGATCGAGAGCGACAAGGCCGTCGGCGTCGTCGGCAACACGAGCTTCGCCGAGTGCGGAACGAACTGGAAGTACTACAAGAGCAAGGGCTACGTCGTCATCGGCGCCGGCGTGCAGGCGGAGTGCTACAGCAAGCCGTCCTTCGCCGAGGTGAACGCCGGCCCGCGCTACTCGAACGTCGGAGCGGCACAGGCCTTGATCAAGGCCGGCGCGAAGAAGCTCGCGATCGCCTCGCCGGACACGATCTCGGCGTACGCGGACGGCGGGCCTGCACTCGTGGCACAGAAGGCGGGGATCCCGGTCAAGGTGTTCCCGACCCACCTGCCGGTCACCGACGCAACGTCCCAGCTGATCCAGATGTACCAGTTCGCCGGGAACGGCGGCGGCATCCTGATCGACTTCACCCCCGACACCGCTCCGGCGTTCATGAAGGCCGCCCAGGCACAGGGGATCGTCAGCAAGGTCATGTGGGGCTCGTCGACCCCGATCGCGAACACGTTCATGGCAAGCCAGTTCTCGCCGGCGTTCGACGGTCACCTCTGGATCGACAACGAGTTCTCCAACGTCGACCCGAGCGTCGGCCCGGACTCGGCCCTGATGTTCAAGGTCCTGACGAAGTACGCGCCCAAGATCGCCCCGCAGGCGTTCGCGCAGATGGGCTTCCTCGACGCGAAGTTCGCGACGAACGCGCTCCTGAGCATCAAGGGCGCAATCACCGCGAAGTCGTACAACACGGCCGTCAAGAAGCTGAAGAACCAGCGGACGGACATGCTCTGCAAGCCGTTCTACGTGGGCGGCCTGCCGTACCACATCCCGAACAACTCGAACATCATCGTCGACTACAAGAACGGCAAGGTCATCCAGAAGAGCAAGTGCACCGAGTTCGAGGCAGTCGACAAGGCGATCGCCCAGACCCGCGTCTGGGAGAAGAAGTTCCACCTCATCGGCAAGTAACGGCCGAGAGCAACAGAATCACATGAATGACGATCAGGGTGTCCGGAGGCTTCGATGACTGACGTGCTCGCGCTGAGCGTGTTCGGCGTGGACTGGCAGTTCGTCAAGCCGTTCATCGTGATCGGCCTGGGGTTCGGAGGCGTGTACGCGCTCTCCGGCGTCGGGCTGGTCGTGCTGTACCAGGCGACCGGAGTGCTGAACGTCGCGTTCGGCGCTATCGGAGCCGCCGGCGCCCTGATCGCCTATTACCTGATCAACCACACGAGCACGCCACAGTGGCTCGCGTTCGCGATCTGCGTCCTCTTCGGCGGGGTCGTCAACCTCGCCTACGGCATGGTGTTCGGCCCCGCCTTCGCGCGGCGCGACCCGCTCGTGAAGATGATGGGGACACTGGGGCTCGCGCTCATCCTGCTCGGACTGATGGCGTGGCGGGCGCCCGCCGGCGGCGCATTCGCGCGCTTCCTGCCGCTACCAAGCTCCCAACACCTGTACTCGATCTCCGGCACGAACGTGAACCTGACGCAGATCATCTCGGTCGGCGTCGCGCTCGCGCTCACAGCGGGCGTCACCATCTTCCTGCGCGTGACGAGCCTCGGCACCGCGATGCGGGCGCTCGCGAACGACCGCGAGATCACCGCCACGCTCGGCGTCCCGGTGCGGCGCGTCGAGGCGGCGGCCTGGTTCGGCTCCGGCCTCGCCTGCGGGGCGGCGGGCCTCGTGCTCCCCGACCTGCTCACCTCGCTCGACTACGCGGCCCTGACCTTCCTCGTGATCTCGTCGCTCGCAGCGGCGCTGATCGGCCGGCTCCGCTCCCTCTGGGCGACGTTCGGCGGAGGCATGGCCGTCGGTCTCGCGCAATCCGTGATCACCCCATACCAGTCGATCTCCGCGTACCGGTCGTCGGCGCCATTTGTGCTCGCGATCGCGGCTCTGCTCGTGCTCTCGCGCCGGCGCGTCGTCACCATCTCGCGGACAGCGGGCTAGCGTGAGCGCAACCACGGCAAGAGGCGCCGTCGCGGCGCGTGCGCTGCGCGGCCTCGACCGCGGCACCGCGGTCCGCGGCGCGATCATCGTGGCGCTCTTCTTCTTCGTGCTGTTCGCGCTGCCGTCGCTCGTCGGCGCGGACTGGCTGACGACCTTCGCGAGCGTCTCGATCTACTCGATCGTCGCGCTCAGCTTCGGGATCCTCTACGGCCGCGTCGGGATGATCTCGCTCGGCCAGGTCGCGCTGCTGACGGTCGGCTGCTGGGTCGGGGCGCGGCTCGCGTACGGGACGTCGCTGCCGTTCCCGATCGTGCTGCTCGCCGCGGGTGGGATCACGATGGCGATCGGCGTGCTCGTCGGCCTGCCGTCGCTGCGGCTCTCGGGCCTCTATCTGGCGCTGATCACGCTGATGTTCGCCGGCGCGGTCACGATCGTCCTCTCCGTCACCGACTTCCCGAACGGCGGCGGCGGCTTCATGGGCCGCTTCGGAACCGGGGCGCTGACGACGACCACCCCGCCGGTGCGGCGGCCCTCGATGGCGACCGGGGACACCGCGTTCTACCGCTACATCGTCGTCGCCACGGCGATCATGTTCCTACTCGCATTGCTCCACGTCGCGAGCAAGCCTGGCCGCGCGTGGGCGTCGATCCGCGAGAGCGAGCCGGCCGCGATGGCCGCGGGCGTGAACATCACGCTCTACAAGATTTGGGCGTTCGCCCTTGCCTCCTTCCTGGCGGGCGTCGCCGGCTGCCTGCTCGCCGCGCAGGTCGGCGTGCCGCGCGCGATCACCTTCCAGACCCAGGACTCGCTCACGCTCGCGGCGACGGCGCTGATCGGCGGCATCTTCAGCATCTGGGGCGCGATCGTCGCCGGCATCTTCAACCAGCTGCTGCCGTTCCTCTTCCAGGCGCAGTGGGGCGTGAACTCGAACTTCCTCCTGATCATCTTCGGCGCCGGGCTCCTCCAGGTGCTCCTGACCGCACCGGGCGGGCTGGTCGAGCAGTTCCCCAAGGACATGGCCAACCTCGGGCGGCTCCTCTTCCGCAGCGCCCGCGCGCTCGTCTCGCGGGGGAGGCCGTCGTGATCGAGGTCACCGACCTCACCGTCCACTTCGCGGGCATCACCCCGATCGACGGCATGAGCGTGTCCTTCCCCGGCGGCACGTGCGGCCTCATCGGGCCGAACGGCGCCGGCAAGACGACGTTCTTCAACGTCTTGAGCGGCTTCGTCAAGCCGGCGGCCGGCTCGATCTCCGCGTTCGGCGAGGACCTCCTGAAGATGGCCGACTTCCGCCGCGCCCGCTGGGGCCTGCGCAGGACGTTCCAGACCGAGATGGCGATCGAGAAGCTCTCCGTCTTCGACAACGTCGCGATGATCCACGAGCACTCCGGCGCGAAGCGCTCCTCGCGGCAGAGCGACGTCCTCGCGGCGATCGAGTTCGTCGGCCTCGCGGCCCCGCCGAAGGCGAAGGCGGGCTCGCTCAACGCCGGCGACCGGCGTCTGCTCGAGGTCGCGCGCGCGGTCGTCGGCAAGCCCCGCATCGTGCTGCTCGACGAGCCGGCGGCGGGCCTCCCCGACGAGGAGACCGAGCACCTGAGCGGCGTGATCCAGAAGATTCCGGACGCGTTCGGCGCCCTGACGATCCTCGTCGATCACGACATGAGCCTCGTCTCCGACTGCTGCTCGACGACCGCGGTGCTCGACTTCGGCAAGCTGATCGCGTTCGGCGCGACCGCCGACGTGCTCCGCGACGAGCACGTGATCAAGGCGTATCTCGGCACCGAGGAGGACGTATGAGCTCCGCGCTCCGGCTCGAAGCGCTCTCCGTCTCGCGCGGCCGCCCCGTCGTGCAGGAGGTCTCGATCGAGATCCCGTCGCACGCCGTCACCGCGCTGCTCGGGCCGAACGGGGCCGGCAAGTCGTCGCTCGTGCTCGCCGTCGGCGGCGTCCTGCGCCCGAGCGGAGGCCGCGTGCTGCTCGACGACCAGGACCTGACGCGCAAGCGGCCGGAGGCGATCCGCCACGCGGGCGTCGCGATCGTCCCGGAGGGACGCCGGCTGCTCGGCGAGCTGACCGTCGAGGACAACCTGCGCGTCGCGACGTACTCGCTCGGCCGCGCCCAGGCGCGCGAGGGCATCGAGTACGCGCTCGAGCTGTTCCCGTCGCTCGAACGGCGCTGGAAGTCGCTCGCGCGGGCGCTCTCCGGCGGCGAGCAGCAGATGGTCGTGCTCGCCCAGGCGCTCGTCTCGCAGCCGAAGTTCATCCTCGTCGACGAGCTCTCGCTCGGCCTCGCGCCCGTGATCGTCAAGCGCCTGATGCCGACCCTCCAGAGCGTCGCCGAGGCCGGCACGGGCATCCTCCTGATCGAGCAGTTCGCGCACGTCGCGCTCGCCGTCTCGCAGACCGCGTACGTGCTCGAGGGCGGGCGGATCCGCGACCACGGCACCGCGCAGGAGCTGCGGGAGCATCCGGAGCGGCTCCACTCCGCGTACCTGCTCCGCGAGCACGACGAGGAGATCGAGGAGATCACCGAGGGAAGCGAGTGAGGACACTGGACGACGGCCGCGCCGGCGCCGTGGAGGCGCTCTGCGAGCTGCTCGTCCCCGGCTCGGGCCGCGTCGGGCCGGCTGTCTACGTCGACGCGATTCTGACCGCGATGCCGCCGGAGGTGCAGGGGTTCGCGCTCGCCGCGATCGACACGCTCGCGCCGGCGGCGGCGGCCGGCACGGAGGCGCTCGCCGAGCACGAGCGGACGCCCGAGTTCGCGCTCCTGCGGGCGCTCGCGATCGAGGCGTTCTACAGCGACTTCGTCGCGTCCGGTGCCGAGGGGCCGGGGGCGTGGGCCGAGATCGACTTCAACTCGCCGCTCGCGACCCGCCTCGCGAAGGACTGGTCGTACCTGGGGGTCGCGTGAAGAGCTCGTTCGACGTCGTCGTCGTGGGTTCCGGCGCCGGCGGGGGCGTGATCGCGGCCGAGCTCGCCGGGCGCGGCCGCGACGTCCTCCTGCTCGAGGCCGGCTCGCACTACACGGCCGCGGACTTCACGCGCTGGGAGGCGAAGGCGAACCACGACCTCTTCCGGCCGCTGCGCTTCGCCCTGCTCCCCGACGGCGACGTCGTCACGTTCCTGGGCGGGCGCTGCGTCGGCGGCACGACGACGATCAACACGAAGGTGGCGCTGCGGGCGCACGAGCGCGACGTCGCGAAGTGGCACGCCGCGAGCGGCCTGACGAACGAGCGCGGCGAGCCGTTCGCGGTCTCCTACCTCGACCCGTACTACGACCGAGTGGAGCAGACCCTCGGCGTGCGCGAGCGGACGGACTGGACGAAGAGCGTCGCCACGGTGGAGCCGGCGTTCCGCGAGCTCGGCGCCCCGCTCGAGGCGGTGCACGCGTACGCGGACGCGAACTGCATGCGCTGCGGCTCGTGCCTCCAGGGCTGCTCGACGAACGCGGGCAAGTCGACGATGAACACGTACATCGCGGACGCGCTCGCGTGCGGCCTGCTCGAGCTCCGCGCCGACGCGGCCGTCGAGCGGGTGCTGGTCGAGGACTCCCCGACCGGCCCGCAGGCGTCCGGCGTCGAGTACGTCGATGCCGCCGGTGAGCGGCACACCGTCCGCGCAGGCGTCGTCGTCGTCGCGGGCGGTGCGCTCAACACGCCGCAGCTTCTCGTCCGCTCCGGCCTCCGCAACCCGGCGATTGGACGCAACCTCGGCCTGCATCCGGTGCGCCTCGTCTACGGCCTCTTCGACGAGCCGCAGGACGCGCACATGGTCTACCCGATCACGGCGCACTCGATGGCGCACCAGCTCGACGAGGACGGCGGCTTCGTGATCGAGGCGACGACGATCCAGGATCCGATCGCGTTCGCGACGACGATCCGCGACGAGGGCGGCCCGCTGTGGGGGCAGCCACTCGTCGACGCGGTGCGCTCGTTCCGCCACTGGTCGGGCGTGCTCGCGATGGTCACCGACGAGAACACCGCCTCGGTCGTCGTCGACGAGGACGGCCGCGAGCAGTTCCAGGTCGACTTCCAGCCGGTCGAGCACGAGCGCCTCGACGCCGCCCTCGCGTTCAGCCGCAGAGTGCTCGAGGAGGCGGGCGCGAAGCGCGTCTGCTGGACGGGCATCGCGTCGACGCACGTCCAGGGCAGCTGCCGCATGGGCGACGACCCGGCGCGCTCGGCGGTCGACCGCAACGGCGAGGCGCACGAGGTGCGGCGCCTGTACGTCGGCGACGGCTCGCTCGTCCCGCGCACGCTCTCGGTCAACCCGTCCCTGACGATCATGGCGCTCGCAACGCGGCTCGCCGAGCACCTCGACGCCGACCCGAGCGGCTACCTCGACACGAGCCCGGCGGGCGTCGGAGCAGCGGCGTGAAGGCGGCGCTGCTTGGTGCCTACCACCGCCCGCTCGAGCTGATCGAGCGGCCCGAGCCCGAGCCTGCCGGCCCGCGCGACGTCGTCGTCCGGATCGGCGGCGCAGGCGTCTGCGCGACCGACCTGCACGCGATCGACGGCTTGATGGAGCCGGCCGGCCTGACCGTGCCGGTCGTGCTCGGACACGAGAACGCGGGCTGGGTGCACGCCGTCGGCGACGGCGTCACCGCGGCGAAGGTCGGCGACGCGGTGCTCGTCTATCCGCCCTACAGCTGCGGCCTCTGCGTCCCCTGCCGGCGCGGGCTCGACATGCACTGCGAGCGGCACCAGTTCACGGGCCTGACGCGCGACGGCGGCTTCGCGGAGTACGTGCTCGTGGACGAGCGCTCCCTGCTGCCGCTGCCGCCCGGCGTCGAGCCGGCCGAGGTCGCACCGCACGCGGACGCCGGCCTCACCGCCTACCACGCCGTCAAGAAGCTCCTGCCAAAGCTCGAGCCGGGCACGACGACGGCCGTGCTCGGCGTCGGCGGCGTCGGCCACATCGCGCTCCAGCTCGTCCGCCGGCTCGGCGGCGGCTCGGTGATCGCGATCGACACGGACAAGCGGCGGCGACGACTCGCGGGCGAGCTCGGCGCCGACGAGGTGCTTGGCGCCGACAACGACGTCGCCGGCGCGGTGCGCGAGCTGACGGGCGGCGCAGGCGCGGACGTCGTGCTCGACTTCGTCGCCACCGACGCGACGCACGCGGCCTCCCTCGCGATGCTGGCACGCCGCGGCACGTACTCGCTCGTGGGCTACGGCGGCCTCGTCTCCGTGCCGTCCGTCGCGCTCGTCGTCGGCGAGCAGGCGGTCGCCGGCAACCTCGTCGGCAGCTGGATCGACCTCTGGGAGCTGCTGCAGCTGCACGGCCGCGGCGAGGTGACGCTCGTCTCGGAGACGCACCCTCTCGACGAGGTGAACGACGTGCTCGACCGGCTGCGCGAGGGCGAGATCACGGGACGCGCCGTCCTCGTACCGTGACGCTCGCGACCGAGAGTGCCGTGCTGCTAGGGCGAGAGCATCACCTTGATCGTGGCCTCCTTGTCGCACTGGAGCTCGAACGCGGCCGGCAGGTCGTCGAGCACGGCCCGGTGCGTGACGAGCGGCGACCCGGCCGCCCGGCCCGAGCGCAGCAGCTCGACCGCCTCGGCGAAGCCCTCGGGCGTGACCATCACGCTCGCGACCATCGTCAGCTCCTTGTGGATGAAGAGCATCGTCTCGATCGTCGCCGGCGCGTCGTAGAGCGCGACGATCACGACCGTGCCGGCCGGGCGCACGAGCTCGATCGAGCCCTGTACGAGCGCCGGCACGCCGGTGCACTCGAACACGAGGTCGAGCTCGCGGTCGCCGAGCTCGGCGCGCACGGCCGCGGCGGTGTCCGCACCGTCGAGCGCGACGATCCCGAGCTCGCGGGCGCGGCCGCGGCGCAGCTCCGAGAGGTCGACGCCGAGCACCGGCTCGACCCCGGTCGCGCGCAGCACCTGCGCGACGTGGAGGCCGATCGTGCCGAGCCCGTAGACGAGCGCGGTCTGCCCGGCACGAGCGCCGGAGCGGCGGACGGCGTGGACGGCGATCCCGAGCGGCTCCACGAGGGCGCCGTCCTCGAACGACAGCTCCTCCGGCAGCGCGTGCACGTTGGCGCCGAGCCGCGCGTTCGGGATCCGCACCCGGTCGGCGAATGCGCCCGGAAGGCCGAAGCCGATCCCGGTCTCGTGCATGTGCTCGCAGAGGTGCCCGTTCCCCTCGCGGCAGCGACGGCACTCGCCGCACGGCTGGATCGGAACGCCGGTGACGCGGTCGCCGGGCGCGATCCTCGTCACCTCCGTGCCGACGGAAACGACCTCGCCGGAGAACTCGTGCCCGAGCACC
>Ga0102953_1002605_pt1 | contig 10537 bp, 14 predicted proteins | sample SalPon2A_C_D2_MG_FD_78509 | JGI IMG/M metagenome (GOLD analysis project Ga0102953, IMG submission 78509) | Soil microbial communities from South San Francisco under conditions of wetland restoration - Salt Pond MetaG R2A_C_D2_MG | ecosystem: Environmental > Terrestrial > Soil > Wetlands | place... | reverse complement strand
CTTCCGTCCCCCTCGGCCTGGTCCTCGAGGACCAGGCCGATCGACTCCTGGGAGAGGTAGCCCCGGGTCAGCAGCCACTCGTCGTTTTGCTCGATCAGGAGCGCTCCGGCCAGGCGGATCACCAAGGGAATGATTCAGTCGGATGGCTGTCGCTTCGTGAACACGGGTCGCCGCGGCTGGCGCCACCCCCGCTACAAGTTCTGCAACGTCTCCACCGACATCACGAGCATCTTCTGCTCGGCATGCGACTGCCTGGGACTGCGCTGGACGGCGTCGTTTCCTTCAAATGAGGCGGCGGCGGTCGCGATCTACGTCTCGCGCAAGGACGACGTCGCCAAGCTCGACGAGTTCGTCGGGGCGAAGCGGTGAGCGGTCGCGGTTATCTCCTCGACGAAGTCGGGCCAGAGGTCGCGCGGGAGGTCGTGGCCCATGCCGTCGAAGATGCGCAGGTGGGAGTCGCGGATCGCGCGGGCGGTGGCGCGGCCGGCCACGGAGCGGATCAGGGGGTCGCTCGCACCGTGCAGGACGGTCGCCGGCAGGCGCAGCCTTTCCAGCTTCGCGGTGCGGTCGCCCGACGCGGTGACCGCATGAAGCTGGCGGGCGATGCCGGCGCGGTCGTGGGAGCGGTCATAGGAGGCGCCGGCGAGCCGGCGGACGCGCTCCTCGTCCATCGGGTAGCCGGGCGAGCCGATCGTGCGAAAGGTCCTCAGGGTCGTCTCGATCGCCGCGTCCCGCCCCGGGCCCGGGCGGTTGAACAGCGTGCCGAAGGCCTTCCAGGCCGGCAGCCCGAGCCAGCGGTTGCCGGTGCTCGACATCATCGAGACCAGCGAGCGCACCCGCTCCGGCTTCCGGATCGCCGTCGTCTGGGCGATCATCCCGCCCATCGACGCCCCGACCAGGTGCGCCGAGTCGATCTCCAGGTGATCCATCAGGCCGAGCGTGTCGTCGGCCATGTCGCGCAGCGTGTAGGCGGCGGTGCGGCGGCGGCCGAGCAGCATGTCGGGGCGGCTCGGCACCCCGGCGTCGTCGAGGTGGGTCGAGTGGCCGATGTCGCGGTTGTCGAAGCGCACGACGCGGAAGCCGCGCTCGGCGAGCATCGCGCAGAACGCCTCGTCCCAGGCGAGCATCTGCGTCGCCAGCCCCATGATCAGCAGCAGCGGCTCGCCGTCGGGGTCGCCGATCTCCTGGTAGGCGAGCTCGATCCGGTTGGCCGGAGCCAGCCGCTCCTCGCTGAGGACGCTCATCTGGACAGAGTAGCCGCGCCAGTTAAGTTCCTGCCAATGAAAACCGCGATCGTCTCCGACCTGCACCTGGGCGGCGGCTTCGGCGAGGACCTGCTGCGCGACGCCGCGATCCGCCGCGTCCTGCTCGACGAGCTCGCCGGCGCCGACCGCCTGATCCTGCTCGGCGATGTGCTCGAGCTGCGCGAACTGCCGCTCGCCACGGTGCTCGACGCCGCCCAGCCGTTCTTCGAGGAGCTCGGCGAGGCGATGGCCGGGCGGCCGACGATCCTCGTCCCCGGCAACCACGACCACCGCCTGGCCGAGCCGCTGCTCGAGCAGCTCGCCCTCGCCGGCGCCCCGCTCGGCCTCGAGCACCGCGCGCCGCTCGCCGGCGAGGCCGCGACCCGCCTCGCCGCCTGGCTCGGCGACACCGAGTTGCAGCTCGCCTATCCCGGCATCTGGCTGCGCGACGACGTCTACGCCACCCACGGCCACTACATGGACTGCCACATGAACCTGCCGCGCATGGAGTGCGTCGTCGCGGCGGCGACGATGCGGACGATGCGCCCGCTTCCCCCCCGCCCCGCGCCTTCCGACTACGAGCACATCCTGCGGCCCGTCTACGGCTTCACCTACGGCCTCGCCCAGGGCGGCTCGGTCTGGGGCAGCGCCCGGCCCTCCGAGCGCGCCTGGCGGGCGATGTCCTCGCGCAACGCCAGCCGCCTCGGCCGCGCCCGCCGCGCCGCCGTGCGCGCCGCGATCCCGGCCGGCATCTGGGGCGTCAACCGCCTCCTCCACGCCGACTTCGGCAGCGACTTCTCATCCGATGCGATCGCCGCCAGCGGCATCGCCGCCGCGACCGAGATGGCGGCGCGGCTCGAAGTCGACGCCCGTCACGTGATCACCGGCCACACCCACCGCGGCGGCCCCGGCGAGAACGAGCCCGCCTGGCCGCTTCGCAACGGCGGCGCCCTGCACAACACCGGCAGCTGGATCTTCGCCACCGCCTTCCACCACCCCGGCACGCCGCCGAGCGCCTACTGGCCGGGCACGATCACCTGGCTGGACGACGAGGGGCCGCCGCGGCGCCGGCGCCTGCTGCTCGACCGCCCGCACGCCGAGTTGCGCGCCACGGTCGACCAGCTCTCGGCCTCACTCCGCTGAGCGCCGGCCGAACCGGTGCTCAGAGCCACTCGGCGATGATCCGGCCGATTTCGGCGCCCGCGTCCTCCTGCAGGAAGTGACCGGCGTTCTCGATCGGGCGCGGATCCGGGAAGTTGAGCCGCTCGGACATCCGTTCGCCGACGGAGAACGGAATCGCCTGGTCGGAGTCCGCCCAGAGAAGCAGGGTCGGCCGCTCGTCGGTGCGCAGCGCATCAGCCACTCGCCGGCCCTCCGCCGCGCCGGGGGCGTCCGGATCGGTCGGCACCAGCAACGGAAAAGCACGCGCACCCGCCTTCGACTCGGGGCTGGGATAGGGGGCTTCATAGGCGGCGATCACCTCGTCGCCCGGGTCGTTCTTACAGCCGCCGCGCACGAGGAAGCCGACCGGCAGATCCTCGGTCCGCTGCACGAAGTCGCGGAATTTGACCCAGGCCTCGCTCATCCGCTGCCGACCGGTCGCCGGCCCGGTGTCCATGATCACGAGGCGCGAGAAGCGCTCCGGGTGCTCGACCGCGAGCCGCAGCCCGATCAAACCGCCCCAGTCGTGAACCACCGCGGTCGCATCGCGCACATCGAGCTCCGCGAGCAGCCGCGCCATCAGCTCGACATGACGGTCGTAGCTGTACCAGTCGATGTCCGTCGGCTTGTCGGAGCGGCCGAAGCCCGCGTAGTCCGGCGCGATGCAGCGATAGCCCGCGTCGCGCACCGGCGGGATCACCTTGCGCCAGAGGAACGACCAGGTCGGCTCGCCGTGGAAGAAGACGACCGGCGGCCCCTCCCCCTCATCGAGGAAGGCGAGCCGCAGCCCGTCGATCTCGCGATAGCTCGACTCGAAGGGGAAGTCGGGCAGCCCCTGCAGGCTCTCCTCCGGCGTGCGGACGACGTCCCCGGTCACGCCGCGATCATGGCAGCTTGCGCAGGAAGCCGCCGACCTCGGGCCCGAAGTAGGGCGAGAAGAGCTGCGTCGGCCGACCCTGGTAGCTGTAGCTGGTGACGCCGCTGACGTATTCGCCGCCGAACAGCCATGCGCCGCCGCTGGCGCCCGCCGCCATGTCGCACGACGCCGGCATCGTCGGCGGTCCGGCGAAGGCGTCGGTGTAGCGGTCGAGGCCGAGGCCGTGCGCCCGGCAGCTGCGCAGCTCTTCGCCGCGGGCGCGCGCCGCGGGGTAGCCGAAGATCTGGAAGGCGGAGGCGCGCGATTTCGAGGTCGCGTAGCCGCGCGCGCCGACCACATCGGTGAGCTTGCCGAGCTTGTTCGGCCTGACCCGCAGCGCGGCGACGTCGAAGTCCGGGTTTTCGTGCCGACGCCAGCGCGGCATGACGTAGATCGCTTCGGCGTCGAAGCTGCCGAACGGGCGCTTGCCGTGGTCATAGGCGGGGACGAAGGCGATGTCGCGGCCCTCGCTGCCGCCTTCGATCACGCAGTGGCCGGCGGTGAGGACGATCGAGCGGCTGGGCGTGTTCAGCGCCGTGCCCGAGCAGGTGTACGGCCCCGTGCGCGGGTCGACGCCGAAGATCTTGCCGTTGGTGCGTGTGCCGACTTCGGCCACATCGAGCACGCGGACGCTGCTCGCCCCCGCATGGCCGGCGCGGCGCGGGCGCCTCGCCGGCGCGCGGCCGGGCACCCGCAACGGCTTCACGGAGGGCGACGAACCGCCGCGCAGCTCATGCACGACCGGGCGCGAGGCGCTCGCCGCCGCGGCGAAGAAAAGCGCCGCGATGGCCGTCAGAGCAAGCAGCACAGATCGCGCCAGAGGTCCCATAGCGCGGTTCATCGGCCGAATAGTGCCAGATGGACGAATCCTGCAAGCGGAATTGAGCTCGATGTCATTCGTTGCAGGAAACACTTGAATCGGGCAGAAGCTGCTCTAAGTTCCTGTATCTCCTCCTCTAGTACGAAAGGTTTGCTCATGAACGAAGACAGCCTGATCAGCGGCTGGTGGGTTTTCGCCGGCGTGCTGCTGCTCGTCGCCGGCGTGCTCAACATCGTCTACGGCATCGCCGCGATCGGCGATTCGAAGTTCTTCACCGAACACGGGACCTACATCATCAGCGGCCTGCACACCTGGGGCTGGATCACCATGATCCTCGGCGTGCTCGAGCTGGTGGCGGCCTTCTCGCTCTTCTCCGGAGGCGAATTCGGCCGCTGGTTCGGCATCTTCATCGCCTCGCTGAACGCGATCGGCGCGCTGCTGTCGCTGCCCGGCTACCCGTTCTGGTCGCTGGCGATCTTCGCCCTCGCGATCATCATCATCTACAAGCTGGCCGAGGGGCCGGAGGGCAATCCCGTCCCCCGCTGAGCGACCGCCGCTCGGCGGCTAACCAGAAACGTGAGGTCGAAGGCCCCGGGCTCCCGGGGCCTTCGTCGTGCTGGGCGCGGCAGCGGCCGGCGAGTCCGGCGTCTCGAGCGTCGACCAGGGCGCCGCCGCCGGCTCGTTGCTCTCGTACAGCACATCGACGCCGCTCAGCCGGTCATCCCAGCCGCGGCGGCGCTCGTCGAAGAGGATTCCGAGGAAGCCGATGCCGAAGGCGAGCGCGGAGAGAAAGAGCCCGGCGAGCCGCCGCACCGATCTTCGCGGCGCCAGCCCGCGGGTCTCCGTCCCCAGCCTGATGCCGAAGAAGCGCATGCCGAGCGTCTGGCCGGCCAGCGACCAGAAGACCACCATGTAGAGGCAGGCGAGGCCGATCCAGACGACCCCGCCGAAGGCGAGCGCGGGACCGGAGAGCCCGTTGCCGGTGCCGGTGAAGAAGGAGGCGATCAGCGCCAGGACCGCGGCGAGGCCGGAGAAGGCGAGGTTGACGATCAGCAGGTCGAGGCCGAAGGCGAGCAGGCGGGTGAGCGCGCCGGCGCGCTCGGTCGGCTCGCTGCGGCGCTTGCGGAAGGTCGCCCGCCGGGCGCCGCTCTCGATCACGCCGTCGATGCGCCGCGTCGTGTCGCCGATCGTGTGGCCGATGTCCTCGATGAAGCCGACGCTCTGGGCGCTGATCGCGGCGCGGATCTCCGGCGCCTCGGCGATCCGCTCGACCAGCCGCTGCGCCTCCTCGCTGGCCAGCATCCGCCGCCAGGCCTCGTCGACCATCTCGCTGTCGAGCGCCTCGACCAGCGCCCGCTTGAGCGCCTCGCTCTCCAGCGCCCCGTGTACGGCGTCTTCGACCAGCGGCCCGTTGAGCACCCGGGAGAGGGCGCGCTCGACCGCCTCGCTCTCGACCGCGGCGACCATCGCCTCCTCGGCCGCGCTCTCGACCGCGCGGTCGATCCCGGTCGCCCGGCCGAACTCGCGCGCGCCGCGCACCCCGGCGCCGAGCAGACGGACGGAAAGCGGCTGATCGTCAGGCATCGCCGCGAGTATAGGCCGCGGTAGAGGTTTGGCCCGCCATGCGGTCGAAACCTCTACCGCGCCCCCACGGCCTCCAGCAGGCGCTCGATCAGCGGCGCCTGGGCGGGCAGGATCCTGCGCAACGCCTCCTCCGGTCCGAACCACTCGGCGCGGTCGACCTCGGGGAACTCGGCCCGTTCGCCGGAGCGCGGTGGCCATTCCATCTCGAAGCCGTTGCTGGCCAGCGCCGCCGGGTCGAAGTCGGCCTCGGCCGCCCAGGCGTGAACGCGCTTGCCGCCCTTCTGGCGGATCGAGCCGAGCTCGACCAGGTCGCCCGGGTCGAGCGACGGCGACGCCGGCCCGAGCTCCTCGGCCAGCTCGCGCAGCGCGCAGCGCCGCGTCTCCTCCCCCGCGTCCGGTTCGCCCTTGGGAATCGACCAGGCGCCGAGGTCTTTCTTCGCCCAGAACGGCCCGCCGGGGTGGACCAGCAGCAGCTCGGGCGCGGCGCGGTTGCGGAAGAGCAGGACGCCGGCGCTTTCCTTGCCGCTCACGGCGCCTCTAGGCCACCGCGCGCAGGCGGCGCTTCGCCTGCTGCGCGATCACCGCCGCCCAGTCGGAGTCCTCGATCAGCACCGGCGCCGTCGTCGCCATGAAGTCGGCGAGCACCGTGGCGAGTCCCTCCGGGTCTTCCAGGTGGGGGAAGTGGGCGGCGCGCGGCAGGGTCTCGAAGCGGCAGTGCGGGATCGCTTCCTGGGCGGCGCGGCCGTGCGCGATCGGGATCGTGCGGTCGCGCTCGCCCCAGACGATCAGCGTCGCCATGTCGCCGAGCAGGTAGAGCCGGTCGGTGGCGCTGACATGCTGGCCGTGGACGTCGATCACCGAGCGCAGCGTCTGCAGGAAGGCGCGCCGCGAACCGGGCTCCTGCAGCGGTCGCAGCGCCCGCGCCACCGCCTCCAGGTAGACGCCCTTGGAGCTGCCGCGCTCGCGCAGCCGGCCGCCGGCGGCGTCGATCGCGTCGACGAGGCGGCGCTGGGCGGCGAGGCGCAGCAGTGGCGAGGCGCCGGGCAGCGCCGCGCCGCGCAGCAGCGGGCTGACGTCGCGGCCGAGGCCGCCGCTGGAGATGAGCACCAGCCGCTCGGTGCGCTGGGGGAACTGGTAGAAGAACTGCATCGCGACGCCGCCGCCGAGCGAGTGGCCGACGATCGTCGCCCGCTCGACCCCGATCGTCGTCAGCAGGTCGCGGATGCTCGCCGCGTGCGCTCCGAGCGAGTGGTCGCCGCGCGGCGTCGCCGAGTCGCCGTGGCCGATCAGGTCCGGGGCGACCACGCGGTGGGAGCCGGCGAGCCGCTCGGCCACCGCCTGCCAGTGGCGCGAGGAGTTGATCATCCCGTGGATCAGGACGACCGTCGGGCCGCTGCCGGCGACGCGGTAGACCGCGCGGTGACCGTGCAGGTCGACCTCGTGCGCTTCGAAGCTGGTCGCCACGCAGAGACCCTAGCGCCGACACAGGTCCGACCGCGCCAGGTGAGAGGGTCGCCCGATGAAATTCATCGGCTTCGCCAGCGCCCTCGTCCTCTCCGCCGTCGCCCTGCTCGCCGGGGGCTGCGGCAGCTCCGGCTCCGACAGCAGCGGCGGCGGCTCGGACGCCTTCCGCGTCGGGCTCGAGGCGCCGCTCAGCGGCGAACAGTCGGTGCTCGGCGAGGGGATGCTGAAGGGCGCCGAAATGGCGGCGAGCAAGCGCAACGCCAAGGGCGGGATCCGCGGCAAGCGGGTCGAGGTCGTGCCGATCGACGACGCCGCCGATCCGGCGACCGGAGTCAAGGCCGCCAAGGCCGCGATCGAAGCAGGGCTCGACGGGATCGTCGGCCCCTACAACTCGGGCGTCGGAGTGGAGACGCTGCCGCTCTACATCAAGGCCGGCCTGACGCCGATCCGGCTGACCTCCGACCAGTCGACCAACGGCCTCGGCTTCACCCTGCACACGCCGATGTGGTCGAAAAGCTCGTCGCGGGCGAACCGGACGTCGTCTACGCCGCGGTCTACTTCCCCGAGGGCGGCCTGATCGCGAAGGAGATGCGGCAGGCCAAGGCCAAGCCGCAGTGCGTCGCCGACTACGCCTCCTACGACACCGGCTTCGTCGACACCGCCGGCGTGGCGGCCGCGCAGGCGTGCCCGGTGGTCGGCGTGCCCGCGCCGCAGGACTTCGCCGGCGCCGGCGCCAGGGTCGCCGAATACGAAGAAGAATTCGGCAGCGAACCGGGCACCTGGAGCCCCTACACCTACGACTCGCTGAACTTCCTCGCCGACGGGGTCGAAAAGGCCGGCGGCACGGACGCGGCGAAGCTCGAAAAGGCGCTCGACGGGGTCAAGGACTGGCCGGGCTGGACCGGCTCGGTGACGATCGACCCCCACAACGGCAACCGCCAGCCGGCAACCGTGGTGATCGTCGACACCGACAAGTCGGGGGCGCTGCATGTCGACGAGGCCTGGGCGAAGGCGGTCGGCGCGCCGTACTAGCGGGCCTCGGCCGGACCCGAGCGGCTCAGACCGAGATCGTCACCGGGAAGGTCAGGACCCAGATCGCCGTGCCGGCGAAGATCAGATAGCCGAGCACGAGGACCGCGGAGCGCTGGCGCGGCGCCACCAGCTTGGTGCTGATCCCGGCGAAGAAGAGGGCCGCGGCGAACAGCACCACGGCCAGCACGTAGTTGTCGGAGCGCTGGTTGGACTGACGCGCTTCCGCCGTCGACTGTTCGGCCTCGCTGAGCAGCTTTTCGGATTCGGCCTGGCTGGCGAGCTTGTAGACGGGCATCGCGAACGGCACCGGCGGAGCCTTCGGGTTGTGCAGCGGGTGGGTCGCGATCCAGGCGTGGACGGCGGGCTTGAATTCCTTGCGGAAGCGATCGAAGTAGAAGTTCGCGAGCCGCTGGTCCTTGGCCGCATAGGCGTTGACCCACTGGGTGAAGGTGAGGACGTCGACCTGCTCGAACTGGCCCGCTTCGGTCGAGGCGCGCGTCGACTCGACCCGCGACGCGTTGGCGCGGCTGAAGTCGATCGCCTGCACGCCGCTCCAGCGGGCCGACTGGTAGGAGCTCCACGCCGTGGCGACGGCGGCGATCGCCAGGAGGACGGTCGCCAACAGCTCGAGATGCACGTGCAGCCGGTCGAACAGCCCGGGCGCTGCCGGGTCCGGCGTAGAGGAAGCGGGCTCGGTCGCCGACATCGGCGGAGACTACCTCGCGCCCGCGGCGACGAGGCCGTCCGGCCGCATCGGGGATGATGTCTGGACATGCAGCGGCCAGGCCAGGGAAAACGCACCGAACGCGGCGACTACGGCTGGGTGATCTCGTTCGGCTGCAAACCGGCCGGCGAGCTGCGCCGGCTCAAGGTCGACACCGACCCGTCCTCCGACACGAGCCCGATCGAGGTTCCCTGCGTCTGCGGCGAGGTCCACCGAGTGACCGTCTCCCCCTACCGGCGACGGCGCTCGGCCGACGAGCCCTTCGACCTAGAGGTCACCTCGCTCGACGAGCTACGCCCCGCGAAGGCCTGAGTTCGTAACCGGCCGGGACCGGCCGTACGTCACGATGCGGCCCGCCCGGATCCGGGCGCTGCACGATTCGCTTGATCCTGATCTTCTGGCGGCCGAAATCCCACGGGCATCACCTGCTGCTCGCGGACGACCAGAATCCGCTTCTCGATCGCGGGAGCCGCGATCAACTCAACCGTTGCCTCTTCTGTGTCGAGCCGGCCATCTGAGAATCATCTCAGATCGGCCGGACGTTTTTGTCTACATCGCCTTAGCCGGACGGTATTTGAACCATGAGAATGTCGACTGCATCGGAGCGCTGCATCAAGCGGCGGCGAGTTCTGGCGCGGGTGCGACTTCGCGTTCTGCCTCCTCGTCGGGGACCTGACGCTCGATACCGATCAGCAGCTCCTCGTCCAGCACCGCGAGGATGCGCTTCAACACGGGGATCGTCGGCATGTGATCGCCGCCCTCGACTTTCGAGATGAAGGAATGCGAGGTCCCCCCTCGCTCGGCGACCTCTTTCTGGGTCAGGTCAAGCTCGTAGCGCCGCTCACGGATATGGGCGGCGATCCAGTTCCGCTCGCGCAGCTCGCGGATCGCCGCGTACTCGTCGCGGGCCTCGCGGTACTCCTCGCTTTCACGTGCGAGCTCTCGGGCTGAGTCGGCCGCCGGCTCGCCGACCGGGCTGATGGCGTTTCTGTGCTCTTGGGCGTCTCTGGGCATGCGGAGAGTTTATCCAAAGAGATAAATCATGTGTTTTGCGACCTCTGCCGTGGCGCGTCCCGGCCGGCAGCGCGCGGCGGGACTCGAGGCGTGGTGTTCATACGGTGTCTGAAGTCGGCCATACGTCGTTGTGCCAAGACCTGGTCGCTGACCGGCACCGCACCCGTCTTCTTCGCAAATGCCTGAAGGAGGACGATGAGGCTGCCGGAGCGCTGGTAGAGCACTCGGTAGCGGGTGCGCCCAAACCGAACTCGCAGCTCCCGCAACTCACCGCGGACCTGGGAGGTGATCGGAAACTCGGGGGGCGGGGAGTCGACCGCTCTCCCACTGAGGTGCTGCTCGATGTATTCGTAGATCTTGGCTGCATGCACTCTTGGGAGGGCTCGGATGAACGAGGCAACCGGTTCGACACCCCGTCGGTCGCGATAGTGGACAGCTTGGGTTCGTGAGATGCGCGGTTAAGCCGCCAGATCCGGAACCTCTCCCCCGCCAGACGCAGGTAGAAGGATTTGAGGTCGCAAATTGCGACCTCAAATCGGCCTAACTGGACGGTATTTGCACCATGAGGCGGCTACCCG
>Ga0102953_1002604_pt1 | contig 10538 bp, 9 predicted proteins | sample SalPon2A_C_D2_MG_FD_78509 | JGI IMG/M metagenome (GOLD analysis project Ga0102953, IMG submission 78509) | Soil microbial communities from South San Francisco under conditions of wetland restoration - Salt Pond MetaG R2A_C_D2_MG | ecosystem: Environmental > Terrestrial > Soil > Wetlands | place... | reverse complement strand
TTCTCCATGTCGGAAACTTGCCCAAGTGCCCCGCCAGTAGGTGAATTTTCTCGCATGTTTTGGAGCTTGTCAAAACCGATATTGGCCTTAATCGTTGCAAGGGTCTCTTGGAGGTTTTTCTGTGGTGTCCCTGGGATAGAAGCCATCCACGAGCCAACACCAGCGGTGAATGGTCCTATTTCTGCAAGTGCATCATTTATTTTTGAATCAACCAAATCCCATTGCCGATTGAGTGATGCAAGTGACTCTCGTACTTTTGGGAAAGATTGGATCTTTTTAACTTCAGACTCTGCTGTTTTCTCCGCTGTTTTTACCGCTGCAACGTTTTCGGGTAGTTTCTCAGGTGCAATGGTTTTCTGTATTTCAGCATTTATCTGACCTGGCACAACTTGAGAGGTTTGTATTATTTGTCCGCCAATGTCTTTGTATGCATTAGCTCTTTTCATGGTTAAGAATCTTTCCTGGTCTTGCTGAGGTAGGTTGTTATAAAAATTCCACTCCTGTACAGTCATCGGCAAACTTGACGACTCTGGTTTGTCCTTAAATCCAGGTATGTCTTGTGCTCCACCATACCCTGGTTGCGTAGGTACATATTGGCCGTTTTGGATTGTGTATCTAACCTCGTTTGATTTATCGACATAACCAGGAATTTTCTGAGCAGATGCAGTGCCGTCAGGGGAGATAGTTACTAACTGGCCCTCTGATACCTGAGTTTTTGGCTCTTTTATTCTTCCTGCCTTAACCCATAGGCTTTTTGCCACAGCCGGAGTATAGCTATTGACAAACATCTCTGCGCCCTTTGTTATCTCTTCGGCTGGTATTCCCAACTGACTAGCATATTTTCCAACTTGATCGGTAATCTGGAATTTCTTTTGATCAAAGTCAGGATCATCGGGGGAAAGATTCATTAAAAGGGTGTTGGTATAATCAGATATCTCTTTTCTGGCTTTCGATGTGTTGTCCATGCTCCTATCAACAAGAGCATTTTGCCTATCGGTTGTCTCGTTAGCCAGTTTGTTTTGCAAAATCTGCGAGGCCATAGCGTTCTGTTGCTTTCTTTCCTGGTCTCGCTCACCTTGCCGTTTCAGCGCAAAGTAGTTCTGAACAGGAGTTGCTAAGTTTAATGTTTTAAGTTCCGGAAGTGCCATTGTGTTCCTCGGTTACATTGTGAATTTATATGGCTGAACGTTCGTTGTATAATTTGGAGTCGTCCCGGCTGGTGGCGTCTGTTGGCTCTGGTTGCCATAATATAAAGCCAGTGCGTTAGCCCCAGAGTTGATTGCTCCCGTTGTTGCATTGGCTTGGTTGATATAGCCGGTTGCTCTAGCATTTCCTGCAGCTACTTGATTGTTTGCCACGTTTGAGGCAACATTAGTTCCAACGTTTCCTAGATTTGTCGCGGTGCTTTGCCCCACCTGGGCAAGTGACTGGGTGGGATTGAGTTGTGTCTGAATCCATTCGTTAAGCCAATTGGTTCTGTTTTTGTTCATGTTATTTACGGCATTTGCTTGAAGATCCTTGGCCGCACCACCCGAAGCATACTGACCCCTTGATGCTAGAAAAGCGTTTGTTGCTTTGTTCTCTTCAGCAAGTCCCTGTTGGTAATAATCGCTTTTGGCAAAATCTCCAGGACCATTATCAACAATAGTCTGTAGTTTAGTTAAAGCATCAGATCCAGCTGTTAACCAAGGCAACTGATCTTCCCGTGTCTGCTGATACATTGCCCATTGGGTAGCCTGAGCTGAATCTGTTGCATGTTCTTGAGCCTTTGCCGCCTTACTTGCGGCGCTTGATGCTGCAACTGCCCCAACCGCTGCTGCCCCTATTACTGCGACTGCATACCACATTATTAGCCTCCTATCCTAAATCCATCTTTCCATCCCATACTTATACCCTCTGCGACTATTTGAGCAATCGGAACAGGATAACATCTTCCATCTTGACCGAGCATATGCACCGGCCTTGATGCCAGGTGATAGTCAATATTATGAACTGTTGGGGCGCTCATCAAAGAAACGTCTCTGCACTCCCTCGTCCTTAAATACATTCCATATGGTGTTGATTGTTCGATATCGCCACATTGTACAGGGGTATAGTCTGCGAACTTTTTCAAGAAAGCGTCGTGCAGGTCTGATTGAAATAATGTTTTTTCTGAAACGTTTTTCCAATTATGGAAAAGGGTTCTTATCCTCAACATGCTGTAAAGGTGTTTTGTATTGTCGTAGAAGTCTCGTATGTATCCAAGTTCTTCAAGCGACTGTATTGAAAACATTACGCAACTGGCCCTTAATCCTGCTTTGCTGATGTTTTCAAGAGCCTGTAATTTAAGCTTAAGGATCTCTTTTGAGTAGTTTTTTGGATGTTGAAAACTCATTGCGAATTTATAATTGTTTCTTTCGTCTACCCAAACTTCATTGAGAGTCTTTTGAAAGAATCCTTCATCGGCCAAATTAATCATATTGGTTATCGTAGAAGGGTTCCAACCACGGATGAATGCTTGTCTAGTAAACTCGTGATAGTCTTTTCTCTCGGTTGGCTCTCCACCCGAGAGCATTAAAGAAAATCCTTTATATGGTTCGTGCAAAAGGCAGTCAAAATATTGCTGATCGTGTATCTTTTCTCCGCCATAATAGCACCATGTGCAGTTCATGTTACATTTATTATGGATATGAATTATTATTGAATTATTCCTGCCAACGGTTCCGTACTGATAAAAATTAGACCAGTGTTTGAAGCTTGGTTCGCACATTGATTCAAATTTTCCGTGGACGTCGCACTCTTTTTTCATCCACGCCTGGCCGTCTTTCTCATAAACATAGGCTGGTATTTTTCTATAACATGTGGGGCATAGAGAAATTGTTTCAATCATTTTTTTTTCTTCTTTTTAGAAAACTTTTTGTAAACTGGATCCTGCACGTTTATCTTAAGCCACCCTATCAAATAACACATCAACTCTTCAGTATCGGCACAAAGCGGTATGTTGACGCATTCCATTATTGACACTGCGGTGTGAGCCAATTCATGGGCAACAACACTTGCTTTTTCCAAGTCATTAACCCAGACAAAAATATCTCCTTCGTAGATCCTTACACCGCCTTGCGAATCATGCGAAAATTCTATTTTAGAGTCTTTTGATTTAAGAAGAAAACATTCTTTTTCTGCTCTTTCTCTTGAACAGTTCCCTATAAAAAATACTGATCTGTTGAAAATTGGAACTTCAACTAAATTGGTTATTGGTTTCATCAATGATCACCATAAGAGGCGTGCAGATAAACACCGACAACTTCAAGCTTAACGTTGTCCGTCACCGTAAATCTATAAACCCTGTTCTTACTCATACCCAGGCACGACCATCTCGCCCTGTTTTTGTACTCTCCGATTCTGCCTATCGATGACCACAGCTCTGCGCTCCACGTCTTAGCGTTATCATCTGAGTATTCCATAATAACTCGTGGATCTTCAGCCGGGCCAGCGCCCATTTCAACCTCAAGTTCCAATTCATCATGAAACATTGTCCTGCGCAACTCTCTGTCGAATACGGCTGCTGTTGTCCATATCCTTGGCCGAGGTTCAAGGTTGTCTGTATGGGTGTCGTCATCTAAGGTGTAAATGTATCCGTTGTTGAAATCTCCGATGTAGACAGTTTTTCCGTCTTGGTAAGAAGAAAATCCTCTCCATTTATTTATTCCATTGACAGGATAACTTGCCAGTTCACACCAAATATCTCTTTGTGACTTGGAAGATGAAGTTATATCGTAGGCGAATGTTCTGTTATCTGTTGGGAAATTCAGCACGTAGAAGGCGTGTCCTTGCCAAATAAAGCCCATCCCTATTGCATCGTCGATCCTGGACATCCTCGATATTTGATATGTGATTGCGTCAGTCGACACGATCCTTGGAGAGTATGATTCGATTATCCGAACCTGTATGGAGTCATCGAGCCACACAACCACGTTGGATATTTTGGCAGGCGAGGAAGCGGCACCGATACCTATTTCAAAAATAGCACCTTCCAGGCGTTGCAAAACGGCGTCTGATATTCCGCTGTCTTTGTAAATCTCTACCGTTTTTTCTCCGAACCCTATCACCTCCTGATGGTCTACTATCACAGATAATAGATTATCAGGTGCCGACTCGGCAGTAACGAATGCTGTCCCATCCCAGACAAGAAAATCGTTTAACTCACTGTTGCGTAACGTTCCGCTGTTGGGATCTATGGTTATGGCATATTGGTCTAAAAATCCAAAGGCAACAGATCCGGGGAAGTCAACATCTGTTATTGCCGCGAAGGTTCCAATATTCCAGTTGTAGACATATCCTGTATCACCGGCTACTATCATTATCTGATAATTGGCATTCTGCCCCATCCAGGCTTTTCCGGTAGATGACGAGATGCTTCCGATTAGATTTGAATCTCTATAAACGTTGTTACCTACGACAGAATATAAAGAAGAATTTACAACCAGCAGTCCCCTGACCTCTCCCTCTGTGCCTGGTTTAAGAAATCTTTTCAGTCCCGGAAATTCCGACAGGGTGAGAGGACTTTTCGAGTCTTCAGGGTTGACGCGAGGATACACGTTAATATTCACTCCGGCATTTATGGCCTTTGATCTTCCTTCGGAGTATCCAAGCGAAATTGGTATCATGTCATTCTAATATAAAAGGAAAAGTGTACGGAAATCCGCTGCCACTGTCAAACGATGGTTTCCAGGCGGACCCGCCCCCATAAAGAGGGTTAGTGCTATCAAGTGGCTTTATCTGGTTAGCAAAATTGTTTGTTGCCAACTGGTCATATGCACTTTGGGCTATTGCTATAACCTCTTGCCTTAATTGTTTTCCTATTCCTGGTCCCATAAAGACAGCAAGACCGTAAACTATCGCCGCAAGGTACCCCGGTGGAAGACTTATCGTGTCGTTTAGGTTGTATTGAGGTAATGGTTTTAGAGATATTAAATTGAATGTGTATTCTTCTTTAGGCACTCGAACAAATCTCAGCGTTCCCAGAGGGAAGGATTGCTCGTAGTACACAGCCGAAGGAGTCCCTGTTATAGTTTTGTCTGGTATTTTGTCGTAAAGGTCTCTAAAAATTACTCTTACCGGATAATTTGTATTTGAAATTGTCACAAATGAATCGAAAATCTTCATGGGCCTTGGCGTATCAAAATCACCGCCTGACCCTATTGAATACTCGCCAACGCCCGCTGATAACGTCAGTTCCTCCCTGGTGTTAAGATAAATTCCCTGCGTAGAGCTTGACCACATATCAAGCATCATGTTCAGCGACGAAAGAGCCTCTGAATATAAATAAGCCTGTGGGGTCTGCCCTTGTCCGACAGCCCCACACAGCCATAACGATTTTTTTAATGCGTCTTTAACCGTTGACATTTGACCACTGGCCTATTCCGTTGATTGTCCAGAATCTAAGATTTTCTTCGTTCCACCCTTCGGGCACTTCTTCACCTGCCAGAAAAATACGCGGGTTTATCGTTTTATGGTATAGCCAGCCGGTCCGCTCTTTTTTTGAGATAGTTTTAATTTCAGCGGCAGATTCAATCAAGGTTTTTTCTGATATCTTTTTGATTAGGGTTTTTTCCCTCATTAGGTGATATCCCTTGACCCCTAGCTCTTTGGCTTGGTTTCGCAACTCTATAAGGTCCATATCTTCCTCATAGGCTGGTGGACTATCCACCAGCCTTGCTAAATGATTAGGAACCCTGAGCGGTTGTTATGCCGTCCTGCACAGCACACATGCCTGAAACAAACCAGTTGGTGCCGTCAGAAATCAGATCAACGTAGTCGCCCTTGATTGCTGCTCCATCGACAAAGGTAATGGTATCAGCGTCTGCTGCTGTTACAACAGACCCGGCAGCGTCTTCGGAAGATGCTACTTGACCTTCGATGATGTTGGCAGAGGAGGCTGTGACTACAGTATAACTAGCAGATGCCGGGGCGGCACGAACAACCACCTTGAAACGACATCCGGCTACAGGGGCTGGAAGAGTAGTGACAAATTCTGTTGCTGAATTAAGCACCAGGGTTTTGCCGCAATCGGCGGTAGTCAATACGTCGGTGGTCGTCGTAACCTCTACCGGGGAGTACGAACCAACACCACCTGTAAGGGCTACTGTCCCTGTTTGGTTGGGAACAGTTACGGTTGCGTCTGCTATAGGATCGGTGACGGCGAGCGTAGTCTCGTATGCGTCAGCGGTTGCACCTTCAAAAACCACACTTGCACCATAACTAACAGTACCGATATTGAGCGTTCCTGCTTCGTGGTCTTCAACTGCATAAGGAGATTCAAAGGCTACCTGCCAGCCGGAGGGGGAACTTTCCAGAACCATGTATCCATTCTGGTTGATCAGCTTTCTGGCAGACTCTCCGCCGATAAGATCGCCTGTTGCCGGGGCTACAGTCACAACTCCGGTTGTCGCATCTGTTTTGATGATCTTCAGGCCCATGGAACCGCCGGTAAGAGATGAAATAGCCGGAAGGGTAATGGTGAATCCCGCACTGGTTGCGTCGGCGTTAATCAGTGCCCCTGCGTCCGAAGTGGTTACCGTGTAGGTGGTGGTTTTGGCCAGGGTTTTGGTGTGGTTGAAATCAACACCGTTAATCGGTCCGAGCCGGTTTGTTGCAGCTAAACACGGACCGGCAAGAAACATGGCCAGTGCGATTGCTGCAAATATCTGTTTAATATTCTTCATTTTTGCTACCTCGTTTTTTGTTGTCAAATGGGACACAGAACGCGCTTTCTCCACACCTCCAATGGAAGACGATGCGAGAAAGCGCGAAGTTGTAGGGTGAAGGTTCATAAGTAGTTGATATTGTTATATTTTTACCCCAAAAGACGGCACCCTGTTTCTGGATAAAGCTCCCGGCCACCAAAAAGGATATCAAGCCTTGCCTTTTCCGATCTGGTGTCAATGTCGTAATCGGCGGAGAGCATCATCGACAGTCCCTTATAGGTCACAGTCTCGGCAATAACCGCAGATCGTGGTGCCTTGAAAGGCATGGTAGCCATGACGATGGTATCTTTGGTGATCACCATGTTGGCAACGTGAGACGCTTTGACAGTTACCAATGCTCCGTCAACGGGGAGCGCTGAAACATTCTGGTATGCACCGGATGAAATCGGCTCAGGGGAAATCGTAACGGTCATTGCGTTCCCCGCTTCTGCGCCTGCCGTCTCGACGTTAAACTGCATAAGCCTGTCGCTCGATACGGTTCTTTTGTTCACCGGGTTTACTGCATACACACCGGCAATGGTGATTGTATCACCGACCGTCAGGCTGTCGCTTGCGTCAAGAGCCTTGAGAACCAAGGTTGTTCCGGTTGTTCCGGTTGAATTTACCGCTGCGGTTGCTCCGAGCACTCCGGACGTGTGTTTCCTGATATTGTTGGATTTATACAGGTCAAAATCCATCAAATATCCGAGTCGTCCAGTCTTTACTGCTTCCTGGGCTTCCCTAACGAACAAGCTTGAAAGAGCGGTTGGGATGTATCCGGCAGCTTTGGGGTTGAGAATCATGCATTTTCTTGTCGCATCGGGCACACCGTTCTCGGTCATGATAACCGACGCGTCAGCGATAAGCTGTTGGGTCTGTGCTGCTGTTCCAGAGCCAGGAGTGGTCCCTGCTGTTCCTGCGGTCTGGTTGAGTTTAGCGCCAAGTCCGGCCACGTAATCATCAAAAGCATCGGCCAGGGTAAGAATTGCAGGACGAATGTACTTGCTTGAAACAGAGGTAATGTCGGCCTCGGTATTGAGAGTTGCATCAAAAACCGACATATCAAGACCGACATGCATATCCTGATCGAGGGTTACGGTTTTTGTTTGTTCGGTGATCGATTGACCCTGGTAGTTGGGGCCGGTTTTTGCCAGATACCTGATCGGCATCGGCACGTCAACAGTAGGCCCGATTGCCCCCATTGATGGGGCTTTGAATTCTTTGGCACCGTAGAGCGTTACAACATCGGCGAACTTGCACATGTTGTACAGCTCGATAGCCGCTATCTGTAAAATCTTCTTCGCAGTTTTGAACGTATTCATCGTTTATCCCTTTCCCCTGTTCCTGTTGATAATGCTGGCAATTCCGTCGATATCATCTGGTATTTCTCCAGTTGCACCGCCTCGCTCGTTGCCCTTTTTTATAGGTTCAGGAGTTTTTGTTGTTCTTTTTTGTGTAGGCAAGGACAGTCTTGTGGAAATAACCCCAAGAGCTGCCGCCCGTGATAATGGATCAAGCTTTGAAATTCTCTCTGCCTGATCGAGATTGTGCGCCAGAAACCAAGCTACGTCTTCGGAGTTTTTGTTTTCAATACCCGAAGCGGTTATAGCCTCAACGACTTCCTGCCGGAACAAATCGCCCGGTACGCTGGTTACTACATCAGCAAAATTATCGTATTTGCCTGATCCGGCAGTCATCAACCCGGATACTTTTTCGTTGAACGTTTGAGATTCAAGAGCCTGCCTGTTGCTGGCATCTCTTGCCCTTTCTCCAGTTCTTTCCTTGGCTCTGAGCCGGTTGTAGTTCCATTCGCTCCGTGCATCGATATAGGAGTCCTCATCCTCAAAGTTTTCCCTTGATGGGGCCGCCCCTATTTCGCTGATTGTCTTTTCCTGCAACTTTTTGTTTGCAGTTTCCAGTTCCGCTCTGAGTCGCTCGGTTTCGCTTTTCAGTTCGTATTTCTGGCGGGTTGTTTTGTTCACCCTGTCTTTTACCCATTGCGGGGTATTTTCCGGCCAGGTGCCGTCCTTTTCGTGTTGCTGCTGTGCGTCCTCGACTTTCCCGGATTCTTCTCCGGTGGTACCGATTTCACCATTGTTTTCTTCTTCCCCGGATTGCACGGTATCATCCAAAACTCCTGAAATTGCATTGTCGTCGTCTTGGTAACAGATTCTGTCGTAAATTTTACGCATTGTTTTCCTCATTAAGAGTGTTTCCGCACTATGGCGTATTTGGTATAAAACCTAGATGCTGCAAGGCTTCAACGATGAGCTGTTTGGTCCTTTCATCCTGGTCTTGTACCGTTCCAGCTATTTCCTGCTGCCGTTTCGTGTTGATTAGTTTTTTTCCTTCGGCAGTCAGTGTTTTGTTAATTAAATCTACAGTTTTCTCTTCACTCGGCCCCTGCTCTTGTGGAGGTTGAGAGAGTTGCTTCATCTCTTCGGCCATGTCATCTGCTTCGAGGATGTCCAGGGTCTTAACGAGCCTTGGCGCTATGATGGCACCAAATTGAGGCAGAGCTGTTGCAAGTTGGGTCAGAACTTCAGCCGATTCCATCCTTTGCGTGGCGTATGGTTGGCCAACTGTGAGAACTGCATCAAATTTACCAACCGAAAGATCGTTAATGTATCTCTTTCCATCCGGAGCAGTGGGGTCTTTTACCGTTTGGTTGATGGTTTCCCATGCCTCCGATCCGTCATCGTTGAGGAGTCTTACCACGCGCTCGGAATCGTATACCTCAGGGATCATGTAGAGGAGGATCTTCGTACTGTATTTCATGGCGACGACAAGGTTATCCATGATATTAAAATTCATGGTGTCGCCCTGGAGCTTCCTGGAGTTTATCGCAACTCCGCTTGTCTCGTTCGACCGGTTGCCGAGAGATGCGTCATAAAAACCAGTTGTTGCCTTGATATCGTCTGCGGCAATCATCGCGCCATTGTTTGCGCCGGAATCAGAAATAGATCCGCTTTGGCGCATCGGTGGGGTAAGCCCTGGTACATCGTTGTATGGCAGATAAGGCAGCGGTGTTTTATGTGCTACATCCCAAATATGCTCAAGTCCCTTTATCTGAGCCTTGGAAATTATAAACGGCTGCTTGGGCGCCATTGACCTGGTCTCAACATCGGTGGAGCGATCCCAGTTGTACAGGCGGTTAGGCTCTTTTGCGTAGTGGATAGCAGACCTGAGCAGTTGCTTACCCTCTAACCACTGTTCATCACCCAAAACAGTAACTATCGGAATATATCGGCCTGGAACAGTTTCGGGACCGGAAAGTATTTCAACCCCGTTTGTTTTATACCACTCAACCTTGGGTATTTTGGTATCGCGCTCTTTGACAATCCTAAAATGCTCTTCTCCGGCCAGTAGATATTTCCCATCTTCGAGATCTACTTCGGTCTCCTCTCCGACGACTAAACCGTCTAAAACCTCAAACACTATCCACTCTTTGTCTTTGGTGTCTGTTCCCTTTACCGTCCTGCCGTCTTCGAGCAGGTAGAGTTTTTCTCTCTTATGGGAGATTCTGTAATATTCGGAAACTCTGATTGACTCTTTGGTTATCCAATGATTTTTTTCATCGCCGAGGCCAGACTCGACAATATCAGACAGTGCTTTGCTTTTTGGGTAATCTGTCTTGTACTCTTCGATGGGCACAGTATCGTCGATAAATGCCCATTTCATGTCGCTGCGGTCTTGTTTTTTTGCGGATGGATCAATATAAACAGCGAGAGGATTAACTATTCGCTCAATAAAAATATCCTGTTCTACCGACAACTCATCGCTATAGTCGTTGATTATTCGCCAATATCCCCA
>Ga0102953_1002603_pt1 | contig 10540 bp, 11 predicted proteins | sample SalPon2A_C_D2_MG_FD_78509 | JGI IMG/M metagenome (GOLD analysis project Ga0102953, IMG submission 78509) | Soil microbial communities from South San Francisco under conditions of wetland restoration - Salt Pond MetaG R2A_C_D2_MG | ecosystem: Environmental > Terrestrial > Soil > Wetlands | place... | reverse complement strand
GGTCTTAATGTAAAATCGATTTAATGGACACGGACGACCGTCAAATTATTGCGGACTTAAGGCTGGATAATAAAAAAGATCTGGCTTTTCATATGCTGGTAAAAAAATACCAGGAACGGTTGTATTGGCAAATCCGAAAAATAGTTATGAACCACGAAGATGCCGATGATGTTCTGCAAAACACTTTTATTAAAGTTTGGAAAAGCATTGACAAATTTCGGGAAGAATCGAGCCTTTACACCTGGCTTTACCGCATTGCCACAAACGAGTCGTTAACTTTTCTGAATTCGAACAGACGGAGGAGCTTTATGCCAATAAACGATGTAAGCGATTATTTAATGAAGAACCTAATGTCGGATCCATATTTTGAAGGAGATTACATTCAATTGAAACTGCAGAAAGCCATTTTAAAACTTCCTGACAAGCAACGAACAGTATTTAATATGAAATATTTTGATGAAATGAAATACGAAGATATGTCGAAAATTTTAGACACATCAGTAGGTGCTTTAAAAGCTTCTTATCACCACGCAGCGAAGAAGATAGAAGAATATTTAAAAAACACGGATTAAAGAGTTTGATTAAACCTTTGTCCTTAAAAAAAGTCAAACAATAAAATGGGAAAAATGGATGAATTAAAAGAAATTGCACCAAAATTATCGAAAATAAAAAAAGAAATTCCATTCGGAGTTCCTGAAAATTATTTTGATGATTTTTCTGCCCGTCTTCAAATGAAGATTGGGGCGGAAAGAATTACTCTTCCCAACCAACAAAACCGAATAATTCAATTCCTGAAACCTGCACTTGGTTTGGCTGCAAGTTTCGCATTAATTTTTATGTTGGTATACTGGCCTTTAAATTCGTTTACACCAACCGAGGTTGCGAATAGTACTAATTCCGGAAATGAAATTACAGACTCAGAATATCGTTCTATGGTTGAAGGAATGGACGAAAATTCCTTTTATACGCTGCTGGAGGAACCTGCACAAACCGTTCAAATCAGTGACGATGATTTGCTTAACTATTTAAGTGCAAGCGTCTCGGATTATGATATTTATATGGGAACTGAAAATTAATTTTGTTATGAAACGAATCATATTTCTATTTAGCATTATTTTATTGTTTAACTGTCAAGTAATTAAAGCACAGGATGATCATAAAGATCGGTGGGAAAAAATTCGTTCTGAAAAAGTTTCCTTTTTAACCGACAAACTGGATTTAACACCAACCGAAGCCCAAAAATTCTGGCCCGTGTACAACGAACTGGAAAATAAGCGCTGGGAAGCTCAAAAATCCAGACGAGATTTAGAAGCTAAAGTACAAGGAGCAGAAGAATCACTTTCGAATAAAGAAGTTATCCAACTCACACGCGATTATGCAGGAAACATGCAAAAAGAAGGTGCTTTAATGGTAAAATACAACGAAGACTTTCTGAAAATTTTACCTCCGCAAAAAGTGCTCATTCTATATAAAGCTGAAAATGAATTCAGAATGTACATGATAAAAAAATACAGGGACAGACGAAAAAATGAGGAAGAAACAAAGTAATACCAAATAAAAAGACAGGCGCGAACCTGTCTTTTCTATTTTATTGCAATTAATCTACTAAATTGATTTGAACCAGTCCTGAAAATATTTACCAACAACCGGAGTTTCTTTCTTTTCATCCTGTATTGCACCAATTAGGCTCAAAAGCCAGAATATAAATACTACAATCCATCCAATAATATTAATAACTGGAATAATACTCAAAACAATACCCAGCAAATAAATACCCAATGTTTGACGAATGTAATAACTTGCTATTTCATCTTTTTCATTGCTGTTTACAACCAGCGCAATAATCCAACCAATAATGGTTATGTGAGCAACAATTGCTTTTGTTTTTCCATCCATAAGTTTATTTTTTGAAAGTTTTTAAATTAAGCTAAATGTACAGAAATAATTTTAACACGGACAGCAGAATTATGTAAAAATTACTCTTCCAGCTGTTTTAAATTAAATCGTTCATTTTCTGCCGGTGTATGTTCCTGTTTAAAAATAGTTTCAATTTGATGAACTACATCCGGATACTGCGTGGAAACATCATTCAATTCCTGAATATCGTTCTCCAGGTTATACAATTGAATGTGTAAACTATCTTTTCTGATATTCTTGCAAATTCCTTTCCATATCACCTGCAAATTGGTTAGCTCCGTTATTTAAGAGTATGTTTCCCAGTAAGATGAGTAGCCCTGCTGTAAACGCTTATGGTTTTATACAAGTGATCGTCGGCCGTAATATAGAGAATGTTGTGTCTTTCCACCGGTTTCTCTTTCACCTGACAACCTTCATGTATGAGGGTAATACTGACTACAACAAGTGTTGTAGTTTTGTTCATTGTTTTAGATTGAATTAATTTTTACTAATAATGACAATTACTTCTTATAAAACATCTACTGCTTTTTACTTACGTCAACACAAATCAATCGGTTATCGTTTCGGGCAAAAACATGACGGTTAGCAAATGCCGGATGTGACCAAGTTACTCCCCGAGGCAACTGTTTTTTTGTCGGCTTAATTATTTTGGTACGGCTAATCTCATGAAAGCCCAGTGGATTCAATTCAGAAATAATGAGTTCGCCCTGTTCATTAAACATCCACGTTTTATTTTCATGTTGAATAAAATGAATGTTAGCCCAGCGGTTTTTATGCACTGCCGTAAGATTTTCCCAAACCCGGTCGCCGGTTTTGAGTTCGAGGCACCGTAATTCCCCGTAGCTATCTACTCCATAAATATAATCATCCATTATCACAGGAGTATTAATGACACAGTGCAAAGCGTCTGTATTACGTTCGCTTTCGCCACACCGTTGCCACACTTTTTCTGCCGTCAACGAATTTTCGCCAAGTTTTACCAGCAATGAGCCGCTATAAAAGCAACTTACAAAAATATAGTTTTGGTATAATACCGGTGTGGAAATTCCCATTCCCATTTTTATCTTCCACGGAATTCGCCAATACACTTTCCCTGTGCCAGGATCCAGGCCCGCCAGACTGTCTTCCGTCCAAACCACTACCACTTTTTTATTGGCCTGAGAAATTAAAACAGGCGCAGAATACGAAGCCATGTCGTCAAGGTTCCGCCAGACTTCTTTCCCCGTATTTTTGTCCAAAGCAACAACACAAGCGTTATCGCTTCCACTGATTTGTAAAACGACTTTATCGCCGGTTATCAGCGGAGTAGCTGCAATTCCCCAAATGGGCATCCTGATTTTATAATCGTGGTTTAAATCACGCTGCCAGACGATATTTCCATTGTCAGCATCAAAACAAAAGAGGTTTCCCATGGTACCAAGTGAATATGCTTTCCCGTTGTTAATAACCACCGATGCCCTTGGGCCGGCAGGGTAACCTACTCCTTCGTATTCGCAATTATAACGGTATTCCCAGATTTTTTCTCCGGTTTGTTCATCAAAACAAAGCACACCTTCCGTGGGTTCCGGTTTTTCCAGCCGGTCGGTCAAATACACCTTCCCGTTAACGACAGTAGGACCTGAATAACCCGCCCCAACTGAAACCAACCAAACGGCTGGCAGTGAATCAGCATCGAATTTTTCCACTACCCCGGTTTCATTCCACACACCATCGCGGTTTGCTCCACGCCAGTCGGGCCAATCCTGTGCAGAAACCCTGAGGACATAAAAAATTAGAACAAAACCAATTATTATCGAATGCTTTTGCTTCATAAATCTGAATCGTCAACTCCTTTATATATTTCTCTCCAGTCGCGGATTCGTTCATTTTCTGCTCGATCGTCTTTGGGATAATTGGGGCTGTACAACATCGTTTCCTTCCTGACTACCAGTTTCCCGTCTTTTACAAAACCTTCTCCCCGCTCACTCAGGTGTTCCACCATTCTTTGTCTCCACTGTTTCAATTCATTGGCGTACTCCTGCTTCTGCGATAATTCGGTAATTTCTCCGGGATCATTTTTCAAGTTAAACAACTGTTCTTTCCCTGTTCGGAAAAACCAAATGTATTTCCAGTTACCGTCGGTTAAAGCAGCCCAGTAATTGTCCTGGCTGTAACAGGTGGCGTGTTCCATATCAATGTAAGGGCGCCATTGTGCCTTCGGATTTTTTATCAGCCGAAACAGCGACATTCCGTCCATATCTTTTGGAATTTCCACACCGACAGCATCGAGAAAGGTGGGCAGGAAATCACGCAGTTCAGTTGGATTTTCTAGTTTTGAACCACGTTTAATTCCAGCTTTCATTCCTTCGGGCCATTTCACAATAAAAGGAATATTGGCCGAACCTTCGTAAGCATAGGTTTTACGCCAGTGGTAGTGATCGCCCAACATATCGCCATGGTCGGCTGTAAAACAGATGATGGAATTTTCGTACATTCCTTTGTCTTTCAGCGCCTGAATTATTTTCCCTATCATTTCATCGATAAAAGTGATATTTGCATAATAGTGCCTGCGACTTTCAACAGCATGTTCAATGCCGAAATTTCCGTAAGCAGCATCCTTTCCTCCATCTTTAATATTAAACTCCTGGCACCAGTCGCCGATAACCGGTTCGGGGATTTTCACATCTTTATACATATCGAGGAACCGCTGAGGCGGATCATAAGGACTGTGCGGTCTTTCAAAAGAGACTTTTAAGAACAATGGCTTGTCCAGTTTGTAATTTTTTATGAGATTTATTGCTGTTTCACCAATCCAGTAAGTGGGGTGCAGTTTTTCATCTAATTTATAAACACCTGAGCGATGTTCGTTCCAGCCAATCCCTGTTTTATCCGGATCTTCGCCGGGTGCCTGTAGTTTAAACCAATCGCGGTAGTCACTAATAAAACCATCTTGTTCCACGCGGCCACTTTCGTCCACCAGGGTAGCATTGAAACCATGCAACGCTTTTTGCGGAAACCAGTGCATTTTACCAATACCGAAGGTGTAATACCCCGCTTCGCGCAACATGCGTGGCATTTCGTATTTGTATTTGCGTGCCACCCTACCGTACCCCAGCATACCGTGGTGCCAGGGCGACAAACCAGTTAACAGTCCTGAACGTGCCGGCGTACAGCTCGGCACTGAAGAATAACCATTCACAAAAAGAACACCTTCTTCCGCTATTTTGTCGATATTGGGTGTAATTACCGCCGAATTTCCTGCACATCCCATGGCATCAGCACGCTGCTGATCGGTCATTATAAAAATAATATTGGGTGGTTTCTGTGCTTTATTTTCGTTTGAATAACAAAGAGTTAACACAAAAAAAAGAAATACAAACAGGTAATTTTTTTTCATCGTTCATTCGTTTTAAAATTCCAATATTCGATTTGTAATTCCAGCTGAGAAATCTGTATTCTCTAACCTCAATTCTTCTAGCCCGGGCTGAATAAAATCGCTTTGAACACCTTCAATTTCAATTTTTCCCCTGGCATTAAGTTTCACCACTGCAAAAACAACTTCGCGATATGGCAAAGTATATTTTAAGTTAGGATATTTTTCTTCAATATTTTTCGGAAAACGGCCGGAATATTCTCCTTTTTTGCCTACCCATGCAAACGATAAACTATTCAAACCAATGTAATGGACACCTTCAATTTTAGCATAACGGTCGAGATGATCATGTCCACAAAAACAGGCAATTACTTTTTGACTCTCGCGATTGGCCTCTCTGAAAATCCGGTGAACTTCTTCCCGATTCTTCACTCCTCCCCAATGCTCAAGGCTTTGATGAGAAAAAACTAATACCAATTTATTTGTAGTTTCAATTTCATTTCGTAACCATTCTAACTGCTGCGGTGGTATATATGACCGTGAATCCGGATAATTGTAGTAATTTCCGTTGGAATAGCTAATATAATTTTCTCCTGATTTGAAAAAATTAGCATCTAAAACCACAAAATGAAAAGCTCCCTGGTCGAAAGAATAAAGGGATTTGTCCATTCCCCAGAATTGCCCGGTTACAATTTTAGGAGAAACATCGGTATCATGATTTCCCAAAACGTGATATTTGGGCCCCTCAAACGAATCCCATATTTTTAGAAAAGGTTCATTTTTTTCAAACGGCATGCAAAAATCGCCTAATTGAATGATGAAATTCACATTCTTTTTCTCGGCAGCCGAAACAAATTTCTGAATTCGATCTGTTGCATCGTAAATTAAATCCTGATGAACATCGGTACATACGGCAAATTTTACTGTTTTACTGTTATTACAGGAAAACAGTAAGTAGAAAATGAATAGGTAAAACAGCCGCCTCATAATAATTAACTTGTTGAACAAAACTAAATATAATTTGGGAAAAAATGGTTTGTGTTAGCATTTCATCTTCCTAAAAATAGAATTGAATGTTTTGAGGATAATAAATCAAATGAAATAAATTACCTGTTATTTGTCGTAATTGAAATTCCTGAGATGATGCCCCATCCTGTCGCGTTTTGTTTTCAGGTATTTCTGATTGTGTTTGTTTGGTTTTATTTCAAGCGGAACAATTTCTGTTACTTCGAGCCCAAAACCTTCGAGCCCAACACGTTTTACCGGGTTATTGGTCAATAACTTCATTTTTGTAACGCCCAGGTTTCGCAGAATCTGTGCTCCCACTCCGTAATCTCTTTCGTCAGCTTTAAAACCGAGGTGCAAGTTAGCATCAATGGTATCGAGACCCCGATCCTGTAATTTGTAAGCTGCAATTTTGTTGAGCAAACCAATTCCCCGGCCCTCCTGCAACATATAAACAATGACACCTTTACCGGCTCTGTCAATCAATTCCATCGATTTATGCAATTGATCGCCACACTCACAACGTAGCGAACCAAATATATCTCCGGTCATACACGAAGAGTGTACCCGAACCAAAATTGGTTCGTTTACATCCCAATTCCCTTTAATCAGCGCCACATGTTCAGCACCATTTGATTTCTGGCGAAACGGAACGATACGGAAGTCACCAAAATGGGTAGGAAGAATCACTTCTTCTCCCCGTTGAATTAAACTTTCACTTTGAAAAAGGAATGAAATCAAATCTTTAATGGTAACCAGTTTCAAATTAAATTTTTGGGCAATTTCAGCTAATTGTGGTAAACGAGCCATTGTCCCGTCGTTGTTCATAATTTCAACTAAAACTCCCGAAGGATACAATCCTGCCAACCTTGCCAAATCTAAAGCTGCTTCAGTATGACCACTGCGACGCAACACTCCTCTGTCTTTTGCTTTCAATGGGAATATATGTCCGGGACGGCCTAAATCTTCGGGTTTTGTTTTCTGGTCGACCAGCATTTTTATCGTAATTGAACGGTCCTGTGCTGAAATGCCGGTGGTAACCTTTGCATGAATTGCATCTACCGAAACAGTAAATTGAGTTTCGTGAGACGAAGTATTTTTGCCAACCATCAAATCGAGATTAAGCTCTTCGCAACGTTTCTCGGTTAAGGCCACACAAATCAAACCCCGTCCATGAATGGTCATAAAATTGATAATTTCAGGCGTAACCAATTCAGAGGCAACAATAAAATCGCCTTCGTTCTCCCTGTCCTCGTCGTCAACAACAATTACCAATTCGCCGTTTCGAATAGCCGAAATAGCTTCTGGAATTGTATTTAGCTTAATTTCAGTCATGCAAAGCATCTTTAAAATCAGCCGCAAAATTACAATAAATAATCGAGATACTTAAGATTTTATGCTTCCTAAGCCCGTTTGGATTTCTCCCAGTTAACCGATTGTTTCCCCTCAAAATACCTGATAATTCCACGGATTGAAGCGTAATTTATTGAAACAAAGTAGTAGGGAACAAACAGTATTTTTAACCTAAACTTTTTATTTTCAAGATACCAGCCCACAGCAGCCAGCAAATAACACAGTAGTTGCAAATAAAAGAAGAGCGTATAAAATTCAGGTACCAACCAACTGCCGCGAATTAGCACTAAAAAAAAGTTCACTATGAAAATGGCAAATAACGATAGCGGTGCCAGGGTCCAACGTAAAACTTTATGCGAAATATACTGCCAGCTAAGGACTCCGTATTTAAATGGATTCAACAAACTTTTTAACCTGAAGATGGTTTGAATACCTCCGGCAGCTATGCGTATTTTTCGTTTTAATTCTTCGTTAATATTAAGCGATGCTGTTTCTTCGGCATACGCATTTGGCGTGTATGCAATTTTATATCCTTTTTGTGCAATGCGCAATGAAATAATAAAATCGTCGAGAATGGTGTCGGTTTCCACTTCTTCGAAAAGCCCACTGCGAATTGCAAACAACTCTCCCACTGCACCGACAGCCGAATTTAATCCGGCATCCATATTTTTTACCCATGACTCAAACTTCCAGTACAGTCCTTCACCCGCGCCGGCAGCAGCATCCGCTTCCTTTTCTACAATGCGCTTTTCGCCTGCCACACAACCAACTTTTGAATTTCTGAATTGTTCCACAATTTCACGAATGGATTGTTTGCCCAAAACAGTATTTGTATCAGAGAAAATTACAATGGGCGCTTTTACAAATTTCATTCCGCGGTTCATGGCATGCATTTTTCCACGGCGCTCGTGTAAATGGTGTACTTCCAACTCCGGAAATTTCGCCAGAAATTCGGGGGTTCCATCATCGGAACCGTCAGTAATCCACAAGTATTGTATTTTGTTTTGGGGGTAGTCAAGTGAGAAAGAATTTTCTACCTTTTGATTAATATAGTCTTTTTCGTTGAATGCAGTTACAAACAGACAAACCTCCGGTTCGTTTTCGTTTTCTGCAATATTCTTTTTATTTGAAGCAGATGTTTTTTTTAACCGGTAAAACAGGTACAGCACCAAAGCATACCCAAAGTAGGTATAAAAAAGAATGAAAAAGAGTATCCAGAAAAACAGTTGTAAAATCATTCAGTATGCTGTTTATAAAACTCGATCAACGCACTGGCTGCTGCTAAATTATCAAATTTTTCGTGAATATATTCAATGGCGTTTTTACCTGTTTTTTCAAAAAAGTCGTGGTCGTTGATCAATTTTGAAACAGCCGCAACGAAATCCGTTTCATTGTCAGCAATAACAATATTTTCACCAGAAGTGGTTGAAATACCTTCAGTACCTATTGTTGTAGTAACAATGGGTTTACCAAGAGCCATACCTTCAATAATTTTTATGCGCATTCCACTACCTGAAAAAAGCGGGGCCACCATAATCGATTTTGAATTCATAAAGTCGTAAGCATCTGGCACTTCACCTTCAAAAACCACATTTGGTAATTCCAGCTTTTTCTGAAACCAGTCAGGAGCATTTCTCCCTGCAACGTAAAATTTAAGTTCAGGAAATTGTGCGTTCAACTTTGGCCAACAATTATCGAGAAACCAGATTAAACCTTCCTGGTTGGGTGTCCATTCCAACGAACCAATATGAAATAAAGAGGGGTGTTCCAGTTTCTTTGCATTGGGGATGAGCACGGAGGCATCGATTCCTGTTTGTGAAACATGCCGGGGTTGTACATTCCCGAGTTTATCCAAGATAGTTCCGTCACGGTCGGTAATGGGCACCAGCAAATCATAACTGTTTAGCCAATGTTTTTCAAACTTTTTAATTCGATTCGCCAGGTTTTTGATATAAATTTTTGTCCATCCTTTCGACATGGCTGCCGTACGTTGCCAGATTTCGTGCTCAATATTATGAGCGCGGTAAACAATCTTCGCCGATGAATATTCACGGATTACAGGAATATACGGACAAACGTACAGACCTTCAAGTTGAACAATGTCAAATTGTTTATTCTTTAACAATTTAATTAGCTCTGATTTAAATGCCCCGGAAATAAAGCGCACCGCATTGTATGGTTGATTTGAGAATATCAGGTTAATAAATGCAGAAAATGATGAGATCGATGCCACGACGTCCACCATGTAAAAATCAGCCAAATCTTTTACCGACTCTGGAACTTCATCGATATTGATGTGGTGTTTTTCTGTATTCATGGCCAGTACAGTAACCTTGTGCCCCAACAGAGAAAATCCCCGGATTAAATTCATGCAGGCAATAGCACCGCCATCTTTTGCCGGATAAGGGACTTTATTTGCAACATGCAAAATTCTCATTTCTTTTTATTCTTTTTCCTGACAAGCCTGTCCAGTCCCAGTTTATGTAGAATCTTGGTATAGGTTTCGGCGCTCATAATAGCTGAATCAGTAGCTGCTTTATAGGAAAGCCACACACCCACCGGAAGAAAAATAAAAGTCGAGAACCACATTCCGTTAAACATGTTCCAAACATCTTCGCGCGCCGATTTTTCGCCGGTCATCGACACAATATAATAAGCTATAAACAACAAAATGGAAACAACCACAGGCATTCCTAATCCACCTTTCCGGATAATGGCACCAAGGGGCGCTCCAATAAAAAAGAAAATAAGTACAGCCACCGAAAGTGTAAATTTACGATGCTGTTCCATTTCATACTTATTGAGGGTTTTCTTCTTCTGATACAACTGCCCTTCAAACATGTTAATATTTTGCATGTTATTTCGTGCATTGGCTAATGTAGAACTCACAATTTCAGATTTTACAAACTTATC
>Ga0102953_1002602_pt1 | contig 10543 bp, 7 predicted proteins | sample SalPon2A_C_D2_MG_FD_78509 | JGI IMG/M metagenome (GOLD analysis project Ga0102953, IMG submission 78509) | Soil microbial communities from South San Francisco under conditions of wetland restoration - Salt Pond MetaG R2A_C_D2_MG | ecosystem: Environmental > Terrestrial > Soil > Wetlands | place... | reverse complement strand
TGGCCAAATACCGGATCAATCCCGGTAATACCGGCACCCGGACCCGGGATGAAAACTTTTGTACGATCGTGGAACAAGCCGTCAAATGGGATAAACCTGTTCGCATTGGTGTGAACTGGGGATCGCTCGATCAGCAGCTTCTCGCCGAAAAGATGGATGCCAACAATAATCTGCCCGATCCGAAATCATCGAAGGAAGTGATGATCGATACGATGATCGAGAGTGCGTTGCGTTCGACGCGCCTGGCTGAGGAAGTGGGACTGCCACACAACAAGATTATCGTCAGTTGCAAGATTTCAGGTGTTCAGGATTTGATAACCGTCTATCGCAGGCTTTCGGACGTGTGCGACTATCCGCTGCATCTCGGACTGACAGAGGCCGGCATGGGGATGAAGGGGATCACCGCCACAACCTCCGCACTTTCAATCCTGCTCCAGGAAGGTATCGGGGATACGATACGCGCCTCACTGACACCAATGCCCGGTGGCGACCGTTCTGAAGAAGTCCGGCTTTGCCAGCAGATACTGCAATCCCTCGGGATTCGGAATTTTATACCTCAGGTCACAGCCTGTCCGGGTTGCGGTCGCACCAAGAGTACCTACTTCCAGGAACTGGCTGACGAGATTCAGAGATACATCGTTGAGATGGTACCCGTCTGGCGCCAGATTTATCCCGGTGTCGAAGAAATGCACGTGGCTGTGATGGGCTGCGTAGTTAACGGGCCCGGTGAATCGAAGAATGCCAACATCGGTATCTCCCTTCCGGGAACCTTCGAAGAACCTAAAGCACCGGTCTATGTTGACGGCGAACATTACACAACCCTGACCGGCGACCACATTGGCGCTGAGTTCAAGAAATTGCTTGAAGACTACATCCTGCGCAACTATGCAGGCAAGGAAGAAGCCGTCAATTAAAGTAATTAGAGAATTAGTAATTAGAAATTGGTTACTGGCTGCTGAGTATTCTCCTAACTAACTCTGTGCAATTCTTTGTGACCATTGTGGTTAGTATGAATGGCACAAAAAAGTGTAACCAAATTTACAGGAGCCAGCTGTAGAAGGATTTATTCATCCAGCTGACAATCGAGATGCCGTAACCGGTTTTGTTCGACAGGTATTTTGCTTTGTAGTCCTTCATGATGTTGCCAATCTTATCGAAATCCGTTTCACTTTTGTAATAAAAGTATTTGGCCGGCATATCGTAATAATGGCCGTCTGAGGCTGTCGGATAGGGAACTTTACCGGAATCGGGGAAGACGAACTCCTGCAGGTCAATTTTTGATTTCAGCGTGTCCAGGAAATCGGTACTGATGGTGGAATCCTGCAATAAAGTACCGCACATGTAAACGAACGAATTCGGAGGATAACGCCAGTACAAGCGATAGAGTGGTTGGGTTTCCGAATAGGTGCTCTGGTCAATGCTTATCGAACGGTCAGCGATGGACAAGTTATAGCTGTTGCTGAAGTTGCCGGAATGCAAAATCAGCTTGTAATTCCCGTTTGGCAGATCCAGCCTGGTCTCAGCTGTAGCCGGACCCAATGCCGTCAGGCAAATTTCCGGGATGATAACACCTGAAATCCGGACATCCACCGTTCCGTTTTTGATAGTGGATGTATTAGCAATTTGATAATTCATGCAGCCGTAGATTTTTTCGGTTTTCAGACTCAGGATTATCTGTGGCGTGGAGGGCACATCGTATTTCTCGTATGACTCGGAGATGCTAAATTGTATTTTGCCGTTAATTGGTTCCTGCCCGAGGTGGGTTTTGTGGCTAATATTACATCCCGATGACAGGATCATTATCAAACAAACAAGCAAAGCAGAACTTGTTTTCCTCATATTTAACTCCTCTTCTCCTGAACTGAGGATAGCATTAATTCTTATCGAATACTCAATTATAAGTATTCTAATTAGAATTAACCATCAGACAAACATAACTCCAAAGAAGTATTATTTATGTTTGGACATTACCCAGATCCCGCATTGTGAAAACTTACAAATGGGCGCAGAAATAAATGAAAAAGGTCACCCCTGTATTAGGGTGACCTTTAAAGAAGAAGCTATTCCGTAAATAAGCTGTAAATCTTAGTGATTATTGAATGCTTTCGTTAATCAGCGCTAAGATGAACCTGGGACTCATGTTCCGTTTCCAGCTCTTTTATATCACTGGCGATCATATCACCAACGAGGTCGTCCAGGTTATGCTTGGGCAGCCAGCCTAATTTTTCTTTTGCTTTGGTGGCATCGCCGATGAGCATATCGACTTCAGTAGGGCGGAAGTAGCGGGGATCGATTGAGATGATTTCTTTCCCGTTCTTCTCATTGAGTCCTTTCTCGTTAACTCCATCACCTTCCCAGCGGAGTTGTATCCCGACATGTTTAAAGGCTTTCTCACAGAAGGAGCGAACCGTGTGCGTTTGTCCGGTCGCCAATACGAAATCTTCAGGGACATCCTGTTGGAGGATACGCCACATGCCTTCCACATAGTCCTTGGCATGTCCCCAGTCACGTTTTGCATCGAGATTACCAAGAAATAGCTTGTCCTGCAGGTCATGTGCGATACGTACCGCGGCACGCGTGATTTTCCGCGTAACGAAAGTTTCACCACGCAGTGGCGATTCATGATTAAACAATACCCCGTTAACAGCAAACATGTTATATGCTTCCCGGTAGTTTACCGTAATCCAATAGGCATACAGCTTAGCAACGCCATAGGGTGATCGCGGGTAAAATGGGGTTGTCTCGGTTTGAGGTACTTCCTGGACTTTCCCATAAAGTTCAGAGGTTGAAGCCTGATAAAAACGCGTCTTTTCGGTTAATCCTAAAATTCGGATGGCCTCCAGCAGCCGAAGAGTTCCGAGTGCATCACTGTTGGCGGTATACTCCGGAGTTTCAAATGACACCTTCACATGGCTTTGAGCAGCAAGGTTGTAAATCTCATCCGGCTGGACGTCCTGAACAATGCGAATGAGATTCGTGGAATCGGTCAGATCGCCATAATGCAGATAGAATGGAAGTCCTTTGAAGTGCGGGTCATGGTATAAACTGTCAATCCTTCCGGTATTAAATGAGCTTGATCTTCTTTTGATACCATGTACGACATATCCTTTTTCCAAAAGTAAACGGGCGAGATAGGCCCCATCCTGACCGGTTATCCCTGTAACGAGTGCAACTTTGTTGTTCATGTGAAGGTGTTCTGTATGATTAGTAATAACGATTTTCGTTGATCGTATAAACCTGTCGTTCAAATTCCTGGACAAGCTTTGTTATCGGTAATAAGTTCATCTATTCTAAATGATCCGAGTTATACAGATCCAAGATACGACGAATCAGTTTTCGATATGGACCTCTTTTATAGAGTCGTGATGAGTCAGGAACCATTCATAAGTCATCCGGATGCCTTCTTCAAGGTCGATTTGGGCTTCCCAGCCTTTCGTATTCAGCAGGGAGACATCCAACAACTTGCGCGGTGTTCCATCCGGTTTCGTATCATCCCACTTTATCAGGCCTTGATGCCCGACCACCTTTTGTATCAGTTCGGCCAGTTCTTTTATGGTCAGATCCGATCCGGTACCCACATTATATAACGAGCCTTCAATGTTCTGTTCCAGAACTAAACGAACAGCGCGGGCCAGGTCGTCGACATGCAGAAACTCGCGCATGGGTGATCCGGTACCCCAAAGGGTGACAGGCGCATTATCATTGATCCGGGCATCATGGAACTTGCGAATCATCGCGGGGAGAACATGGCTGGTTTTCAGATCGAAGTTATCCCCAGATCCGTATAAGTTTGTAGGCATCAGTGAGATGTATGAGCGCCCATATTGTTTTCTGAGGGAATCGCAGAGCTTGATCCCGGTGATTTTCGCAATGGCATACCATTCGTTAGTCGGTTCCAGCGGTCCTGTCAGCAGATATTCTTCTTTCAACGGCTGCGGCGCCATCTTCGGGTAGATGCACGAACTGCCAAGGAAAACGACCCGTTCGGTATCATTCTGGTGGGCCGCATTGATCAGGTTGGCCTCGATGATCAGATTATCATATAAAAACTGATACGGATAAGTGTTATTTGCCAGGATGCCGCCTACACGCGCCGCGGCTATGATCACATAATCCGGTTTTTCCTGTTTCATAAACCGGTCTACCGCGTTCTGATCTCTCAGATCAAGTTCTTTGCTCGTGCGATAGACAAGATTGTGATATCCGTGTTCCTGAAGATCTCTGACGATAGCAGATCCGACCATTCCTCTGTGGCCGGCGACATAAATTTTGGCTGACTTCTGCATATATGCTCTTTTGAAAGCTCTGATTAATACAAATAAACTGATTCCGACTAATCGGGATGAGTGGCTAAATTGCGATTTTTACGGAATCAATCCAAGTGAGCAATGATTATGAGTTTTTATAGGATTCGGTATAGGATTTTTCCAACTGAAGTGATACGCGGCGATACATTAATAATAATGACTGTCAGAGAATACCCTTCTATTACTTATCCGCAAAGATTCCCGGGACGCGCTAAGCATTGTAACAGACAGGACACACACAAAAGTTCGAAAGAACGGTTGTTGCGTTTTTTTTCGTTAGTTAATGCGAGCTTTGTGAATGCCCGATTTATTGACATGACCAATGTATTTGCCAATGATACGCACCTCCTCAAAAATATCCGGCTGAACGGTAATGCCTTCATATTCGTCGTTGGCCGGTTCCAGGCGCAGGCCATCCCTGTCAAAATAGATTCGCTTCAGACTTGTCTCCCCATTGTATAGGATAGCCCCGATATCTCCGTCATTCAGTTCGGTATCCATTAACAGGACGAAGTCGCCATCCCGTATGCCGACATCCTTCATGCTCATCCCGGACACACGAAGGGCAAAAGTCCGGTCGAGATAGGGGAAAAGGCTTTGCAGCGTTATTTGACCTAAGTCGGTCTCCACGGCTTCCTGCAGATAACCGGCAGTAATGATCCCTCTGATTGGTATTCCACCGTACGTCGGTTCCTTTAACAGTCCTTTTTTCTTGAGTTCAGGATTCAGATCATACTCGTCACCATCTGTCTTGACAAGGTATCCCTTTTTTAAAAGAGCTTTAATATTTTGCGTTACACTGTTAGGTGACTTATAATCAAAGGCCTCGGCAATTTCACTATACGTTGGCCAGACCTGGTTTTCATTGCGGTATTCAATGACGTAATCGAAAAAAGCCTGTTGCTTGCGCGTTAATTGTGCGTGATCCATAAGTCTGATGTTTATGTGTAATATATGTGCATAATTACGGAATCGTTTTCAAAGTTGCAACTATGAAAAAATGGAGCGGACCTTTTTTTATTTTGGGGATTGTGATCGCCGTGCTGGCAGCCGGATGCAAGTCACTGCATCTGACGGGTTCTCCACCCATTGAACCGGATGACTCCCTGCGCATCGCAGAACTGGACACGCTTTATGCCTCCGTTTCTGTGCGTGACGCGTATGGAATCATGCCTCACACGAAAAGTCCATTCAGGGTAGTCAGGGAACTGGCCTGGCGGTCGCTGCACGTGACGACCGTACCATCGGACACCCTGTTCAGGCTGGTCGAAAGTAGTAAGGATGACCTCAGGTGGTTTGCACTGGCGGGACACGTACTGAACACTCAGATGATCGATTCGCTTGAGCATCAGTGGCTGACAGAGCCCGTCCAGAGGTCAGGTATCGGACTGGTTTTCGGAATGCAGGGTAATAAAAAAGTATTGAGGTTTCTTTCGGATCATATCGCCATCCTGAAAAGCAGTCTGTCTGAATACCAGAATGCTCTGGCACTGAGCCGGCTGTACATGAAATATCCCGATACCCCTTCGTTCTATCCCGCACTGATTCACCACATCCTGACATCACCTGATTCTATTCGGCATGCCTATTTGTATGCTGCGTACCGGGGCCAAAAGACCGTATTTCCTGATACTCTCGATGCGACTTTGATCAGAGACTGGAGAGCAGGATTGTTTACCAACGACCGGCTCACACGTCAAATGATCATCCGTATACTTGCTGATCACAGGAATCCTGGATTATTCCGTCTTTATACGAGTCCTGCTGAACTTCAGGATGTTGATGTGAACGAGGCCAATGAATGGGTTGATGCCCTTTCTGATTACCCGGACAATGATACTACGTTTTCCTACTATCAGTCGTTGCTCCAATATCCGAATCCGGTTGTAGTGGGACATCTTCTGGATATGGTGGCTGCCAGGCATATCAGGAATTCATTATTAACAGATCAGATTCTGGAAATAGCCGATTCTGCAAAATCTGATAATCCGTACATATATGTTAAAGCCGTGAAGGCGGTTTCGAATGTGGTAGATACCCTGTCCCATTCCTATCACAATGATTTACAAGTGGCTATTTCAAGGAACCACTATCTCCTGGGTGACATCCTGAAAATAAGGTCTAAGGTTTTGAGCCACAGGGATTATGTTCGTAACATTGAATTGCTTTCCCTGGATAATGACGCTTACACCGCCGAGGCAGGGATTCACGCTATGGCTCAGTATTGGCAACATTCGGATTTGGTGGCAAGGGACACCTTGTTGCAAGAGTATTCGGCGGTAATCAATCAGATCATGGAAACGCCGGATCGAGGTATCATCAGCACCCTTGCAGAATTGTTGAGCAATACTTTGCTGGTTAAAAATGTGACATTCCCCCAAATACATTATGTGGCAGATCATCTGGAATTCCCGGGTGATATTGAAGCAATTGAAGCAATTACTCCGATACTGATGAGTAGTTACGGCTCCAGAGGCCTGAATTTGGTCGATTCTCTGGCCTCTGTTGGTTATCCGCCCTACAATCGCTTCCTTGTTAATTCAGGCTATAAGAATATGCCACCGCCACGACCATCCCGTTTCCCGCTGTTTCGACCGGATTTCATCCGGCTCGCGCTACTGGGCAGATACCCTTTATGGAAGATCAGAACAAACAAAGGGATAATAACGGTCCGGCTCAATACCTTTTCGGCACCTGCCACCGTTACACTGATCGATAGTTTATCACGATCGGGAGCCTACAGGAATGTACTGTTTCATCGCGTTGTTCCCAATTTTGTGATCCAGGGTGGCGATATCACGCGGGGCGACGGATTTGGCGGTACGAGCATCCCGTTGCCTACAGAACCCTCGGAACTGGAATTTGACCGTGGCGCTGCGGGTATAGCAAGTGCGGGGCCAGATACTGAGGGTCCACAGTTCTTTTTTATGCACCAATGGAAGCCGCATCTGGATGGGAAATACACCAGGTTCGGGCAAGTGGTTGATGGGATGGATGTCGTTGACCGCATCATCCCCGGTGATCGGGTCATTTCCGATACCCTGATAGCCGTCGACCAATAAAACAAACATCATAGATAAAACAACTGAATATGCTTTTCAAGCAGATATATGAGGAGAAACTGTCTCAATACGCGTATATGATAGGTTGCCAGGAGACCGGTGAAGCCTTTATCATTGATCCCTTACGCGATATCAACCGGTATTTTGATTTGGCTGAGAAGCATGGGATGGAAATCGTTGGCGCTGCAGACACTCATATTCATGCCGATTTCCTGTCCGGACTGCGTGAGTTTGCCGAAAAGGGTGTGACGGTTTATGCCTCGGATGAAGGAGACGAGGACTGGAAGTACGAGTGGTTGGTTGCCGGAAATTATCGTAAGAAGCTTTTGATGGACGGAGACATCGTTCGCGTCGGTAATATTGGGATTCGGGCAATGCATACACCGGGACATACCCCCGAACATCTGAGCTATATCATTACCGACGGAAAAGTAGCGAACGAACCGTTGGGAATGGCATCCGGCGATTTTGTTTTCGTCGGTGATGTGGGCAGGCCCGATCTTCTGGAGACGGCTGCCGGTAAGAAAGGGGCAATGAAGCCATCCGCTCAGCGGCTGTACAGATCTTTGGATCGGTTCCGCACGCTGCCCGAGTACTTGCAACTCTGGCCTGGACATGGTGCGGGCAGCGCATGCGGCAAGGCGCCCGGAGCGGTCCCTGCCAGTACCGTCGGGTATGAATTGCGCTACAATGCAGCTATTAATGCGGCGGAGAGCGAAACCCGGTTTGTGGATTTCATTCTGGATGGCCAGCCGGAACCCCCGTTATACTTCGCGCGTATGAAGCGTGACAACCGGAAAGGTCCGGATATCCTTGGTGGCCTGCCGAACCCTGAGCCTGTCCATGCTGATCATCTTGATCTTTGGTTAAAAGAGCATAAGCCGGTAGTGATTGATACCCGACCGGTTGAAGATTACATCAAAGGACACTTATCTGGTTCCTTATGCATTACTTTGGACAAGCAGTTTAACACGGTCGCCGGGTCGTATGTTAATCCGGAGGACCGGGTGCTTTTGATAATTGATGAACGGAAGACGGAGGAAGCCGTAAGGGATTTAATACGCGTTGGTTTGGATCATGTGGATGGTTATCTCTCTTTAGCTGAGTTCGATCGCTATCGAGGTGATCACGAAATGGAAACGACCGATATGCGGCTGTTCGGCGGGGTTAAGAATGCCATTGCTGATGATAAGTATTTCGTTGTCGATGTGAGGAAAGCAACAGAATATGCAGAGGGTCATATAGCCGGTGCCATGCAGATATCCCACGTCCGGTTACCGGAACACAGGGACGGATTGCCTCAAGATAAGATATTGTTGGTACATTGCGCGGCTGGCGGACGTGCGGCCTCTGCATCGTCATGGCTCCAAAAGCAGGGATATCCCGTCATTTATATCAATGACTCGTTCGAGAATTGTCCCGCTCATCTGAAGGTGTAGGGAATTGGTTATTGGGTTACTGAGTTATTGATATTCCTTTTTGTGATCGTTGTGTATCCCTTGCGTTCATAATGGTTTAAATGAGAGGCAATATATCATCTGTGCCTTTGCGATATTGCTGTTCGGTTTGTGCGCACAGGAATGACAAGGAGGGATGCAAGTACGGCAGGCATTTGCATATAATTCTGTGAAAGATATAGGAACGCAATGATTTCACAAGTAATTTATATATATAGGATGATGAGAACATTAAGAGCAACAGAGACGTAAATTGCAGCAATATGAAAGAGCTTAAACCTGAAGAACTCTACACTGAGAGCCCTCGCGAGTTACTTGATTTTGAGACTACAGACGAGCTGGAAGCGATAGAAAAAATGATCGGCCAGGACCGGGCCGTATCGGCCATCCATTTCGGCATTGAAATGCCGCGGGATGGATACAACATCTACGCATTGGGGCCGGATGAGGCGGATAAGCGTTCATGGATAGAAGAATTTCTCAAGAAGCACGCGGAAGAAAATGCGGTTCCCAATGACATATGTTATGTCAATAATTTCAAGGAACATTATAAGCCCGGTGTTTTGTCCATTCCTGCCGGAAAAGGAGTGGAGTTGCGCGATCGTATGGATTCATTTATCGATGAAGTGCAGATTGCACTGACTACTGCCTTTGAAAGTGAGGAATACCAGAACAGAAGTCAGAGTCTTGAAGAAGAGTTTAAGGAGGAGCAGGGGGAAGGATTCAATGAATTGAGTCAGAAGGCTCAGGAACAGGGCCTGGCTTTGTTGCGGACTCCGGCGGGTTTTACTTTTGCGCCAATTAAAGATGGTGACATCATGTCGTCTGAAGAGATCCAGAAAGTGGAGGAAGAGGAAAAGAAGGCGCTGCAGGATAAGATTGAGAAATTGCAGGCAGAACTGCAGAAAATCCTTCGTCAGATGCCGGGAAGACAGCGTAAACTCCGGGAAAAGAAAAAAGAATTGGATCATGAATTCGCTGAATACTCGGTAAAAGATCTGCTCGATGAGATCAGGCAGCAGTTCAACGACATCGATTTCGTGCAGAAATTTCTGGATGATGTTAAGAAGGATATCATTGAGCATGTTCAGGAGATCATCAGTCAGCAACAGCCCCAGCAAGGGCTCCTGGGAATGCTTCAGGGACAGGGAGACCAGAATCAACCGGTGAAACCGTCAGATGACCCGGTTTTAAGATCATATCGCATCAACTTGCTGGTCGACAACAGTAAGCAGAAAGGAGCTCCTATCATTTATGAGGACAATCCAAACTATACGAATCTGATCGGACGCGTCGAATATCAGGCTAAATTCGGTGCATTGACTACCGACTTTATGTTGATTAAGACCGGTGCTCTTCACAAGGCAAATGGGGGATTTCTTATTCTTGATGCCCGCAAGGTGCTTATGCAGCCTTATGTCTGGGAAGCGCTCAAAAGGGTTTTGAAGTCACACAAACTGCGTATCGAATCACCGGGTGAATATTATGGCATGATCAGTACGGTGTCGCTGGAGCCGGAACCTATTGATCTTGATGTCAAGGTTATTCTCGTTGGGCAACGCTGGCTTTACTACCTGTTGAGTGCCAAAGATCCGGATTTTTCCGAGCTGTTTAAAGTGATGGCCGATTTTAATGATCAGATGGATCGCAACGAGAAGAATCAGACGTTGTATGCACGCATGATCGGCAGCCTTGTCAGGAACAACGAACTGAAACC
>Ga0102953_1002599_pt1 | contig 10546 bp, 10 predicted proteins | sample SalPon2A_C_D2_MG_FD_78509 | JGI IMG/M metagenome (GOLD analysis project Ga0102953, IMG submission 78509) | Soil microbial communities from South San Francisco under conditions of wetland restoration - Salt Pond MetaG R2A_C_D2_MG | ecosystem: Environmental > Terrestrial > Soil > Wetlands | place... | reverse complement strand
TCACGGGCGGGCACTTGCCTTTGCCATGGGCGTCAAAATGGGTCGCCCCGAACTGAAGGTGATCGTTCCCATGGGGGACGGAGATGCATTGGCCATCGGTGGAAATCACTTGATCCATGCGGCCAGACGCAATGTGGATTTGACGGCCATCATCATGAACAACAATATTTATGGCATGACCGGGGGGCAATTTTCTCCCCTCACCCCAACGGGGAAAAAAGCCACCACCGCCGTTTATGGAACCGATTCCAAGCCTTTTGACGCTGTGGCACTGGCCAAAGGGGCGGGCGCAACATTTGTAGCCCGAACCACCACCTATCACGTCATGGAAATGATTGACATGATCAAGGCAGCCATTTTGCACAAAGGGTTTTCAGTGGTTGAAATCATGAGCCAATGCCCCACTTACTACGGCCGAAAAAACAAACTCGGTGGTGCTGTGGAAATCATGGAGACCTTTCAAAAAGATACCGTCAAGATCGGGTCGAAAAAGGCGAAAGACTCCCCGGAACTGATGGAGCGAGGCATTTTCATACAGGAGGACCAACCCGAATACGTGGAAAGCTATCACGACCTCACGGCAACGCTCCAGAAAATGGAACAGAAAGGTGCAGGCACCCCCGAAGGAGGACATCATGGATAAACGCATTGTATTCAGCGGTTCCGGTGGCCAGGGGGTCATCACGGCGGCCATTATCCTTGCTGAAGCGGCAGCCCTTTACGAAAACCTCAATGCGGTACAGACGCAAAGCTACGGCCCGGAGGCTCGCGGCGGCGCCACCCGAGCGGATGTGATTATTTCAGAAGCACCGATCCACCACCCCAAGGTCATCAATCCCCATATTCTCATCTGCCTGACCCAGGTGGCGTATAATAAATATGCCGGAATCGTGAGGCCCGGTGGTCTCATGCTCACAGACAGAAAGTTTGTTAAAATCGATTACAATGTTGATGCACGGCAGGTAGAACTGGAAATGTACCGTACTGTCATGGAAAAGATCGGTAAACCCATCGTTTTTAATATCTGTATGCTCGGCGCCCTGATTGAGCTGACCGGCCTGGTCCAACCGGATTCAATCATGAAAGTGTTGAAGAAAAAGATTCCCCCGGATTTTATGACAATGAATCAAAAGGCCCTTGAAGAAGGGATTCAACTGGCCCGGGCCAGCCTCCGGAATTAAATCTCCCTTTAAAACTCGAAAATGCCCTTCACCGCATTTCCAAATCAGAGGACCTCCCTTGTTGCCGATCCATCTTTGGCTAAACACATGAGCCACACATCGTCGGCACCGATTTGAATGTTATCGTAGGACGGCGGGCTTTCAAACTGCTTGGCCGCCGTTTCCATGACCCCGTAATGGGTGATCGCAAGGATCCGCCCGCCTGGAAAACGGTCTTTCAACGCTGCAAAGAAAGATTTCACACGGGCCGTAAAACCGCCGCCCGACTCTCCGTTGGGATAAGGAAGGTCGGGCGCTGATTTGTGCTTCAAAATGGTGGGCATGAGTTCTTTCTTCGGGCGACCGGTGAGATCCCCAAAATCGATTTCCCGCAATTCCATCGTGTAGATGGGTTCCGGCAACCCGGGCATTTTTTCCTGAATCCGTTTCAGGGTCTCCACGGTCCTTCTAAGATCGCTGCAGAAGACGGCATCAAATTCCAGACCCTGTATCTTTTCCGCTTTTCTCAGAGTGGATTCAATCCCCTTTGCCGTAAGCGGCGTATCCCATTGACCCTGGACAATACCCTTGACGTTCCCTTCGGTTTCTCCGTGACGCAGAAGAACAACCTCAACCGTTTCATTTGGATCAAAACACTTCTTAGAGCTTTCAATATCCATATTCGTCCTTGAATCCTATAATACCGTTGGAACCTTTGCGGTGGTGTCATCGACAATTCATTGATTATTTTGATTTGCTTTCCTACCATCTACTTCCCGGTTTTTCAAGGCCTTCCCGGAACCCACAATCATGAACACTGACTCCGAACCTTCATCCGCTGGATCTTGTAGGTTTCTTCCTTAGAATCCGCAAGATAGGTGTCCCACTGGTCGGGGGGGCCTTGCGGCAAGAGGGGGAGCGGATCGCTGCAACACTTCAAGGGGCAGGCAGGTCAGCTCAGCGGGCAGGAGCAGGGATGTGCCCTCCCGCACCAGGGCCGCCACCTGATCCACCCGGAGCACCTCCACAAGGGCCGTGAGGAGTTCGGCACCAGCCACGCCCCGGACCACCCCCGGCGGATCCATGATGAGGGGACCGCTCAAACCGTCTCGGGAAACGTCCTTCAGGAGACGGCCTGCGGCCTGGACAAGGGGAAGGCGGAAACGGGCCGCATCCAGGGTGCACAAAGCCCGGCAACCGCCACAACGAAGGGTGTCGCCGTCCCACCGGCCCCGGTTCAGGGCGCCGGGGACGCCGAAAGCCGGACTGCCGGGGTCCAGGGCCAGTATCCGGCCCCCGCCATGGTTCACAGCGAAACATTGCGCCAACCCAAAGGCCGGGGTCGATTTGCCCACACCCATGGCACCCCACAAGAGAATACGCTTGCGCCCCTTCAGTTCTTGTGCAAGGTCGATTTACCCTTCGTGCTCCATGACGCGTCTCTTCTAAGGAAATTGAGATAGGTCCAATTGGTAGAATAAGAGGTCGCCGCTCATACCCCCCTGCCTCTTATTCTGTAAAGCCTCTTTCAGACATAGATTCACTATTGATGAAATATGCCATTCCCGTTTTCATTTTCCTGAAACCTTGTTTTTCGTAAAAGCCTTCTTTTCCAGGAGAGGCATATAAGATTATGTTGCAATCTTTCAGTTGTGAGAGGATTTTTTGGACTATCTGTTTTCCTAAACCAATTCCTTGGTACTCCTTGATAACCGCACAGTCATAAATAGCGGCTTGGTAGGCTCCATCAGATATGGCTCTGCCAAACCCAACCATTCTCCCTTCGTCGTATAAGAAGACCGTGCAGTAACTTGCCTCAAATGCCTTTTTATGCGTTTCTGGGCTATGGTAAGCCATTCCGACTGACTTCAATGTCTCAGATACTAAATTCCAATCAATATTATCGATTTCAGTTTTGGCTTCTATTTTCATCAAACTTTACACTTTTGATCCATAAGACAATATTCAGCAGCTTCCAAAATCCTTTGACATAATACAATATCAAGACCCTTCCCGATGCCTCAGCAAAAATTGTTGGTTTCGCAGACGAAGTTCGGCCACAATATCCGGCGAAAGTGTATCAGCATAGACGTGTTCGGGAATCCGTGGCGACACTCCGTATTGCCTGCATAGCACCAGCAACCTGTGATTCATCTGCCCATTGAAAGATGGTACCTCTTTCGGTCAATATGGAAAGGAGCAATCCCTCTTTTCATCTGAATGCAGTTCATAATCTCTTCCTTTCCTTCAAATCCGGTTTCCTCTCTTGGGAACTGGGAATGTATGCTGTGATGATGGCCAAATAATCACACTGAGACTCTTAACTTGAACCACCCATCTTTTTGGCTCGTGTTTTTGCCAGTTCAATAAAGGACGGTTTTGTGCTTGGACCTCTCCCTTTGGCTACCTGTTCAAATCTCGGCATAAAGCCATATTTCCTGGAATGAACATTCCTAATATTTTTAACCAATTCAAGCCAGATCGATTCAAGGCCGGCTTTTTCATAGCAACGTTTAGCCTGTTCAAAATTGGATATGGCAGCGTCGTAATACTTGCTCTTTTTGGCATTTACGATCCGCAGTCCCATGGCCTGATAAAGTCTAGCGGCTACGTCCGGATATCCTTTGGCAAGTTTCTTAGCTGCCGGATCGGTTGTGTAATGGCTTAGAGATTCTAAACTGCGACTGGAGGTTTTTCGCAACCGTTCAGCAAGGACTTCCGTTTCCTTTAATTTAAGCAGCAAGTCAATGGCTTCTCCCAATTCAGCGGTACTGACGGCTTCAAGGATACGGTTATGATATTCGGAACGTTGTTGTTTTGGAATATGCTTTAGCAGCTCTTCGTAGGCGTATTCATCAGGGTGTTCAGAAAAATTTTGCCATGCATCCACCAGCGCTTCTTCAGGTCTCCCGAGTTTAGTGAGGATATCACGTTTCATGGTATCAAGTTTGTAGCTTGATCCCCGGTACAGTTGACTATTGCCCTGGATTTCAAGTCCCTTTTCCACCCATTTTAATGCCTCTGCCGGCTTTCGAAGTGAAAGAAGCATTCCTGCCAATATCTCGCAATCAATAGGCAAAAGCTCTGTCTCATCGCAAACTGAAATGTATGATTTCAAGTCACGGCCGGCAGCATATATGCTCTTAAGCGTTTCTCCCCATTGCCGTCGATGGTGGTCTTTTGCGCCCTCTGCATCATACCGTGTGCGAATGGCCGCCGCAAATTCTGTTAAGCCGTCTTTATTGAGGAGTTTGGAGACCTTTCGTTCCAGGTGATAGGTGAAACCGTAGTCGTCATCATCCATCCAAGCAAGAAGACGATCAATTGTTTCTTTCGCTGCAAAGTCCGCCTTCTGCCTGGCATTAACCCAGGAACAAAACAACTCTTCAACAAAATCCCCGAATGATCCACTTGAGTCATCGATCTCTTCCGCTTTTTCATAGCAGGCAGCGATAAAGGTTTCAATTAGACCGATGGATAGGATAGGTTCTTTGTTGACAATATTGTCAATGCTATCCTTGACGTTTTCGAGATCTGAAACGAAAGACCAGTTTGAATCGTCCCCAATGTAATCACCTGGTCTCAGAGAGGCCTCAATTGCGGATTCAAGGATTTCAGTTTCAGTTATTTTTTTTCTTCTGACCATTAATCAATCACCCCAGATTTAGACTTTCAAAAACATCAATTACTTCCGCTTGGCCTTCCAGAATCATGAGAATTTCTCCTTGATATCATGAATACCATATGGACTTGGTTCCGCTTCAATCCCCCTCATTGCAGAATCTAATGAAAATCGAGACCATTGGGAGTCTTCCTCTTTTCGTCCCTTTTTAGATTTCAGATATTCCACAAAATTATGCACCAGCAGAAAAGTCACGCGATGCCGGGAGCTAAACGGACTGGTTTTGATGGGGTGCGCCATATGACCCCCCGGGGAATGGGTAATTTGTGAGAATCTGAGCAGCAATATGCCGGAAATGATAGTTAAAACAGGGGGCAAGTCAAGCAAAATCCCATTTCTTGGGTTGTTTCAAAATGTCATCTGATAGATGACCGGTCCCTTCATTGGCCCATAATATGGGCACACACAAGACATCTACGGTCAATCGCTTGTGGTTGGGGTCTTCTTTTCTCCGTACTTTTCAAGATACCCACGGGGCGTGACCATCTTGTCGTCGATGATGCGTGTCTTGGAATTTCCCACCAGGAGGATGGAAAGCATATCCACGGTGGATTCGTCAATTCGGGAAAGGGTCGTGATGCGTGCGGACTCCTCCTTTCTGGCGGCATTTCTCACGATCCCCACGGGGGTATCATTGCTTCGGTACTTGAGGATGACTTCTCTCACCCTGGACAGTTGCCAGTCTCTCTTCTTGGACCTGGGATTGTAAATAACCAGTACGAAATCGGACTTTGCCGCGGCATCCACCCTCGCCTCGATGTCGTCCCAGGAGGTCATCAGGTCGCTCAGGCTCACCACGGCGAAATCGTGCATAAGCGGTGCGCCCAGAAGGGCGGCGGCGGCTGAAAGGGCGGAAATACCCGGTATGATGTTCACTTCCACCTTGTCCAGCAGACCCTGATTCGCCACGAGTTCGATAACCAGACCGGCCATCCCGTAAATACCGCTGTCGCCGCTGCTGACAATGGCCGTCTCTTTCCCTTCAAGGGCCTGGTCGATGGCGATCCGGCAGCGCTTTATCTCTCCGGTCATGCCGGAGGTAAGGGTCTCTTTGCCCGCCAGGATCTCCGGCTCGATCAGATCCATGTAGGTCTTGTAACCGACAATGACTTCCGCCTGCAATAGGGCCGATTTCGCCGCAGGGGCCAGATAATCGGATTTTCCGGGCCCCAGGCTTACGACGGTCAGTTTGCCAGTGCCACGGCCAGGGTTACATTGGGGCTTTTTGTCTTTGGAACCAGAAGTCTGGTCCCGTGCGATTTCAGTAGGGCTGTCGCCTCGCATACGCTTGATACTCCCATATGGTTTTTGACCACATTCGATGGATGGGGCACTTGTATGGTGTTAATTTCCGAAGAAGTGAAAAAAAATAACGGCACACCCAGCTCTCGGGCGGCCGCAAGAAGCCCCTCCTCATCCCTCTTGGCTTCGATGGTGGTGAGACATTTGAGGCTCTTTGGGGCCAAGGCATTGGCCCGGAAAGTCTTCATGATGTGATCCAGAATCTCGCGACTGCCCGTTCCGCGATTGCACCCCACGCCTGCCACAAGACACCTGGGGTGAAGGATCAACCGGTTGGATGCGACTTCGGATTTTTCATCCTTCCAGGTCACCCACACGCCGGGAGATTCCTTGCGCCATCGGTCTTCATAGTGCACCTGCTCCATGGCGTATCCCGCCAGATTTGCACCCCTACCCAAATGATCTCCCGGATCGAATATCTGGATCGCCTCCCCCATGAGGAGAGCCATGTTCACGGACTTCACGGCATCCAGATTGAAAATGGCCAAACCCTTCTCCTTGGCCAGAAGATCCATGGAAGGAACCCCCGCCGTATCCGTTGCCGTGGTAATCACGGCTTCGCCACCGGTCAATCGGGCGACATCCCGGGCCAGTTGGTTGGCCCCACCCAAATGTCCCGAAAGGAGGCTGACCACATATTTGCCTTCCTGATCCAGCACGATGACGGCGGGGTCCCGATCTTTCGATGTCAAATATGGCGAAATGGCCCTGACGACAATTCCCGCAGCCGCGATGAATATATGATTGGGGTACAGAAAAAAATTCTTTGCCACCGCTTCCAGCAAACGCACAAAAGGAACGGCTTCCCTGGTTTTGATACGACCGCGGAAGGCGTCTGCGAGGCGCCCGGGTAGAAAAAGATCCGCTTCAACCGAACCGGCCAGAATCTTTTCCGCTAAACGGGCGCCCCGAGGGGTCAGCGCATAAACAGCGGTATCTTTTCCCATGCTCACCTTCATAGAATCGTTGTCCCGAACCGCAACCTACGAAACGGATCTACAGCCATGGGAGAATTCCGAACTGTACAGCTTGGAAAAAACGGGATCGTCGTTTTGTCCCGGCAGCACCAGGAAAATCGCCTGTTGTTTGACATGAGCGTCCCTCACGGCCTTTGAAAGGCCGGAAATAGTTGTGGGCACAATCAATTCATCGGGCCAACCGACCCGGTAAGCCAGCACCGCCGGCGTCTCCCCGGAATAGCCGCCCGCCAGAAGTTCTTCAACCATGCCGTCCGGATTGGCCGCCGACAAATAGATGGCCAGTGCGGCCCCGTATTTGGACAAATCCCGCAAACGTTCCCGATCCGGTACGGGTGTGCGGCCCTCCATCCTGCTGAAAATCAGCGTTTGCACCTTCTCCGGCAAGGTAAACGAGATTTTGGCGGCCGCCGCGGCGGCGAATGCGGCCGTAACCCCCGGAATAACCCCGTAGCCGACACCGTCCCGGTCAAGGAGCAGCATCTGCTCCTTTATGGCGCCGTAAAGCGAAGGGTCCCCCGTATGCACGCGGGCCACCGTGCCCCCGGCCCTGACCGTCTCTAGAATGGCGGCATGGGTTTCATCCAGGGTCATGGATGATGAATCCATAATTCTGGCGGTCTCCTTGGCACAAGCCACCGACTCCCTGGGCACCAGGGAACCGGCATAGAGGACCAGATCCGCCTCTTTTATGCATCGTTGACCTTTAATGGTGAGCAACTCGGGATCCCCCGGGCCGGCTCCTATAAAATGGACCTGTATTTTTCCCTTATCCATACTTTCTTCCTCTGTGATACTATCTTTTGTCCGCGGCCACAATGAACACCGGGTTTAATGCCGCCAATCGTTGATCCCCTGCAATGCTACGGGATCGCGAAACCGCCACCTGGGTTACGGTGAAAGACCATTTCAGACTTTGCAGATAATCCCTTGTCCGCGCCAGGGAGCCCATGAGCACCAGATGCAACACCAACCTTCCGCCGGGTTTCAGCCTCCGGGCGGCAACCTCCAGAACCCGGCCGTCTTCTCCCATGCCCCCGCCCATAAAGATGCGGTCCGGATCCGGCAGGGACGTCAGGCATTGGGGCATCTCCCCCAGAATCGCCTGAACGCCGTAGGCGCCCATACGCCTGATATTATCCCGGATCAATTGAACCCGGTCCCCATTCTTTTCAACGGCCAGGACAGACCCCTTATGGGCCAGAAGGGATGCCTCGATGGCCACGGGACCGCATCCCGCACCCAAATCCCAGACCGTGTGGTTGGGTTCCAGGGCCAGGGCGGAAAGACCGACGGCCCGGATTTCCTTCTTGGTGATTAAGCCTTTCTGATGCAGATAAAGGTCATCGTCCAATCCCAAAGACAAAGGGATCTCCGGCGTCCGGGTGCGCTCCAGAATGACGAAATTGAGTTGGGAGAAGGGGGTCTTTACCGCGTCTTGCAGGGTAAAGCGCCCCACTCTTTCGGATTTCATGCCCAGATCCTCAAACACGTGCATGTCAAAAAGTTCGATGCCGCGTCCCAGAAGATCATTCGCCAGTCCGGCCGGATGAAAATCGGGGTCCGTATATACGGCGACCCGGTCGCTTTTGGCCAGCGCCGCCAAAAGCGGCAGGATATCCTTCCTGCCGTGAAGGGAGACAATTTCCATGTTGTGCCAGGGCGTTTTCATCCTGGCGGCCGCCTCTTGAAGGGTGGTGACATTGGGGTGAAGGGTGACCATTTCCCGACCCAGGCTATCGATCAACCGCTTTCCGATACCGAAAAACAGGGGATCCCCGTCCGCAAGGACAACCACCTTCCGTTCCGCATGCATCTCTTCTTTTACGCTTTGGATCACACCTTCCAGGGGGCTCTTAATGGAGATTTTGACACCCGGATGATCCGGGAATAGATGCAGGAGACGATCACCCCCCACCAATACCTCCGCGCTCTCAATGCGGGTTATGATCCCGGGGGCAAGATCTTTGTGATCGACCCCCAGCCCAACGGTGTGTACCCGATGCATTTTCTACTCCCAAACCCCATCAAGCTTTGGTAGAAGAACCCTTATCACAAGAAGGATAAACGCCCTTATTACAGTCAGCAAACAAAAGTCTCCCTCTAAAATCGAAAAGATAATAGGTGATATCCGGCAAAGGTCCCGCAAATCCTCGGGCCGATATCAGGGCCTTTTCCAGAACATAATGGATTATCTCGTCGCCACAGGACTCTTCCTGAATAATGGACAGGGCCTCTCGCGCCGTATTGGCGCCACTTACGGCACGGGCCTTTTCCGTTCCCAACCCCTTATTGCGAGACCAGGACGCGAGCCGACCAAAATCGATACGGGATTTCCTCGCATGGGTATAGGGGAACCCCTGGGCCATTTTCACCAATTTGCCGAAGAAACAGCTATAGAGAATATGCCTGAATCCTCTTTCGGCGGCTTCCTTGAAAGAGAAAGAAAAAAAATCGGCCACTTGGATGAAGGCCGTTTCCGGAAAACCGGGCAACAGTTCTTTAAGAAAACGCTCGCTTCTGCCGCCGGTGGTGAGCGCTACGGTGTTCAACCCTTCGGCCTTTGCAACGTCCATGCTCATGGTGATGGTGTCCTTGTACGCCTTGTTGGAAAAAGGCTTGACCGTCCCCCGGGTCCCTAAAATAGAAATCCCCCCAAGAATTCCAAGACGTGGATTCAAGGTTTTCTTCGCAATCTTTTCGCCGTTTGCAACTTCAATCACAACGGAAACAGCCGATTCGACGCCGGCTTCTTCCAGGCCTTCCAATACGGCCCCTTTGATCTGCCTGCGGGGCACCGGGTTTATGGCACTCTCTCCCACGGAAACGGGGAGGCCGGGCCGCGTCACCTTTCCGACCCCGATTCCGCCCTCAATAAAAACCTCTCCGTCATGGCCTCCCGGCAGAAGACGCACGGTGCTCATGATGCGGGCCTTGTGGGTTGCATCCGGATCATCGCCGCCGTCTTTTCTGACCGTGGCCCTCGCACCTTCTCCCACAGTTTCAACCCGCTCAATGGGAATGGTCAGTCTTCCTCCGGCGGGGAGAGCGATTTTCACCTCTTTCAAGACGCCCAGGCCCACCAAACAGAGCAATGCCGCCTTGGCCCCGGCGGCCGCGGCCGAACCGGTTGTAAAGCCCTCGCGAAGCCGTTTTCCGGCCACGGCATCCTGATATTGCTTACCGCTCTTCAAGGACCATCTCCGCCAGTTGGTTGATGACGCAGGCTGCCAGGGCGGATCCCCCTTTTCGACCGGCAATGGTGATGAAGGGAATGGTCCTCTGTTCCATGAGCAACGCCTTGGATTCGGCGGCATTGACAAACCCCACCGGCATACCCACAATGAGAGCGGGCTTGCATTCCCCCTTGTCCATCCATTCCAGAAGCCTCAGCAGGGCGGTGGGGGCATTTCCCACCACATATA
>Ga0102953_1002598_pt1 | contig 10551 bp, 5 predicted proteins | sample SalPon2A_C_D2_MG_FD_78509 | JGI IMG/M metagenome (GOLD analysis project Ga0102953, IMG submission 78509) | Soil microbial communities from South San Francisco under conditions of wetland restoration - Salt Pond MetaG R2A_C_D2_MG | ecosystem: Environmental > Terrestrial > Soil > Wetlands | place... | reverse complement strand
TTCTGATCGGCCAGCGCGCGCAGCAGGGCTTCGTTCAGCGCGGCCTCCAGCGCGATGCGCGCCAAGTCACTCAAGAGTTGCGGCTCGTCGAGCCCGAGTCGCTCGACTCCGGCCAACAGATGCTGGTGATCGTGATGGAGACGCGACAGACTGCCTTGGAAACTCTCGTAGCTCCGCGTGATCAGCGGCGCCAGAAGTTCTCTCCCTCCGCTACTCAAAAGACTCGCGGAATCGTATCTGAGATCGTTGAACTCCTCGTCGAGGACATCGATTTCGATGCCGTCGCTGAATGCGCTCCCCAACCTCCGCCCAGCAGCGTTGAAATCCTCTTCGCTCATGTCCAGAGACACGTGAGCGCGCAGATCGAGATCTCCGCCCTCCAGGACCACGACGGCCCCGTGAAAGCTGCGCTGGGTCTGAGTCAATCTAACGGAGATGCGGCCGGTGTGCATGGTGCAGCCGTCCCGTTCCTGACGTTCATGGGAAAGGACTCGCCACTTCCACTCCCCGGCTCCGCCACTCTCGCTTTCCGTCTCTTTGCTGCGCAGAAGGGCGTGGACCAGGATTTGCCGCGGATCGACGGTGTCGGTGGTCACGATCTCCCGGAACAAATCGGTGCCGTTGCCCACCCCCTCGACATTGCTCTTGGCTCGCGTGAGATTTTCGAGAAAGGCCGCCGCCGGAGGCGCCCCCCCGAGTTCGGTCCACAAGTCGATGGCCCGGGCGGCGTAGCGGAGGACCTGGCGCGCTTCGATTCCGCTGATGTCGTCGAAGAACCAGCCGCAGCTCGTGTACTGCAGCATGAGCTGATGCTGCATTTCCAGAAGCGACAGCGCGCGCACCCGTTGTTCCTTGGAAAGTTCTCCGCGGCCGTGTTCACCGAGAAAGGCGCGACAGCTTTCGTAACCCGGAGACACCAAGACGCGAATGTAGTCGTCGCGCGCGGACCACGGATCGTGCAGCAGTTTACCCGCTTCCTCTTCGAAATAGCTCCGTGAAGCGCCCCGCAAGGTGTCCATGGCCTTCCTGAGACCGGTACGCCAGGACTGATTCCATCCGTCTTTCGGCATGACCCTGCACCCGCAGTCACGGATCCAACGTCCCACGCCGTGGGCGCAACTCCAAGAACTCCCCTCTCCCTCGGGTCCCAGGTCGAGCTCGACCTCCCAGCTGGGCGGGTAGAGATCGAGTGCGTAGCCGTAGTTGGTCACCCTGAATCCCTTTGCCGGAAGAACGCGGGTGAGAGCGTGGGACAGCACGCGATCTCCCCACGCGTGGTGATGGCCCGCCGTCTCGCCATCGGTCGCCAGATGGACCAGGGGACCGGCATTCGTTCGTTTCTGGGCCGCCAGGACCTGTTGAACGAATCGATCCGATTCATTCAGCGCATCGCCGAAGGCGACTTCGTGGGCAAGCTCTCCGTCATAGAAGAAGACCGCGATGCTGCGCCCACTCCCGTCGCTGTGCCGGTACAAATAGGGTCTCGAACAGTCGATCTTTCCCCCGCTGACGTCCTGCCATTTCTCTTGCTTCGGCCCGCGGATTCGCGCCGCCTGTTGGGGGGCCAGAATCACGAATCTCATTCCCTGTTCGATCAGCTCGTCGAGTACCTCGTGATTGGCGGCGGTCTCGGGAAGCCACAGGGCCTCCGCCTCGCGCTGGAACTGAGCCTGGAAGGCGGCGAGACCCCAGTGGATTTGGGTCCGGCGGTCCCGCTTGTCGGCCAGCGGCAGGATCATGTGATTGTAGGCCTGCGCCAGAGCGTTCCCGTGCCCGCCGTTTGCGAGAGCACTCTTTTTGTCGGCGGCGACCATTCGCTCGAGAGTGAGCGGGTCGTGTTGCTTCAACCAGCGCGCCAGAGTGGGGCCCAGATTGAAGGAAATGAACTCGTAGTTGTTGACGATCTCCGCCACGAGCTGTGCTTCATCGAGGATCCTGCCGTACGCGTTGGGCCGGTAGCACTCTTCATCGATTCGCTGGTTCCAATCGTGGCTGGGCGCGGCGGATTGCTCCCTCGATACCAGCCCGGTCCACGGATTTTCGCGCGGTGGCTGGTAGAAATGGCCGTGGAAGATGAAGAGTTTTTCCGACATGAACCCTCCCCGGGTCCGCGCGACTCAACCGTCGAGGCTTTCGTCCGCCAGCGCGCGCGCTGAAGGAATCAGTTGAACTTCGACTTGCAGACGATCTTCGACTCGCCATTCGAAGAGGAAGCAGGTGCCCTGGCCGATTTTCTCCAGGCCGGACTCGCTGGAAGAGACGGTGTGAACGGGCGCCCAACGGACGCACGCGGCGGGAGCAAACTTCAGTTCGAGCTTGCGCTCCCCACCGCCACGCACCAACAATCGCTCGCACTGCTCTTTCTCGCCGGAAGCCGCGGACTCCCAGCCCTCGGACGAGCCGTCGTCTCGCGCTCCCTCGCGCATCGCCTCCTCGGAAGCCAGCTCGAGATCGTCACCGGTCCAACCCACGAAGAGATTCCATTCGCTCAAGAACTTGCACGGACCCTCGAGAGCCTCCAGCTCGAGTTTCAACCCCAGCGCGGCGTCGCGGGGGTGAAGCTTTAGCGTCTGGCCGACCCTGAGTCCGTGCTGTTCGGTGCGCATGGTGACCGTGTCGTTCTGCTTCAGTTCCTCGATCTCCCAGCGGCCCTGGAGTGGCACGGCGCATTCGTGCAGCGCGCGCGGGTCCGCGATGGACTCGTCCTGGGGTGCGGACCAGCTGATGGCGGCGACTCTGCTGTGGAGGTCGACCGCCAGATCACTCTCCTTGACCCCGGGCTTGACCCTGACCGCGCCATGGATCGTCGGAATGCCGTCTGCGTTCTCGTCCAAATCGAGTTGGTTCCCCGCGGCGTCCACGTGAATGACATTTCCTTCGCGCAGAGCCGCGTGGAAGGGCTCTTCGTGGCGCTGCATCACGGCGACCCAATTGTCTCCCGCCGCGCGAAGGTCCCAGCTCAAGAGCCTCCCCCCTTTGGGATCGAGAACGAGGTGGGTGTGCGGGTTCGCCAGCTCCGCCTCCTCGATCCCGTCGGCGTCGAAATCGACCAGGCGCGCCGTGCTCCAGCCTGAATCCTCTTTTTCCAGACGATCGAGAGTTCGCTCGGCCCGGATGAGAGAGCTTTGAAGAGCCCGGCGGAGATGGGGCAGGTAGAGTCCGCCGAACACTCCGTGCCAGTACGCGTCGTTGCACTGGCCCCGGTAGAGGTCGCGCAACGCCTCCCCCATGCGCGCGTCGCTCAGTCCCTTAGCGCGCGCATCGCGGAGTTTGCGGCTCACACGCAACATGCGCTTGTGCAGTCGATTGGCTTCGGGGTACTTGCCCAGAAATCCGCGCCAATGGCCGCCGCGCAGCAGCGGCAACAATCCCGCGGGATCGTCCTTTTCGAGCTGATGCAGCAGGCCTTCCATCCGCGTGCGCGCGCGGGTGGGCATGGCCCAAACCGTCAGCTCCGGATAGCTCGCGGCGGGCGGGTAGACCCTGCCCAGGGGAAGGTGCTGGGCCAGGCGGTCCTTCAGATGAACCAGAGAGATGGCCGGATCGTCGCGCAGCTTCTCCAGGAAGTTCTTCAGCCAGCCCTTCGTGTAGACCCACTCGTAGGTGCCCGGCCACTCGCCGAATTTCTCCGCGTCATCGGCGTAGACCATGAGCGGAGGATCCGTTTGGTCGCGCGGCAAGCCGTGCAAAAGTTCGAGCGTTTCTTCCGGTGGACGAAATGGAATGGTGTAGCGGAGAGCCTTCGAACCGGGAAACAGATTCAGGGAAAATCCGGCGTCGTCGGTGACGTAGTGTCCGGACATTGCGTTCGCTTCGATTCCGGCCCAGCTGAAGATGATGTCGTCCAACACCACATAGCGCACTCCGGCGCGCGCGAGGGGATTGGGCAGACGAGGCTCCCATACCCTTTCGGTGAGCCACGCGCCCTGGGGAAGATGGGCAAAGCGTTGTTCGAGTTCCAAGCTGAGCGCCCGCACCTGGCCGATCGCGTCATCCTCGGGCAAGATGCCCAAAATCGGCTCGTTGAGACCCCCGGTGAGGAGTTCTACGCTGCCCCGGCGCACCATGCGCTGCAAGATGCGCAGAAGATCGGGCCGGTGCTTGTCGAACCACTCCAGGAGAATCGCGTTGAAATGAAAGTGGAACTTGAGTTCGGGATACTCAAACAGGAGTTCGAGAAGCGGCGCGTAGCATACTTCGGTCACTTTCTCGAAGACTTCACCGAAATTTCCCACCGGCTGGTGGAAGTGCAACACGAAGGCGAGTTCCGATCGTGTGCTCGTCTCAGAGATTTCGTGCACGGTGTTCCGGAGAGTCCTTTCCCCTCGGTATGGCCACGATGCCTCCCGAAGAAACGTGGAAGCGCTCTTTGTCCAGGCCCGGGTCGAACCCGATCTTTTCGTGGGCCGCGATGTGGTTGTTCTTGTCCACGATGACGTTTCGCAATTTCGCCCCGCGATCGATCCAGCAGTTGTCCAGGATGATGCAGTTTTCGACCATTGCGCCTTCATCGACGAGGACGTTGCGCCCCAAAACGGAGTCCTTCACGTATCCGCCGGAGAGAATACAGCCTCCGGCCACTGTCGATTGAATCGCCTCGCCTCTGCGATTGTCCTCGTCGAAAACGAACTTCACCGGCGGGTCGCTGTAGCTCACCGTGCGGATGGGCCAGTCCCAGTTGTAGAGGTTCAAGCGCGGCTCGACGTTCTTCAGGTCCAGATTGGACTCGTAGTAGGCGTCGAGGGTTCCGATGTCGCGCCAGTAGGCCGACTCCTCGGCGCTCTCCAGGGGAATGCGGTTGCGCTTGAAATCGTAGGCGTAGACCGGCATGAGATGGATCATCTTGGGCAAGATCGACTTGCCGAAATCATGCAGAGAATCCGGATCGCTCGCGTCCTCGTCGAGATAGTCGACGAGAGTGTGCGTGTTGAAGATGTAATTCCCCATGGAAACCAGGGAGTAGCCGGGGAGCCCGGGGATTTCCGAGGGATTTTCAGGCTTCTCCTCGAAACCGCGAATTCTCCAGTCGTCGTCCACCTTGATCACCCCGAAGGCTTTGGCCATCGCGGTCTCCACCGGGAGACAGGCGACGGTCGCCACCGCACCGGTCTTGCGATGAAAATCGATCATCTGCCGCACGTTCATCTTGTAGATGTGGTCGGCGCCGAATACCGCCACCATATCGGGACGCGAACGGTCGAAGAGCCGGATGTTCTGGTGAATGGCGTCCGCGGTCCCGCGATACCAGGCGACGCCCGCCTGCATCTGCGCCGGCACCGCCGTGATGAAGCTGGTGGGACTGAAGGACCGGACCCAGGCGAGCTGGAGATGCTCGAGGAGAGACTGCGCCTTGTACTGCGTCAGCACGTAAATGCTCTGCAGTCCCGAGTTCACCAGATTGCTCAGGACGAAGTCGATGATGCGCCATTTACCGCCGAAGGGCACCGCGGGTTTGGATCGTTCCATGGTCAACGGATGTAAACGTTGCCCGCGTCCTCCAGCCAAAACCACGGCGAGAACTCTGGCTTCGCGTTCCACGACCATGGATTTCCCCCTTCACAGCCTCTTGTTTCCACTTCGCCGACGAGTGTCAGTATAAGAAAGGCGCGTCAGTGACGCTCCATGAGGCGATTCAATTCCTCCCAGCGCTGCATCTTGGCGCTCAAGCTGGACTCGAAGCGGCCGGCGTTTTGAGCCGCCTTCGCCAAACCCGCCGAGTCGAGTTCTCCGCTGCTCATGCGCTGGCTGAGAACTTCGAGCTCGGCCTCGAGCAGAGAGATCTCTTCTTCCAGATCTTGAATCTCGCGCCGGATTTTTCCTAGCTGGTTCTTCGAGAGCTGCCCTTTGGTGAGACCGGGCTGAAGCTGCAGCGGGGGGTCCTCTTGCTCGTCGCCGCGCGGGCTTACACTCGGTGTGCCGGCGGAGGGCTTCACGGACGCCTCTCGACCTCCCGCCGAGTCGGCTCGCTCTTGCGCGCGCGCTTCCTCCTCTTCCCTGCGCTTGCGCCGGTAGTCGTCGTAGTTGCCCAGGTAACGGCGTACTCCTCCCTGCGGTCGACCCGCGTCGATTCCTCCGCCGGTCTGGGTTTCGAAGGCGAAGATGTGATCGCAGATCCGGTTGAGGAAATAGCGGTCGTGGGAGACACAGATGAGGGTTCCCGGATAATGAACGAGGGCCTCCTCCAGGGCCTCGCGGCTGTCGGTATCCAGGTGGTTGGTGGGTTCATCCAAAAGGATGGTGTTGTGCCGTTCGAAGATCAGATGCAAAAGAGAGAGTCGCGCCCGCTCGCCGCCGCTGAGGGAACGTACCGGCTGATCGATCATGTCCTCGCCGAATCCAAATGCGGCCAGGAGCGAACGCAGGTCTCCGTCGCTGGCCAGGGGATCCAGAGAACGGAGTTCACCGAGCACCGTGTTGCTGTCGTTGACCAGCGAGAGGTTTTGATCGTAGTAGCCCAAATCGGTGTTGTGACCCACGGTGACACTGCCGCGGCTGGGAACCAGTTCGCGGCTCAGGATTCGCAGTAGAGTGGTCTTGCCGGTTCCGTTGGGACCGATGATGCCCACCTTTTCTCCGCGCAGAATCTGGAATTCAAATCCCCAAAAGAGGGTCAGGTCTTCGAAGCGGTGACCAAGGTTCTTCACCTCGAACACCACCTGTCCGCTCGGCCGCTTCGGATCCAGATCGAAATTGTACTGCCGCCCCTCGCTGGGGGGCGCCTCGATGCGCTGCAAGCGCTCCAGCTGCTTGCGGCGGCTCTTGGCCTGGTTGGTGCGCTGGCCCGCGATGTTCTTGCGGATGAATGCCTCGGTCTTGGCGATCTGTTCTCTCTGGCGGCGGTACCGCGTCTCCCACTCGGATTTCTGTTCCTTCCACTGGCGCATGAACTTGGTGTAGGAGCCCTGAAAGCGATCGAGCCGGCCGTTGTAGAGGTGCAGGGTGTAACTGGTCGTGTTGTCCAGGAAAGCACGATCGTGAGAGATCGCGATGAGTGCGCCCTTGCGCGCGTTGAGAGCCTCCTCCAGCCACTCGCGCGCCTCGAGATCGAGGTGGTTCGTGGGTTCGTCCAAAAGCAGCACGTCGTGCGAGGCCAGCATGACCGCCGCCAGCGCGGCCCGGCGTTTCTGCCCCCCGCTCAAGGTGCTCACCGACTGTTGAAAGCGGCTCTCGTCGAAGCCGAGTCCCATGAGCGTGGTCTCGCAGCGCGCCTGCATGGCGTAGCCGTCGGCCGCTTCGAAGCGTTCGTGCAGGCGTCCGTACTCTTCCAGGACTGCCTCGTCCTGCTCGCCCGCGCCCATCCGCTCAGAAAGTTCCTCGAGACGCCGTTCGGTTCTCAGCAACTCGGCGAAGGCGGCCGCGCGCACCGCATGCAGCAGCGGCTCCTCGCTTTCCAGTCGCGTGTCTTGGGTGAGGTAGCCCACGGACACGCGGGCAGCGCGCTGGACCTCGCCGCGGTGAGCCTGTAGTTCGCCGGCCAAAAGCCGGATGAGGGTGCTCTTCCCCGCCCCGTTTACTCCGACCAAACCGTAGCGCTCACCCGGATTCAGAGTGAGGTTGGCGCCGTCCAGGATGACCTGCCGGCCGTAGTCGAAACTCAGATTTTGCAGAGTGATGAGGGACACGACTCTCAGCTCATGCGGCGCTGCAACCACAGTCCGAAGAAGGGGTCGACGAAACGAATGTCGGCGCCGTCGCGATTGAGGATTTCACGCTCAGACAACACGCGTAGATTTTTCGCCACGGTGCTGGGGGAGCCCAGTCCCAATCGTACCACCATTTTCTGGGAGTGCAGCTTTTCGGTGAAACCCTGGGCGATCGCCAGTGCCAGAGTCTTCTGATGGGCGGAGAGTTGATCCCACTGGAATTTGAAGGAGTAGGCCTGCCCCTCCAGCACGTGGGAGAGCGCGGCCTTGAGGTCCTCGCCGGTGGCGGTGCCGTTCTCCCGCGACTGTTCGAAGAGAGCGTGCGCCAGCATCTGCACGTAGTGCGGGATGGTATCGGCCAGGCGCAACAGCTCGTGCAGCAGCGCGGGCTCGATGCTCACCCCGCATTCCACGAACAACTGTTCGAGCCCTTCCACCATGAGCTTTTTGGGCACCGGCGCAAGCCGCATGGACTCGGCCAAGCGATAGAAGGGGCTGTGCGGCTCCTCGAAGAGGCGCTGAATCGTGGAGTCCTTGCGCAGGACGAAGACATAACTCACGTGAATCTGTTTGCGCGCGGCCGTCGCCAGCTCCCGCAGCAAGCTGGGCTGCGCCACCGCGATGAGGTCTTCGAAATCGTCGAAGATGATGCAGAGAGGGCGACCGCTGCGTTTCTGCATCTCGGCCGGAACCTCGAAAATCCGGTCCATCAGGGCCTGGATGTCCCGCTCACGATCCCACAGATCCAGTTGCAGGGCGGGACGGCCCTCACCACTGAGGGTGACCCGGGGGGAAAAATTGGGAATCAGCCGCCGCAACGCCTCCTGGGTGTCCTGCATGGTGCGCGAGGGACTCAGGGTGAGGGCCGAGGCGTAGAGCTCGGCGAAGCGGCGCGGATTCAGGGCGGGCAAGAGGTCGACGTAGGCCGTGTTCATCTCCCGCTGCGTCCCGTCCCGCGCCACCGCGGCCAAAAGACTGCTCTTTCCGATGCCGCGCGGGGCGACCAGGGCCAAATTGCGGGCTTCGAGCAGAATGGCCAGGATTTTTTCGCGCTCGGCCTCGCGGTCGATGAGCAGGGCCTGGTCGACGGGACTTCCGAAGCGAAAGGGGTTGGCGGGCATGAAGGCGATCCTCGGTCGAGCAGAGGGGAAGCAAGGCACGCTCTCACGCGGTCCAGAATCAGACTACGATCTCTCACCCAGCAGCACTTTACCACTTGGTGTAATACCCGAAAAGATACTTGCACCCCACTTGCCAGTAAAGTATACATGGGCATGATCCTGGGCGGTAGCATGGACAAGTTTCTTGTTCTTGCTGTCGATTGGTCGGACGGTGCGGATCGGGGGGCGTGGGGCACCCGGATTGCAGTGTCCTTCACCACGGTCTCTGGGCAATTGCCCGTCGGATACCGGTTCGCCGGTGACCCCCGTGGCTTGAACGAAGAGCAGAGGCTGAGGGCAGCCTACCGCCAGGATCACTGGATTACCGGAAAACGGTGAACGTGGTTAGCCGAACGGTGATCGAACGAGAAGGGGGCTTTCGGGCCCCCTTCTTCTTTGGGTTTCTGTCGCGTTCGTGCCTTCGCAGCGGGCGGCAGCTAGCGGCCGTCTCTCAATCTCTGCCAGGAATATTCCGGAAGACCCGCCTCCTGATAGGCGGCGACCGTTTCCTCGATGTCGTACTCCAGACGGATCTGGTCGAGGCGCGCCTCCGCGGTATCCACCACGCAGTAGGCGCTGCGATTGTCGCGGTCGCGCGGCTGTCCGACGCTTCCGGGATTGATGAGGTAACGGCGCTCGTACTCCAGCTTGACGTTTTCCCTGGGGCCCGCCATCAGACGGTCCCCGTCATGAACGAACTGCAGGTGCGAGTGGCCGCAGAAGGTCAGCCAGTAGCGGGCATGGCTCAGCATTCCCTCGATCTGGGGCAGGAAAATGAGATACTCGTCACGATCTTCCGGGGAACCGTGGGAGAGCTGGATTTCCTCCCCGATGACCATGGTGGGTTCCAGGGTCTTGAGGAACTCGAATTGCTCGGGGCTGACCGCGCCGCGGCTGTATTCGATGGCGATCCGGGCGAACTCGTTGAAGCGCCCCGCGGTAGGCGCGTTCAGGAGGGCCGCTTCGTGGTTTCCCTGCAGGATCCGGCAGTCCAGCTCGCGCAGCAGATCGAGGCACTCCCCGGGATGGGGACCGTAGCCCACGACGTCGCCCAGGCAGGCGTATCCGTCCACCTCGCGCGTGGCGGCATCCTGGAGTACGGTCCTGAGGGCGGCGAGATTGCCGTGGACATCAGCCAAAACGCACAGACGCATGCGGGTACGACCTTTCGAGGATGAGCGTGATTCTGCCAAGAAAGTACCATACCAAGGCCGGGCCCGCCCCCGCGAAAGCGGCACGGGGCTTGCCCTTTCCCCTAAAGAAATGACTCCCCTCCTCATCGCTCACCGAGGCGATAGCGCCCACGCACCCGAGAACACCATGCCTGCATTCGAGCAAGCGATTCGCAAGGGTGCGGATTGGATCGAAATGGACCTGACGCTGACGCGCGACGGGGAAGTCGTAGTGAGTCATGATTTCAGCCTGTGGCGCCGCGCCCGCTCGCGCCGCCGTCTGGACGATCTGAGCCTCGCGGAATTGGGCCGGGTCGATGTATCGCGCGGATTTCCCGCCTTCTCACCCACCGCGGTCCCACGCCTGCGGGAGGTGCTGGCCGTGATCGGAGCGCGCGTGCCCCTGTACCTGGAACTCAAGTCTGAAGGCGGTGGGCGCCGCCGCGCGGCAAATCGTCAGCTGCTTCGGCGCTGCCTCGAGCTGCTTCCAGCTTCCTCCGCGCACGCACTGGCTTCCTTCGACACCGGGCTGGTGAGGGGTGCCTTGCAAGCCGGGCGTCGCACCATTCTGATCCT